>Ga0172379_10000152_pt1 | contig 186895 bp, 242 predicted proteins | sample GrowelOW334metaG_FD_119756 | JGI IMG/M metagenome (GOLD analysis project Ga0172379, IMG submission 119756) | Groundwater microbial communities from an aquifer near a municipal landfill in Southern Ontario, Canada - Groundwater well OW334 metaG | ecosystem: Environmental > Aquatic > Deep...
CCAAATTTTCAAAACTTAGATTAATAGAAGTTGCTCTTGAGTATTTTGAATGTATGTGCAAATCTGCTATAACCACATTATTTAAATCCACAAAGTATTTTAACAAAGTCATTTAATAAAGTTTGTTATTAATTAAATAGGAAACCGATAAGGTGTCTTCGCAATATCAACATTGAGTAAAGTTGAGCTCTTCAAGAATGTAAATTCTTGATAGCTCAGAAAATCAAAAGATTTTCTGTGTCAAGGAAATCTTGGTTATCGATTAGCCCTAAGCAGAAATGTAAAGGGAAGATTAAGCGAAAGAAACCGATAAGGTGTCTTCGCGCCCCTATAGTTTAACGGATAGAACATGTGGTTGCGGTGAGTTTTGTTAGTTTTAATTTCAGAGACATAAAAATCAACTCGCAAATTCCGCATAATCGGGGTTCAATTCCTCGTGGGGGCATTTCTTATTATCTTCTGTATTTGTTTTTAAGAACAATAACTGCGATAATTAAAATTAACCCAGCAACAATTAAAGCGATCCATTTGTAAGAAACAGAAGAAACATCAGAATTTCCTGCAGTTGACTCATTATTTTGTTGCTCGCTTTCAGGAACTGCTTCACTTATCTTTTTCATTGTAATGTTTGCTTTGTTGTTTGTTATAGAGTTTAATTTTAAATAAAGGTCATAAACATCGTCATCATTTAAATCCCGTTTATATTCGCTTCCAACACTTAATGTAATTTCAATTGGCTCACTAGCGATTTCTATAACTGCACTTGTAGCAGTCAAGGATTTAACCCCAACATAATGTGTTTCTTCATTAATTGTCATTGTAACTTTGTTTTTTATCGCAAGTTGATTATTATACCCAGTTGAACTTTCAAATTGTGTAGCATCTATTGGTACACTTTTAGTCCAGGTAGCAGAAGTGGTTGAAGAACTTCCACCAGAAGAACTTCCTGGAGAACCATACATTCCTTCTACAACATATGTCGCCGATAATGAATAAGATTTACCAGCATGATCTGTTATAGTGCATGTTTTTGTATATGAACCAGTTTCAGGAGTAGCATGACTTGCAGTATAAGTTGTTGTTTTAACACCAGAAGTTGCATCGCTTCCACTACATGAACATGTAACAGTATCTCCTTGTGAAACAGAAGCAGGAGTACATGCAAATGTCCCAGCAGGAGCAGTATTATCAAACTTCACACTAAATACAATAGTTTTATTCAAATTAGCAAGAGTATCATTTGCATAAATAGTAACATTATAAGTTCCGTCAGTAGTTATTCCAGTTGTATCAAAAGTAAGAGTATACTCCCCTCCCACATTAGAAGCAACAGACCAATTAGATGAAACACCTGCAGAATTTGAAACATTAAAATAAACTCTGCTCATTCCAATTAAAGAATCATTTATACTGGTATTAATTATCAAAGACGAACCAGAATAATTCCCCCATAATACAAAAGTTGTTCCTGCAAAAGAAACTGCAGGAGGGGTATTATCTATTGTTACATTAATAATTTGTGTTGAATTTTCGGATCCAGTACCATTCCAAACCATGCAGGTAAAATTATATAATCTTGTATTTAAGAATCCTGCTAAAGAATAACTTGCATTATAAAATTCAGTATCACTACTTGTATCATTCCCACTAGTAAAAAGAATTGCTTTTGCAGAACCTCCAGATCCATTATAATAAATTGTATAACTTGTTACATTTTGTATAGCAGTAGTACAATTAAAAGATACTCTAGAATAATTCCCCCCTGTAACACTAGCATTATTAAGAGTTGTTGCTGCCATAACATTTGGCAACACAATTAATATTCCCAATAAGATAATTCCAAAAATTAAAAATTGTTTGTTGCTCATCTCTTTCCCCTCTTTTAATAATTAATTTAACAAAATAGTATTTATAAATCTTTTTAAAACCAATAAAATTTAAAAACTAATATCTTAATTTTAATTAATGGAAGAAAAAACTTTGGTTTTAATAAAGCCAGACGCAATGGCAAAATGCCTGGCAGGGAATATAATTTCTGATTTGTATAATTTAAAATTGAAAATGATTGGATTAAAGTTAGTGAATGTGAAAAGAGAATTAGCAGAACAACATTACAAAGAACATAAAGGCAAACCATTTTTCGAGGATTTGATTAAACATCTTACAGGAGAATTGCATAATCATGAAAATGTCATTGCGATTATTTATCAAGGAGAAAATGCAATTAAAAAAATAAGAGAAGCAGTTGGCGCAACAAATCCTGACGACGCCTGCCCATATTCAATAAGAGGAAAATATGGAAAAATTCATACAAAAACAAAATGCCACGAAACAGTTATCCATGCATCTGATTCAAAAGAAAGTGCAGAAAGAGAAATCAAGCTTTGGTTTGATGAAGATGAATTGATTGAATAAAATTATTTTTTCTTAACATCTTGTTTTATTAACAATTCTTCTGTTGGAAATAAAACTTGTATGCCTCTAACTTTTTTTAATCTAAGCAATCCGTTTTGTTCAAAATAACCCGGAGAATATTGTAAACTACTTTCTATTGACGCAAGATAATTTTCTAATTCTGTTCTTTCAATCCCAACAATTTTCCTATAAAGTTTTGAAATCATGAGAATCTTAAAGGCAGATATTTCAAATTCTGTTTTTCCCAATGATGACAAAAGAGAACAATCAGGAAAAGTATTCATATCAATTTGATAAGTTAAAGAACGACTAATATCATCTGTATAAACTTTTGAAAATCCAGTATATTCAAATACATCATTGCCATTTTCATCTATCCATCTGTCATTAACTTTTTCTGCCATTATTCTTCCTCAACAACTCCATCTTTTATTCCTGCATCTGTCAAGAAGAAAACAGTTTCGTTGTCTGGTAAATTAGGACTATCAATTAATTTTGCAACCCTTGAGTCCTTTTTTCCTCTTCTAAAATACATTCTGTAAGTGCTTGCGTGTCCGACAATATTTCCTCCGATAGCAACAGTAGGGTCTCCAAAAAGCTGAGCAGGATTTGACATAACCTGATTTGTCACATAAACCGCAAGATTGTGCTGTTCTGCAAGTTTCATTAAATTATGAAGATATTTATTAAGTCGCTGTTGCCTATCTGCTAATTGCCCTCTTCCTGAAAATTCTGCCCTAAAATGTGCAGTTAAAGAATCAACAATCATCAATTTTATTGGTTCCCCATTTTTTACCATTTCAGAAATCTTATCAATTAAAAGTATTTGATGGTCAGAATTAAATGCTCTTGCAACAAAAATATTTTTAAGAACTTGTTCTGGATTTGCTCCCATCGCTTCTGCAATTTGTCTTATTCTCGAAGGTCTGAAAGTTCCTTCTGTATCAATAAAAACACATTTTCCGTTTGCTCCTCCTTGTTCTACAGGAAGTTGAACATTTACCGCTAAACTTAATCCCAATTGTGTTTTCCCGCTTCCAAATGCTCCAAATGCCTCTGTAATTGCTCTTCCTTCAACACCTTTTCCTCCCAGAAGATTGTCAATATTTTTGCTTCCTGTTGTAATATGAATAATATTTTCTCTTTTCTGTGCATATTCTGTTCCTGTTTGAAATCCCAAATCAAGCATATTTCTTGCTGCCTGGATTGCTTTTCTTGCAACACCTGCTCCAACACCTGCAATATCTGCAAGTTCAGAAGGATTCATAACCGCCAAGCCCATTAAATCATACACACCAGCAGATTCTAATTTTGAAGAAACAGCAGGCCCTATTCCAGGCAAGTCAGTAAGTTTCATTTCTTTTTCCTTAACCTCAACTTCTTCCCCAGAAACAGCTTTTTTTACATCATCAGCTTCCTTTTTTGTAACCATTTCAAAGAAAAATGAAATTCATTTATAAAGATTGTTTATCTCACAAATACATATTCAAAAAACATTGGTATACCTTTGGAGAAGTAAAAAAATAATGCATAATAAAAAAATCAAAAAAAGAACTGTTTCTGTTTTTCCGCCGGTCTTAATTTTCCATGAAATTGTTTTGCTCCAAGGATAAAATGGGCGAATTCCTTCTATTGTAAAACTATCTGAAAATAAATGAATACTATAACCAAGAAATAAAGGCAAACTAACAACAGGATAAACAAAAACAAAAGCAAAAGTTACAAGGATTAAAAAAGTAAAACTATGAATCAACCCCCTATGTTCAACAAAAATCTGCAATGGCCTGAAAATTTTATATTTTCCTAGTTTAGAATATGCCGTATCAACATCAGGGAGCAATGTTGCCAAAAGAGTAATGCCAATAAAAATAGTTCTGTCTTCAGGATTAACATACCCTACTAAAAGTAAAATAGCAATCAAGGAAATTGCTAAGTGCGTTCTTGTTAACATGTTTCTCTTTTATTTCTCCAGTTCTTTTATTAAAGCATCAAGATTAATCTCTTCTGCTCTGTCTATAATAAATTCCATGTTATTAAAAAACTTATTCTTTCTGACATTTCCAGAAAAAAACATCTCTTTGCCAAGAATTTCTCTTTTTTGTCTTGTCAAATTTTCTGGATTGTCTATTTCAATCAAACCCAAACTGTTTATTCCTTCTTGAAATAAAACCGCTCTTATTGTTTCACTTCCGTCGTCAAGAACAATATTTAACAAAGCTCTTTTTTCAGGAGCAACATTTCCGTGTTGCTGGCATGAAAATCCTTCCCCGTTCTGTTCAACTTTTCTCTTGCATTGCGGGCACACATTAAAAAATTTAGGGTCAAAAACTTGAACAATAAAAGCTCTTGTTTTAACACTTTCCAGATTTTTAAATTTGGAAATTAATCTTTCTCTAGATAGAATTTCTGTCTGAACAACTTCAATGAGTTCATTGCTTTTTTTAAATTCAGAAAAACTTCCCAAATGAATTTCATTATCTCTTATGCTCGCGTTAATAATTTCAACAATACTTCCTATTCCAACATTATTTTTTTCTATTAATTCAATATGATTTGTGTCCCATAAAACAACTTTAATATTTGAAGTTTCATCAGCAAGAACTAAATTAACTACTTTGCCTTGTTTCCCATTTTTTTCAAATTCTCTCACAGGAAAAATGTTCAATATTTTTCCAACAAGATTAATTCTTTTCATTCCGGGAAGAAGTTCGTTAATTTTTAGTTTTTCATTGTCAAAAGATATTCCTAATTCTGAAGCAATAATCTGCGCTGCCCCTTCTCTTGAAATCAATCCGGAAAGTTTTGCTCGCTTTGCTTCAACTCTTCTTTCAATTTCTGTCTTATCCAGCTCAGAAGTTCGCGCAATTTTTTCTATTATCTTGTCATAATTTTGATGCATTCTAAGAAAAAATAATTATTGTTTTTAAGTATTGTTGTGAGCTATTTTTTGCGCCTGCAAAAACAAAGCTTTATAAGTATTAAGTTTTCATTAATTCTATGGGAATCGCAGTTGTAAAAATAAGGATTATGCCGTCTTCTCCGAGTGTAAATCTTAAGAATATAGAAGAGCAAACTAAAAAGCTAATAGAAAAGAGAAAAGGAAAAGGATGTCAATTTGAAGAAAAACCTATTGCATTTGGATTAAAAGCAATTGAAGTATTTTTTGGATGGCCAGAAGAAGAAGAGATTGATACTTTGGAGAATGAGCTTTCAAAAATAAAAGATGTAAATTCTGTTCAAGTAATTGATATGAGAAGAGCAATAGGATAACAAGTTAAATCGATTTTAAAAAAAATGCTTTCAAATGAACAAACAAAGGAAATAAAAAATCAAATCCTTAACCAAATTGATGAAAATTTTCCTGCTGACCAAAAGGATTTTGCAAAACAGCAGGTTCTTTCTATGACTAATGAAGAATTTGAAAATTTTCTGATACAAAATAATATCATAAAAAATCCTGAAACTCCTGTTGATTCAAAAGATTGTATTTTTTGCTCCATAATTGAAGGCAAAACAGATTCTTATAAAATAGGAGAAACCGAAGAAGTAATAGCAGTTTTGGAAATAAACCCAATATCTAATGCGCATGTATTAATAATTCCAAAACTACATGAATTAGAAACTATTCCAGATTCAATAATAGAATTTTCCAATAAAATCGCAGAAAAAATAAAAAAAATATTTTCCCCGAAAAATGTAGAAATTGCGGAATCAGAAATGTTCAATCATAAGATACTTAATATTGTGCCAGTTTATAATGATGAAACATTAAGTTCAAAAAGAAAAAAAGCATCTCCTTCTTCACTAAAAGAAATTCAGGAAAAAATTTTAAAGACAATTGATAAAACAGACTCGCCAAAAGAAAAGCCAGTAAAAAAAGAAGAAAATGAAGAAATCACAATCCCAAGAAAAAGAAAAGTTCTTGAAGGTGTTAGATTACCAAAAAGAATACCTTAGCTTTCATTTCCAAAAAAAGAAGTAAAAAATCCATACTAAAAAACTAATCCAAAAAACAGGAACAAACGGAATTCCTTGCTTGATTAAAACATTTTTTTTATGTTTTTTTAAAAAGTTTATTTCGTCATTAGATAAACCATCCCATTTGGCAACTATTGTTTTTTTTCCTATCTTGACATCTTTGTAAAGCCAATCGCCCCCTGTTAAAAGAGTCGATTTAATGCTTTTGATAAAACAGCATTCTTCTACTGCTTTGGCAGAAATAAAAAGATAAGGCAAAAACAAAAATAACAATCCAAAATAAAGAAAAATACTGTAAAAAAATCCAAGCATTATAAGAATTATCGAGAAAAAAAATTCTATTTTTATTTCTTTGTTTCTTTTGCGATATTGATTAAAAAATTCTATTTTAAAATTTTTATAATTAGAGGATATTAAAACACTTCCCAAAACAACTCCATAAACAGCTCCGACAAATAAAAAGAAAAGGAAAAAAAAAGCAAAATAAGTAATATTCTCCAAAAAAGAAAAAGATAATGGAAGAACGACTCCAAGCGCAATCATCAATTTTGCATCTCCTCCTGCAAAAAATCTTCCATAATATAACAGATTGCCTATTGCAAAAAAAATTCCAAACCCGATAAGTCCCTGAAATAAAAATTCCCAGTGGGAATTGAAAACCGAATAAAAAAATCTAAAACCCAGAGCAAAAATTATCAATGAGTAATTAAGCCAGTCAGCAACTTCTCTTTTTTTCAAGTCCTGAACACTCGCAAAAGTTATCCAGACAAAAGCGAGTATTAATAAAAAAATCACCTCATACATAAATCATCAAAACAATTATAATTTATAAAATATTGTCCTCGCCTTTGGCTCGGCAATTATAAACTTCCCTACTTCTCTGCTAATCTGTTTCTCCCGCCTATTTTATAAGGGTGTTTTTTCTTTTCTTTATACTTGTCTTTTCTCTTGTTTCTTTTTTCAGAACACGCATAATCTGATGACATTTCATTTTTTAGAATTTTATTTATTCAACAGGAGTTTCAGCAACAGGACAAGTTATCCCAGAACATACTTTAACACCATAAAGAGAATATGCTTCAGTGGTTGCTAATTCATTGCAGGTTGTCTTAAACTTAGGATTTGTTCCGTCATTAACTTCTCTTTCTGTTGTGCAAAAATCAAATTTTGCCTGTGTAACACAAGCTGCCTCGCAATTGTTTACAATTGTTTGAACATTATTTGACGAAAGAAAAGGAAAAATCTTGTTCCATCCCATAGTAAACCCAAGTATTAAAATTACTAATATTATTAATCCCAATACAAGAAGAATTATTGTGCTCGTACTTAATCCTTGCCCTCTTTTATTGTCCATATTTAAATTAGTATTATTTTATTTATAAATCTTTCAGTCATCATAATAATATTCCAAAGACACCAATGATTGCTTCTTTTTATCCCACAAAAAGAATCCTTTTTCTTTTGCATAATCTGCGTTTATTTTTTTATTCAAAGTGTCAATAGAAACATTCAAGACGCCGCCATTTTTCTTAGGAAATTCAAATGTTTCTATATTTGAATATTGTCCAAAATTCTTTGTTTTGTCCAAATAAATTTCCTGCTGCAAAGAATAGATAGCTTCTATCATTCCAATTCCAGTAAAATTTTGCATCCGATTATTCATTGAAAAGATAAAAACATAAAGAGTCAGGATGCACAAGGAAACAATTCCAACCACCAAAATAGTTATGGGAATATCTCCTTTTTTATTTTTTAAGAAATTTTTTCTCATTGCAAAATCTCCTGATTTTCGAATTGTAATTTAATCTTTTTTTCGAGATTATAAAAAACGATGTTTAAGATATAATTTTCATTTTTTCCTGTTGCTCCAAAGGGGTTTAGAAAATGTTCTGCAAAAAATCCATCGTTAATAGTAACGTCACATACCCAAATTCCATCAGAGTTATAAGATAATTCTTCAAGAATAGGTTTTAATTTCTCATCAAATAAAGAATAATCTCCTGTTTCTGTAGTATTTTTAATTATTAAAATATTAACATCATCAGACAAAAAATTAACAAGAGATTTTGAGGCAATAAAATCTTTTTGTTTGTCATTAAGTTTGGTTTCTTGATTATACCAATCCCCATTAGCCAAAAGAAGAGTGATAACAATGATTACAATTATTACAATTGTAGCCACTACCCAATTGATTGTTTGGGAAACTTGTGCTTTTTTATTTTTTATCATTTTATTACTCATTCTTATCTGCCTTGTTTATAGCAATTGATATCTCTAACCAGATATTTTTTCCATTATCCTGCAAATAAACTTTTTTGGAAACACAGGAAATTTTGCTTTTTTGTTGCATGCAATATTCGTTCAAATTAAGATTTCCAGCAGAAATCCCCAAAGAGTTTATTTTGATGTAATAATCATCGTCAATTATTAAGTGGCATTTATCCAAAAAATTATCATTGGTAATATCATCTCTTAAAATACTTTGATTAGATATGCAATCAGTAATTTTATTTATTAAAATATCTGATTCTGTTTTTCTTACATCTAACGGCTTTCCATAAAAAATAAGAACTATCAAAGAAATCCCAACAGCTACAATCACAAGTATTGCAAACCAATACATAGAAAGATATTTTTCAGCTTTTTTATTCATTGATATTTCCTCCATCTCCAACAACTTTATTTTTGTAATTGGCGATTATAAAAATATATTCTGAAGTTTGCTCATCAAAATATTTTTTTACTTCAACATTATTAAAAAAACTATAAGAATAACCCTCTTTATCCCTCAATTTGATTGTAACCAGATTATCAGTTATAACAACCATATTATTCATATCAAAATTTTTGTCCTTTTCTTTAATAGCATCTTCTACATTAAGTTTTATTGTCATAACAGGTTTTGCAGAATCAATAATCATTGCAATTTGTTTTGCATATTTTTCTTCAAGAAAAGCAGCATTTTCTGATTTGGAAAAAACAAAAAGAACTAATATCATTATGAAAATAAGATTTAAAATTATGAAAATTATATTTTCTGTAAGAATATTTGCTTTTTTATTTATTTTTTTCATTTTTATGCCTTAGTCACAAATTCCTTGCATGAAGGACTCATTAAATTAATATCCCCGGACTTTACCAGAGTAGAATTAAGATAATCGTCTTTTCCTGTTTCTTTATTCATTCCGGTTATCACAAGATATTTCTCTTTTGTTTCTAAAATTTGATTATTAAAATTAATTTGAGGCAATGAATCTTGTATCCTATTATCAAATTTTATTGCAGAGCAAATAGCACATTTATACCCTTCATAATCAACCACACCAGTATAATCTATCTTGCCTTCCCCAAACATCCACCAGCAGTCATCAAATTCTTCATTTAATGCTGTTTTTATCTCTTCTTCCAAATTTTCTTTTTCAAAAGAAATCTTTTTTTCGTAATCATAATTAAATGATGTGCATTTTCCTCCAATTGTAAAACAAACATAACTTGTCTTGCAATCCAATGCGCCAAAAAGCCCTGATTTTTTTGAAAGAAGAACAACAGAATTATGGCATATTTCTTTATTTGTTTCTGTTCTAAGATTCATTCTAAACAACAAAAAAAGAATAATTACAAAGCTTATTATTAATATAATTAAAACAACCAATTGCTGTGTTGTTAGTTCCGCGCGTTTTGATTTAATTATTGTTTTGTCTCCCAAATTAAAAGTTAAGGCGTGAGTTTCTTTTTTATTCAATTTAATTTTTTTCATCCCATTACTCCTACTCGTTTAAGCAAAAAATAAATTCCTGTAACTGCCAAGGCAAAAAATACAATCCAAATAAGATATTTTACTAATTCATCTAAATCCATTTTAATTTTTTCGTGTTAAAACTTTATCATTTAATTCTATGATTAATGGGGATTTGTCAATTGTAATAATTCCTGTTCCGCCTACTTTTATTGTTTCTTTTGTTTCAGCGCAAGTTTCATCAGGATCACATGATTTCAGGTTCCTGCATATACAAAGAATTTCATTGTTATTAGGATGATTAAGAAGAAACCATCCCTGCGGATTGTAAATTTCAATTTCAACAGCTCCAGAATTAATCTCATCGGCTATATATTCAATAGATGATTTTGCCAAATCAGCATTTTTATCTCTAACACTATTGTAATACAAAGAAGCAAGAAGATAAACCAAAAAGAGTATGCATATTACTGCAATGACTATTTTTAATGTTTCTTCACCAAGCAAAAAACCTTTTTTATTTTTTATTTTCATTTTAATAAATAAAAAATCAGTTTAATTGAAGCCCCATTGCCTGTTGACAAATTTCCAAAAAAATCAATTATTTTATCTTTGAAAATTAAATACATCCCAATTATAACAGCCACAACAACCAGCATCCCTAAAATTATTTTAATTAATTGTTCTGTTGTAAGCCCGCTCATTTTCCTCTAAAGATATTTTTAATTGAATCTAAAGCAGAAATGCCTTTTTCTTTTAATACAAAAATAGTTATTGTAAGTATCACAAGTACTGCAAGAGCAATTAAAATCCATGGAAGATATTCTGTCACAATCCCTTTTTTATATTTAACATTCATAAGAAGAAATAGAGATATGGAATTATAAATTTAACTGAACTATTCACATTTCTGGCAAAACAAAAGAAGCTAAAAAAGACAAAGCCAAAGTGGAAATTAATGCAACAATAAAGTAAAGAACAACTCCCCTAATCAAATTTTTTCCTGTCTTGTTTGTTTTTTCAAGTTTATCTTCTCCAGAATCAACAACTACAAGTGTTCCGGTTAGAATAAATATGATTTCAATTATGTAAACTCCGACTATAATCTGCAAAAAATACGGTGGAATCATACTCGCCATATTAAATATATCCAAGATATTTCCGAGATTTCCAAATCCAGAAATTTCTGCTTCACCAACATTTCCAAAATTAAGTTTTCCCAAAATAGTTGTTATCATTGCTGCCAAACCAACAACCACACCAGAAAGCAAAGGAGCCAAAAAAGTCATATTACTTTTCATATCAGAAATAACTTCTGCAAGCATGTCTCTTAATCTTATATTGACTTTTTCTATGTTCTTCATATATTCAGAAATAGACATTAAACTTATGGCTGCTATTTTTAATCCTTTTTTAGAGGATTCAACAAGAATTTTCATGCTGGTTGCAATAAGTTCAGAAGGAAAATAAATCAGCGCCCCTCTTCTTTTATCAAAAATAGCTTTTTCGACAGACATTCCATTTTTAGTAATGTTATAATTCACAAGTTTGAAAAATTCTCCTGTTGCTAATCCTTTAGAAAGTTCTGCGATTTTGCCAAAAGCAAGTTCAGGCGGAACCCCATTTCCTAATCTGTTCCCAAGCTGAAATATTGAAGAATTAAATTCTTGTTCTAATTGTTTTGTTTTTTTTCTGTATTCAATTAAATCTTTTGTTTTATTTTTGTAAGAAATAGCAAAGAAAAAACAAACTCCCAATGGAATAAACATGCTTAAAATTAAAGCACCAACCCCAAATGGCCCATCTCCATCAATAAAACCAAAAAAACTTTCTCCAAAAATTGAGGGAAAAATGGAAAAATCAGAAGGAAAATTAAAAAGCATTGAAGTTAATGGGATTAACCCAAGGATTATCAGAGGTAGACAAATTAATCCTGAAATAAGATAAGCTTTTTTATTTTTATATGTGGAATACAAGGGATTTTTTTCTAATAATTCTGTTTCTCCATAACCTCCGGGGCGGTTAAGCATCACTTTATCAGTAAGATAAAAAACTAAAAAAGGAATTATTAAATTAAACAAAATAAAAACATGATACCATTTGATGTATTCTCCAATCATTGCAGAAGCCAGAGGTAGTAATGCCAGTCCAAGAGTTGGTAGCACAACTCCCAGCATATAAACATTAGTCAAAGGGCTTCTAACTTCGTGTGTAAATTTAAGCATCTTGTCATAAACTCCATCTAAAACAACTTGTAGTGATTTTTCCAGAATCATAATTCTTCTTGAATTATCTGGTTCAAACAAACTGCTTTCGATTAAATGAAAACTCTCAATAAATTCAATGTTATAATCTCTCCAAATCTCAAGATAATTATCCAAGCTCTCTTTGATTGTAGAAAATTTTCCTATTTGAACATTGTAGAAAATTTTTTTAAAATCTAATGCCAAAGGGTATTGGAGATGTTCTGAAGCAAATGCTATTGCTTTTTCAAGATTAGATGTGTGTCTCATATAAACAACAAGATATAGAATTGCGGGAACCATTTGACTGCTAGCTTTTAATCTCCATTTATTTGCTAATCTTGAAGGATATCCTAAAGTAAAATAAAATAAAAAAACAGACAGCATTGAAAAAAGAAGAAAAAACAAAATAGGAAAATTTCCTATGCCTCCTTTTATTAAAACAACTGCAACCGAAATTAACAGCCCAGCAAAAAAAACAGCTAAAAAAGACATAACAGCAAGTCCTGTTGCTTGCCATGGTTCAATATCCAAATGAGCTATTTCTAAATATTTTTGAACTTTTTGTTTATCTTTTTCAGAAATATTTATTTTTATGATATTTCCCAAACTTTTGCAAAATCTTTCATAAGAAGTAAATTCAGGAGCCATTTCATTTTTGAATTCGAGGTAATTCTGGCTGTAGTTTACATTTGCAACATTTGATGTCTGAACCTGTTCCTCAATTTTACTGCCGTATTTCCGAAAAATGTCTTCTACATCAATCCTCTTTTCCATAACAGAATAAAATAAAAAGAATTAATAAACTTTTACAATTTTTTCCCCTTTATCTTTTCATTCAGCCACTTCTGCCATTCAGGAAAAACTCTTTCAGAAACAGGCAAACCAACTTCTTGCCTTACTTCATCGGAAATTCTGTGAAACGCATTGTTAGAAAGAACATTAAAATCAGATTCAAGCAATTCAGGAAGTTTTGTTTTTTCTGCAACATTAACTATTTCTTCTTTAATTTTAGCTCTTAACAAAATATTATCCCATAAAGCATCCCAATTTCCAGCCCAGCCCTTCACATTTGAAGCTATTTCTTTTAATATTTCAGAATCTCCGTTGATTAAATCATCACTTGGGATTAAATCATCTTTTTCAACATTATATTTCATCAAATCAACAAAACCTTTTTCTTCAAGAGGGTCTTTAGTCCAGTGTTTTCTTATTTCAGAAATTTGAACTAATCTTTTCCAGGAATGCAAACCATCAGGAGTTTTTATTGGATTGGCAACAGCGATAATATCTGTTGCTTTAAAACTTGTGACAGGAACTTTTAAATCATTTACTACTCTATCAAAAACAGCATAAGGACTTGCTCCGTGAATTGTTCCTGCAACAACATTTGCCAATGCGCCAATTCTCATAGCTTCATATAATGCTTTTGCTTCAGAACTTCTTACTTCTCCAATTATTAAACAAGAATCTCCCAATCTCAAACTTGTTCTTATTCCATCATCTGCACTTACTTCGGTAGTTGTTTTTAACAAAGAACTTCTTACTTTCATTCTTAAAACATCATATTTTAATTTTCTCAGTGCTTCTACTGGCAATTCCAATGTATCTTCTATAATTATTATTCTGTATCTCGGAATTATTTCTTGCATTAAACTTCCTAACAAAGATGTTTTTCCACTGCTTCTTGTTCCTGCAATAAGCATTGTTCTGCTTCCATCAATCAAAAAACTAAGCAAACCGGCAGCCATCGGATTTAACATTTTATTTTTAACAAAAAGAGGAAGTGTCCAAGGACTTTCCCTGTGTTTTCTTATTGCATAAGCTAATCCGTTAGGTGAAAGGGGTTGTTGAATTATTGCTATTCTCGCAGAAAGATTGTCAATTAAAAGCTGTGTATCCATTATGGGATTTGATTCATCCAAAGGTCTTCCGGAAATCATTCTGAATTTTGCAGCCCATGAATCAATATCTTCCTGAGAAGGAAGAATATTTGTAGAACACTCATCATATTCCTGATGCTTTACAAAAATATTTGTTAAAGGTATTGGAGCATTCAAAACAATATCCTGCAAATTTTTGTCTTGCAATAAAATTTCCAAAAGCCCAAATCCAACAGTATGTCTCACTAAAATAATCGCAAGCTTGTTTAAATCAGAATAATTAAGATTTATTTTTTTGCTGTATGCAAGGTCTTTAATCAAATCTCTCGAAATGTTAAAAAAAACCTGTCTAATTCGTTCAGTATCTGTGAACTCTTCTGCTTTTGGCTGATGTTCTATTAAAACATTTTTTGCTAAATTCAAAAGTTCATCTTGTTCCTCATTAAGAGAATTTTCAGGAGGATTAAGATGATAAATTAATTTGGATTCATCTTTTCTTCTTAAAATAGTAACAATTGATTCATCATATTCTTTGCCGGAAATTTTGTATTGGTCAATAATTTCGGCATCGTTTGGAATATCAAAAATCAATCTCGTAAACGTAAAATTGGGAATAACATCAACTTTGAATAAATAGTAATAAATCTCCCTTTCTCCTTTTTTGTAATCGGTTAAGTAGGGCTTGGCTTTTTTAACCAGTTTAGTGTTTGCTAAAAGGTTATAAATTTTTTCTAAAAGAAGTATATAATTTCTCTGGCAGTCCTTTTGCGAATCAGATAATTTATCATGCAAAATCTTGGCGCCGATAATCAATTTTCTTATTTCTTCATATGCTGCTATTGGGTCTCTTTTTAAAACAAAAAGAAAAGAAAGCATCTCATTGTATCTTGCTGTAAAAAATTCTTTATGACTTATAATAAGTTTTTCCTGAGATAGAATTTTTTCCTGTTTGACAAGAAACCCATATAACTGAGCTATTTCCATAAGTATAGAAGTTTCCTCTAAGTCATAATTGTAATTTTTTTGCTGGACAAAAACAATTCTGGAAACATTAGGGGATTCGGTTAAAACATCTAACACTCTTTCCATTATTTCTGGCTGTTCTGCTATGTTCGGAACAAAATTAGCCCCTAAATAGTTAAAATACAAAACATCTTCTCCAGACTCTCTTCTTATCTCATAAGAATATAATTTAGCACCCTCTTTAAATTCCATAATAAAAAAAAGATATCAGGAATTATAAAGATTGTTATCTGAATTAGGCAAATAAAAATATTAATCTCAGTATAAAATATTTTTGAATTTGTGTATATGAAAAGAAATTTAAACCCTTTTTGTTTTTTAATAATATGGATGGTGATACAAATCAATTTGCTTCTATGCCCCAATATTCTGGAACAAATATTCGGGATTTGGAAGAAAAGCAGAGAATAATGAAAGACAGAATTCTTTTAATAGGCAAAAACCTTATAGAAATAAGAGAAAAAAATAACAAAGATATTTTAGAAATAAAAAAAGAGCTTGAAACAATAAAAATAGAGGTAAGAAGAATGACTGAATTTTTAAGAACAGCTTCTTCGGAATTTTCAAAATTCGCAAGAAAAGATGAATTGGAAATTTTGGCAAAACAAGCAAAAATGTTTCAGCCATTAGAATTAGTTACAAAAAAAGAGATTAAAAAAATAATTGAGGAAATAAAAACATGAGCATCTTAGAACAGATTATGCAATTAAAATTACAAGGAATTACAGAAAATGAAATAATCAGGATACTTAGAGAACAGAATATTTCTCCAAAACAAATAAATGATGCATTAAGCCAAAATCAAATAAAAAATGCAATTGGCAGCAATGATTTCTATTCTCCAGATATGAATAATATGAATCCTTCTATTATGGGCATAGATTCAGAGTTACAACCGCCAAAGCCAGAAAATAATCAAAATGAATTATTACCTCCTGTAGCAGAAGGTTACACATTTCAACAAAATAATCACAGAGAATCTTCAGAATTTCCTTCGTATGAACAATATTTGCCCCAAGGAGAAACAGGAAACGCGCAAGAACCGCAATATCCTCCATACACCCAACAACAATATCCTAGCAGTGAACAGAAAAATTTTTATCAGCCGCAAGAATCTTTCAATAATAATTATCAATCGGGTTCTTCAAACACAGATACGATGATAGATGTGGCAGAACAAGTATTTGATGAAAAAATAGTAGAATTAAAAAAGCAGATTCAAGAAGCAACAGAATTAAAAGCAATCGTAGAGATAAGAATAAAACACATAGAAAAACAGCTTGAAAAAATAGAGTCATTTGTTGATAGATTACAACTCACAATTTTGGAAAAAGTTGGCTCTTATGGAAATAATCTTAAGTCAATAAAAGATGAGATGTCAATGATGCAGGATTCTTTTGGAAAAATGATTAATCCTTTAAAAGAAATCGCAGAAGAAGTTCAAAAACCACATAATCATATTCAACATACTATCACCCATTCAGAACATACCACCCATAAAAAATCAAAAACTACTCATCACAAAAAACACTCTAAGAAAAAATAAAACATAATTTAAAGATTATCTAAATCACTTTCTTTTTGCTTCTTGCCTGTTTCTTCTTTTTATTTGTCTTCTGTTTTTTCTTGTCATTTTAAAAAGTTTCTGTTTAAAATATTAAAATAGTAGAAAAGTACCTAATTAAAGTTAACTTATTACAATTAACGCCTAAAAGGAGTATTTACCTCATATGTTGCATTTGGATTTGGTTTCATTAATCCTGCTAAAATCAAAACAATCACAATTACAAATATGAGCATCCCTCCAACAATAGCCGTGTTTTCATTAAAATTCCACATGTAATAAAATCCTGTTGCTTTTCCCGCATTAACCAAAACAGCAACACTTGCAATTGCTCCAATCCCCAATAAAACATACATTATCCATGCTTTGCCTGGGTCTATAAAAAATCCTGCTAAAATCAAAAGAACCAAAATTCCTGCCAGTGCAACTCCCAGTCGTGGAAAAACCTGAGAAAAAAACTGCGGAACTAAATCAAACTGCAAAGCCATTAATGCGACAACCAATGCAATAATTCCATCTACTGCCCTATTGTCTCTGAAAATTTTTGTAGAACTTAAAATTCCAAAAACCAATGCGAAAATTAATAAAAAAGGAAGAACATAATCAAAAAAACCAAGAGATTCTAATTTATTGAGAGTTTCTCCTATCCCTCCTCCTGAAAAACCATAAGAAGCTAAAAACATTCCAACCCCATTTATCATATCAGATTATAATAAATATTGTTTAAATATGTTTCGGGAAAAAGAGCAAAGAGTTAAAAATAATTTTATTTAGCTTTTTTAAAAACCAAATATAAAACTCCAACAACAGACAAAATAAGAATTACATTTGTCCAGAGTGTCTCGCTCCATTCTTGTCTGAATAATAAATCAATAATAGCAATTCTTGTTCCTGTTGCCCATATAACCGCCATTACTACTGCAACAAAAACAATTACAACAAGTATTTTTCTTATAGGCCCGTCTAATTTAAACCCGTCTTTATCTCCAACAACAAATCCATACAAAATTAAAAATACAAAAATTACTACAAGAGACACAGCCATAAACAAAACAAGATTGCTTATAACCTGCTTGGGATAAAAAACTCCTACGAGAATCATTGAAACAATAATTGCAACAAGTGCATTGAGCTGTTTTTTTCCATCTCCTAAAACTTTTGTTTTTTCCAAAACAGCAAATACCAAGGCGAATACAAGTATTAAAGGAAAAGCATAATCTTTGAAAATCCAGTTCTGAAAAAATGTTTCTTGTGCCATAATTTATAAGTGTTTATTTACAATTAACAATCATCAAACATATTTAAATATGTTTCTGTAAAAATTAGCTCTTGTTTTCTTCAATTGATGAAACCAATTGTCCAAGAATAGAAACCAAAATACCAAAAGCAGTTATATTCATCTGTAGCTTATCAAAACAAGCAGAAGTAGTATTAACAAAAATGTAAATAAAAATTATCAAGTTTAATATATTGGAAGCCCATCCCAAATAATTTTTTATTTGCATTTTGCTATTCAATCATCTTAAGTATTATTTGGGAAACTAAAATTAACACAGCAATAACCCAAAGTATCCATGCTATCCAATTGAGTATTTTTTTATTCCTCTTTTTCATAATTTAATTAGCAAATAAAAGTATTAAAAACTATCTTTTATTATTCAAAAAAACCTAATTATATTAAACCAACAGAAAAATCTTAAACCAAGTTTCCAGGAATTTCATCAACACCCAAGTCACCTGCTGGCAAAGCAGACTTGTTTATTATAACAACATCACTCATAGCTCTTACAAACTGATGAGGAATTATTACTCCTCTTGCTCCGCCTATCAAAGAAGTTATGCTTCCACCAACTTTTATTCTCCATCCGTCTACTTTGTTTTCCTGCAAGTTAGCTTCCTCTACTTCTCCAAAAAAATCACCTGAATCAGTAAAAACTCTTGTTCCTAAAACCTCTGAAATTTTTTTAATTCTCATATTAAAAATTGAGGGATGTTGTTTAAATACTTTTCCGTAGTGGAATTAGTATAATCCACAATCAAGAATTCTGTTTTTTGATGAAAGTTTTGTTTTTATTAGGACAATAAGATTTATAAAAAAATAATACTTGTAATAAATATGATGAATAAAAAAGAAATAGGAATGATTATTGTCTCGGTTATAATTCTTAGTTTTATAATAGCGTTATCAAAGGATTTAAGCAATTTCAAGGAAAATATTGCTTATGCTTTTCTTATGGTTTTTATTATAATCCTATTGAATATCTTTGGTAAAAAAGCAATGGCTCGCTATCTTGATTCTGAAATAGAAATTAAACTTTGGGAAATCGAGAGGTATGGATTGTTTGGAGTTTCTTCTGGGGGATTAATTCATCCTTCAAAAAAATTTAAAAAACCAATTCCGGCAGGAGCATTAATACCAATAATTGTAAGTTTGATAACTTTGGGTTATGTGAAATGGATGGCTACTTTGGTTTTTGATGTGAAAGCAAGTGTTTATCGTTCTGCAAAAAGACATGGGATTTACGCATTTTCAGAAATGACAGAATACCATATAGGAATAATAGCAGCAGCAGGAATTTTTGTTAGTTTTGTTTCAGCAGTTATAGCTTATTTATTTGGGTATGAAGAATTCGCAAGATTAAGTTTATATTTTGTGTTTTTTAACATGCTTCCCTTGTCTGATTTAGATGGAAATAAAATATTTTTTGGAAGTATCATTCTATGGAGTTTTTTAATTGCCTTATCTTTGATTGGTTTGGGTTATGCAGTATTTATGATTTGATAAAATATTCATCTAAAACCTTTTATACTTCTTAAATTTTTTAAAATCATGACATCTGAATTTCTTAAAAATATAACTCCGAGAGAATACCAGCAAAAAATACTTGAGACATGCATTGAAAAAAATTGCCTTGTTGTTCTTCCCACAGGAGTTGGAAAAACTCTCATAGCCCTTATGTTAACCATAGAAAGAATGAAAAAATTTCCTGGGGAAAAAGTTGTTTTTCTGGCCCCTACACGCCCATTGGTAGAACAGCATTATAATTATTTTAAAAACCATCTTCCAGAATTATTTGCGGAAATGCAAATTTTCACAGGAAAAACCCCCTCTAATGAAAGAAGAAAAATCTGGCAAACTATCGATATTATATTCTCTACACCACAATGCGTAGCCAATGATTTAAAAAAAGAAATGTATAGTCTAAAAGACGTTTGTCTCCTTATAGAAGATGAAGCCCACAGATGCTTAAAAAAATATGATTACAAATACATTGCTCAAAATTATATAAATGAATCAAAAAATCCAAGAATTCTTGGATTAACAGCTTCTCCAGGAAGCGATAGAGAACGCGTGAAAAAAATATGCGATAATTTATTTGTAGAAGAAGTTGAATTGCGAACAAGAGAAAGTCAGGATGTAAAACAATATTTGCAGGAATTAAAATTTGAAGTAGTTAAGATTGACTTTCCTTCAGAGTTAGATGAATTGCATCACGTGTTTAAAGAGCTCTATGATAAATACGTAGAAGAATTAAAAGTGCGGCGTGTGCTTTATGGAGTAGCAAATAAAATAACTTTAATTGAACTACAAAAAAAAATAATGCATTCATTAGCAATAGGGGGAACAAATTTTAATTATTTAAGGGCAGCAAGTGTCTGTGCAACAGCTATAAAATTACAGCATAGCCTTGAACTTTTAGAAACTCAAACCCTAGCGGGTTTTAAAGAGTATTTAAAAAATCTTTTAGAACAGGCAGCAAAAGCAAAAAGCAAAGGAGTCCAGCAGTTGGTTAAAAAACCAGAGTTTAATTTTGTATATTCCAGAACTTCACAGCTTTTATCAGAAAATTTTGAACATCCAAAATTAGAAAAATTAATTGAAATCGTTAAAGACGATTTTCAAAAAAATCCAAAAACAAAGATAATAATTTTCGCGCAATTCAGAGAAACAGTTGCAATAATTTGTAAAAAATTGAATTCATTAAATCAAAAAATAAAAGCAAAAGTTTTTGTTGGGCAAACAAAAAAATCTAATTCAACAGGAGAGAGTGGATTATCACAAAAAGAGCAGCAAAAAATAATCCAAGAATTTTCAGCAGGAGAGATTAATGTGCTGTGTGCTACTTCAATAGGAGAAGAAGGATTGGACATCCCCGAAGTTAATGCTGTAATTTTTTATGAACCAGTCGCCAGTGCAATAAGAAAAATTCAGAGGGCAGGCAGAACCGCTCGTTTAATGCCAGGAAAATTAATAATTCTTGTAACCAAAAAAACAAGAGATGAAACAGCTTATTGGGCGGCATTTCAACGCGAGAAAAAAATGTATTCTGCTATTGATTCTGTAAAAAAGGAAATGAAAAATATTCCTGAAAAAAAGGAAATTCAGAAAAAATTAAAATGAAAGAAATTTTCAGTATTTTTTCCAGAAATGAAAAAGACAATAAAGAGACAAGAATAATAGAAAAACCAAGAGTAATTATAGATTATCGTGAAAAAAATTGTTCTGTTCCTTCTGAACTTATAGCTCTTGGATTAGAAATAGAATTCCAAAATTTAAAAGTTGGAGATTATTTAATTAACGAGATAATTATAGAAAGAAAGTCAGTGAATGATTTTATTAATTCTTTTATTAACAAAAGAATTTTTCGCCAGATTGAAGAGATAAAACAATATCCAAAGTTTCTCTTGGTAATTGAGGGTATGGAAGAACAGGAGTTATATAACGATGAAAAAGAAGGTATGAATGGAAATGCGATAAGAGGAGTGTTGTTATCTATAATTCTAAAATATCGCATCCCAGTGATTATGACAAAAAATCAGAAAGATACTGCAAAGTTTATGAACATTCTTGCAAGAAAACAAAAAAAAGAGCATATCTCATTAAATGCAAAAAAGAAATCTTTTAACAGCCAGGAGCAAAAGCAGTTTATCCTTGAAAGTTTTCCAGGAATAGGGCCCGCAACAGCAAAAAAACTTCTAAAAGAGTTTCATACAATAAAAAATATCCTCAACCAACCAATAGATGAATTAAAAAAAACAATCGGTAAAAAGGCAGAGATTTTTAAATTAGTAGAATAGAATTTGTTAAATATTCCAATATTTTTTTCTTTTCATCATCTCTTATTACCAGTATAAATGAGTTTGGTTTATTATTCTCTATTAAATAAAAACAAATTTTATTAGCATACTTTCTTTCATCAGAACCGTTTTCAAATTTATCACGCCATTTTTCAACACCACTCATACGCCCAGAAGCTTGATTATATATTTCAGATGCAGTATTAATAAACTTAATTAATCTTTTGTCATCCATTAAAATATAACTTATCATTTTTATTTTTTAAATTATATTGCATTTTAAAGAATATAACACACCACAAAAAGCATATAAACCAAGAAATTCTTTCTAAGTTATATTTTTCTTTAAATAATCAACAAATAAAAAAATTATATCAACTCACTCAAAATCTTCGCCCCAAATTTTGTGGTTATCATATTAAACTCTTTGTCTTTTTCAGGATTTATCTCCACAATATCAACTGCTTTTAGATTTTTCATTTTATTCATTCTTTGTATCAAATAAATAAATTCTCTGCTAGTTAACCCGCAAGGTTCAGGATAACCAGTAGCAGGGGCAAACGCAGGATCAATAACATCAATATCTATTGAAACATACAATTCTTTTCCGTGTGCAAATTCCATAATTATTTCACAGGTATCGTTAAGATTTTCTATAAATTGATTCGGAGAAATAATTTTTATTTTATTTTTTTTAATGAATTCAATTTCGGCAATATCCGAATTTCTCAAACCAACAATTAAAATATCTTTAGAGGGAAACCCATCTTCAACAAGTTTTCTTAACCATTCTTCATGGGTTGGATAATTTTCACATCCTTTTGTAACAGGCATCAAATCAGGATGGCTGTCAAAAACAATTAAACAGGGTTTATTAGAATTTTCAGAATTTTGCACATAATCAAAAAAAGCTCTTGTTAAGGAGTAAGAAATAGAATGATCCCCTCCCAAAAAAATTGTCTTTGATTTTGTTTCAAATGTTTCAAAAGCATTTTTGTAAATCAGTTTGTTAGTTAATTCAAGATTGTTATTATCGAGGTGTATTTCTTCCAAATCTAACAAATCTATATTGATAGGAATTCCTTGCTCATTGCTGTAAATTTCTTTAAGACATTCCAGAATAGCATTTCCTGCTCTTTCGCATCCTTTTGTTTTTCCAAGCCCATTGATTCCTGGAACTTTAACGATAAACATAAAATCTCAAAAAAGAAATAGTTTATAAGTTTAATCTTCAGGCACCAAAGCAAAAAAGCTGTATTTTTCTTTTGCTTTTTTTGCTAGTTCTTTAACGTCTTCTAATTTTGCATTTAGAATGTTTTCTTCAAATTCATAAAATTCTTCTGCATTCCCATTTATTTCACTTAACAAAAGATTAACCATCTGCAACTGCGAATCCTCCATAGAGATATGATAATTTCCTATTAATTGCTCTTTAACTTGTTTAAGTTCTTTTTCATCAATAGTTTTTATGACATTTTCAAATTCAGAGAGGATTATTTTTTTAACCTCTTCAAAATTTTCTTTTGTTGTCCCCACATAAATCATATTATAAGAGTAATCTTTATTTATAGAAGAATCTCCTTTTATTGCATATGCTAAATTCCTTTTTTCCCTTATCTCTGAAAATAATCTAGAAGACATTCCAACAGCCATCAAGGTATTAAGAATTAATGCTGCATAATTTTTTTTGTCATTAGATAACGGGGTATGATAAGCAAAAATTAAATTTGCCTGATCTATGCCTTTTCTTTTTTCTATTTTTTCCTGATTTTTTAATTTAATATCAAATTGTGGAACTTCTTTTTTTTCATTAGCGAAATTTTTTTCTGCAAATTTAATAATATTTTCAAAATTAGCATCTCCAACAACACAAAGAATTAAATTATTTGGGGTGTAAATTTCTTTAAATCTATTCAGAAGTTTTTTTCTGTCAATAGAATTCATAGTTTTGTAACTCCCTATCAAAGGAATTCCAAAAGGGCTTTCGTAAAGATTAGTTTGTATGCTATCATTTACATAAACCCGGGGGTTGTCTTTTCTCATTTTTATTTCTTCAAAAATGACTTTTCGTTCTTTTTCCAATTCGTTTTCATCAAACAAAGGATTTTTAATCATGTCGCTTAAAACATCCAACGCAACCATAAAATGTTTGCTTGGAATCTTGCACCAATAAGCAGTTATTTCCTCATCAGTAAATCCGTTTAAATCTCCCCCGTTTTTTTCTATTTCTGTTGCAATTTTTTTTGCGTCTCTTGTTGGAGTTCCTTTGTAAAGCATATGTTCTATAAAATGTGAAATTCCTTTATCCGTTTCAGATTCGTTAATTCCTCCGCATCTGACCGCAAAAGCCACGCTTACAACAGGGATATCTCTTTTCTCAAACAAAAGAGTCATGCCATTTTTCAAAACTTTTCTATAAAATTGGGGCTTCATAAGTTTTTTAAGGAAAAATGGTTTAAAAGAATTATGGCATCAACAAATCAGTCCCCATTTTACCATCAGGCAGAAGCAAGATTTTTATCTGCAAAAACAAACGAAGAAAAAATAACTGCCTTAGAAGAAATGATAAGAGAATGCCCAAAACATAAATCGTCTGAAAAAATGTTAGCTAATCTCAAAACAAGATACAAAAAATTGTTAGAACAAACAGAAAAATCAAAAAAGAATAAAAAATCTTCCAAATCAGGGATTAAAAAAGAAGATATGCAGGCAATAATTATAGGAAAAACTAATTCTGGAAAATCTTCTTTGTTAAACTTATTAACAAATGCCTCTCCAGAAATTACCGAATACCCATTCACAACAAAACAGCCTGTTGTTGCAATAATGCATTTTTCTGGAACAAATATTCAATTAATAGAAAATCCTGCAATAGAATCAGAGTATTATGACAAGGGGCTGACAAATTCCGCAGATGTTTTGCTGATAATTATCACTGAATTAAATCAAATTCAGGAAATAGAATCTAGTTTAAATAAAATCTCGGGAAAAAGAATAATAGTTTTTAACAAATCAGATAAATTAAATGAAAATGAAAAAAGAAAAATCTCCTCAAATCTTCAAAGCAAAAAGCATAATTTTATCTTGATTTCCTGCAAAACAGAAGAAGGCATAGAAGAATTAAAAAATAAAATTTTTCAAAGTTTTAGTAAGATAAGGGTTTATACAAAAGAACCCGGAAAAAATGTCCGAAGAGAAAAACCATTAATTCTTGAAAAAGGGCAGACAATAAAAGATGTTGCAGAAAAAATACTTCACGGCTTTGCAAAAGATGTCAAAGAAGCAAGAGTAACAGGCCCGTCATCAAAATTCCCAAATCAGAGAGTTTCCTTAAACCACCAAGTTATGGATTTAGATGTTGTAGAGTTTAAGGTAAGATGATTATCTTGTAATAATTAATTTTTCTAGTTCTTCTAGCATTTTTTTAGGGTTGCCTTTTGAAAAATGTTCTCTTGCTGGTTTTAGTATTTCAATTAAGGATTGAGCTACACTATTTTTTAAATCAACAGGATGTAATTTCCCATTTAAGAAATCTTTTTCTAAATTAACATAAGAATTGTAAATAATGTCGCCGCCAAATTTTTCTGGCCTATTTATTTCGAGTTTATTTTTAATAGGAAAAATAATGTTTTTAACCCAGTCTAAAATAGGATTAAATTCCACTTCTTTATCTGGGCAAAAAGCTTTTTCAATTTTTTTCTTAATTTCTTCTGAAGAATCATGAATAAAAATACATGTATCTGGTTTGCTCTTTGACATTTTTAAACTACTCCAGATATCTTGCAAATTATCTTTTTTAATTGGCCATTCATTTGGCTTTCCTAAACCTAATAGTAAGTGATGATGTATTGCTACAGGTTTTATTTGTTCCCCTTTTGAATCAATTAAAGGAGAAAAAGAAAGTTTCATTGCAACATCTCTTGCAATAACTTGCGCTTTTCGTTGGTCTAACCCGGCATGAGCAAGATTAACATTTTGAATAAAAATATCTGCAACTTGCATTGGAGGATAGATTAATTTCGCGAAATCAACATTTCCTTCTTCTTTTCTACCAAGGATAGTTATGCTTCTCTGCATTCTAGATAAAGTAGTGTGTTTACTCACATCGATAACAGTAGTCCAATATAAATCATTATTATGATACAAATCACTTCCAAGAACAAATTTTAATTTTTCTGTATCACCACCAACACACTTCAAGCTTGCTTTCATCCCTTCTTTGAAATAACCGACTGCTATTTTTTTAATCATTTCGGGATTTCCCCCAAGTTTATCATTTATCCAAGAATGCCAATCTGCCAAAAAGATGCTACAATCCACCCCAGCATCCATAAAATCCTTGACTTTAGACATACACATTAATCCGGTTCCAAGATGGATTTTACCGGAAATTTCAAAACCAATGTAATGTTTTATCTTTTCTTTATTTTTCAGCATTTCTTTCAGTTCTTCTTCACCAATAATCTCTTCTGTATTTCTTTTGATTAATTCAAATTTTTCTTCAGCAGTTAATTGTTTTACCATAATAAAAACACAAAACAATATCAATTATTAAATGTTTTTATGGTGAAGTTTTGTTTACTGGCTAAGTGTTCTTTTTAAGGACTCTATATATGCTTCATTGGACTTGATATAAGATAAAAATGCAGGCCACATTATTGGATTTCCCCAGCCAAACCCTTTAACCCAAAATTCTGCAAAATTTTGGGTTTTTTCCATAAGTTGAATATGCTTTTCTAAACCATTCCAATCTTGATTATTAATATAAATAGAAGCGGTAAAACTTTGAAGTTGCAAACTTTCCTCAAATATAAAACAAGTAAACCCAATCAATCCAGCATAAGCAACAAAAATAGAAGCAATCCACAGAAACTTTTTTATTTTTTCTTGGTTAGAAAATTCCACCATATTAATAATAAAAAACAGATTATTAAATAATTATCTAAAGAATAAAAAGCACAAATCTTTAAAAAATATTTTTGTTTGAATTAATTAAATGGTACCACACCCAAGAATTTTAGAAGAAAATACAGAAATAATTAAAGAAGTTTGTCTTCATCATTTATCAGAAAAACATAAAACAGAAGATTGTAAAATCTGTTCTCCAGACTATGATTTAAAAAAAACAATAAATAATTATTCTTGTCCGTATTATGACCCCCAATTACAAATAGATTATGATAAATTTTTAGAAAAAGCAGAATTAACCAGACCATTAACCGGTAAAGAAAAAGAAGTATTAAAATTTGAATTTAAAGTAATAAATTCTGGGTTGATAAATTGTAACGGACATAAATTAAAAATAGAACATTTAGAAGAATGGGTATTAGAAAGATTAAACGAGCTAAATATACATAGGGATATTAACATTAAATACCACCGCCAAAAACAAATAAATTAAAACCATTTTTCCAGTGCTTCTTGTTTTTCGAGTTCTTTACCAAAAACAGAATCAATATATCTTTGAGTTAATTCTAAACTTTGTTTTAAATAAGCAGAAAGATTATATTTATTGACAAGTTCTGTTGCAAGTTCCATATACTTTTTGATTCCTCCTTCGTGAATTGTAAAAATAATTTTGCCATTGCATTTTGGGCACACTCCGGTTAATGGGGGTCTTCTTATAATCTCATTGCATCCAACACATCTGAATTGTTGCATAGAAAATTTTCTTAAATTACCTCTTGTATCTCTTATAAAATGCCTTTCAATAATCAATCTTGCTACATCAGAAGTATCCACAGCACGAATTTTTTCCACAAGTTCCATTTGATGATGAACTTTTTCTGCCATTGTTCCCAATTTTTTATATGAAGAACATACAACCCCGCAATTAAAGTCCTTTGTATCGTGTGTAAAATGAATGTTAACAAAAGGGTTTTCATTGTTTTTTAATCGTGTTTTTACTGTTGAAATTTTTACTTCAGAGGAGTGTTTTCTCTGTTCAGCTAATTGGTATAATTCTAAAGGATATTCTGAAACCAATTCAAAATCAAGAATTTGATCATCAACTTCTCCTGCGTCAATCCTTCCATTTAAAACAAGAGGAGCATCTTGTGTTCCTCCCCTATGGCTCGGCAAAAATTCTCTAGAAAAATTAAGCAATACATCCAAGAGAAGCATTACTGCAGCTTCATCTCCGTCACAATCTCTTCTTATTGCTGCATGCATATATGGACTGGCCAATAAACCTTGTGTGTTTGAAAACCCGATTATTCGGCAAATAACTCCTGCACAATTATGTGGAGCCATGCAAACACCTAATTTCCCAACTAAATCTTCTCTTTTGCGAACATTATAATAAGGTTTTAATCCATAAAATTTTATCAGTAACAAATCAATAAAATTAGCAATTTTTATAAAAACATCATCCCCCCTTTCATCTAATGATTCAGAAGAGCAGGGCAATACAATATCATGAGGCATTAATTCTAAAATTTGTTCTTCATTCTCCAATTCTTTTCCGTAAATATCTTTGGTATATCCTATTTCTTTTAATTTTTCAACGCTCACAAAAATTTCTTTTGCTTTAAAATGGGTTAAAGGAAGTTCTGTAGCATCATATCTTATTGTCCCGTCTTTATTTACTTGCAAATTAAATAATGCTCTTAAAATTCCTTTCCCAATATTTTCAATAGAATGTTCAGCAGAACTTGTCCCTCTTACTCCTTTCACCAGCATCGGAACTTCTTCATTAGATAAATCCAATTTTTTTACAGCATCAGAAAAATAATGTTTTATATCTAAATCCCTATAAGAAAAGGTTTGCCCCTTCCCGTGTTCAGGACAGACTTTTTTTGAAAATTTCTGTTTGCATTCTGGGCAATAAAACATTTTCTCACACTCTTTCCCGCATGTTTCACAAATAAAATAAATTGTTTCTTTCTTGCAATGTTCGCAATAATAAATAGGAAAATCTGCTTTGATATTCCCTTGTTCTAATGCTGACTGAACACTCCTCAATCTTCCACCCTCTTTACCAACAGGAAAAAGAGCATGTGGACTTCCAGTAAGTTTTCTTAACTTTGCTTTTTCTGGCCTGCCCATTCTACTTCCGATAAAATCTCCTGCTTTGTCTTTTATTACAAACTCAGAAAAAGAGTTTATTATTTCCAAGGGTGTTTTATCTATAGAGTATTTTTCTAAATCAATAAGCTCTTTTAATGTTTTTTCATTATTTTCCATATTTATTCCAATATTCAAAAGAAGTGCGATACTATCTGTTTTAGTCAAAACAACATTTTCAGTAGTAACTTGATGTTCAACTCCTAAAAGTTCCAGTGCTCTTTTCCCGAGGGAGAATTTTTCTTGTTCTATTTTGTTATAAGGGAGAATTAGTTTTTCTTCAAATCTGGAATTTTTTATCCATTCCAACAAACCCAAAAATTGTTCTTTAGAAATTTGCGTCCAATAAAAAATAAAATTTGGATGAAAAGGAATTTTATACTCCCTGCTTAATTCAATAGCTTTTTCAAAATTAATCTTATAAAAATCGATGTTTTCATAGAGGTTTGTTTCTTTTTTTAAATCCAATTTCCACCATTCTTCCACATAACCAGGTTTGATAAGTTCATGATTTCTATTTGCTAAATCACTAAAAGGAAAAAGAATGTCTCCCAAATAAATTATTTCTTCTACATCATGATAAAGTTGTTTGGATTCTTCAAAACTTTTTAATCTTTTTACACTCCCATTAAAAAGTTTTACTATCGGCCCCTCAATTAAATCGCATGAACTTACTGCACACCCTTTTGTTGGTTTTTCTAACTTCAATTGTGTTCCTATTGCAATAAAATTGTCTGTTATTGCCATTGTCGCGGGATGAATTGCCACAGCAGAAAAACCAGCTCCTCTGCTTCTCCCATATCTAAACCTAAACCCCCCAGATCTTGAAGGATGACTGAATACTGGTCTTCCTGCAACTAAATCTTGCATATAAGTAGGAGAAGAATTTGTTTTTCCTTTATCTCTTTTTTTGTGTAATTCTATGTATTCATTCAAAAAATCAAATCCAGAAGATTTAAACCCCCTGTTTTTTACTCCGGTGAGTAATCTAAATCCTTTTGCTGCTTTTTGAGCAAGTCCTTCTGAAAAAATTAAGCACATACCTCCACGAATAAAATTAGTTTCAACCCTGGCAAGATTTTTATAATTTGACACTTCTCTTTTTTCTGTTGGTTCTCCTGCAATTTGAAAAGGAAGATTTTTTGCCAGAAAAATTATTTCTTCTTCTGTAGGAAGATATTGCAAATTGCTAACTCTTTCGTGATAATCATAATTTTCAGTTACATATCTTTTTATTTCGTTTTCGTCAGGATCGTATTTTGCATAACCAAACATTTCTCTTAAATAATCAATCAACATTAAAACAACACAGCTTGCAGTTGTTCCTGCACTTCTTATTGGCCCAGAAAAATAAGCAATAAAATAATCCTCGTTGTTTTTTGTTTTTCCTATTTTTAATCCAGTAAACCCTTCAATAGGGCTGCTAACAACACCAAGAGTAGTGTAAGCAAATCCTATTCTTATTCCTGCATCTATTGCTTCTATCAAAGAAGAAAATTTGCAAAATTTTTGCTTGGCTACTTCTTCAGCAATTTTAAAAGAAACAGCAGTATCCAATTTACCATATTCTTTTTCCAAATCGAGTATTCTTTTATCTACTCCAGATTCCATCAACTGAGGATAAATTGTTGAAATTAACGCCACGACTTTTTCAGCCATGCTACTGGCAAGAGGAATTTCCACTTTGCTTTTCGGGTCAAGTCCTTTTGCTCTCGCAGAATTTGCAATATCATAAACAATCTTAACACGATTTTCAATGTCTTTAAAATAATTTTCAGTGTTCATTTTTCTTTTTCAGTATTTTCATTCTGTTCAAAATCAAGTATTTTTACTCCTCTTGTTTTTAAATTGAACATTGGCACCTTGCAAAAATCCGGTTTATTTCCCATCTTCTCTTGAAAAGGAGTTAATGATTCCCAAGTAGAACTTGAAATTGTCAGAATATTATTATAATAAGACACGCCACTTTTGTGTGTATGCCCAGAAACAAAAATATCTGGTATTTTTTTTATTAAGAGGGGGTCATCTTCATAGGGGTAATACAATGTAGAAGAATGAGTGGGAGCAAGATGCCGGTTTTTTAAAAGATAAGCCATAATTTTTTCAGGTATGTGGATTGCTTGTTCTTTCATTAAATATTCAATATTGTTCGCATAATAATGATAACTATAACCATGATAAGTTAAAACGTCAAAACCACCAAATTCTTTTTTTGCACCAATATTTACCATTGCCGGATTTTGTGTCAAGATAACATTTTTCATGTTGTAAAGAGGCCATGCAAATTTTTCGTCAAGCAGAGGTTGAGGTTCCATAATTCTTATAGCGTCATGATTTCCAGGAGAAATAATTATTTGAATATCTCTTCTTATCTTGCTCAAAAGTTCTGCAGATTTTTCAAATTGTTCTTCTATATCCTGATGCTTCAAATCTTTTTCTTGATTAGGGTAAATTCCAACTCCAGAAATTAAGTCCCCAACTAAAAAAAGATATTTTATTTTATCTGTTTCGGGAGTATTTGGAACCTTTCCATTTAAATAATCAACAAATTTCAGAAAATTTTCTTCTAAAAAGTTATTCCCCCCAATATGCAGATCTCCTGTGAAAAGAGCATATTCTTCTACCGGAGATTTTTTTCTGTCAAATAAAGTTGCTTCTGGAAAAATGATGTCATTAACAAAAATTATTTCTCTGCTTCCAGAACCCTTTACAGCAATAATAGAATCCAGCGCAATTTCTTGCGCTTTTTGGTATAATTCTGGTTTATTTTGATTGATTAATATTGTAACTTTGCCTGTTAAATCCTCGAGTTCAAAAATAAGATTATTATTTTTGGTTGTCTTTTTTTCTGATACTATCCCTATAACAGATACCCCTTGTCGATTGTTAGGGATTTTGTTTATAGAAACAAGGTTATTGAGCTCAGAATGTTCTTGGAGAATATTCTTCATAGTAATAAATCTGTTTCTGAAGTGTTTAACAAAATCAGAAACTTCTATTTTTTTATTTGTAATCGGGAAAGAATGAAGAATTTTTATAGAATTTGCAGAGCAAGGATTTTCCTCTTTTATATTTTCAGAAGAACCGGTTTTTGTTGTAGAAATTTGTTTTGAAATTTGTATGCTCAACCCAAGTTTTATTTTCAAGCTTTCAATTCTTCTTTGACTTTCTTCTGGAAGAGCTAAAAAAATATTATTAACTGCTTCTTTATTTTCATTAAAAAGATTTTTAGTAATAACCCGTTTCTGGGTGTATTGCCCTATTTTTTCAATCATAATTTTCGCAGTATTTGTATCTTCCATCTCAGAAAAAATATTCAAAACATCTTTGTCTAGTAAAAACCCCTTTTCTAAACAAAACTTTAAAATTTCCCTCGCATCCATTTTAATTAAAAATCCTCTCTCTAATTATGATTTAATTTCAGGGTTTAAAGGATTAATTGTAATTCAAAGAATCTTCAATAATTTCCTTTGCTTTAGTTATTATTTTTTCTGTAATTGCTAATCTTATTTCTCGCATTCTGCCACCCCTTCCTTTTGAAATGACTTTTACATTGATTATTCCTAACATATCAAATTCTTGGACAATATCAGATACTCTTCTTTGAGTTAAAATTTCGGTTTTGTTCTGTTTGCACAAATCTTGGTATATATTATAGACATCTCCGGTAAAAATAGGTTCTTTTCGGTTTTCAGATAATTTTATTATTGCAAAAAGAACTAGTTGAAATTGTTTGGGTTCTGTTTTTATAACATCCAAAATTTTATCCCTTTCTATTTTCTCATTGGCTTCATCTATATATTTCAAAGTAACTTTTTTAGAACCATCTCTTTCAGCTAATTCACCGGCAATCCTTAGTAAATCTAATGCTCTTCTTGCATCTCCATGCTCTCTAGCAGCAAAAGCAGCACATTTTGGGATTACTCCATCTTCAACAATATCTTTCTCAAATGCTAACTCAGACCTAGCTTTTAGAATATCTTGTATTTGCAATGCATTATAAGGAGGAAACACAATCTCTTCTTCACTCAAAGAACTTCTTATTCTTGGGTCTATGTTGTCCAAGAAAGTCAGATCGTTGCTTATCCCAACAATAGAAATTTGCGCCTTTGACAGTTCAGAATTCATTCTTGTTAAATTATAAAGAAAACTATCCGAAATTTTTAGAACTGCCTGATCAATTTCGTCAAGTATAAGAACAACCGATTGTTTCTTATTATCTATTATATCTATAAATTTATTATAAACCGTTTCTGTTGGCAAACCAGTAGCAGGGACTTCCCCCCCCAACTTTTTTATTAATTCAGCAAGAATTCTATATTCTGTGTCAGAAACCTTTTTGAGTTTGCAGTTTAGATATTCTATTCTAAGTTTAAAATCAGATTCTTTTTTCAAACGTTTTATCAATTCTTCTTTGACATATTGTATTGAAAGAGTTTTTCCTGTCCCTGTTTTTCCATAAAGAAAAATATTACTAACTTTATCCCCTCTTAATAAAGGAGCCATCATAGATGCAAGAAGCTTTATCTGTTCGCTTCTGTGGAGTATTTCTAAGGGTTTGTAATTTGATTGAAGAATATATTTGTCTTTGAAAATACAATTAGCATCAAATGACTTAAAAATATCATCAAGTTCAGAATTTATTTTTTTCATATTAAAATTGGTTTATTGTTTTTTATATAATTAATTTTTATTTGATTATTCATTTCGAATTTACCACATACCCTCACACGCTTGTTTCCAATGGAAAAAGTTTTAATGGCAAACGATTATGTCGATTAAAATCTATTTTATTTTATAAATTATTATGACTACTTATAAAAGAGAACGCCTTAATTTCATATGGAAATAAGATTTTTTTATATGGAAATAAGATTTTTTTATATGGAAATAAGATTTTTTTATATGGAAATAAGATTTTTTTATATGGAAATAAGATATTATATGAAGTTTTAGTTAGGTTTTAGTTATTATTTGACTAGACTATAATTTGACTATTTTGTTTTATTCACATTCTGTTGTTTTATTATTATTATTATTATTATTTAGAATTATATACTATATATATATACTATATAATATAAAATTTTATAATATATATAATATAATAAAAAACTTAGTTTTTTCTTTTTAAATACTTCCAAACGAAATCATAGGGTCAGGGGGTCTTACATTTTCAGTTCTTTTAAGCTATTTACAATATTATAAAGATTATTCTGTATACTATCAAATCTATTTAATTTTATAGATAAATTTATAAATTATTCCCGTTTCTTCTTTTTATGGCTGGAGACAAAAACCCATTTACATCCTTAATAGGAAAGATGGTAGTTACAAAAGAAGGTAAAAGATTAGGATTTGTAAGAGATATTACTTTTGAAACCAAATCTGGTGAACTTATCAATATTGTTGTCAGAGACCCTACACCTTACACAAGAAATCTTAATCTTGAAAGAACACGTGCTGATGAGCTTTTAATCCCCTACAATGCTGTTATTGCTATAGGTGACTTTGTAGTTGTTTCAGAAGAAGATTTGATATAATTCTCTAATATCTTAAAAACAATACAAATATTTAAAAAACAAATTATTTAATTGATTATATGAGGTTATTAGGATTTAGTTTTAATAAGATAAGTGCAGAGCGTTTGAGTGTGAATCAAGCTGATTTTAAAGAACTTAAAATAAATAATAATATAGACATTTCTTCTATAGAAAAAGCTAATTCTGAAGTCTTTAAGGCTAAGGATGAAGAGTTAATCTCTGTGAAGTTCAAATATTCTATAAATTATGAACCTAATTTTGCAATAATAGAAATACACGGGAATATTCTAGTTTCTATGGAATCTAAAAAAACCAAGGAGTTTTTAAAAAAATGGGAAGATAATAAAGAAATGCCCGAAGATGCAAGACTAGCTCTTTTTAACACAATAATTCAAAAATCAAGCATAAAAGCACTTCAATTAGAAGATGATATGAGTTTTCCATTTCATATGCCTTTCCCAAAATTATCCAGACAAGAGAATAAATCTAATTAATTTTCCCGCTATTTCTTTTATAAAAATTATTTATCAATTCCAAATCTTTAAAAAAAACATTAATCTTCTTCTTCTTATGAAATTATCTAATAAAAAAATAAACAAGATCTCCGAGCAGATTTTAGCGGTTCTCTATTCAAAATCTCCAAAAGCACTATTTACTTCTGAAATAGCCAATGAAATAGCTAGAGATGAAGAATTTACTAAGAAAATACTCTTGGAATTAAAAACCAAGGAGTTAATTTCTCTGATAGCCAAAAACCCTAAAGGTAAGGCATATTTAAGGCGGCAACGCTGGGCAATGACATCTTCTGCGTATAATGCTTATAAAGGATATCAATAGCTTTGGGTTATTTATCTTTTATAACATTAAAACTTTTATACTGGTGTTATTATTCTCTTTAATGGAAACCAAAGAGGATGTTTATTTATTAAAAAAAATGATTGAGGATTTAGTTCTTCAATTCCATGACATTGATTTTTCTATACTTTCTATTAAATCTGATCTTATGAGTATTAAATCACAGGTTCAACAATATCAAAAAAGTAATGAATCTCAAGAAAAAACCTTTATTAATCAAGTATTTAGTATCCCAACACTCCAACAAATAAACCCAACAGAAAAGATTGTTTTCCCAACACATTCCAACATTCCAACATTCAACCATTATTTAGAAGGCTTAAAAAGGCAAAATATACCTTTTTCCACTGGAAATGAAGGGGTTCCAACAGACAGACAGACACTCCAACAGACAGACAGACACTCGATTTTAAAAGAAAATCATATTAAAAATACCTTAGACGATGCCTCAAAAATATTAGAATCTCTGGATAGCTTAAAAAAGGAGATACGCCTCAAATTCAAAAAACTCACAGAACAGGAGATTTTGGTGTTCTCGTTGATATATCAATTAGAAGAAGAAAAGGGTTTTTGTGATTATAAGATACTATCCCAGAAGTTAAGCTTGTCTGAAAGTTCTGCAAGAGATTATGTAGGAAAGTTAATAAAAAAAGGAATCCCCGTCGAGAAAATAAGAATAAACAATCATCTGATTCAATTAAAAATCTCTGAACAACTAAAAAAAATAGCCCCTCTTTCAACAATTTTATCTTTAAGAGATTTGTAATAAAAATCAATCTTTTTTACCTTATTTTTCAAATCAGTTTTTCTGTTAGACGAATAACTATAAACTGCTGTTTAAAACCCTAAAAAACCAAAATTTGAGGTTTTTAGACATTCTCTTTTCAAAATTTTTATTTTTTCTTATTAATATTTAATTTTCTTTTATTTAAAACTCTCTTTTTTCGAGTTTCGGAAATTTTTTTACTTAATTTTATCTCACTTTTGTTATTTTTTGACGAATATTAATCTGTTTTACCATTTTTCTTGATATTTTTGGCATTATTAACTCTCACTTTCACCTTTTTTAAGAGTATTTCTTTCATATTTTCAGGTATAAATACTCTCTTTTTACCATTTTTCTCAATTAATTCTTCAATTAGTCCATCACTCTTCTGTTTTATCCCGTTTATCTGACTTCTAATTGTGGATCTCTCTTTTCCAAGCATAGCTGCTATATCCTCATAACTCAATTTCATATCTGAATTTAATAATACCCATAATATTGCTCTTTCTGTTATTGAAAATACATCTAAATTTGGTGTTTGGACAGCTGTTTGGACAGCTGTTTGGGCAACTTGGACAGCTGTTTGTTTATTAGACAGCTTAGACAGCTGTGTAAAATTTCTTCCAGATTTTAAATTTCCCATAATCGAAACTACATTTTTCAGTCCATCTAATTCTTCTTGAACCGACGATAAAATCTCTTTTATATCTTCAATCTCTTTATTTTGCAATTTTTTTTCAGAATCAAGGTGTTTAATCCATCCAGAAACATTAGCAACATCCTTTTTTACTAATTCAAAACTTTTTTTTGTTTCTTCTTTTACACTTTCAATATCTTTTTTATTCCCAAAAAGCCATTCAAACATTATATATCTTATAAAATATACTTTAAAAATGTTTTGTTCCGTCGCCAACATTCTTTTTTTATCGACGCAATTAACAAAATATTTTTTGCATTTTCTCTCTTTTTTTATCTGTTTAAACAGTAAAAATAGCCTGTTTATGAAGAAAATTTGTCTTCAACAGGCTGTTTAAACACTTTTAAACACCTTTACACAGCTACCTATTTTGTTTAAAAATCTTCCAACAGCTGTTTAAACAGGCTTCCTCGTCGGTAAAACTTTTCTGATATTTGGTATTATAGATTTTAAGATATTCTTTTAATTTTTAAGTATTCACTTAGTCAACCTAAGTGCACAACCCCTATATAACCCAAAAAGAACTAACAAAAATCCACAACCAGAAAATACAATAATCTTTAAAAAATATTAATCTCTTGAATTTTTATGTCAATAAAAGAAAAAGGTTTTTATCTTATTAATTCATCTATTCCCAATAAAATTGTTTTTTATAATAACGAGAGAATTGATGACAAATATATCTTGCATAATCCAGATGAAACCACTTCTTTAATTATTATTCATGGGTTTACTGATGAATCTTCAAAATATATAAAAAATCCAGAAAAAGAAATTGCCCGTCTGCACGATACAGCTGATTGGATGGCCAATCAATTAGAAGAAATCGTAGATGTGCAAGATGATGCACAAAGCCAACCTAAGTGAACAATCTTGTGGATAAAATAGAATAATAATCTTTAAAAATACCTTTATCTTAAAAAAATTATGTCTCTTACAACACAAATTCCTAAAGGATTGAGCATAAGACAATGTCTTGATCTTGGAATTGATCCTATGGGGCTTGTTTTTAAGGATTCTCAAACAGATAGTTATGACTTTGTAGCAAATTGTAATCCTGAAGGCACTAAATTTGTGTTTGTATCTTTAGGAGAAATCCAAAGGGGGGTGGGGTATAGAGATGCTATTCATAAATGTGGTAATACTCCTGAAAAAGATAAATACTGGATGACAGATATGGTTTATGTTCAACAGATAGAAATTCCATCTAACCTTAAATTTTCTCTTGAAATTGCCGAGATGAATGTTTCAATGCACGCTATCTTGGGCGATGGAAAAAGATATAGTTTACCCAATTAAACTTTAACTAAATTCTTCAATCATAACTTAGCCAACCTTAGTGAATGTAATTATCTCAAAAGTTCGTAAAAACCCCCAAAATCCATAAATCATTCGCACAAAATGTAATCTCCGAAGCATTTTTATACCCAAAATTCATAATTTCTTTATAATTTAGTGCACAATGGGCCCAGAAAGTCCTCGTTAACAAGGACTTAGTCAACCTAAGTGCATGAAATAAAGAGGAAAAATGACATCAAACAAACCCCTTGCTGCAATTTATGTTCGTGTTTCAACAGAGGACCAGGCAAAACATGGAATTTCTTTACAAGCTCAAGAAGAAGCACTAAAAAATTATTGTAGTGCTTTAGGTTATGAAATTTTTAGAATTTATAAAGATGAAGGAAAATCAGGAAAAGATTTAAAACACCGGCCAGAAATGAGCCAGATGTTATTAGATGCAGAAGCTCATAAATTTCAAGCAATATTTATCTACAAACTTGATAGGTTTTCAAGAAGTTTAATGGATTTAGTGACTACTATTGAAAAACTTAAAGAATGGAATATTGATTTTGTTTCTTTACAGGACAAGATAGAAACTACTTCCGCCTCTGGAAAATTAATGTTTCATATTATCTCTGCATTTGCAGAATTTGAAAGAAACGTGACTATTGAAAGAACAAAATTCACAATGGCTAATAAATTCAAAGAAGGCAATCCAATGACAAGATCTCCTTTGGGTTATAAATATGAAAACAAGCAATTAATTCCTGGAGAGCATTCTTATGTTGTGCAGGAAATTTATCAGGAATTCTTGCATAATATAATCTCTTTAACGCAGTTATCTAAAAAATATGATTTATCTGTCAATGGATTAAAAAAAGTATTAAGCAATTATACATATCTCGGAAAAGTCAAGTTTGACGGACAAATAATTCAAGGAAAACATCAGCCATTAATTTCAAATACTTTGTTTAATCAGGTTCAGGAGAAGTTAAAGACGGTATTAAGAGGAAGAGAATCAAATTAAATCTTTTTATTTATGCACATTTTACATGCTTTAAAATGCTTTTTCTTGAAAAATGCAGGATTATTACTTTGAATTTTATATTTCTTTTTTATTAATTTTCCAAATCTGCATTTTTTTGTATGATATGTTTTTGTTTCTGAACTCGCTAGATATTTATATTTTAAAATATTGGATTTTTCTCTAGTTCTTGTCTCTCTAATATAGACTGGAACTTCTTTTGTTACTATTCTTTCAACTACTTCTATTGTTTTGTTTTCTATTGGTATTTGTATCGGAACTTCTCTTATGACTTCAACCGGTTTTTCTAATATTACTTCAGAATTAATTTGCCCCACCCTTTTACTATCAATAACAAAATATGTAAATAAAGAATAGATAGTAGTAAGAGCCCAGCTCATTGTAAGAACTTGAATAATGTTTAAATTAAGCATTAAAGTAACTATAATTGCAAATAAGATTACAATTGTTGCTAAAATAACTGCTATAAGAATGTTATCGTTTTCATATTTAATCATCATGTTTTTCATAATATATTATAGTGCCTCAAGTATATAAACTCTTGTATATGTTGTTACTACATAGTTACTAACATATCTACAAAATACTACCTCTTTACCTAATCCTGTTTTAATTAATCCATGACCGATTAAGAATATCGAGAGAAATATTTTCATGCTAGCTGAAAGATTTGATATTGAATTAAAAAAATTATTTAGCTTCTGTGAAAGTTTATGCTTAAAAAATTCATTCTTTATTCTTATTTTGATTAAAGAAGTATTAACGTATACAACAATTATGTCTGGCTACCGCACCAGCATATATACCCCTTATTTTTAACAAGATTAACAAAAAAGAAAATGGGGAAAACTAAATCTAAAACTTTGATTTTTGCACTATTCTCAATTGCGATTGTTTTATCTATGGTATGCAGTGTTAATGCATTTGCATCACCATCTGCTGTAAATCTTGGAGAAGCAGGTAAATTTGTTATATTATCTAAAGCAGGAATCACAAACGTCCCAGGAAACATTACTTCAATTACTGGAGATATGGGAGTTAGTCCAATAGGTTATGATTCCATAACTGGATTTACATTAATCCCTGCAGTACCTAATGGAAATACATTTTCAACATCTTCTTTAGTTACTGGAAAAATATATGCCTCAAACTATGCTGAGCCTACCCCTACAGATCTTGGAGTGGCAGTACTTGACATGGGCGCGGCATATGATGACGCTCTTTCACGACCCTCTGCTGAAACTAATCCAGGAAGTGCTGGAGAAATTGGCGGATTAACACTTGCCTCTGGAGTTTATACTTTCACTGGTTCTAGTATTGATGTGCTTATATCAACAGATCTCAATCTCAATGGAAATTCAACTGATGTTTGGATATTTCAAATACCTGGAACTTTCAATGTATACGCAAATGTTATTTTAAATCCAGGGGTACAAGCAAAGAATATATTCTGGGTAGTTGCTGGTACAACAACTATTTTCCCAGGTTTTACTGTATATGGAAATATTCTAACTGCTGAACCAAAAACTATTGCAATGCAAACTGGTTCAATATTGAACGGAAGAGCACTTTCACAAGGTGCCGTTACATTAGATGCTGTTACCATTTCATTATCAATAGAAGATACAACTGCACCAATTATTACAATAAATCCTTACAATAATGTTACTCTAACAAATCAAAATATAAATGTAACTGCTTCTACAAATGAAGGAACATTAAATGCTGAAAGTTATTTATTCACAGAAAATGGAGCTTTCACTTTTATAGCAACTGATGCTGCTGGAAATTCTAAAAATGAAACAGTTACAATAACCAATATTGACAAAGTACCAGTAATAACATTAATAGGAACTAATGTCACATTAAAAATCGGAAATTCTTATACAGAATTAGGGGTAAATGTATCTGATGATTATGATTCAAATGTTTCTGTAATTACTAATGGAAATGTTAATACTAGTCTTATAGGAACATATATTATTACTTATGATGCTGTCGATTCAAGTGGAAATTCTGCTATTCAAGTTACAAGAACAGTTAGTGTTGTGGATAAAACTACTCAATCAGCTGTAAATCTTGGAACAGCAGGCAATTTTGTTATATTATCAAAATCAGGAATTTCAACAACAGGAACTACTTCAATTGTTGGGGATATTGGAGTAAGTCCAATTGCAGCGACAGGAATCACTGGATTTGGGTCATTACCCCTTGATTCATCAGGTACATTTTCAACATCATCTTTAGTAACTGGAAAAATATATTCTGCTGATTATACTGCTCCCACTCCAACTACAATGACTACTGCTATAGCGGATATGGAAACAGCGTATACTGATGCTTCTGGAAGAACTTTACCAGATTCTACTGAATTAGGCGCTGGAGATATTAGTGGGATGACTCTTACTCCTGGACTCTATAAATGGGGAACAGGTGTTATAATAAATAATGGAGTAACTCTTAACTGTCAGGCTAACTCAAATGCTATCTTTATCTTTCAGATAGCTCAAGACTTAACAGTCGGCAATGGTGCTATTGTTACTCTAAGTGGTAATTGTCAACCGAAAAATATTTTCTGGCAAGTTGGAGGTCAAACAACACTTGGAACAACTTCTGATTTCAAAGGAATTATATTAAGTAAAACATTAATTGAGATGAATACTGGAGCAACACTAAATGGTAGAGCATTAGCTCAAACAGCAGTTACATTAGATGCAAACGCCGTTACTATCTCTGCAACGTTGTCACAACCACCTGCAGCAGCATCATCATCAACATCTTCTTCATCAGGCAGTGGAAGTTCTACTGGGAGTAATTCTGGAACAACTGCGTCAACAGGAAGCGTCGGGAATTCTAACACTAATAAAGAATCTTTAAAAGTTGGAGACGTTAAAGTAGAAACAGATCTTCCTATGAAAGTTGAAGGAAATAATATCCAAGTAACCAAATCAAATGGAGTAAAATCTGATATTAAAATTATGCCTTCTGTAGCTTCTGAAACAGCTATTGAAAGATTGAAATTAAAATTCTGCACAGAAGAAAATAATTGCACAATTATATTAAAAGAAGTTGGTGAAGGAGCAGAAATAAGATTAGCATATCAAGTAAAAGCGCAAAAAAATGTAAAAGTTTTTGGATTATTTAAGGCAAAAATAAATGTAGAAGCAAATATTGACGCTGAAACAGGAGAAGTTATAAGTGCGCATAAACCTTGGTGGTCAATAATATCCACAGACGCTTCTTAAATTATATTTAAATTTTAACTAAACTAAACAAAGAAAAAATAAAAAATGAACACAAAAAATACGTCTAATTGGTTGGTTTGGGCAATAATATTCTTAATAATCGCGATTGTTGCAGGATTATTTGGGTTTGGGGTTATTTCAGGAGTTTCATTTACAATCGCCAAATGGTTAGCAATAATCTTTGTAATATTATTTATAATCTCAGTAATAGCCCATACAATTAAAAGTGCTTAATTAGAGATATTAAAAATTAAATAAACAAAATTTTTGGTAATTAAAATGAAACTGAATCTAGATAAATTTAAATTCTTGTTATACTTTTTTATATAATGGCAATTCAGAACGAATATCAAAAAATAGTTCCATTTATAATCTTTATATTGGCATTATTTTTATTATTTAAATTAGTACAACCTATGATAACTATTCTTTTAAGCAGCATAATTCTTGCATACTTATCTTTTCCATTGTATAAAAAGATAATCAAAAAGATACCATATAAATCTTTTTCAATTATTTTATCTTTATTAATAGTTGTAATTATCATACTGATTCCATTTTCTTTTTTAGCCTTTGAACTTACACATGAAGGCTATTCTTTCTACAATTCCTTATCAAGTAATGTTGAGAAGGGAGCATTGTTTGGTTTCAGTTGCACCAGTGCAGAATCAAAACTATGCTTGCTTGTTAATCAAGCAGAAAAATTTAGTTTAGAAAGGTTATCAACATTTGGTGTTAACAAACAACTGCAAAAATTTCTGTTAATTTTTAAAGAAAAAATAACAAATTTTATTTTGAACATTCCTCTCATAGTTGCGCAAATTTTTCTTACCTTGGTTATATCTTATTTTATTTTGAATGAGTGGGCGTATTTATTAAAAAAAATAGTTAATTTGCTTCCAATGAGAACAAAGACAATTAAAAGACTTATCAAGAACTTTGGAAATATAACTCATACTGTAATTTATGCACAACTCTTTGTTGCAATGGTGCAGGGAATTGTAGGAGTTATCGGGTTTTATATATTCGGTGTTCCTCTCCCATTACTCTTAGGAGTTATAATGGCATTCTGCGCTTTGATTCCGATGATTGGGACATCAATTATCTGGCTCCCTGCTTCATTATTTTTAATTTTAAGTGGTTATTTTTCCCATAATCCATGGATGTTGGGTAAGGGAATAGGCTTGTTTTTTTATGGTCTTTTGGTAATTAGTACAATCGATAATATTTTGCTTGCAAAAATAGTGCAAGCAAAAGCGAGGGTGAATCCAATAATTGTAATTGTTGGAGTTATAGGTGGGGCTAGCTTATTTGGTATTCCAGGGATATTTATCGGGCCAATTTTATTACCTTTGCTTCTAACTTATATTGAAACATTTAAAGAAAGATTTATTTAATTTACAAAAATAAAAAAAGTTTAATTAATAATTTTTTAAACCTTTTTCAATGTCTTTTAAACCACTCAATCTGCCTAAACCTTTTCATAACTTTAGTGTAATTTGTCGGCTTGACAAGGACTTTTGTTTTATCCTGATTTACTAATCTCCAATCATAATCAGAAACTTTGTCTTTATTTTTGAATTTTTCTTTGCCTTTATAGTCAATCCATCTTTCTCCTTTTTTTAATTTATACTGCAAAACCATATATCAAAATATCTTTTATTATATAAATATCTTTTTATATCTTTGAAAGATTTATATTCTATGTTGGAAAGAGGGAGGACTTTATTTATTGCTTATGATGAGTCTAATCATGGAAGATTTCCAGAAATCTGTGTCGCTGTTTTCTCATTGAATTCAAAAGATTTTGAAAAATATAGCAACCCTACTTCCAAAAAGCATTCTGGGGCAGATGATTTTTCCGGAAAATTAATAACTAAAGATTATTCTTTGCTTCTTCTTAATCAAATAGACAAAGAAAGAATTAAAGAAAATGAACTTTTGGGCAGAATATTAGGAAGCCTTACAATCCAAAAATTAAACTTTTTTGATGGTTCTTTCAGTTTTTTAATTGATGGGGAATGGGCTAAATCTAAATTAGATTATACAAAAGATTTTATTTCAGAAATAAATTCTATAGAAAAAGAAAAAATTTCAATTCAATGTGGCAAAGATTTTGACAAACTTTACCCTTTAGTTAATTTTGCTGATGAAATAGCTTATTGGCATTACAAAAATTCTACTCCAGAAAAATTATCTACCAATGTTCACTTAGTTTCTCTTTTAGAATCAGCTTAATTAAAATTATCTGTATGACTTCTGTCTTTTTCTTCTCGCCTTACTATCTCCTGGTTTGTATGTTTCTTTTCTTCTTACATCTGCAACTATTAAACTTCTATCATAATCAACAAATGCTTCTTTCAATTCTTTTGAATTTGTGAATCTTACCATTGCTCTTGCCAATGCTAATCTGGATGCTTCTGTTTGTCCTTGTTGTCCTCCACCCTTCGCAATTATTTCAACATCAAAATTCATTTTTCCAAGAATTCTTTCTGCAATTCTTACAGGTTCTTCAATTCTTAATCTTTCAAACATTTGTAAAGTTTTGTAATCTCTTCCATTCATTGTTATTTTGCCTGTTCCTATTTTTATAACTGCTCTTGCTACAGCAGATTTTCTTTTTCCAGAGGTAATCATTTTTTCCATTTTCAAAATCTCCTGTTTTGGAAAGGCAAAAAATTTCTTATTTTTTCCATTTTTATTCTCCGAGTATCTCCTTTATTCTAACAAATTTATCTCCTTTCTCTTTGCCAGCAGATATTTTTTTAACATTTTCAAATTCTTTTGGCAATCCCTTGTAAACTTTTATTCTTTCTAATGCTTCTTTACCTCTTCCCCATCTATGATCTGGCAACATTCCTCTTATAGCTCTTTTAACCATTTTTTCAATATCTCTTGAAATTTTAGGCCCTTTTTGTCCTCTTCCAACTCTTCCTTTTGTTTCCCAAAATTCCTTTGCAATACTTTTTTTTGAACCAGTTATTATTATCTCTTCACAATTTACAATTCTTATTTCTTCTCCTTTTAACGCCTGCTTTGCTGCATAACTTCCCAATCTTCCAAGAATCGCATTTTTTCCGTCTATAACTATCATTTTTTTAGTACCCTTATTTTTTCTGCTTTCGGATTTAATTTAATTTCTTCAATCATTGTCTTAAATTCAATTTTGTCTTTATCTAATTTTTCTTTTGCACTTTCAGAAAAATTAAAAGCAATTATCTTTATTTTTTTTGTTATATCTCCCTGTGATAAAACTTTTCCAGGAATTAAAACAATTTCTCCAGTTTTAGCTTCTTTGTCTATTTCATTAAGATTCATGCAAATTCTTTTTCTTCTGGGTCCAGAAATTATTTTTCCAATGTTCATCCATTTTTCATTTTTCTTGCAGAGAATTAATGTTTCCACTAATTCTGGATTTGTTTTATTTTCTGTTCTTTTAGATAATTTTGTTTTGCTTATCATTTTGAAAACTTCCTGTTTTTAAAAGGCAAAAAACTTCCTGTTTTTTACATTTTTATTATTTTTAACAGAAGTATTTAACTTCTGCTAACGCCGAATTGATTTTCAACTCGCAGATGATATTTATCGATATGATAATGGTTTTATAAATGTTTTGAAAAAGAATTATGCGGGAGAAAGGATTCGAACCTTCGTAGGCACTAAGCCGACAGCTTTCTTACTTTTTTATCAGTCCTGAACCTCTTAAAAGAGGTTGAACTCCTCAAGAATGTAAATTCTTGATGGCTCAGAAAATCTTTCGGATTTTCTCTGTGTCAAGGAACCTTGGTTCCTTAAGTCTTGAGGCTGCCCCGTTTGACCACTCCGGCACTCCCGCGCGAGGACACCTTATCGGTTTCCTTCGCTTAATCTTCCCTTTACATTTCTGCTCATGGCTGATTAAGCAATCTTATTAGTTTAGCAGAAGTTTAAAACTTTATGCCTTTTCCACTTTTTTAGAAACATCATCCAAATCTAACTTTAGTTCTTTGATTGACTTTAAGAAAACATCTTTGACATTTATTTGTCCATACGATTCCACACTAATTACCAAATCTTCTTTATATTCAACTTCTGCTTTTTTTCTTCCTTTTTCTGCGATTCCCTCGCAAAATTCTGCATAACTTTCTTTTTGGTTATCCTGAATTATTATTTTGTTTCCTTTTTCTTTTATATCTGCTTTTGGCAGAATTTTTTTTACTTTATCTGCAAATTCTTTGTCCATTGTTATCTCTGCAGAATTTCTGTAAAACATTATTCCTGGGGAAAACTTGGAATGTTCACTTCCTTTTCCTAGTTTCGCCTTTGCCAAAATTTCTAATTCTTGTCCTTTGTTTAAAAGAGTTATTGGTATTTTATCATAAACAATTTCAGCATTTCCTTTTAATTCTCCAGAATAAACAAAACCTTCTTTGTTTGATGTTAATTTTAAATCTGCTTCTTTTTTTGAACCAGCTTCTGTTTTTAATGGAATAAGCCCTATTCTGTGAGCTATTGTTTCATCGTATAATGCAGAATCATTCTTGAAAATTTCAACTTCATCAATGGCAAGTATTAGTATTTCGTTTACATATCTTCTTACTGCGTTAACTAAACTTTCTTCTGTTTTAACCAAAAATACAATTTGGTTTTCTTTTTTTTCTATTAAATTCATTTTAATTCACATAAAAAAGGTTATTTAAACCCTTCTCCCACGTCTTCCTCCTTTTTGTTTTGGTCCGCCACGTGGAATTTTTGTTGTATCACTTATATTTAATATTTTAAACCCCTCTCTTGATAAACTTTTTATAATTGCATTCGCGCCTGGTCCAGGAGCAGGATTGCCTGTTTTTGCTCTTATCTTCACATATAATTGATTCATACCTATTTCTTTCATATTTTCAGAAATTCTCTTTGCAATAAACATAGCAATTGTTGGGTTTGCTTTTAACCTATCATGTTTTGTCACCATTCCTCCTGTCACCCTCACAAGATTGTTTCCAGACATGTCTGTAACCTGAACTATTGTGTTATTAAAAGAAGTAAAAATATTCACTATTCCTTCTATTTCTTTTTTGTTTTTTCTTTCTTTTATTTCATGTTCTTCGATTTCTTCTGGCTCTTCTCTTACAGCTTCTTCTGTTTCTTCTTTTTTCTTAGGCATCTTCTTCTCCATTCTCATTTAATTCTGATTCTTCTTTTTGTGTTTTAGGAATTCTTTTTTTCTTTTCTCTAATTTGTATTTTTTCTCTTAATTCTACAGGAACAATATATGAAGGAATATTCACAATTTTTCCATCAATTAATACTTTTTTGTGTGTTATCATTTGTCTTGCTTGTTTTGAAGTATTAGCAATATTTTTCCTGACTAGTATTGTTTGAAGCCTTTGCTCCAAATAATTTTTTTTATCTAAAGAGAGAACTTCTCCTATTGAACTAACATCTATTCCCATTTTTTTTAATTGAATGAATAAGTCCTGTTGCTTTTCATAATCTGCAGAAATTAATTTCTTTGCTTTTTCTCTCATTAATTTTATTTTTGCTTCTGCTTTCCAGATTTCTTTTTTGTTTTTTAGTCCATATTCTTTTTTTATTCCTTCTTCTTCAAGAATTCTCGCTTTTTCAAAAGGCCTTTTGGGTCTTGAATAATTTTTTTTCTTTCTAAGCATCTTCTTTCTTTACTCCTTTCTTTTTAATTCCACCCGATTTTTTTCTGTTTTTTCTAAAATGCGCCTTTGTTCTTTGTCCTCTTACTGGTAAATCTGCAGCATGCCTTATTCCTTTGTAAGATTTTATTTTCTTTAATTTTTTGATATCAAATTCTTTTTGTAAATCTAAATCACTTCCGCTTAGATGTTTGTCTTTTCCTGTTTCACTATCAAATCTTCTGTTAACAACAAATTTTGGAACATCTGGATTTTTTATAAACTCAGTTATTTTTTTGACATCTTCTTCAGTTAAAGAACCAATTTTCTTTCTTTTGTCAATTTTTAATTTTTTGCATAATGCATTAGAAAAACTCCATGAAACTCCTTTTATTTTTGTTAATCCCGGGTAAAGATTAATATTTCCTTCTATATCTTTTGACATAATTCTTACTAATCTTTCTTCTTGTTTTTGTTGTATTTTTTGTTCTGTCATTTTTAAACCTTAATTTACAAATAAATTGTATCTTTCAAGATTTGTTAATTCTTGAATAATTCTTTTTTCAATAGCTTTTTCCGGATTAGGAAGATTTTGTATTCTCGTTTTCATTTCCTCAAAATTTTCAAAAGGTTTTTCTTTCCTTTTTTCAAGTATTTCTTTCATATGCTTTTTTCCAAATCCAGGAAGCAGTTCTATTTGATGCATTCTTTTATTAATCGCATCTGCTTTGTTGAAAAATTCAACAAACCTTGTTTCTTGTTCTTTAACTATTTTTTCTATAAACTCTTGAAGTTGCTCTTTAGCATGTTCAGTAAGTTTTTCACGCTTTAATCTCCCAAGAATATAATATATCTTGTCTCGTTTAGCTTCCCCAATATAAACTTTTTCTCCAACCTCCAGAGAAACACCCCTTCTGGGGACAAGTTCAAGCAATATTAAATTCTTCTCTCCAATAGCTTGTGCTATTGGCATCATTTTCCCCTCCAAAGGATAACCATTCGGCAGGAATTCTAATATTATTGCTTGTTCTTCTTTTTCCATTTTTCTGTTTATTTATATTGTTTAACAATTTCAAGTATTTTATTTGATTCATCTTCTTCTAAAGATATGTCCTCAAAAATTTTATTTAAATCTCCTGAATTTTCCGGCATCAAATCGATTATTTTTGAAACACTTGCTGAATTGATTTTTATAAGCTTAAGCTCGTTTATTTTATCTCTCATTTCTTTTGCTTCTTTTGGTTTTAATTCTGTGAATTTTTTTATGAATTTTACAATTTCTGTTTCTTCTTTTTCTTTCATAAATCCAAGACATTCTGCCATGCTTAGTGAGTTGTTACTTTTTATCATATTATTAAATTTGTTTTATTTTTTTTAAATGTATTGCCTCTATCAAATATTTTTTTTCTTGATTTTGGTCTTTAATCATTACATAATACGCTTTTCCTCGTTTACCTTCTACTACTCCTGTTCTCCCCTGCAATCTTTCTGGAAAACTTGATTGAACCGCCTTTTCTCTTACTACTGAAATCCTGTCTCCCTTTTCAAGATTTTGGAAATACCTGCTAAGCTGAATCTTTCCACGGCTTCTTACTGGTTTTCTTTTCTTTTTTGCCATTAAAATACTCGGAAAATTCTATTTAAAAACCTATCCTTTATGTTTACCTTAAATCAGAATCCTGTGGCATATTGCATAATGTTCCGTCGCTTCTTGCATTCTCCATGTTTTCTACAATTGCATCAAACATCTTCTTGCCCCAGACAGCAACACCACATCTTTCACAGAAATCAATTACAGCATCTTCATTTATTTCTGCTCCGCAATAAATGCATTTTTTTGTCATTGTCCCACCTTTTTATTTTTAATCATCTCTAAAAAATAATCTTGTTTTTAAAGATTTGTATTATTTTCTTCTAAATATTTTTTCTTTTTGAACTTCTCTTCTAAAAATTATCAATTCTCTTTCTTTTTTGCCATTTTGTGCCCAAGGCATATTAAAGCCATACTCTGCATTTCCTTTATCAATATCTAACCCTATTTCTTTTAAACTTTCAATATAATCAAAAAATGGTTTTGTGTTTGTTTCTTTGGAAGGAAGAGTCATAATTGGATACTCTTCATTTGGTTTCATTTTTTTCAATATTTTTATTTTCTCTTCAATATTATCTTCTAAAACCTTTTTAGCATCTTCTTCATCTAATTGGTATTTTTTTCTCGGTTCCCAAAAATATTCTCCCTTATCGTGATATCTCTTAATTTTTTCTCTTGCCATTTTTTATAATCTTGTATTTAATTTTTAAAGATTTATGTTAGAAAGTTATTTTAGAAATTATTTCACATTCTTTACATACTCTGATAAAACCATATCAATATCTTCCATCCACACTAAATATTCCCTACTCAAAATTCTATCTTTCCCTTTAAATAAACCTCCATCTTCGCCACCTAATCTTATAAAATAACTTTCTGGCTGTTTTTCTTGTAATTGCTCTAATTCAATTTTTTGTTCTTTGGTTAAATCATGCAAGTGAACAAAATAAATATCTTTTTCTTCCGGGATTGTTGTAAGTTTTTTGTAGTCTTTAACTAACGTAATTTCTGATTCAAACCCCTTTTCTCTTAACAATTTGCGCAGTGGGATTGCGATATTTTCTGCCTCCTTGCCCCACACAACAAAACAATTTATCGTTTTCATCTTATTCATACCTCAGCGCATCAGCTGGTTTTAATCTTGAAGCTTGGTATGCCGGAGTAACTCCTGCAAGAGCTCCGATTAAGAATGAAAATGCCAATGCTCCAGCAATTAAATACCATGGGAAACTCGCCTGCAACAAATTAGTTCCTAATGCTTGTGCTGCAAGATATTCTGCTCCTTTCCCTAAAGCATATCCAATTCCAATTCCAATTGCTCCTCCGACTAGTCCTAACAATCCTGCTTCAAATAAAAATATCAAAAGAATATCTGAATTTTTTGCTCCAACTGCTTTCATTGTTCCTATCTCTTTTGTTCTTTCTAAAACAGCAGTATACATAGTATTCATAATTCCAATTCCTCCAACAACAAGGGAAATTGCAGCTATACCTACTAAAACTGCCTGCACAATTCCAAATATGTTTGAGAACGATTCTAAGAGTTGTTCTGAGGTTTGAACACTAAATGTTTCTTCTCCTTCTTTTTCATCTCTAAATTTTCTCAGCTTTCTGTCAATGTCATCTGCAACTTGTTCTGGGTCAAATCCTTGAGATGTTTTAACATAAATCATACTTTCTTCTATAGGGGCATTAAAAATTTCTCTGATAGTTTCTTTTGGCAAGTAAAAAGCCCCATCATTTCCAGGATCTCCTGTTTTTTCCATAATTCCAACAACTTTAAATTCATAATCTTCAATTATAACTGTGCTTCCAACTTTTATTGGTTTTTTCCAATTGTCTTTGTAAGCATTATTATAACCAATGACTATTTTGTATTTTTCTCCTTCTTTATACACTCTTCCATCTTCCATATTAAAAAAATTAAATTCTTGCCAGAATTTTTCATCCTCGGAGGAAATTCCTATAACAGAAACAACTTTTATTTCATCCTTGAATTCTACTTGTCCATATTTCATTATAAAACCAGCAGAATTCTCAACACCACGAATATTTTTAATAAAATCTACATCTTTATTTGTAAGCAATAACGAGTTTGTGGTTATTGCGCCAGGTTGCGCAAAAACACTTGACATTATAATTATCTTGTCGCTTCCAAGAGCTTCAAATTGTTCTGTGATTGCATTCTGCAATCCTTGTCCTAAAGAAATAAGTGCAACAACAGCAGCAATACCTATGAAAATTCCAATCATAGTTAACCATGCTCTTAGTTTTCTTCTTCTAAGATTGTTAAATGCTAATGAGAAATAATCATTCATGGGATTTACCTCCCTTCAATTTTCTTTCTTTTCTTTATGCTTTTTCTTATTCTATAAATTATGAATACGATAACTACAAAAGCAATTCCTGCATAAAGAGTATAATTTGGTTTTTTTGCAAGTCCAAGCTCTTGTGCTTCTTTTAGCGAGTAAGTTCTTATAGAAATTATTTTTACTTCACTAAATTCTTTGTTGGTGGCATCTTTATATTTTATTGTTACTGGGGTGTCAATTGTGTTTGAAGCATCAGGATTAATATAAATATTATACTCAACACTATCAAAGTCATCGCTGTCAATATCTCCGATATACTGCTCTTTTTCTGAAAGAATGTTTATTCCATTTGCTTCATTCATTGTAACATAAAGGAATTTTACATCTGCTAATCCAGAATTTACTATCCTCACAGAAATTTTGTTTTCTCTTCCCTTGATTATTGTTACAGAGTCTTCCAAAGAGATTTTTAATTCTGGTTTTGAATTTACAATCAAACTTATCATTTCATTTTTTGTAGTGTTGATTCCAGTGTTATCTTCATAAATTATTTGCACGGGTATTTTGTAGATTCCTGATAATGTGTCTGGAAGAGCAATTAATTGAAATTCAAAATCTTCGCTATCTTCACTTCCCAATTCATCCAAAAATTTTTCAGAACTTGATTGATAAGGGGCAAAAGGGCTTTGTGTCAAATCTAATTTTACTCTTATGTTTTCAATGTCATAATCAAAAATATTTTCTATCTCTATGGTTATATCTGCTGTTTGCCCAGGAACAACTTCACTTGGGTTGCTTGAGACATCTGTTATTGAAACAGCTGAGATTACATTTAACATACTTACAAGTAAAAAAATTCCTAAGATGCTTGATAAAATTTTATTTTTCATTTTAGTTTTTTTATTATTATTTTATAATCTAAAATTCCTTGAAGTATTAAATTATCTGCGTGACCAACAAGAGTATTATCTTCATCAACCATATTCCCCGCTAAAATACCCTCTTTAGTTCTCCCTGCAATATACCTTACTATTTTCCTTATTGGAAATTTTTCTTGTGATATTGTTCCATAACGAGTATCGTTGGATGTTGATTCTTTAAAGGTTAATTCAACTATTTCAATAGCATCAAGGCAATAAAAACTACCATTGTCTTTCCATTCTTTTATTGGTAAATGTTCAATCTTTTTTTCTATTGATGATTTTTTTACTATGCTTCTCCGCTTATTCATCTTCTTCCTCCTCCACTATCCTTATGTTTAACATTGGTTCTTTGAACATATTCCAATCTCCCATCTTTCATTTTTAAAACTTTCTGTGCATAATCTACAAGGTTTAAATCATGAGTAACCAAGATAATTGTTTTTCCTTGTTTATTTAACTCTTTAAACAAATTCATAATTTCTTCTCCTGTTTTTGAATCTAAGTTTCCTGTTGGTTCATCAGCGAGTATAACTTCTGGGTCATTTGCCAATGCTCTTGCAATAGCAACTCTTTGTCTTTGTCCTCCAGAAAGTTCATTCGGGAGATGAGTCATTCTATCTTGCAATCCAACTTGTTTTAGAATACTTTCTGCTCTTTCTATTCTCTCTTCTTTTTTCATTCCCTGAAAAATCATAGGCAATGTAACATTTTCCAATGCTGTTAATGTAGGAATTAAATTAAATGTCTGAAAAACAAAACCAATTTTTCTTCCTCTTATCTGAGCTAATTCTGATTCTTCAAGATGTTCTATATCCTGTCCATCAAGATAAATCTCTCCGATTGTCGCTAAGTCCAATGCTCCAACCATATTCATCATAGTGCTTTTACCACTTCCAGAAGGTCCAATTATAACTACAAAATCTCCTTTTTGTATTTTAACATCAACACCATCAAGAGCTTTCACAAGAGAGTCTCCCATTTGATAATATTTGCATACATTATCTAATTGGATTATTGTTTCTTTTTCCATTATTTTCTTAAACCAGTTAACTATTTAAATGTTTTGTAATTGTTACTATTAAACAATGACGTCTTTTGTAAATAACAGAAACCTTTTTAAACAACTTGAAATTTCATACTCTTATGATTATACCCGTTCGTTGTTTTAGCTGTGGAAAACCAATAGGGCACCTTTGGGAGCAATTCAAAAAAAGAACTGCTGAAGGAGAACCAGCAGGAAAAGTTTTGGATGAGCTTGGTTTAGAAAGGTATTGTTGCAGGTCTATTTTCTTAGGACAGACAGATTTAATTGAAATTGTAAGCAAATTCAAAAAAAGTTAATTATGTCTAAAATTAAAACCCAATTCTTTAAAATTAGGTTTTAATTTCGGAGCATCCTAAAAACAAGTGCCAACCAAACCATACCTTTTAATGTGTGGTGGCCACATTGTTTTTTTGATTTCATAAAATTAAGATTATAATTAAACTTGTAACTAAATGTAATAAAATTGCCCAAGAGATTCCTTCTTTACTAAAATAACAAATTTTTTTATAAATTAATGGAATTATTTGGTCTATTATTAAACTCAGTCCTATTGCTAAAAAGATTATACTTAAATTATTGACGTCATAAATCCAAATGGTCATTAAACTTATTATCAAGATAATAAATCCAAAATGAATATGATGCCAATCCAATCCTGTTTTTCTCCTTAACACTCCAGTTATTGTTTTTGATTTTTCTTCTGATGTTCCATAATTTTTCTTATCGTGCAGTATAGAACTAATTATTCTAACCATAAAAAAAGTCATCCATAACGAAATCAAAAAGAATTTAATCATTTTATATAACTCTCAAAAATTTTATAATACAAACCTAATCTTAATCCTTCACCAAAAAATATTGGAACATATTGCCAGTATTTTTTTTTATTTTTATCACTTAATTTAGACATAATAAACGAGCCCGGAACAAAAAACAAATAAAACAATCCAAAATCTCTTCCCAATCTTTTTTCTATGCTCATTTTATTCTCCAAGAGTATTTTTTTTTGCAATTTTCACACACACCTTTTTTAATTTTGTTTTTTGTGCTTAATGTTTTCAATTTTACTGAAAAACATTTTTTGCAGAACAATTTTCTTTTTTCTCCAAGTTTGATGCTATGTTTCATAGCTAGTTTCTTTATTTTCTTTATTTCTTTTGGAGTTTTATGGTTAATACTTTTAAAAAATTCCTCAATTTTTTCCATAGCTTCTTTTTTTGGCAATTTTTCCATATTCATTAATATGAACAAATCTTTAAAAAGTTCTTTATTATTCAAATTTTAATGGTAAAAACAATTGATTCTTTGACAGACGTAAAAAATAAATTGATTGGTTCTTTTAAAGAAGTAACTGATTATTTTAAACAGCATATTTCTGATTATCTTGAAGTAAGAAATGCAAAGAGTATTTTGGATAATAGTGGGGATTATTCAATAAATGAGGTGGACACAGCACATCGTATTATTCAAAGATATCAAAAAGGTTATTCTTTAGATGGTTTAAAAATCAGAAAAAAAATTTAAAGAAGACAGCTTGAAGGGTTCGCAGCTTGTCTGCCACTAAAGCCAACAACATAATCTGCTTAACTTCTGAGTTCGGAATGGGATCAGGTGTTTCCAAATTATTATGGCCGTCTTCAAAATTATAGAATACTTATGGTTTTTAAGGCTTTTGTTTGGTTAGGTTCAACGCAGGGGTATAATTATACGTTAAAAATAAGTTAGATTCTTAATTTTTTAACATTTGAAACAATTTATCTCTTCTTAGACAGATAAGTTTATTAAAGTAAACAATCAGATTTAAATAAAAAACAAGATGAAAATTTTATTTGTTGTACCAAAATTTAATTTTACTAAGAAATTAAGTATAACTAAAAAAAATTATAATTATGTTTTCCCAATTGGTATGGGTTATATCATTTCTGTTTTAAAAAAAGCAAAGTATGATGTAGATTGTATAAATCTCAATCACATAGAAGGACATACAAAAGAGATAATAATTGAAAAACTTAACAATGAAAAATATGATTTTGTTTGTATTGGAAATATGTCGGATGGATATAGTCTAACAGAAATTGTATTAAAAGCGGTTAAAGAACATCCTACGCATCCAAAAACAATTCTTGGGGGATTAATAATAACCTCAGAACACGAAATGGTGTTCAAAGCACTAAAACCCGATTTTGGAATACTTGGTGAAGGAGAAGAAACAATCGTTGAATTGTTAAATGCCCTATTCAATAAAAAAGATATCTCCCATATTAAAGGATTAATCTATAAAAAAGATAATAATATCATTTTTACTGGAAAAAGAGAAGATTTTGAGAATATTAATTCACTTCCATTTCCAGACTTGGAAGCTATGGGTATTGCAGAATATTTAGATAATATGCACCCAAATTTTTGGGGGGCTCATCTATTAAATGTCGTAGATTATCCAAGACCCTATCCAATTTTAGGTAGTCGTTCTTGTCCATTCAATTGCACTTTTTGTGGTCATATATCTAAATATAGACAAAGGTCAATAGATAATATCATGAAAGAATTAGAAGAGAATGTAGAGAAACTTAAAATAAATCTTGTATTTCTTTATGATGACTGTTTTACTTTAGATCTTAATAGAGTATATGAATTTTGTGAAAGAATGAAAAAATTGCAAAAAAAAGTAGGGTGGGAATTAAAATGGGGGACCAATATGACTGTTAAGCAAGTTACCCCTGAACTTTTAAAAACAATGAAGGATGCAGGATGTTATTCTCTTGGCTTCGGATTTGAAAGCTTCGATAAAAATGTTTTAAAAAGTATGAGAAAACCAGTAACCCCTGAAGAAATTGATACTGCTTTAAGATATTCTAGAGGAATCGGGATGATGATATATGCAGGATTTATATTTGGTGATGTAGCTGAGACAAAAGAAAGTGCCAAAAGAACCTTAGATTATTGGGTGAGTATCCAAAAACAGGGATTGGGGTTTATTGGATTGGGGTTTATACAGCCTTTTCCAGGAACAGCAATTTATCAACATTGTTTAAAAAAAGGTATTATAAAAGATAAGTTAGAATTTTTGAAAAATGTTGAATCTATGAACGGATTCGAGATAAATATGACTGATGATATGAGTAATGAAGAATTAAAAGAACTTGAAAAAATAATAAGAGATTTATATGCAAAACACAAGACATTTATCACTCCACAAAAGATAATAAAAACAGGAAAAAATATTTATAATATTAAAGTTTCATGTCCTTTTTGTAAAAAGGAATTAGAATATAAAAATAATTTTATTGTGAATAAATTATCTTTTGGATTTATTACAATCTGTAGAAATTGTGGTAGCGGCTTTTGGATAACCAGCCCTTTACAAAAATTTGCATATAAACATTATGGCGTAAGTGGGAATATTAAGAAATATATAAATAAGCTTAAAAGTTCTCTAGGAAAAAAAACAGCTTAAAAAAGAAAGATAAAGATGAAACAATTAATAATAAAACTAGCTGATCAATTGGGAATATATTCACAACTAAAAAAGATAAAAGAACTTACTATTGAACATTGGGGTAATAAATGGCAATTAAAACAATATGAAAGAAAAGAATTATATTCAAAATTCATAAATGAGATGGATTTATGTTTTGATCTCGGGGCAAATTTCGGAGATGATACAAGAACATTAGAAGAATTAAATGCAAGAGTAATAAGTATCGAACCAGTAAAAATTTGTTATAAATATCTGAAAAAAAATTTTAAAAGTAAGAAGGTAACAATATTAAATTGTGCAGTAGGAGATAAAATGGGGAGAGAAATTATAAATATCTGCCCCTCTAGTAGTTTCTCAACAATGTCAAAAGATTACCTGGAACATTATAGGAAAAAGAAAAGTTTAGCTAATTTAAATTGGAAAGAAAAACAACAAGTTGAAGTAATAACATTGAATTATTTGTGTGAGAAATATGGAATACCCAAGTTTGTAAAAATAGATGTTGAAGGTTATGAATATGAAGTTCTTAAAAATTTAAAATATAAAATCCCTATAATTAAGATAGAATTTAATACGGAATTTAAAGAAATAGCAATAAGTTGTGTGAAGAAGTTAAGCACATTAGGAAAATATGAATTTAATTTAGCATTATTCTCAGATGATATTCTCTTTTTAGAGCAATGGACAAAGAAAGAAGGAGTAATCCGATTATTAAAAGAATTAAATAAAAAGTTCTATTTTGGAAATATCTATGCAAGATTAAAATGAAAAGAACAGTATAACCACACTTCATTTTAATTCCTTAAAATTTTTTCTGGTTTTTTTATAAATATCGATTAATTGAGTTCCATTTTCTAAAATTATAATTTGTCTTACCTTTAGGATGAAAACTCATTGTTAAATATGCCTCTGCTTTATTTTTTTAGAGCAATCGGTGTCAAGAACTATTAGTTTGAGTCTTTTCGAAGATTCGCACCGGCTTGTAAATAGAATGGCTCAAAGCCATTCTAAACCTTTTTATATTCTTATTTATCTTTAATCTAGGTGTAATCCTCGCAAAATCAGCCGCGAGCAGTAATTTAAAGGGAAGATTAAGCGAAGGAAACCTCGATAGGTGTCCTCGCGCGGGAATGCCAGAGTGGTCAAATGGGCAAGATTAAGGCTCTTGTGGCTTAGTGCCTACGAAGGTTCAAATCCTTCTTCCCGCATAGGATTTGAAGTAATCAAAAAAAACTAAGAATGCCTTTTTGAATCATCAAAACTGCTAAAACAATCAGAATTATTAATGGGATGTCAATATAAATTGAAAGTAGTATTACTATTCCTGATAAAACATCTATCCAACTCGCAAAATCTTTCCAAAATCCAAGTCCGGATTTTATAATTAGAACAATCCCAAAAAAAACAAGAAAGTTTTCCGGAATTGCAAAATTAAATCCAGTTATTGCTAAGATTATTCCAGAAAGAACATCCACAACACCCAAAAGCTTTATCAACATATTTTTTAACTCTCTTTTGTATTTTTAAATATATCAATCACCAGCCCTTGTAGCTCAGCTTGAATAGAGCAACGCACTCCTAATGCGTAGGTCACAGGTTTAAATCCTGTCAAGGGCGTTTATCTTTAATTTTTTAACCTCATATAAATACTCCCCCAAATTAATTCTTTGTCTAAAGAATAAATAAATCTTATCATTTCTTTTTTTGTTTTCCACTTTTTAAATACAAAAATATTCTGTTCTTGTAAAGTTATATTAAACTCATATTTTCCTAAAGAACTTATTTTTTTTATACAATCTTCAGCTATTTTTATGAACTTTTTTCCAACATCCAAATAAATCACTATTGAAATAATCGGTATTTTATATCTCAAATTTTTAAGAACTTCATATTCATAAGTTTCTACAATTATCTTAACAAATTTGGGTATTCCATATTTCTCACACAAATAATTCAATGTTATTACTTCAACTTCTTCTTTTTTATCAATGTTTAAATTTGAACACTCTAGTCTTGTCTTATTTCCCAATTTTATATAATCTTCGTTAATAGAAGAAAATGCGGGTATGTTACAAAGATTAATTTGTTTTTTTCCATAATTACTTCCCACGGCATTTTTTAATAAGATTACTTTTTCTTCTTTAATCTCTTCTTTAAACCTTTTTTTCATATAATTCACACAAAAATCTAACGGTTCAATATTAATGACTTTTGCTCCTAAATTTAACATATTTCTTGCTTCATCCCCGGTATAAGCTCCAACGTTAAAACATAAATCTTCTTTTTGAATAAATTTAGAGTATAATTTTAATCTTCTCAAATTTTTCTCATTATTTTTATTAAAATATTTTAATTTATCATCTTTTATTAGTTTTAAGAGAGTATACAATTTTATTTTCTTCAAGAAATTTACAAATTTTGTATTTATTTTTGGTAATTCATTATTTTTGGGTGTGTGTCTTTTTTTTTCAATATTTTTCATCCTATTTGGGTTATAATCTAATTTGTAAATTATTTAAGAAATCCTCCTTTTTAACCTTTTATTTTTTGGGAATTAAGGTTAACTATGTTTCGATTATAGATTATAGTAAACCTTTAAAATGCTTATACTTTTATACTCTCAACGCGTGGGTGGTCTAACGGTATGACATTTGCCTTCCAAGCAAATTGTCCGGGTCCGACTCCCGGCCCGCGCATTCATAACATTCATAAAAATGGAAGAAAATAAAATAACTCTAAGCAAACTCGGAAGTTTTCATAATAAGCATTACAAAACTCTATTGTTAATCCCATTAATTTTAACAATTTTTTGTCTGGCTTATATGTTCTTTTTTTATTCAAAAAATAATGATTTTATTTACAAAGATATTTCTCTTACTGGGGGGAGTGTTTTAACTGTCTATGGAAATACAGATGTAACAAAATTAAAAACATTTTTAGAAACTGAAATACCTGACGCTTCTGTAAAAGAAATTTATGATATATTAACCCGAGAGCAAAAAGCAGTAATAATAGAAACTCAATCTGATAAAAACCAATTAAAAAAAACTATCGAAGATTATTTGGGCTATGAACTTAATGAAGAAAATAGCAGTTTTGAGTTTACTGGTTCTGGTTTAAGCAAATCTTTTTATAACCAACTATTAATAGCATTAGTTGTTTCTTTTGTTTTAATGTCCTTAGTTGTTTTTATAATTTTTAGAAGTTTTATTCCTTCTTTTGCAGTTATTAGTTGTGTTTTTATGGATATTTTAATGACTTTAACTTTGGTTAATATTTTGGGATTAGAACTTTCTAGTGCAGGAATAGTAGCATTTCTTATGTTAGTAGGATATTCTGTGGATACAGATATACTTTTGACAAATAAACTTCTAAAAAGAAAAGATGGAAGTGTAAACGAAAGAATTTTCGGGGCATTTAAAACCGGAATTACTATGACTTTAACTTCTTTATTAGCAGTTCTTGTTACATTAATAATCGTTCAATCTTATTCTTCAATATTAAATCAGATTTTTATTATTCTTTCAATTGGACTGTTTTTTGACATTTTTAACACTTGGGGAACTAATGTTTCTGTACTTAAATGGTATGTAGAGAGGAAAAACAAACAATGAAAATAAAATTTACTTGGAAAATATGGCTTTTGATATTTATCTTAGCATTATCTCTTTTGTCTATTTTTGGTTTTCCCCCAAGAATATTTGAAAAAGGGGTAATAATCAAGAGCGTCGAACAAAATTCAACAGCATTTGAACAAGGATTAAGAATCGGGCAGACAATAATACAAGTGGATAATTTTCCTGTCCAAAATTTAGATGATTTTTCAAAATCTATGCAAGGGAAATTTATTTCTGGGGAGAATATAAAAACAATCATTAAAACAGCAGATGTAGAGTATATTTTTTTCTCAAATAAGATGCCAGAGATTACTGTTTCAGACATTCCAAAAACAAACATAAAAACCGGTTTGGATTTATCCGGAGGGGCAAGGGCATTAGTCAAGGCAAAAGAGCAATCTTTATCATTAAATGAAATTAATGATTTGGTTGATATAACGAAAAATCGGTTTAATGTTTACGGGCTTTCTGATATGAATGTGGTAAGTGTTTCTGATTTAACTGGAAATAATTATATGCTAATTGAAATAGCTGGTGCAACACCAAAAGATTTAGAAGATTTAATATCTAAACAAGGAATATTTGAAGCAAAAATAGGCGATGAATTAGCATTTTCAGGAGGGAATAAAGATATATCTTCTGTTTCACGTTCAGGACAGGAGTCAGGAGTTTATTCTTGCGATGTTGATCCTTCTGGAGGTTATTATTGCAATTTTAGATTTGTGATTTATTTAAGTGAACAAGCTGCCAAAAATCATGCAGAGATAACTTCTAGATTAGGAAATAATGAGAGCAATCCTGGCTATCTATCAAAACAACTTGATTTGTATTTAGATGGTAAACTTGTTGATAGTTTATGGATTAGCGAGGGATTAAAGGGAAGAGTAACTACTCAAATAATGATTTCTGGTTCTGGGCAAGGAGAAACCAGAGACGATGCCATTAAAAATTCTGAATTAGAAATGAAACAATTGCAAACTATTTTGATTACAGGAAGTTTGCCTTATGAACTCGAAATTGTAAAATTAGACACTATTTCACCAACATTAGGAAAAGAGTTTACTCGATTAATTTTAATTGCAGGTTTTGCAGCATTGCTTATTGTTTCATTAATTATTTTGTTTAGATACAGAAAGTGGAAGTCCTCTCTTTCATCAATATTTATTTCCACTTCAGAAATAATTATCACTCTGGGGGTAGCATCTTTAATTCAATGGAATATGGATTTGGCAAGTATTGCGGGAATAATAGCTGCTATTGGAACAGGTGTTGATGATCAGATTGTTATTTTGGATGAATCAAGGCAAAGCAAATCTTTGAGCATAAAAGAAAGATTGAAAAGAGCATTCACAATAATTTTGGGGGCTTATTTTACTGCATTGGTTTCATTATTGCCTTTGATGTGGGCAGGAGCTGGTTTATTAAAGGGTTTTGCAATCACAACTTTTATTGGGATAACTGTTGGTGTTTTAATCACAAGACCCGCATTTATGGATATGATAAAAAGAACAGAGGAATAAAATGTATCCAAAAACCCATTTTATCATAGGTCTTTTTTTCGCATTATTTATTTTTTTAATTTTTCCTCAAATTGGCATTATTGGATTGAGCATTATAGTTCTTTCAACTGTTTTAATAGATGTTGATCATTACATTTATTATGTTTATAAAAAAAGAGATTTTAATCTAAAAAAAGCTTTTCAATGGTTTGTTGATAATGGAGAAAAATATTTATCGTTTTCTGATTCTAAAAAGAAGAATGTTTGTTTTGGAATTTGTTTTTTGCATGGTATTGAATTGATTCTTGTTTTTTTCGTTCTTTTTTATTTTTTTAAATTTCCCTTTTTGCTTTTTGTTTCAACAGGATTTGTTTTTCATCAGTTTTTAGACGCCATTGATTTATACAAAAGAAACATACATCCAAATAAAGTGCTTTCCTTAACTTATTCTTTGATATACGCAAGAAATAAAAAGTTAGCAGATGAAATAGAATAATGGAAGAAGAAAATAAAAAAGGATTTTTTAGCAGAAAATTTGATTCTTTTCTTAATTTTATGCTTTCAGATAATCCAAAAAAATGGGTGATATTAATAATCTTTCTGGCAACTATTCTAAGAGTTTGGATTGTTCCAAAAATTACACCACAAGTTGCAGATGAAATGGTTCATGGCCCGCATGCTATGGGGGTTATTGGTTCTGGAGCATTAAATATGCAAAATCAGTGCCCTGTTTGGTTTTATCTTACAGATATTGCTTACAAAATTTTTGGAATTAATTCATTTGGTATGAGGTTTCTTTCAATTTTTTTCGGGATACTTATGATACCTTTAATTTATTTATTGGCAAAAAAATTCTTTAATACTAAGATCGCTTTATTAGCCTCTTTTTTTTGGGCAATCTCTGCTTATGTTATAAGATATTCCCTAGGAGAAATGGATATTGCAATGGCTTTTTTTGTTTTATTAGCAATTTATTTTTTCTTTGATTCTTTTATAAAAAAAGAAATAATTTCTTATTATGTTTTTATTTTTATGGCAATAGCTGTTTTAACAAAACCAATTTCTCTGATGTTCATCCCCGGTTTTGCAATTGTCTTTTTTATTTTCCTATATAAAAAACAATCTTCAGAAAGAAAAGAATTTTTAAAGAAAAATTCAAAAAAAATATTTATTGGAAGTTTGATTTTCCTTATTTTTATGTCTCCTGTTTTGGTTTATAATTATCTTTTATACAACGAAAAACAAATAACAGATGTTTTGTTTTCAAGATTTTTGCATGTTTCCCCGGAATTATACCAACAATTGCAGGGATTTGAGGTTACATTTTCTGCTATAAGGATAGTAAATGATGGGCCATTGTTCTTGTGGCATACTTTTCCCGATTTAAATCCTTTAATAAGTCTTTTCGGTGTTTTGGGTTTTATTCTGATTTTTTTTAAAAAAAATTTAGAATCTAAGTGCTTTTTATTTTTATGGCTAATTCCTTTTTTATTTCTTTTGGGAACTTCTCATTTACAGACACATTTTGTGATATTTATGATTCCTATTTGCATTTTTGCAAGTTTTTTTATTTTTACTATTTTAGATTTGATTAAATCTGAAAAAAATAAAAAAACAATCTTTTTGGTTATTTTAGGAATCATTCTAATCTCTAATTTTTATATTCTTTTTCCATATATTAAAGGAACAAGTGCAATTTTTGTTATGAGGGATTATGCAATAGAAAATTTTGATAATACTGATATAATTGTGGCAGATGCAAGAATTTACAGAGGAAGAATAGCATTTATGTTTAATGATAAACATTACATAGAATCCTCTAATTTTGCACAATTAGTAAATCAAATGAATCAAATTAATTCATCCAAGATTCCTGTGGATGTTTATTATATTGAATGTGTTGTGGATGATTGTGGTTGGGGAACAATAAAAGACCAGCCAGATTTTAACCAATCCATGGAGCAATTAACAGATTATTTCAAATATGTGGCTAACCCGATTGGAACTATTTCTGGTGGAGGGGCAGATTTGTATGCCGAAAAAAGTGAACCATTTTTTAATATTTATCATATCCAAACCACATTTAATCCGCAAATCTTTTCATTAGTGGATTCTACTCATGAATGGTTTTATTACCCTGTTTTGTGGAAAGGCGATAGGTATGATAGTTATGAATTAGACACATTATCTAAAAATTTACTTCATAATTCCGCTTATTTTATATTATGGATTGCAATAATAATCGCAATTTTATCCTCGTCTATTCCAATATGGGAGTTAAAAAAGGATAAACCACAGCAAACAAATTCTTAAAAACACACTAATTTTTCTTGTTTTATGAGGTTATCTGTGATAATTCCTGCTTACAACGAAATAAAAACAATAAGAGAAATAATTAAAAGAGTAAAAAATGTAGATCTCTCAAAAGAAATAATTATTGTTGACGATGGTTCTAAAGATGGGACAAGAGATTTTCTTAAAAAATTAGAAGATCCAGAAATAAAAGTTTTTTTCAACAAAAAAAATTATGGTAAAAGCCATTCTGTTCGCGTAGGCATAAGAGAAGCAGAAGGAGATATTATTATTATTCAGGATGCAGATTTAGAATACAATCCGAATGATTATTACAAACTAGTCCAGCCAATAATATCTGGAAAAACAAAGGTTGTTTATGGAACAAGATTTCCAAAAAATAAAGGGCATCCAAGTTTGTTTCATTCTTACATGCCTTTAATAAACCCTTATTATTTTGCGAATAAAATATTAACTATCCTTTCAAATATTCTTTATAATGCTGATATCACTGACGAACCAACCTGCTACAAAGTTTTTGACACAAAAGTTCTAAAAAATTTAAACTTAAAATCAGAACGATTTGAATTTTGCCCAGAAGTAACTGCAAAAGTGAAAAAAAAAGGTTATAAAATTCATGAAATTCCTATTTCCTATTATCCAAGAACAACTAAAGAAGGTAAAAAAATAAATTGGAAAGATGGTTTTGAAGCGATTTGGACACTAATTAAATATCGGTTTCATGATTAATTAAAAATGGGAAAATTTGATCATTTTATTCAGGATAGGATTTTAAGGTTTATTCGTCTAAAAGAAATTTTAAAGATTCTAAATAAACTTCCTTCTGGAAGCATTTTGGATATCGGTTGCATGGATGATTATCTTCTTAATAACATTCCAAAAAGATTTGATTATTCTGGTTATGATGAAAATCCTTTATGCAACAATCAAAAAATAATCAAAGACAAAGTAGAAAACATTCAAGAAAACAAAAAATTTGACATTGTTCTTTGCACAGAAGTTTTGGAGCATTTAAATGACCCTGTAGATATGATAAGAAAAATAAAAAAGTTATCCAAAAGATTTGTATTAATCTCTGTTCCAAATGAACCATTTTTTTCAATAGCCAGATTATTTTTTCCTGCAAAAGAACATTTATGGACAATTTATCCTTGGGCATTGGAAAAACATCTCGGGAAACCTATTTTTAAGACAAAAGCTTGTTTTAACAGAACTTACATCGCATTGTGGGATTTGAAAAAAAGCGCATAAATCTTTAAATACCTCTTATTTTTTTGAAAATAATGAAGAAAATTCTTCTTATGAATATGCCCTCAACAATAAGGGTTTATGGGAAATCTGCATTAAAAGGAATAATCGCACCACGTCCTTTTGTTTCAATGGCAGAACTTGCAGGAAGTGCAATTCATGCTGGAGGGGATTGTAAAATCCTTGATTTGCAAGTTTCGGAAAAACCTTTTGAAGAAATAGAAAAAACAATAAACCATTACTCCCCGGATTTTATTGGGTTAACTTTCACAACTTTATTATTTGAAGAAGCGAAAAATGTTGCCAAGTTTATCAAGGAAAAATTTCCAAAAATAACTATCATCGCAGGAGGAGTTCATTCTTCTATTTTCCCAGAAGAAGTAGCCAACGAATTATTTTTTGATATTGTTGTTTATGGAGAAGGAGATTTGCAATTACAGGAGATTATTAAAGGAACCTCTTTAAACAAAATAAAAGGAATAGTTTACAAAACCAAAAAAGGAAAAATAGTAAAAAACAAGCCAATGCCTTTAATAGAAAATCTTGATGACTTGCCAATGCCCGCATGGCATTTGCTTAATTCTAAAATTTATATGAATCCAAAGGCAATTGCAAGAGAAAGCCCTGTAGGAACAATCGGAACATCAAGAGGATGTGTTTACGGATGTATTTATTGCAATAAATCTGTATTTGGGAGAAGATTCAGGGCAAAATCTGTCAAACGAGTAGTAGATGAATTTGAAATTTTATTGAAAAATGGATTTAAAGAAATTCATGTGTGGGATGATATGTTTGCAACCGACTTGCAGAGAGCAAAAGATGTTTGTGACGAAATACTAAAAAGAAAATTAAAATTTTCATGGCAATTAGAATGTGGCGTGAGAGTTAATTGTGTTGATAAAGAATTTTTCCAAAAGTGTGTTAAAGCAGGATGTTATAAAGTTGCATTTGGTTTTGAATCAGGAAACGACAGAATATTAAAATCAATAAACAAAGGAGCAACAACCCAACAGGCAAGAAACGCTGTAAAATGGGCAAAAGAAGCAGGAATGGAAACTTCTGGATTTTTTATGTTAGGACTTCCAGAAGATACAGAAGAAACCATAAATCAAACAATAAATTTTGCAACTTCTCTTGGTTTGGATTATGCAAAAGCAACTATTTTAGTTCCACTTCCTTCAACACCTGTTTTTGAAGAATTTGAAAAAAAAGGTTTGTTAAAAACAAAGGACTGGAACAAATATAATTTTCATACTGCATCAAGAGTTTATAATCACCCAACTTTAAAATGGGAAACTCTTGAGAAGTATTATGATAAATTTCACAAAAAATTCTATTTTCGTCCGTCCTATATGATTAAAAGGTTTTTTTTAAGTTTGAAAAAAGGCGAGCTTATGGATAATATGAAAACTGCATTTAATACTTTTGTCAAATAATTATTATTTTTGAGTATATATTATTTAAAAGAACCATTCTTTTAAACATCTTTGATTGTTATCTTTTATGAGCAAAAAACAGATAGTTATTCTTGGTGCAGGAATAACTGGGTTGGTAACAGCATATTATTTTTCCAAATCAAAAAATTTTGAAATAACCCTTATAGAAAAGAAAAAAAATATCGGAGGAACTGCGTTTGCATTTAAATATAAAGATTTTACTTTGGATTACGGTCCCCATAAATTATACTCTGAACTTCCAGGGATAATTGACGAGATAAAAAGAGTGGTGCCTTTACTAAAGATAAAAAAGAAAAACAGCATATATCTAAAAAATTCGTTTTATAATTTTCCATTACAACTTTCTCAGATAGCTACTAAAATGCCTTTTACCGCTTTTAATTCCGGATTAGACATTTTTTCAAAGTCATTAAATAAGCTGCCAGACGATTCTTATGAAAATTTTTTATTGAATAGATTCGGTAAAACTCTTTATAATCTTTCATTTAGAGATTATGCTTACAAAGTGTGGACATCAAATCCCCAAGGATTGGATAAAGAATTGGCAATAAAGCGAGTAGCAATATCCAACATTTTTGAATTAATTAAAAGTGTTTTGTTAAAGAAAAATAAAAAGATAAGCGCAGAATATTTTGCATACCCCAAATATGGAACAATGGAATTTTTGGAATCTCTAATAAAAAAAATCAAGGAAAATGGAGGAAAAATACTCCTTGATTCTGAAATTTCTGAAATTAAAATAAAATCAAACAATGTCGAATACATTAAAATAAAAAACAAAAAAATAAAACCGGACTATTTAATTTCAACCATTTATTTAGACAGCTTATTAAATATAATCAGCGATTCTAAAACTAATACCAAAGCAATAAAAGATTTTTCTTCAAAATTATGCTACCAAAATTTGAACATTATTTATTTTATTGTGAATAAACCAAGAATCTTAAATGATTGCTGGATATTTTTTCCTGAAAAAAAGTTCCTATTTCATCGGATAAGTGAGCAAAAAGCATTTTCAGAATATACCTCCCCAAAAGATAAAAGTGTTTTAATGGTTGAGACAACAAGAGATATAACCCCGCTTTCTCTGAAAAAAATAATCTCCCAATTAGAATCTGTTGGAATCTTAAAAAAATCAGATATTGAAGAACATTTTGTTAAATCCTCAGAGAGAGTTTATCCAGTGTACAAAAAAGGTTTTATGAATTATTTAACTCCTGTGTTAGATTATGTAAATAAAATAAAAAACCTTTATTCTATTGGACGTCCTGGATTGTTTAATTACAATAATATGGACCAATGCTGGGACATGGCGCAAAAAACATTTGAACATATTTCTACAAACAAAACAAAAGAAGATTGGAAAACAACATTAAAGTATTTTGATAACTACAGAATAGTGGATTAAAAGAATTTAAAAAATAGTTCCTGTTCTTAATATTATGGAAAATAAACCACTCAATAAAAATCTAAAACTGTTATTTAAGTCATCTCTTATAGTTTTTGTAGGGATGTTCTTATCTAAACTTCTCAGTTACTTTTATCGGATTATAATTGCTAGACATTTTGGACCAGAAATGTATGGTGTTTTCTCTCTTTCTGTGATGATTTTTGGAGTTTTTTTATCTTTCTCTTTGATGGGATTATCAGAAGGTTTGTTGAGATATATCCCTTTTTTTAGAGGGAAAAATAAAAAAGAAAACATCTCTTATCTCTTCCACTTTTCCGCTTACGTCACTATTTTTTCTTCAATTTTATTTGGTATTATTTTATTTTTCTCTTCTTCTTATATTTCTAACAATATTTTTCATACTGAAATGCTTACAATTTTTTTAAAAATATTCAGTTTTTTAATAATTTTTAATGTTTTGGCTAATTTATTATTAATCTCAATAAAATCTTTTGAAAAAATAAAAATATACAGTTTTTCAATGAATTTTTTATCTAATTTTATAAAAGTTTTCTTTTTGATAATTTTTATTTTTTTAGGATTGGGTAGTGAATCGATTTCCTCTTCTTATTTTCTTGGTATTTTCGTGATGTTTCTGTTTTCCTTTTTTTATTGTAAGTATAAACTACCGGAATTATTTATAAAAACAAGTTTAAAAAAGAAAGATAAAAAAATTTTAAGAAAAGATTTATTAATCTATTCAGTTCCACTTATGTTTTATGTATTTATCGCGATGGTTTTCTATTGGACAGATTCTTTTTTCATCGGTTTTTTCAAAAGTCCTCTGGAAGTTGGTATTTACAATGCTGCAATACCTATCTCTTTACTTTTGACTTTTGTACCAGAGCTTTTTATGCAATTATTTTTTCCTATGATAACTAAAGAGTTTTCAAAAAAAAATCTCAAATTGATAAGAGAACTTAGTAAACAAGTAAATAAATGGATTCTTTTAGTGAATTTGCCACTTTTCATGCTACTTCTTTCTTTCCCAAAATTAATTTTAAATATTCTCTTTGGTTCAGAATATTTAGTAGCACAAACTTCATTACAAATATTACTTTTTGGGCAGTTCTTTTTTTCAATGTCAATAATTTCTCAAAATTTAATTCTTATGAAGGGAAAATCTAAATTGATTCTCTTTGATTTTTGTTTAATTTCTTTTTTAAATATAATTTTAAATTATTTTTTAATCCCTATGGAGAAAATTTGGTTTATAGACAATTCTTTTGGGATAAATGGGGCAGCCCTATCTACTGCTTTTTCTTTGATATGTCTTAATGTGATTTTCTCTTTACAAACTAAGAAATATCTTCTAATAATTCCATTAAGAAAAAAAATGTTTAATTTGGCATTATCTGCTCTTATTTCATTTATGATTCTTCTTTATCTTAAAACTTTAGTATCAGAAACAATTATTTCAACAATCCTAATCTCCATCTCCTTTGTTTTATTTTATGCTTTATTTCTATTTCTATTTAAAGCATTAGATAAAAATGATCTAATGATAATTCAAGCGATAAAAAGAAATTTTGTAACCTATAATATATAATTATTTAAACTACCTTTTTTCTATTTTAAAATGGTCAAAGTTTTATTTATACAATGCAATTATGACATTAATAATCTTCATTATCTTGCTCCATGGATGCCTTTAGCATTAGTGGAATTAGCAACTTTTATAAGGGAAAAAGGAGGGCATGAAGTAAAGATATGGGATAGAAATCTTCACTCAGATGATTTATCTCTGATAAATTTTTTAAAAACTTTTAATCCAGACATTGTTGGGATGACTTGTTATACTTCTTTGGTTATAAAAGATATAAAACATGTTTCAAAAATTGTGAAAGAAAATTCTAATGCAAAAGTAATCGTTGGAGGTGTTCACGCAACACTTGAACCAAAATCTCTTCTTGATTTTCCATCTATTGATATTGTTGTTCGTGGAGAAGGAGAAGAAACCCTACTAGAAATATGTAATCTTCTAGATAAGAAAAAATCAAATGATAAATCTTTATTAAAACTAAAAAATGTTAATTATAATCTCTTGAGACCTCTTTTAGATTTGAACACAGTTCCAGTTCCAGACTATTCTCTATTGGATGTTAAGAAATATCCTGTAGCTACTTTTTATTCAAGTAGGGGTTGTCCAGGGAAATGTAAATTTTGCTATAACCAAGGTAGACAATTAAGATATTACAACACCAAAAAATTTATAGAAACTCTTTCAAATGTTTTTGAAAAATATCACATAAGGGAGTTTACTATTGCAGATGATAATTTTGCTAATTTAAGCAAACGATCTGAAGAGATATGTAATTTTCTTTCAAAATACAATTCCATATTTCACATTTTTTTAAGGGTAGATATGACTCAGGATAAAATAATGAAAAATCTAAAAAAAGCTGGTTGTTGGGCTATTCAATTTGGTTTTGAATCCGGCAACCAAAGAGTTCTTGATTTTATTGGTAAAGGGGTTTCTGTCCAACAAAACATCAATGCTATACAGCAATGTAAAAAACATCATATTTTCGTAGATGGTAGTTTTATGATCGGTTTGCCTACAGAAACTATGTCAGAAGTTAAAGATACTGTTAATTTTATTAAAACATACAAACCAGATGCGGTGGACATAAAAATTTTTAAACCATACCCCTCAACAGAACTTTATAATTTTTCAGTACAAAATAATTTAATGGCCCCCCCAAAAACTCTTAATGAATGGGAATCTTTTTGTGAGTTAAAACAGGGAGAACCAAATGTTAGCAACACCTCTACCGAATTTTTAGTTAAAACTATCAATAATTTAAGCAAAACTTCTTATTTGACTTATCTCAAAAAGACAGCTCTGTTATTAAAAGGAGGGCATATTAATTATGCTTTATTCAAAACAAACTATATTTTAAAGAGAAAACTTGGTTTGGAAGTGGATAATCAAAAAACTAAAACTTATTTAAAAAATTAATTCAAAGAGATTTTTATTTTTAGGTCATTCTTTCTTTTAATAATTTATCTTTTTCAAGTTGTAAAATGGTATTTTTTATTATTTCTTTTATTTCTCCTTCTGGGGCAAATCCGAAATTTTTTATTTTGTCTGAGTTAATTGTGTAAACTTGTTGATTTATTGTTTTTTCTGGGATGGTATTGCATATTGGTTCTTTTCTCAGTTTTTCTCTCACTATCTCTAAAACTGTTTTTAAATTTACATTAAAAGATGAAATATTAAATGATTGCCCATTCATTTTTTCTATATTCTCTATACAAAAGATAATACCTTTCGCGTTATCTTTCACATCCAAATAACTTTTTTCTCCAGTTAATGCGCTTTCAAAAATACTTATTGGGATGTTATATACCGATCTTATACAAATTAAATTAACTATTGTTTCATATCTGAAACAAGGATTGTAACCAATAACCGTTGCAGGTCTTAGGCAACTCACTTTAAAAAAATTATCATTCAATTTCAAAATTTCTCTTTCTGCCAAATATTTTGCCTTGCCGTAAGTAGAAATAGGTTCTATTTGAGAATCTTCATTTAAATCTTTTCCTTTGCTGTATATACTTACACTTGATTGGTAGATAAATATTTTAACATTATTCCTTTTGCATATTTCGGCAATTTTTACTGAAGATTCATAATTTACTGCCATACATTCAAGGTCTTTTCCTTCCCGGTTTGTTGAAAAAGCATCCACAATTGCGGCTAGATGTATAACTATGGTAGGATTATACTTTTTGAGAGCGTCTTCAAAATTGTTGTAGTCCCTTATATCTGCTTTTTCCCAAGGGATTATCTCTATCCGGGGGTATTTAACTTTTAATTGTCCTATATTTTCTAATCTTCCTTTTGAAAAATTATCATATATAACAATCTCTGAATTTTGAAATTTTTTTAAAATTTCTTTTATTAATGTATAACCCACATATCCTGCTCCCCCAGTAATCAAAATTGTTTTTTTTGCATTAAACTCTTTTATTAGTTTTATTATTTTTTTTACTTGTTCATTTGATATATTTTGATGTAAGGGGATATTCAAAACATTTTTATTTATTTTTTCTGAATTAGGCAATTTATTTTCTGAATTATACTTTTTTACACAATGAAGCGGGTAGTATCTAAAGCTACAATAAATTCCATTGTCTACCAGATATTTTGCAAGTTCATTTCTTTTTCCATTCTTTACATTAATCCAATAAAGATAATAAGAACTTTCAGTTCCTTCAAGAGGTTCTGGAGGGGTGTCTAACCAATCCAAATCATTTAATCCTTCTTGATACATTTTCCATATTTCTTTTCTTCTTTTTATGAACTCATCGACTTTTTTTAATTGAATCCTTCCTATAGCAGAAAGGATGTCTGAAGATACATATCTTCCAGAAATTTCGTTAATATCTAATTCCCACCATTTTTCTGTCTTCCCATCTTTTAAAGAGTCTATTCCGGATTGTTTTTTATTTACTAATCCAAAATATCTTAATTCTTTCGCTTTTTCATAAAAACTTTCATTTTGAATAAACATTGCCCCTCCTAATCCAGTTACTAATATTTTCATCGCGTCGAAACTAACACATCCAATATCTCCGATTGTTCCGCAATATTTTCCCTTATATTTTGAAAAAGGGGAATTCGCACTATCTTCTATAATTTTCAAATTATTTCTTTTACAGATTTTTAGAATATTATCCATTTCACAAGGATGCCCTCCATAATGAAGTACAACAACCGCTTTTGTTTTATCATTTTTCAGTCTTTCAATTTCACTTGGAAGAAGATTTAAGGTTTTCAAATCAACATCTGCAAAAACTGGTTTTGCCCCTAATTCGATAATTGAGTTAGCCACCCCGATAAAATGAATTGAAGGAAGAATCACTTCGTCTCCTTTTCCGATATTTAAAGTTCTCAGAGCTAGATATGTTGAAGAAGTACATGATTCTGTGACAAGAGTTTTTAATGACTTTACTTTCTTGCCCAATTCTTCTTCAAATAATAATGTTTCGTTTCCTGGTCCAAGCCATTTAGAATCAAAAACTTTTGAAACTGCTTCTAATTCTTCATTCCCAAGAGAATTTGAAAACAATTGAATCTCTATCTTTTTGTCTCCCATAATTATATTCTCAATGAGAGGTATTTAAATATAATTATAAGAAGCAATAACCTTCAAAATTTTAGTTAAAATTCCCTCGGTAACTTTACTATCTAGTTAAAATACCATCGAATATTTCTTTTAATCTTTTTCTTTTTATGTCTAATGAAAATTCTTTTTGATATTTTATTTTTGCTTCTTCTCCCATTTTTTTTCTAATTTTAGGATTTTTTATTAATAATTCTGCTTTTTCTACTAAACCCTCTACAACTTTTGGACCATTTTTTCCCCAAGTTCTTTTTGTAAATTCCCAAAATTCACTTATTTGTATAAAATTATGTTCGCTAAACTCGTAATATACTGGTTTTATAAGAAAACCATTTTTTCTATTTTCTATAACTTCATCGTTTTCTGGAAGGTCTAATCCAAGAGTTACTAATCCTGTTGCTAATGCTTCTATGCTTGCCAATCCGGGTGCGATTAATGTAGGATACAAAAAGATATCACACTGGTGGAATATTTTAGATAGTTCTTTTCTAGAAATCATATTATGCATTTTAATATTTTTTATCTTTTTAATTCTCTCTTCAATTTCGCGGGGGATACAGGTAACTAAAATCAATTCAAGATTCCGATATTTTTTATTAAGAATTTCAAATACATCGATAACTTCTTTTCCTCCTTTCATATAAAAATTTACTGGGGTGCTGTTGCTCACAGAACCAACAAATAGAAATCTTATTTTGTTATCTTTTCTTTTTTCTTTTTCTGTATAGGTTTTTGTCGAATAATGAATAACTTCTATTTTATCTTTAAATTTACTTGTATCTAAATTTGCTTCAATAGTTTTTTTTGCAAAATTTGTAAAAGTTATGATTGCTTTGCAATTTGGTTTTGCAAATGTTTCTTCGATCAATTTTTTATTTTTTCTTAACATATATTTATTATGGCCAGTTAAGGCATTTACACTTTCCATATCGACAATCCACGGCTTTTTTCCGAAATATAAACAATTTTCTGCATGGACTATCTCTGCTTCTTCTGGAGCTTCTTTAAGTTGGGATAACTTTTGAATCATTTCATGAGGACTTATGAATCTTCTTAGAACTTTTTTGTTTAACCAAGTTAATATCTTAAATCTCTTTAATGCTCCTATTTTTTGAACCGATATTTTTTTAGGGTTTAGCATATCTTGTGTTATATATTCATATCCTTCTGGAGGGTTTCTGAACAGTTCTAGGTATAACTCATGAGGCATCCCAGAACTATATCTAAAAAAATATACTTTTTTGGTTTTGTTCATGTTAAATTTCTAATCCCCTTATTTTTAAAGATTATTAATCCCAGATGATTTTTTAAGTTTAATAATATTGATAATTATTTATCTATCTAAAATTTTTATCAAAGAAAATTCTGTTGATTACACCGTGTATTGTTCCAAAATATCTTATAGTCATAAATATAAACATATAGATTATTATAGACCATTCTTTATTTTCATAACATTTCTTCAAGGTTAATAAACTTATAATTATTGGGGACATCAAAACCAAAAGTATCGGAGAAATGTAACGGAGTATTTTATCATTCAACCAAAAATTGTCTATTGATGCTCCTATCCATTTACTTTGGTTGTATACTCCTCTTAGAGTTTCAGGATTTTTGTGATAACATACTGCTCCATTTGCTATAATTGGCCTTTTTTTATGTTTAAACCAAAATGTTTGGTCATCAGCATATCCGTATCTCGAATCAAACCCCCCCATTTCTAAAAATTTATCTTTTAAAATAGCTCTAAATGCCTTTTGTTTGTTAGCATTTTCTTTGGATATTCTTATTTTCCCCCAGCACCTACTCCAAATGTTATTAACATTTTTTACTATTTCCATTTCTCTACATGTCCCAATCGTTTTTCCATCGATTATTGGTTTTGTTAATTTTTCTAGAAAATCTTCTGGAAAAGACATATCTGCATCAACAAATATCAATATTTCTCCTTTAGACTCTTTCACACCCAAATTTCTTGCAGCTCCTGGTCCCAAATGTTCCTGTTTCAATATTTTTATTATAATCTTTTTCTCTTTAGAAAAATTTTCAATTAAATTCAAAGTGTTGTCTTTAGATCCATCATCCACGATAATTATCTCAATTTTTTTATAGGACTGATTAAAAAGGGTTCTTAAACATTCTTCAATATCTTTTTCCTCGTTATATGTTGGGATTATAACACTCAACAGAGGTTTTTTCATTATTAAAAATAGAATAAATGGTTTTTAAGTGTATCCCAATTCTCTTAATCGCTGCATGATTGTTTCTCTAACTTCTCCCCTACCTGCTCTTTCATGCATATTCGGATCAGGATTTTTATCTGTGCACTCAACACATCCTAAAGAAGTATATCCCTGTTTGTAAAGAGGATTACATTCAAGATTAAATTTTTTTACATAATCCATCACATCATTTCTTTTCCAGAATATTAATGGATGAACTCTAAAATGTTCTGGATTGTGTCTTATAGAGAAAATTGATTCTTTGGCTCTTTCTTCATGTTCCACCCCCCTCAATCCAACAAAAAAAGCATCAAATTTGTCCTCCCCAATAGCTTTCATCATCGGGGAGATTTTATGATAATTACAGCAGATTTCAGTAAATTCAGGAGATCTCATCCCAAATTTTTCTGCAAATTCTTTAACTCTGTTTTTTTCTGCCATTACTGCCTTGAAATTAATAAGTTGCCATTCTCTTCGAGTTTTATCGATAAACGCATAGGTTTCAGGAGCATCATGCTGTGTATCAACAAAAACAACCGGTATATTTGGTTTTATTTGTAAAACCAAATGCAATAAGATCAAACTATCAGTTCCACCACTAAAACCTAATCCTATTTTTGGGTATTTTTCAATTGCATCTCTTATTATTTTTTTAGATTTTTCAATTTTTTCGTCTAAACTTAAATTAAGAAGTTCTTTTACTTCTGGCCTCATTAATTCTTCACAAGTTTTTGTTCTCCCCTTTGTAAAATCGGTTATCATAGTAATTATACATAATTATGCTTTTTAAATTTTTTTGTTCTTAAAGATATATTAATAACCTAAACTTTTTAATCTACTTTTAATTTTTGAAATCTCTTCTTTATCTACAAATTTTTCTTTTGAAGAAGATAGAATTTCTCTCACCACAAAAGCAACATACGCAGAAACAGAATTCATACCAGTTCCTCTTATTCTTTCTTTTATCTTTTTTATTAATGGGAGAGGGAGTGAGATTGTCCCATACTCTACTTTATTTTCATCTTCTTTTTTTGGTCTTTTCATAGCTTTCAGAGTTTTTTCGAAGATATAAACTTTATTATTTATCTTCTATGAATTTTTTAAGTTCACTATTCTCTTTGTAAACATTTTTGTTTTCTTTTGGGTCTTTTTCTAAGTCATATTCTTCAAATTCTTTATGGTGAAAAGATTTACAAAGATTGCATAATCTATTTTTAGCAATTATTAATTTTCTTTTTTTTGTTCTAACTCCTTTAATATCCTCACAAAGTCCGTCAAAGAAAAAAACTTTATCTCTCATATTTTTTCCATTTTTTATTGTTTCAATTAAAGAAGTTCCATCAAAATCCATTGTTTCATAACCCAAATAGTCTAATATCGTAGGGGGCAAATCCGTATTTTGAACAAAACTATCTATCTCTTTACTTTCTAAACCAGGAAAATGCATTATTAATGGCACATGAATAGTATCATCATATAAACCAGAAGAACTAAAATAGATTCCGTGTTCTGTTAGATTTGTTCCATGATCTCCCAAAATAATCAAGATTGTGTCTTCCCATAGATTCTTTTTTTTAAGAAATTTGTGCAATCTCCCGATTTGTTCATCGACATTTTTTATAGATTCATTATATTTTTCTGTCATATCCTCAATCGAATAAAGGTTGATATCTGTGACTCTTTTTTTAAAATATTCTTTTTGAGATTTGTCTTTTATGTTTGCTAAAACTTCATCAACATCTTTTTTTTCAGAACCTTTAAATTTGGTTGTTTTGAAAGGAAAATGTGTATCCCAAAAATGCATAAACAGAAAAAATGGTTTTTGAGATTTTTTAATTCGGGATATTCCTAAATCCATCGTCTCTTTTGCGGGCACAAATCCAATTGACGCACGAGTTTTTATCATTTTTTTCCCAATTTGATATATCCAATTAGGCACACCCAATAAAAATCTTTTTACTTTTGGGATATTCATAAATTTTTTTATTTTGCTTTGTTTTTCTTCTTTTTCTTCATAATAATCAAAACCATCTTTGAACCACATTCCTATCCAATCTATGGCATTTGTTTCATAACCTCTCTCTTTCAAATATGATGGAAGCCAAAATTTCAAATTGTCTTGCATTTTAATTATCTCTTCTTCTTTGGTGTAAGGGAACTGATGGATAATCCCATGGTTTTTCGGAAGCATGCCCGTAAACATTGACATTAGAGACGGCGCAGTCGAATTAGAACTAGAAAAGCATTGTTTGAATAAAACACTCTCTTTTGCTATTTTTTTTAGATTTTTATCTGTTTCTTTTTTATATCCAAACATACTGAGGTTTTGTGGTCTGAATGCATCTACTACTATTAATATTACATTCTTTTTATTTTCTATAGTTTTTTTATCCATTTTAGCATATCCAATCGAGACTTGAATCAAATGAATTGTCACAATTTTTACAAACAGGGCTATTGAAATCAGAATTTAATTGTTTTTTTAAAAGTTTCTGAAATCTTTCAGATTGTCTAATCTCTTTTATATTTTGTTTTAGGACATTTCCAAAATTACCAGCAGATTCATAATCCCTACAGCACAAAACCATGTTGCCATCAACATCTATTGTGATATTATTCCACAAGGCAAAACAAGCCCATCTTTTTTTGTCTTTAAACGGACTCTGCTGAATTATATTCCCTTTGCCTCCTGCCCAATTAGATGGGGCATAAACCCTAACAGAATCTGTCAATGGCCTCCAAAACCCTATGAATCTTTGGATGTCTTTCTCGTTTTCTTTTAAAATCATAAGAGAAATATTTGTTAATACTTTATTTTCAGACTCTATCTTCTTATGTAAAAAATAAAGTAAATTTTTTTTAGTATTTTGGTAATCTAACCCCATTATTTTTTTATAATTTTTTTCTGTTCCGTTTACAGAAAAAGTTATCCTGCTTATTTTTGTTTTTAACAGAGTATCTGTTAAACTTTTATTAAGAACAGAGGCGTTAGTGTAAATGTCTATCTTTAATTCTGGAAAATTTTTATTAACAAACTTTATCTTTTCTATAATCCCTTTGTCTATAAATGGTTCTCCGAAACCGGTTATGACAAGTCTTTCTATCTTGTACTCCTTAAGAACACTTTTTACTATTTTTTTGAAATCTTCTAGGTTCATAATTTTGCCCCTTCTTTTCATTTTATTATGTGGGCACATTAAACATCTAGCATTGCAAAAATTAGTATTTTCTACTTGTAATATTTTTGGATAGTGTTTTTTTGATTTTTTTCTTATTCTATTGTAGTATATACGGTTGTACTCTGGTCCATTTACCCATTTAGATAAAACTGTTTGGGAAAGCAAAAACTTTTTTATTGGTCTTGACAAGCCCTCCAACTTCTTGTAATAATTAGCTTCCTTTAAAATATATTTTATATCCATATTTTTTATTACACTGAATAATTTATAAATATACCTTATAAGAGATATTGTAAATTCTTATAAACCCAAAAATTTACTTTCTTTTATGAAAATAGCTCATGTCTGCCCTTTTTATGCTCCTGCAATTTGTGGGGTTAAACAAGTAGTTCAAGAATTATCTGAGAGATATGTTAAAGAAGGTCATGAAGTTCACGTATTCACTTCTGATTGGGATAAAGAAGAAAGAATAGATAAAAAAGAAGAAATTCTTAATGGAGTTCATATTCATCGTTGTTTTCATTGGTTTCGAGTAGTTAATTTTATTAATTTTTGGCCGAGTGTTTTTTGGAAGCTTTGGGAACAGGATTTTGATGTAGTTCATACCCATTTAAGTTTTCATCCACATTCTTTTTTGGCTGCATTGATTTGCAAATTAAAAAAAATTCCCCATGTCCATACCACTCATTGCCCATGGACAGAAGAAAATAGAAATTTTCTTGGCAAGATAATAAAATCTATATCTAAGTTTACCTATGTCAAATGGCTTTATCAAATGAGTGATAAAATTATTGCAATAACTCCTTGGGAAATTCAGTTTATAAAAGAATTTGGCGGAGATGAAAAAAAGATTATAACTCTTCCAAATGGTATGGATAATTTATTTTTTAAAAAAACAGAAAGAAAATTTTTTAAACGAGAATTTGGAATAGATAAAAAAGTTATTTTGTTTTTTGCTAGGTATAATAAAACAAAAAGTCCACAAAATTTTGTTTTAATGGCAAAAGAAATTTTGAAAAAGAGAAAAGATATAGCATTTGTTATGATTGGTCCTGATGAAGGAGAATATAAAAACACAAAAAATCTCGTTAAAGGAGAAAAAGACATTTATGTTCTTGGTCCTGTAAGAGGAAAAGAAAAAATTGCTGAAATGTATCAGTCCTCCGAAATTTATGTTCTTCCTAGTTTTAGAGAAGGTCTTCCTTTAACATTATTTGAGGCTATGGCTTCAGGATTACCCATAGTTGCTACATCGGTTAATGGTATTCCTTATGAAATGGAGAATAATGTTAATGGTTTTTTGGTAGAATGGAATGATATAATTGGGCTGGCTAAATCGGTAATAAAAATACTTGAAAATAGAAGTTTATCCCAAAAATTTAAAAAAAATAACATCCAAAAAGCAAAAAAATATTCCTGGGATATTATCACAAAAAAAACACTAAATCTTTATGCTTCTCTTTTAAAAAAATGATTTCCATAATAATAACTGCATATAAAGAAGAAAAAACAATCGGCAAAGCAATTGAATCTTTTTTAAAAAACAACATCAAAGAGGATTATGAACTCCTTGTTTTTGCCCCAGATAAGTCAACTCTTGATGTTGTAAAATCTTATTCAAAAAAATACAAACAAGTTCACGCAATTAAGGATGATGGAAAAGGAAAACCAGCAGCATTAAATAAAGCGTTCAAAATAGCAAAAGGAGATATTTTAATTTTAAGCGACGGAGATGTTTATATAGATAAAAATTCGATAAATTATCTTTTAGACAAATTTCAAAATGAAAAAATAGGTGCTGTCTCAGGACATCCTGTTTCTATAAATAATAAAAATACTAAATTAGGTTATTGGTCTCATCTTTTAACATATATCGCAGATTTACGCAGAAAAAAAGCTATAATTATAGGAAAAAAGTTTTATTGTTCTGGTTATTTTTATGCTATCCGAAATGGATTAGTAACCTCTATACCAGAAACTACTCTTTCAGACGATGGGCTTGTTTCTTATATGATTCATAAACAAGGTTATAAAATTGAATATTCTCCAGAATCAAAAGTTTATGTTAAATATCCCGATAATTTGACAGATTGGATAAAACAAAAAAAACGTTCTGCAGGAGGGTATAATCAAATAAAAAATTGGACAAAAAAAGATATGCGTTCTTTTTCAAAAGAATCTTTTGGAATCTTCCAGGTGTTGCAATACCCAAAAAATATTAAGGAATTTTTTTGGACATTTCAACTTATTTTTTTAAGATTATACTTATGGTTTTTGATATTCATTGATATAAACCTTAAAAAAAAGGATTTTGAAAAAATATGGGTAAGAATTGAAAGCACAAAATAATAAAAACCTTTAATTTATTACTATTTTATGGATAATCAAATAAATGAAGCTGATAAAGAAATTGAAAGAAAAAAAGAAAAAATAAAATCTTTTTTTAAAGACAGAGAAGATGTTTTGGCATTTTTCTTGTTTTTGTCTATTGTTATTGTTTACTTGTATTATTTTTTTAAGCTTGGAAACCAGCCAATTTGGTGGGATGAGGGAGATTATTTAGCCATAGGAAAAATATGGGGCCTAGGAGATTTGCACCCAAATTGGTGGGAACATTTTATAAGAATGCGTCCTGTTTTTTTGCCTTTTTTATTTAGTTTATTTTTTAAAATACATTTAGGGGAAACCTCCTTAAGGTTTTTTTATTTGTTGATTCCGTCTCTGTTAACCTGTTTTTTAACATATAAAATAACAGAATATCTTTTTGATAAAAAAACCGCAATAATTGCAACAGCAATTTTTTCTTTTAATTGGATATGGATGTTTTATTCTTTCAGAGTTTTAACAGACATTCCAAGTGCTTTTTTCGGGGTTTTGGCAATTTTCTTTTTTTTGATTTATTATGAAAAGAAAAAGAAAAATATTGGATTATATCTTTCTGTATTTTTTGGAACACTATCTTTTTTGTCTAGATATATTGGAGCTTTAATTTTAATTTCTATAGCAATTTACCTTGTTTTTACAGAAAAATTGTCTTTATTTAAGAAAAAAGAAATTTATATTTCCCTTTTAATATGGCTATTAACAATATCCCCTCTTCTTTTTTTTAACTATTCTACTTTTGGTTCTGCTTTTCCCGCTCTTGGTTTTTATTATGGTCCAGAATCTGCTGTTTATTCAAGCCCTATTGGCTGGAATATTCTTACTTTTCATCTTCCTGCTTTATTAAATAATTTTTTATGGATATTTTTTATTATTGGCTTTTTGCTTTGCTTGGAATTTTTGTTCTATTTGGATTTAGTTTTTTCACAAAAAGAAAAATCGAAAAATAATTTTGTGTTTGTTTTGTTCATTTTACTGGCAACTTTAGCTTATTTTATTTTTGGAGTAAGGAATATTGATGCAAGATATTTACTAATTATTTTTCCGGTTATTTCGTCTGTTTGTGGTTATGGTATAAAATATCTTTCGGAAAAAATAATAAAAAATAAAAACATTCTCTTTACATTTTTGATAGTTATAATTATTTTAATTTCAGTTGTTTCAATTAAGTCCTCTAATGAATTTATAAATGTAAAATATGGGAGTTATGGTGAGCTTCAGGAAATAGGAGAATGGCTGAAACAAAATACCCCAAAGAATACTACTCTAATAACTGCCTCAATCGTTCAAGTATATTATTATTCTGAAAGGCAAACAGATGGGTTTGCTTATACTGATGAAATCTGGAATTCTTGCAGTGACTATCAAAATATGAATGAAACATGCTCTCAATTAACAGAAAAGTCATTTAACAAAAAGGTATCCGAGACAAAACCAGATTATCTTATTGTTCATGGTTTTGAACCAGCATTTACTCCTTTTTGGATTTATGATTACGGGCAAAGAAATAATCTGGAAGTTGTAAAAGTTATATACAACAACGGGCAACCTTCTCTGATTTTATATAAATTCTGAGATATTTTAAAATATATACAAATTTAAAAATGACTGAATTTAGATAATACTATGTATATTCTAGGACTACACACTCATCATGATGCTGGTGCTGCTTTAGTAAAAGATGGAAAATTAATAGCTGCTTCAGATGAAGAACGTTTCACAAGAATTAAGCATTGGGGGATGGATTTTCCAAAATTTTCTACAAAATTTGTTTTGGACTATGCCGGCATTAGCTTAAAAGATATTGACTATATAGCAATTCCTTCAAAATATGGGGTTATAAGAATGTTTTCTACTGCTATGGACAATATTGGACGCCCAGAGTATTTAATTAAACTGATCGGAATGCTGTTAAAAAAAGAGGCGGGAAAAGGAAATATTTACGATAAAATAACTCCGGTCATAAAAAATAAAACTTTTTATGAAGTAGAACATCACACTGCCCATGCGGCATCTGCATTTTACACTTCTGGTTTTAAAGATGCTACTGTTGTTACATTAGACGGTATAGGAAACGGTTTGTCTGGTAGTGTTAATTATGGAAATTCTAATGGGCTTAAGAGATTAAAAAATATTCATGAAGCAGGTTCTATGGGGCATTATTATGAAGCGTTAACCGATGGATTAGGATTTTCAATTTATAATGATGAATATAAAGTAATGGGGTTAGCAGCTTACGGGGATTCAAACTTTGCCTATAAAGATGCAGAAAAATTAGTTCCTAAGGCAAATGGGCTTGGATTTAAAGGAAGATATTGGAATCTTCATGGCGGTTGGATAAACAATCAATTAAGGGGAACAGTAGAAGAAGCAGCATATTTCAGATTTTTAAGCCAAAAATATGGAGATAAAAATACCGCAGCGGCAGGGCAAAAAGTTTTTGAAGACCAAATATTAAAATGGATGTCTAATATTTTGCAAAAAACAAGTAATTATAATTTGGTCGGAGCAGGAGGATGTTTTCTTAATGTAAAAATGAACAAAAGAATAAGAGATGAATTTTCAAGCATAAACTTTATGCCTTTTCCACATTGTGGTGATGGTGGATTAGCAATCGGAGCAGCTTTGCAAGCTCAAAAAGAATTGAATACAAAAACAAATTTTGAAAAAATGGATCATTTGTATTACGGAATAAATTTTTCAGAAGAAGAAATAAAAAAAGAGCTGGAGAAATTTGTTAAAGAAAATAAAATAAATTACAAAGAATACAAAGATATTTCTGGTTATTGCGGTGAATTATTATCAAAAGGAAAAATTATTGGGTGGTTTCAAGGAAGAGCAGAAATTGGGCCAAGAGCTTTGGGTTCACGTTCTATACTAGCCAATTCAAGAGATGTCAAATTTCGGGATAAAGTTAATCTTGCTGTTAAATACCGAGAAGAATGGCGTCCTTTTTGTCCTTCTATGTTAGATGAATCAAGAAAAGAATATTTAATTAATGATTGTTATGCTCCTTTTATGAATCTTTCTTTTGATGTTCCTAAAAACAAAATAAAAGAAATTCCGGCTGTTGTTCATGTTGATGGAACAACCCGCCCGCAAACAGTAAGAAAAGATGTCAATGAAAAATACTGGAAATTAATAAAATCCTTTGAATCAGAAACAGGAATCCCAGTTATTTTAAATACTAGTTTTAACAGAAAAGGGGAACCAATTGTAAATTCTCCAAAAGATGCTATTAATTGTTTTTTTGGGACAGAATTGGACTATCTAGCAATAGGAAACTTTTTAGTAAATAAAAATAAATCTTAAATGTTTATCATGCTTAAAGTTTTATTAATAAACACATATTTAACCAGAAAAGAATCAGAGAGAGTTTATCCTCTTGAGCCTTTGGGGCTACTTTGTTTAGCAACTTATTTGAAAAAAGAAGCACAAAGCAATTCATTGAAAAATATTGATATCAAGATCTTTGACGCCCAGATGGAGGGTGGAGACAAAACAATAATTGCTGAAAGGGGTTACAGATCTGGTATTGATGACCTAGGTTTAATAAAATTTGTCAAAAAATACAAACCAGATATTGTTGGAATATCTAATAATTATACTACCCATTTAAATGATGTTTTAGAAATTTCTAAAACTATTAAAGAAATTATTCCCAGATGCCTTTTGTTCTTGGGAGGAGCACATGCAACTATTGACCATGAAAATTTAATCAAATTTAAGTGGATAGATGGGGTAGTAAGAGGAGAAGGGGAGATTACATTTAAAGAAATAGTTTTTTCAGTATATTTTAACAAAAATTTGAGCAATATCAAAGGATTAACTTTCAAAAAAGAAAATAGAATTTTTATTAATAAAGAAAGAGAGTTAATAGAAGATATAAACACTTTACCAATACCCGACAGAAATTTTTTAGATTATAAAAAATATCTTGAGAAAACCCCACAAATATATTTTTCTCCAATGAACAGCCCAATAGGAACTATCTTTACTGCGAGAGGATGTCCTTTTAATTGTATTTTTTGCAGCACACAAAAAGTTTGGAAAAATAAATGGAGACCACGTAGTCCAGAAAAGATATTTGATGAAATAAATTATCTTATAAAAACATTTGGGGTTAAAGAGATATCATTGGAAGATGATCAATTTATGTTTTCCAAGGAAAGAATAAAAAATCTCTGTAATCTAATAATTAAAAATAAACTTAACATAACATTAATCGTTCCATCCGGTATTTCCCCATCATTAATAGATATTGAGACTATGCAATTAATGAAAAAAGCAGGATTTTATCGTCTTTGTTTTTCTATAGATGTTGGAACACCTTTAGCTAAAAATTTTGTAAGAAAACCGGTAAATCTTGGGAAAATGAGAGACTTGATAAAAAAAGCAAATCATCTTGGTTTTTTTACCTACGCAACGTTTGTTATTGGATTTCCCTTTGAAAAAGAGGAGGATATTCAAAAAACGATTGATTACTCTTATAATCTTAAGCTAGATTTTCTCAGATTTTATATTGCACAGCCACATCTTGGTTCAGATTTGTATGATATCTATCTTAAAGAAGGATTAATTAATAAAACTGTTTTATCTGAACATCATACTATGTTTGATTCTTCTTTCGGGACAAAATATTTATCTAAAGATAAAGTGTTGGAATTGAGAGATGAAGCAGAAAATAATTATTTAAAATCGCATATAAATGATTTTTTCAATTTCAATTATTTGTTTTATGAATTTTTACCGAAAATAAAGAACATAAACCAATTTGTCTATCTTTTGAAGATGTTTAAAAATTTTTCAGACACAAAGAAAAAATAATCATATTTTTCTGGCAATTATTTTATAATGGTGTGCAAAGTATTTTAGTGGGGTTTTTAAAATAATTTTTTCTAAAACCCACAATATCTTAAAACAATCTTGATTCCCTGATATCTCTTTGAATATTAAAAAACCAGGAATAAAATCTGTTCTTTCAAATCTAAGAATTTCAAATCCTCCTCTCTTTAACAACTCTTTAATTTCTTTTTCCCCAAAAAGTTTTTCATGACACCCAAAACTAAGATATTTTCCAAATCTTTCCGAAAAAGACCAGCTTCTTGGCGTTCTTGAAACATAAAAAATTCCGTTTTTCTTTAAAACGCGGTTAATCTCTCTAATCCGATTTATTAATTCTTTTTTTGCGATGTGCTCCAACACTGCATAAGCAACAACACAATCAAATTTATTGTTTTCAAAAGGAATTCTTTTGTCATAATAACCAAATTCAGTATTAAATTGGTTTTCAAACTTTTTCCAAATTTTCTCTTGTGTTTTATACAAAGGGCCAGAAGGGTCTATGTCTTTTTCATCTGTTTTTGGTTTTACATCAATCCCATAACTTTCTTTAAACAAATTAGATAATAATAATGTAAATATCCCTCTTCCGCATCCAAAATCAAGAACTTTGTTCTTGTCAATTTTTAATTTTTCAATTTCATTTAAATCCTCAATAATCCCTTGTTTGTATATTTTTGAGTCAAAATCATAAGAAATTTCTTTTTTGGAAATTTTTTTTATCTCTTTTTTTGCATACTCTGTTATTCTATCAAATTTTTTTTCGTTCATTCTTTTTTTACAACAACAAATAATGTTGAAAATCCCTTTTTATTTAAGTATTCTTCATCTCTTTTAATGTCAAAAATATTTTTGAATGGAATTTCTGAATTAAAAATCCATTTACATGGATAGAACAATAACATACTGAACACTTCCCAAAATCCTCCAAGTTTTTCTACCTTTTCAATTCGGAATCCTTTATTTTCTAATATTTTTCTTATTTTCTCTTCGGAATAATGTCTATGCCCAAAATACCAAGCAGGGTCCAAAAACTTTGAAAAATTGTCTAATGGGGTGCTTATAATCAGTTTTCCATTTTTTTTAATAACCCTTTTTATCTCTTTCAATGCTAATGGTTCTGAATTTTTTGGAAGATGTTCTATAACATCAAACATAACAACAACATCAAAATAATCTTTTTTTATATTTTTTAAGTTTAGTGCAGAGCCAAAATTAAACTTCACTTTTTTTGATTGACATTCTTTTTTTGCAATTTTCAAATCTTCTTTATTTAAATCAATTCCAACAATTTCTTTTGCCTGTATTGCAATGTTCTTTTCAAACCAGCCATAACTACACCCGATATCCAAAATTTTTTTGTTTTTATATTCGGCAATATTCAAACATGCTTTGTGCCTTCCCGTGAATCTATTTTTAAAATCTGTTTTAAATTTCATTTTGTTTTTTATTTAATATAAAAATAATCCCTACAAGAAACCTCAGGTAATAAAGTCCAATGACGTAACTGGGACTAGATAAAAATTGCTTCCATTTTCCATTTTCAATAAATGCCCCTAAGAACCGGTAATAAAATCCAAATTGTTTTTTTATATCTTTGTCTTTCCCCCCCCATTTGTTAATATATTTCTCAAAATTTTTAGAATAATACTTTTTTTTGTTCAGATATTTTTTCAAATCAAATTCTGATTCATTGTGGTATATCACACACCCATAACTTTCTGGATTAACTCCTTGTTCGTTGATTATTTTTTTCATTTTCCAATTAGTCGTATTTTCTTTTTCTTTCAGAATTCCAATTTTTCCAATTTTTTTTATTCTTTTATCTAAATCCCAATCCTCACAGGCATATAATCTTTCATCAAACCCCCCAATCTTTACAAAAGACTCCCTCAAAAAAAATCTGGCTCCATCTATTGGTGTTCCGTCATAAAATTTTCTTTCAAACCTTCTTACTCCTGAAAAAAACCCTTGCCCCAAAATAATTTCTGGGAGATATAATCCATCCAAATTTTCTTTTTCCAATACATTTACACAATTTTTAATCAAAGAAAGGGAAATAATCATATCTGCATCAAGAAACATTACATATTTTCCTTTGGCTTTTTTTATCATTCCCAAGTTCCTTTGACTGCTTCTTTCAGGGCCCATATTGAAAACTTTTTTTGTATATTTTTTAGAAATTTCCTTGGTTCTATCATCAGAATTGTTATCGACGACAATCGTCTCTATATTTTCATAATTTTGTAAATTTATGCTCTTTAAACAATTCTCAATATTTTTTTCTTCATTTTTTGTAGTTATAACAACAGATACTAATGGTTTCGTCATTTTTTGTATGCCCTCAAGGTTATAAAATGGGAATGTCTTGTGTCTATTCTGCCAAAAAAAGAAGGAAATGGGTAATATCCTGCACCTTTTATTTCTATATTCTTAAATCCATACACTGAAAAAAATTCTTTTAACCCAAGATAATTAAATATTGTTTTATGAGTCCACGAGATTAAATCTATTTTTTCATTTCTATGCAAAGCTAAAGGGTTTCCAATCCCCATTTTTTTTGAACTGATATTTGTCAAAGAAAATATCTGCCACCCAAGAATACTTGCGAAAATATTGTGCCAACTGCTCCCATTTTCGGTAGAGATTATTATATAGCCATCTTTTTTTAAAACTCGGTATATTTCAGAAACAAATTTGTCTAAATTGGAAATATGTTCTATCACCTGGTTTGCATGAACAACATCAAATTCATTGTCATCAAAAGGGAACTCTTTATTTAAATCAGATTTTTTTACTGACACTCCCGATTTTTCAGCAAATTTTGCTTTTTCCCCAACTATTTCAATACCAGAAACTTTTTTTGCCTCAATTTTCTTAGCTATTCTTAAAGTCCATTTTCCATCATCGCATCCAAGATCCAATATTTTGGCTTCTGGATTTTTTTTAAGAAATTTGAGAATATTCTCTTCATTCATTCTTTTAGAATTTTCAAACATATTTTTTAATACTTTATTAATCATATTTTCTATCTAAAATCAATCAGATGTTTCTTTATAACTTTTTTTCCTCCGCGGACGATATAAAGAATATCATAATAATTTCTTATTGAAATTAATTGTCTTAAAATAAATTTTGGGCTGAATGCTATCTTATATAATGAAAGGACTAATTCTTTGATTTGTTCTTCTGTTAAAGGCGATTTCATAATTTTTTGCCTCATATCAAATTTTTCCCATTCTCCTGCTCTAACTTCAAGAAGATTGTCTTTTTCACATTCTTTGAAAAGTTTTGTGTTTGGATAAGGCATGACAATTGTTGCCTGCAATGTATCTGCATAACCCATTTCAAAAATATTTTTTGCTAAATCGACTGTTTTTTTAGCCATACTATAATTTTCCCAAGGATAACCAATCATACATGTTAAATGGGGGTTTAAGCCCGCTTTTTTCGCCATTTTGCATCCTTCAAGAATATCTTCTACTTTTATTCCTTTGTTTATTCTGTCAAGTGTTTGCTGGTTTGCAGATTCTAACCCAAAAAGCAAAAATCTGAAGCCCGCTTTTTTCATTAATTTATAATCTTCTTCTTTTAAAACCCCAAATCTCATATTGCAGCTTATTTTTACCTTTTTATTTAAACCAGATTCAATCATCATATCACAGAACTTTTTTAACCATTCTCCAACAGGAAATGTTCCGCTATCGTCCATTATTTCTTTTATATTATATTCTTCAACCAGTATTTTAATTTCTTCAAAAAGCAATTCTGGTTTTCTTGTTCTGTATTTTGGAAATAAAGAAGGCCACGAACAAAATTTGCATTTCCCCCACCAGCAATCTCTTCCAGCCATAGTGTATGTTCCAGGAAGATATTTATAATTTCCATTTTCTTTATATAATTGCCACATTGTCAATTCTCTGTCAATCATAGGAAGTTCATTCAAATCATGATTCATTTGAAATTTTCCAGAATTTTTTATTTTTCCATTTTCTCTATAAAAAATTCCTGGTTCTAATTTTACTTTTTTTGAGATATGTTCACATAAAGACAACAGAGAAAAATCATAATCTCCTCCTGTGATAACAAAATCTACTTTGCAATTTGTCATGCTTTCTTCAGGAAGTTCTGTTACATGGTCTCCCATCAAAACGATTTTTGTTTTTGCTGATTTTTCTTTTATCTCATTGATAATTTTCCAGTGAATTTTTACTACAGGAGTTTTTGTCTCAATTGCGATTAAATCTGGTTTTTCTTTTTCTATTCTATCTATCCATTTTTCATAGCTTTCTTTTTTTGCTATTGCATCATCCCAAAAAACTTCATAACCTTTTTCTTTTAATAATGTTGCCGCATAAGCAGGAACAATAGGGTAAATCACAGAGTGCTGGCTAAACCACTGAAATTGCCTATTTTGTCCTATTTGTGCTATCCCTTTTTCCGATTGAATTGGAGGATAACTTATAAAAATTTTCATCTTAAATTCGTTCCCTCCTACAAATATTGATTAAGAATTTAAGAGGCAAAAAATTTTCTATTTTTTTCATCTTAAATCTCCCCCGAGTTTAAGAGGCAAAAAATCTTTGATTTTTTTCATCTTAATTCACTCCTTATCTTTTTCGATAAAAAACCTTCTATAAATTTCCATCCATAAGTAAGATGGGATAATAATATTGTTATTATTGTTAAAATACCTATTTTAATATTTAATGTTCTGACAAAAACATCTATTGTTATTAAAGAAAAATATGTTCCCATAAGCAAAACCCATAATTTAAAAAAATTACTATTAAAAAAAATTAGAATGAATAAAATTGCATTTCCAATCAGAAAAATAGAAGGCATAAAATATGTTAATTTTCTAGAATTTTCCGGAAATTTTTTTGCAAAATATCCTCTGTGTTTCCCATAGTTTGCTATCTGTTTTAAATGAGGCAAAAACAATTTTCTTCTATGATGATAAACTATCAATTCGTTTGAATACCATATCGGATAATTTTGTTTTATTAATTCTCTGCAAAATTTAGTATCTTCACCAGGCCAAAATTCATTGTCAAATCCCCCAATATCAAAAAATGCTTTTTTTGAAACAATAAAATTAACTGTTGGGAAATCATCCACGTAAAAACTTTTTTTATTTGGTTTATACCTATAACTTAAACCGCCCCCTCCAAATAAAGTTTCAAAAAACAAGCCAGATGCTTTTTGAGTTGTTGAATCTGTTTCTGGAGTTATCGCAGCTCCACCTATAACTGCAACTTTTTTTTCTTCAAATATTTGTTCTGCAATATTAAGCCAGTTTTTTTCAGGATATGCATCATCATCCAAAAATGCAAGATATTCTCCTTTAGAATTTTTTGCTCCAATATCTCTTTTAATAGCCGGGCTTACTTTTCCGGTTTCAATAATTTTAATTTTTTTGTTCTTCAGATAATTTGGTATTTTACTTGGTTTTTCATTAGTAAGAATAATTATTTCAAAATTTTTATAATCCATAGACAAGATATTTGGAATAGACTCTTCCAAGTAATCATTAAACTCTTTCAGGGGGATTATTATTGAAAATTTAGTTTTTGTCATAGTATCTTAATATTTTTAATCTGTAAAAAATTGCGGCAGTATCCCACAGCATCCAAAAAACAGATTTGGTGTTTATTGTGCTTTTAAACCGGTAGTTCATTTTTACCGGAGCTTCGATTATTTTAAAATGGTATTTATTTGAAAGAACCAAAATTTCTAAATCAAATGCAAATTTTTTTACAAGGATTATTGGTATTATTCTTTCAAGAACTTTCCTCTTAAATAGTTTTATTCCTACCTGAGTGTCTTTTACATTCAAATTAAACAAAATATGGTTAACTGTTTGATACATTCTGCTCATGATTCTTCTGATTAAAGGATAGTGAACTTTTGAATTAGAATGCCTCTTGCTTCCTATAACTACATCTGCATTTTTCTGTTTCATTAATTTCATAAAATTTGCTAATTGTTCTGGATTTAAATCTGCTCCAGAATCAACAAATGCAATATAATCTCCTTTTGCGAATTTAAATCCGTAGCTTATTGCATTTCCTTTTCCAACATTTTTTTTGTATCCTGTCACCAAAATCCGGTTATCCTGGTATTCTTTTGCTTTTTCAAAACAATCATTTGTTGAGCCGTCATTGACAACTATTAACTCAAAATCTTTGCTCACTTTTTCAAGTGACTTTATAGCTTCTTTTAAATTAAAAATTATTCTCTCCGGATTATACATGGGCATTATCACTGAAAGTTCCATTTTTTTGAAACAAAAAGAATGCCTATAAATGTTATTATATTAGAGCACATAAATGCGAACACAAATTCATTGATTGTTGAATGGTAATAATACATTACCCCTCCTTGAAATAACAAGAAGAAAAAAAGCCAAAAAATGTGCTTTTTACTTATTCGGTTCTCAGAAATAATATACAGCACAAAGATGTTCAAAAACGAAATAACACTGAATGTTATTCCCGTATAAAATAAAATTGGATACATAGAAGAATATTCTTCTCCAAACAAAATTTTCACAATCATTTCCGGGAAAAAATAAAATAAAACAAGAGAAAAACAACATATTCCAAAAATTAAAAAAACTGTTTTATTGATTACATTTTTGTTTCTATTCCCATTCAAAAATCTTTCAGTATTTATAGGCAACATAACATTTCCAATAGCAAGATTTACAAATAAAATTATTTTCCCAATCATAGAGATTACAGCATATTTCCCCGCAATTTCTGCTGAAAAAAATCCTTTAGCAAAAAATACATCTAAACTATACATCAATACTATTATTATCATAGCAACTAAAGTATACCAGTTATTTCTAGAAAATGTTATTCTTTCTTCTCCATGTCCCTTGTATTGGAATACTTCTTTAATCATAGGCAAGATAATTATAAACGAAATCAATGTTCCAAGTATAAAAGCCAAAACAGCCCCATATATTCTAAATCCAATCAAAACAAGTCCAACACCAATAACTAATTTTAACAAAGTATTAATCATATAAATCAAACCAAGTTTAGTAAACTTTTTCATTCCTTGTAAAATTCCAGAACCAACAGGATAAAGAAAAGCACCAAATAAAAAAACTCCTGTTAGTATTAAAACATCTAATTGAATAGACAAATATTTTGATATAAAAAAGGATAGTCCGATAAATAGAATAAAACAAATTACAGATACTTTCAGGGATTTTCTTAAAAACGTTTTTAATAGTCCGTTTATTTGGGAAAATTTGCCTTGAGCTTTATATTCTGCAGTTTTTTTAGCAGTTACTGTTTGTATAGAAACACTCGGGATTGCGAATACTGCAATAATGCTTGTGATTACTGCAAGTGTTCCATATTCAACAGGACCAAGAAGTCTAGCCATTAAAAATTGGAATAAATAACTAAAAACATTCCCAATATTCGTCAAAATTAATAATATTAAGCTCCCTTTTAGAAGCTCATTTGTAGAAATATCTTTTAGTCTCATTTTAAACAAGAATCCAAATGCCAAGAATAACTATTATCATCTGGAATAAATTTATACTTAACACTACATCTCTTTCATAAACTTTTTTATTTTTTTTAACTTTTTTCAAAATTTTTATTGCCAAATGTTCTAATCCATAAATTTTTTCAAATGGCATTTCTAAACTGCCATTTGGATTTATTTTTGCAAAACTCTCTTTTTCCAGTTTTCCTCTTGTTTTTAATATGGTTTCTATAATATATGGAATAAAAAATAAAATTGCAAGTTTTTCTAAATTTCCCAGTATTGCTATTGTTGCTATCAGAGCTCCTAATGGATATGTTAAAACATCTCCAGGAAATACTCTTGCAGGATACCAATTCCAAAAAAGAAAAGCTATAAGACATATAATCATAGATAAGCAAATTAAACTTAACCATGAATTATCTGTTAAAAATGTGGCAATAGCCAGTCCAGTTAGTATTAAAATTCCCTGGCTTGCTTCTAATCCATTATAACCAGCTAAAAAATTATATGTTGTTGAAGCACCAATAATTCCTATTGGAATTATTATTAATGGATATAAAATACCTAAATTTATGCCCATTAAGTTTGATTGCCCAGCATTTATAACCATCAAAGGAAATGCTGCAAAAAACATTAATATTATTCTTATTTTTTTGTTTAAGCCAATTTTCCATCCAAGAATGTCATCAGTAAAAGCAATAAACCCAACAAGCAGTATTGTGCTAAGTAAAGCAAATATCTCTACTAAATTTTCTGATGTTTTAAAATAAAACGTTTTTATTGCAACATAAGACAAAATTCCTAAAACAAATGATAAAATAACTATAACCCCTCCTGCTTCAGCAATTTCTTCTTTTGGAATTTTGTTCATATCTTTTCCAACAAGTCCAGCTTTTTTTGCCCTTTTTATCCATTTTGGCAAAGCAAATAAAGCAATAAAAAAACTTAATAAAATTGGAAGGATTAATATTTTTTCCATATCACTAAATTGAAAATGAACTTTTTAAATTCTAGTTTTTAATTTGAATATTTGCCTGACTGAGCAATTTCTAACTCGCTGTTAGGATAAATTTTTTTTAGATATTCCTCATTTGAATTAATTCCAGAAGGATAATTAATTTCCCATATTTTGATTGGCCCCTGAAAACCCTGATAATAAACAAATTCTCCAGCATCCATATTGCTTTCTTTTAAGCTTTTCACAACAAAATTACTTTCTGTGTGTTTTAATTTGAAATATTCTGAGTTTTTATCAAATAAATACAATTGAGCAAGATTGCTATGGATTGTTCTCTTGCTTAAGTATAATAATGCTCCATTGTTTATAATTTTCGCTTGGTTGTTCACAACATCTAATCTTGGAAATACAAATACTCCTGCATCTAACCCAGTCCCAAAATCAATCAAACTATTATTATAATAAGCATACTTTAATGGGATATTATATTGTTGTTTATTATAAACAACTATTGCAATAGGCTGTTTCAATTCATTTTTTTTATCAAAGTTTATAATTATTGCTCCAACTCCTGCGCTTTTTTCAGGAAACAAAATTTCTTTTCCATCTTGTCTCCAAATTGTATCTTCATCAAATACAAATCCCTGTCCCACATAAACATAAATAGTTTCTTCTTTGGTTTCTTGAGTTTGTTTATCATCAACTACAAAAGTTTCTATCCAGGAAAATCTGTCATAATTTTCATCACTTCCAATGCTCGAAAATGCGGTGTATTTTCCTATATCTGTTGAATCAATCAAAAGATGAGTCGCATTGTGAGTGTAGAGAAATTCTAAAGAATCTTTTTCATTGATGGCAGTCAGGACATTTCTTCCCATTAAATAATTCCAATAAACTATTGCATTTCCTCCATCCAGAACAGTCGCTCTTTCTCCTATGCTTTGAACCCAGTATCCATAATCCCACCAATGAGCAAAAACCGCTGTTGTAGCAGTGTTTTCTCTAATCCATGACATTGCATTTTGCCATTGCCACTGATACACTCCTGGAGCAAAATTTTCTGCTAAATATATTTCACTTTGATAATATTTCCATCCAGAAAAAACAACCAAGCATATCAAAATTATTGCCAAACTCCATTTTACAAATTTCATTGTTTCTTCTTTTTCTTCAATTGCTTTCTGAGTTGTTTTTACAACCAAAAACGAAACAGAGATCGGGACAAATGCTGCTAATACCATAATTAATCTTACTGCTCCTCTTGCTCCAATAATGCCCATAGTCAGTAAAATAAAATATAATATATAAGAAAAGTTAAATTCCTTAAATGTGTCAAAAGTTTTTTCTTTGTATTTTTTTAAATAAAAATATAAAAAACTTAAAACAAAAATTAAACCCCCTCCGAAATATATAATTAAACTTAAATTTCCTTCTCCATCCAGTAAATTTGGATGAGGAGCATATTTGCTGAATACCAAACAGAACAAGAATACAAGATAACTTAATGTTAAGATTATTCTTTCTTTTTTTCGCATACTTTTTATTAATCTATTAAACATTGCGATTGTTCCTGTAAAAAATAGCCAGAATATAATAGGTACTCCAAATAAAATAGGTCCAAATTCATTTTTCCAACTACTTACAAAATAGGGTTGTGAATTTTCTGCAACTGTTAATCCAAATCTTGTAATGCTTACCGGATGTATTGTATTTCCTACAACATCTCTAATTTGATATGTAATAAACTCCCCGCCAAGAATTATAAAACTTAAGAGTATTATAAATATCAAAGTTAATAATAAAGAACTTATTTGTGAAGGGAGTTTTCCAAGCTTTATTTTATTTTTAATATTAAATTTCTTAACTAAATAAAAATGGGATATTAAAGTTAATAACATAAATATATTTAATTCAGTCGTAAAAGAAACAAAAACATTCATCAAAGAATATCTTGTTGAAAAAGGCATAGCAACTGCTATTGATATTAAAAACCAAGTTCCATAATAATATATATGGTTTTTTTCTATTTTACCAATCATAAATGAAAAAAACACCATTCCCCCTATTGTTAAATATACAAAAGTTACTCCTCCCCATATTAATCCCATAATTCCTGTCATTAAACCAGCCAATACACCAAAAATCAGCCCTTTTCTTATTTTTTCAGAATTAAAAGATTTTATAAAAAAATAAAATGCCATAAACATAAAAAAGAACGCAACTGATTCTTTTTCAGGAATTCCTGCAATTGTTCTTGGAAGCAAAGAAGGCATTAAAACAAATAATAAAGTTGAGACAAGCGCGATTATGTTTTTTGTTTTTTCAGATTCTTTGTAAAATATTTTTCTTGCAAACAAGAAAAACGCTATTGCAGTAATAGCCGCAAAAAAAACAGGAAAGATTATTGCAGAATAAGTTACATCATTGCTCAATGAAAATGTTTCAAGAAATTTGTGGAACCACGCAATCAAATAAGATAGCAATTTCATTTCAGCAGAAGTATCATGCCCCAGAGGAACATATCGCATCAAATCAATTTTCATTAAACTTCCTTGTTCAACAATATCTTTTGCCCATCTCAAAAAAAGAAAAGGATCCAAATCAGGGCCAAGAGTCCATGTGCCTGTTGTTATGTCTTTTAATTTTGAGATGTTTCTTGTTCTGATATAAACGCTTAAACCAACTATAAACGCCAGAATTAGATAATAAATCCAATTACCTTTATCCTTTAAAAATTTCAACAGGTTTTCTTTTCTCTTTTCTAATAATTCTTTTTCAGAAACTGCTTCTCCCATTTTTTATTTAGTCTATCTCCCCAAGTAATTCATCTGCACTTGGTTCTGATATCACTGCTTTTTTACCACAATAAGGGCAATTTCTTTTGTCTTGCTCTGTCTTTGATTCAAACCTGTAATTACAATCTTTACACACAAATTTCATGTTTTAAATAAAATTAAGTCGTATTTAAAGATTTTGTAGTGTGCGTTATATATAATTGCCCTATTTAATTTGTGTTGTAAAATAAAAGAAAAAGAAAAAAATAAAATTAAAGTTTAAGGTAGAGAGCAACACATACACTCCACAGAGATAGATCGGTAAGGTTTTCCGAATGTACCGATAGTCGTTTCATCACAACCTTTAAAACTAACACGACTAATTTGTCTACCACTAAACATTGCTAAACCTTCTTGAGTACTATTTATATTCTCCCCAACCGTGAATATAGTTCCGATACAAACACCCTTATTTGTAGACAATTCTTTACATAAAGTATTACAATCTTTTCCACTCTCTCCTTCGTCACTAGAACCATAAGTTGCAATAGTTTCGCAACTATTAAGCATCTTCAAAACTCCCGCATAGGTTACTTCTTCTGAAGCAGGTTCTTCTGTAGGTTCAGTTGTTTCGCTTGTTCCCTCAATCTCTTTCACCTCAACTTTAGCCCAATAAGAAAACAGAGTCTTTCCGGCATCAACAACATAAACACTATACTTTCCGATAACCCTTGTTTGCCCTTCTGTAATTTCTTTAGCATTTCCGTTAATATCTACTATCGCAGAATTATCACTTGCAGAAACAATTGTTATCTTATCATCTGTTCCTGGGATTGCTCTTGTGTTTCCTTTGTAAATCTTTGTAGACCAGTCAACTGCTTTTCCAGTAAACCATCCAGCACTAATAACACTAAAAGTCATAACAAGAACCAATGCTAATCCAGTCATCAAAACTAAATTTTTTTGTTTCATTTTTTAACCTCCTTTCATCTATATACTAACTTAACAATTAAGTTATACTAATAAATAAAAAAAGATATATATATATATATTTCGGTGGTTAATTTTTAAGATTTCTAATCATCTTTATTTTTTCCTTACCCTCTTCTGTCTCAGATAACTTCTTGTAAATTCTTCTAGATATAATTATTTGGGAATCTAAAAATGGCTTTAATTTTTTTTTCCAATCAGGATTATTTTTAACATAATTGGCCCACCTTTCAACCTGTTCAGAATGTGTTTTATCTCTCATTTTTTTTCAATCTAAGTATTCTTATATTTCGTTTAATTTTGTTTATGATTTCTTCATTAATTTCTTCTTTATAAATTATTCTTAAATGTCTGGCATCTTCGATATCTTTATCTGATTTCAAAAGTTCTTCTTTAAATGCAATATTGCTTTCAATAGATGAAAAATAAATGTCTAAACCAGTAAAAGGAAGTTTTTTTCTTGTTTTTAGTTGTTCTTCATCTAAGATATCTTTCGCAAATTTTACCTCCATTTCGGGAGGAATTCCCCCTTCTCCAAAAGTATATCTTATACTATCTCCATTCATCAAATATTCTTCATATATTATTTTTGGGTTATCTGATTGCATGCATTCAAAACCAGCTTTTTCTAAATTTTTATGTAAATTAATAAATATTTCAATAGGTATTCTTTCAATAATCATATCAATATCTTCTGTTCCTCTGCTTCTTCCATGAGCAATTGAAACAAAACCAGAACAAATAATATATTTTACATATTTTTCCGCAATTTCACAAAACTTCTCTGCGAATTCATCTAAAATGGTTCTATCCGAAACTTTTCTATCCATAATTAATAATATCTTTTTTGGATTATATATAATTTTCCTTCAAAACAGCACCGGAGTGATATACACTTCTATCAGAGCAGCCACAATTAGAATTATCAAAGCAATAAACAAAAGGATAACTGCGTTTTCCACAACTCTTATTATTCTTTTATCTTTGATGCCATGTCTTAAAATGCCAACCCCAAAAATTCCTCCTGCCAAAGCAGTTACAAAATAAGCAGCAATTTCAGGAAATCCATGAATCATATATCTTGCTACTCCTAGGGGTATTTCACTTAAGCTATATTCTGTAAAAATTCCTATTGCTGCGGCAATAACACTTGCATTCCAGGCAAGAATAAATATTGCTCCTGCCCCAAAGATTAACGAAAAAACTAAAGTAAAAATCATAACATAAACATTATTTTGAAGAATCGAAGCTAATCTTCCAATATCAGTAGCATTTCCAGTAATATTCTCTTTTGGAAAAGCATAATTAGAAATACAACCTTCAATATTTCCCGGGCTGTTGATTGCGCAATATGTCTCTAATTGAAAATTTAATAAATTAGAATCTCCTAAAACAATATACCAAAACGAAAGTGCAATAACAAAACCCAAAAACAACCACATAAAAGCAAACAAAGCATCGCTATGTGCTTTCCATACTCCAAAAAAACCTTCAACTTGCTCGTCTTCTTTTTCTTCTTGTCTTATTATAAAATACATAAACAGCATACTGAACATAACAGAAAATGAAACAACAATCATTCCTGATGCTTTTGCCAATCCGGGGTCAGAAGAAAAAAACCAGTGAACAAATAAAATTGATAGGGAAGCATAAATTATTCCAATAAAAAGCATTTTAATAGGCCCTTTTTCAGAATATTTTGGGTTGTAAATCATCTCTAACATACCTCTAAAAGAAAAAGAGAATTTTTAAATGTTAGTGGCTTGTATTATTATTATGGATAAAAAGAGGTTTGAAAAAATTATTTCAGATATAAGAGCAATTAAAATTCAAGGAGCAAGAAATATAGCAAAATCTGCCTTGGAAGCGTATTATTTATTTCCTTCAAAGTCATCAAAGAAAAAACTTCTTTCTCTGCGTCCAACAGAGCCAATGATGGAAAATGTTTTAAATATGGCAGAAAAAGGAGTGTCTAAAAAAGAAATTTTAAATCATTTTTTAGAAACTCAGGAAAAAATTAATCAATCAGTTTTCAAACTGATAAAAAATAATGAGATTATTTTTACTCATTGCCATTCAACAAACGTTGTTAATTCACTCATCTACGCAAAAAAACATGGAAAAACATTCCAAGTTTACAACACAGAAACTCGCCCATTGTTTCAGGGAAGAAAAACCGCTTTGGAATTAAAAAAAGCAGGAATAAAAGTTACAATGTTTGTTGATTCTGCATTGGGAGTTGCATTAAGCAAAGAACAAGGAACAAAAAAACCAAACAAAGTTTTTCTCGGAGCAGATGCATTGTTAAAAAATGGAGTAATTAATAAAATCGGAAGTGGAATGATTGCTGAAATTGCACATAATCATAAAATACCTCTTTATATCGTTGCTGATTCCTGGAAATTCACAAAAAAACCTGTTCCTATAGAACAAAGAAAATTAAACGAAGTTTGGGACAAAGCTCCCAAAAACATAAAGATCAAAAACCCTGCGTTTGAGTTTGTCCCCAAGAAATACCTTTCTGGAATTGTGACAGAGTATGGGTCGATGAGATACAATCAGTTTCTGAAAAAAATAAAATAAAAAAGAAAGAAAAAGAAAAAAATAAAATTAATTACATTATTCTTATTGTTGCGGATAATTCCGAATTTGTTTCATCAGAGTTAACAACTTGAATATTCAATCCATTAACTAATTTTGTTGTTCCTTCTGTGATTTCTTTGCTTTCAATTTTTGTTACTTGGATAGTTGCAACAGTATCTGATGCAGAAACCAATTCAATAGTATAATCTTGTCCATTTATAGTAACATAATTAAGTTTATTATCTGTTAATTCAACATCTTGCGGGCTACTTTTTGCAAAATCACAACTATTATAATTGCGACAAATAAGATTATTCGACATTAATTTAACCCATCTTGATGTATCTGCTACTGTTGAAAGTCCTCCATATTTTACACTATACGCATACTGTTCACCACACATAGATAGATACCCTTCCCCTTCCCGCATTATCACTGTGTGATAAAAATCTCCGGTTAGAACATTCATGAAATTTACAGCATCACTTGAATATCCCGTAGTACTGTTTGTTATTGTAGTTACTTTAAGAAGAATTCCTTTGTTATCACAGCCAGGGATAAGAATAAATCCATTTTTGTATGTTTGTTTTTCATCACAATGAAGATTAATTTCTCCGGTGTCCCCCCCATCTTTCTCTCGTGCTTCTTTTAATAAAATTATTTGTTCTTTAACTACATTGTCTAATTCATTACAGTATATTTCTTCTATCCATTGTTCGTGAGTTACGCAAAGTTCATTTTCGCAAAATCCGGAAGTACATTCAGTTCCAATTGTGCAATATTCTCCATTTGCCTTTAGAGATTTTTCATTTCCATTTTCTCCAATCTCTTTCACATCAACTTTAACCCATTTAGCGTAAAGAGTTTTTCCAACTTCCCTTAAATAAACAGAATATTCCTCGAAGTTTGCTGTTTCTCCTTCTTTTAAATCATTAACACCCACATCATCAATTAAAATTACAGCAGAACGCGTATCAAGATTTATATCACTGATTGTTATCTTGCTGTCTGTTCCTGGAATTGCTCTTGTGTTTCCTTTGTAAATTTTTGTAGACCAGTCAACTGCTTTTCCAGTAAACCATCCAGCACTAATAACACTAAAAGTCATAACAAGAACTAATGCTAATCCAGTTATCAAAACTAAATTTTTTTGTTTCATTTTTTAACCTCCTTTCAATTATATACTAACTTAATTCTTAAGTTATACTAATAAATAAAAAAAGATATATATATATATATATATTTCGGTAATTAACTCTTTTCAACCTCTTCAATCATCTTAACCATTTCAGAATTCATTTCCTGCAAAGAATTGTTCAAACTTTCTTTTATCTCTTCAATTCTTTTAATCTGCTTGTTAATCATTGCTTTTGTTTCTTCTGGAGTTTTTTCAACAAAGTTCTTTTTCCCTATATCCACAATTAAATCGTCAGAAAGTATTTTGGCTTTAACAAAAATTCCTCTTCCAATATGCGCGAGTATCTCTTCATCTTTTTTACCTTTTATTTCATCTATTCCTTCTTTAAGATTTCTTAATTCATTCATTCCTTGTTCTACTAATCCAAGTTGTTCATTAATCTGCTGAATTTGTTGTTCAAACATACTGAACTTGTAAATTAATTCCTGTTGTTTTTCATCTATTTGTTCCATAACGATTCAATATTTATTATTCCTTTTAAACTTAGCTCTTGTTTCATAATCAGCCATGAGCAGTAATTTAAAGGGGAGATTAAGCCGAGCAATTTCGCGAGACAAATTGATCATTAATCCCGAGCGAGGTTGCGAGTTAAGGAAACCGCTCAGGTGTCCTCGCTAAACCACTTTAAGAACTTTTCTTAGAATACTGCCAAACACTAAAGACATAATCAAATAAGCCCAAAGCCAGTTAGGCCAGCCAAAACTCCCGCAATAAAAACCACATTCAGTCAAAGAACCAAAAAAATCCAAAAACCATCTGAACAATAATATAAAAGGTATTCCTGTAAATACCATGGGACGCATTGTAAGTTTCATCATAGGGGCTATAAATTCCATCTGTTTTTTTTGGAGTTCCATAATTTTTGAAGTATCCCCTTTAATCTCTTTTATTTCATCATTAATTTTCTTTTGTTCTGCTTTCATTTCTCTTATAGTTTGCTGGTCTGTTAGATACTTTTGTGCAATAGTTGTGATTAATGTTAGGATAAATATCAAAAATAAAAATCCATAAGTTAAATTCCAGTTCAAAAGTGCTCCTGCACTTGGGTCAAGAACACCATGCGCTGTGTTTTTTATAAAAGTAAAACTATTCCAGAAAAACGCGATAAGTATAGAAGCCAGCATTACAAAAAAAATCGGCATAAAACTTCCTTCTTTTCCTTTGATATCCATTTTAATAACTGTGAAAGTTTGTTTTTAAAGATTGTCCAAACCAAAGTTTATTTAAACTACTTAATCTGTTTAATACTATGAAAAAAGTTATGTTAATTTTCATTATTTTATACTTCTTTTTCGGTTTTTTTCAATACCCCATTGATGAATTAATTCATGAAAGAAATCCTTATCTTGATGGTTATTTGGATGTTTCTTGGGGGAAAATCGACCAGCCATATTTTACATATCTTCATTTAATAGAAACTTTATTCCCTCAAATATTTTTAGGGTTAATTTTTGCCATTTTTGGGGGGTTTATTGGATATATCCTTATGCAGAAAGAAAATTTTCTATTGAAATATTCTGCATCTTTTTTAGGTATCTTGTTTAGTTTACTCCTTTTTTTAAATAATTCTTCCATCATTAGTAAAGGAAGTTATTTTGGGGCAGGAAATTTTTTTGATTTATTTATCGCGAGTATCGGATTATTATTTATTATACTTTTTTTAACTTATTTCTATCCAATTTCTGTAAATAAAAAGAAAAATGGTGAACCTTGGAAACAAACTTTTTTTATTCCATTAATATTAGCTGTTCTTATTGGATTTTTTATTTTACAAGGTTTTGGATATGCTTTTTTTCTCCCCTTAACAACAACATTTTTTTCTTGTATAATTTATGTTGTGTTTTTTATTGCAAGAACAAGAGAAAAAAATTAATAATTTTATTGCTTCCTACTTTTTTTACTATTTTTTCAAATTTGTGTTTTTAAAGATTGGGTTTAATCTTTTTTTCTTTTAGAACCAAATGGTATCTGTAAATTTTTTCTGTTATTATAATTATCACCCATCCATTTTAATTCTTCTTTTGTTTCTTGCAAAATTTCAATATTTTCTTTTTTCTTATCTTCTACATAACTAAAAACTTTTCTTGATATTTGCATTTTACCATTAAAAATAATTATTCCGAATTCAGGAAGAGTGTCTTCTTTTCTTATATTTTGTCTTTCGCTATAAAAGCTCAAAGATAGATACCCTCTTTCATTTTCTATTCTTAATGTATAATTTTCTTCTGATACTCCTTCTTCCCCAATAGCAGAATATATTGTATCAATTTTAACACCATTTATTTCAACATTTTCTCCAACTTCAATAGGTTCAACAATTGTTCTTAAAGTTTTCATAGAATCATTTAATTAATATCCTTTTTAAGAATTATTGCAGTAATTTGTCTTATCCTCCCATAAATTTTCTCATCTCTATAAATTGGGTTATTTGTTTTTCAATTTTGGAGAGGTGAAAATTTGTCTTATCCTCCCATAAATTTTCTCATCGCAGGGTTCATATCAACAGAATGCTGATGAGCTATGCTTTGGTAAAACTGGAACATAATCATGATTACAAGAAGAATTGCAGTCCCTCCCACCATTGCTCCAAATAAATCACTGACAGAAGCCAGCAATCCAATTGCAGCCCCTCCCATAATTGTTAAAGGAATAATATATCTGTCAAGAATGCTTTCCAAAACTCTTTCATCTTGCCTGAATCCAGAAATTTGCAGTCCTTGTGCCATTATATTGTGGGCTTGGCTTTTTGAATCCATACCAGATGTCTTAACCCATAAAAATGCAAATAGGGTTGAAAAAAATACATAAAACAAAATATGTGTCAATCCCTGCAAGAGATATTTCCACATAAATCCTCCTCGGATAAACAATTCAAGAATATTTGTTGAGTTCATCCAGAAAGACAATCCAGAAATCGGTTGCCCTTCAATAAAATGTCCTAAAAAAGTAAAATGAGAAGCAAAACTGGCAATTCCCGAACATTGTCCTATTGTCTCTTTTAATAAACAAGGAGAAGCAGCATTTTCAATAACCCCTCCTACAACTTGTATCTGCGCGATAATCGCTGCTGTTAAAATAACTGGAATAACAGATGCGTAAAAAAAAGATAATGGCCATTTAATGCTGTATCCTCTTAATCTTCCGAAAGACAACGGAACTTCAACTTTTAATGATTGAGTCCATACTACGATTAAGAATATTATCACAGTTACTAAAATCGTAGCAAAAGCAGACACAAATTCTGTTGGGTATTTGTTTAATATTGATTGGATTAAAACAAAGAATTTTCCTGGGCAAGAAGTATTGGTAAAATCCAAAAGACAATTTTTCCCTTGAGAATTTACAAACTGGAAAGCAGAAGTTATCAATCTCCAAGAAACACCTGCGCCTATAAACAAGCTTACACCAGAACCAAATCCCCATTTTTGGCATAATTCATCCATATAAAATATTGCTAATCCTCCGAGCACCAATTGAAGAATAACCAACCATGCCATTCCTGCTGAAGCTTCTAGTCCTTTCATTAAAACATAAACTACTGCTTCAAAGATTATAAAAAAGAATACCATTATCTTTTGTATTCCTTGAAAAAACTTTTTCCCGTCTGTTGTTGTTAAATCAATTCCTAATATTCCAGAACCATTTAATAATTGCAGGACAATAGAAGCCATAACAATTGGTCCAATACCAAGAGAGATTATACTCCCAAAATCTGTTCCAAGTATAATTGCCAGATATTTGAATTTTTCAAGAGCATTATTACTCAATCCGAACAGAGAAATATTAGCAAGAACAAAAAAAGTAGTAAGAATAACTAATGTCCATTTAAGTTTAACATTAAAACTTAATTTTTTTTCTTCTGGTTTTTTAATTTCAGGAATAAAACTGAAAATGTTTCTTAAATTAGCCATTTATTTTTCTCCATGTTTTTTATAAATGGATAATTAGAAATTTTTAATTTCTTTATTAGCCATTTATTTTTCTCCATACCACACTTAATTTATCATTCACCCTTTTTTATTTTTTCCTTTTGAATGATTATAATTTCTCCGCCTGCCTTTTTTGTTTTGGCAATTGCTGTTTCTGAAGCTTCTTTTGCTTTGATTATTAATTTGGTTTTTATTTCTCCTTCTCCAAGTATCTTAAATTTTCCAAGATTTAGCTCAATTCCATTTTTCGTATTTTTCGCAATTCCTTTTTTTATAAAATTTTCAAGATTAGCTTCAATTGATTTAAGATTTATAACATTATCTTTGTTTCTTTTTGTTCCCTTGCTAGTTATTCCCTGTTTCCCAAAATAACCGCCACCATAAAGTTTTGTGACAAGTGTTTTTTTCTGGTCTGCTCTTTTACCACTTCCAGCCATTCCCTTTCCACCTCGATGTCCTGACTTTTTATGCTTTTTTCTAGCACCCCATTTAACTGTTTTGCTTCCCCTGTATCTTGATGATTTTCTTCTTTTATGTGTTTTTGTTGTCATTTTATAACATCCTCTCTATAAGTTCGTTTATTTTGTCTTTGTTATTTCCTAATACTCCTTTTCTTGATTCAGCAAAATGTTTCTTTGAATCAATTCCCCCTCTTGGAGGATTCATTCTGAAAAATGGCTTTAATTTTCCGTTAACTTTCTTTCCTCTTTTCTCAACAAGTTTTTTGTAAGTTTCTTCGCTGATTTCGCCATAAGCAACAAAGTCAGTTACTTTTTTCAGCATCCCTAATTGTTCTTTTGTTGGTTCTTTAATAACCACACAAATAAATTTTCTTCTTAATCTTAACCTGCTTAATGTTTCCTCTATATCTTTTCTTACTTTTACTCTTCCTGTTATTCTTACTATTGCTATCATTTTTCTTCTCCTATCCTGTTTGTTTTCTTTAATGCTTCAAAACATGCTTTGATTAAATTAAATGTTGTTCTTCTGCTTCCCGATGTTCTGCTATAAACATCTTTTACTCCTGCAAGTTTAAGAATTTTTTTTAATTCACTTGCGACAACAAGTCCTGTTCCTTGTGGTGCCGGAATTAATTTTAATCTGACACTTCCAGATTTTCCTTCTACAATAAATGGAATTGTGTGTTTTTCATTACATGCACAATCAAATGAAGCGCAATCTCTTTTTATTTTTATAATATTCAATTTCGCTTTTCTTAATGCTTTGTCTCTTGCAGGAAGAGTTTCTTTTGCTTTTCCAAGCCCAATACCAATATGTCCATTTTCATCTCCGATAACAGCAAGTGCAGAAAAAGTTGGTATATTTCCTTCTTTAGTTTTTCTTTGTGTCTGACGCCATGCTCTTCTTTTTCCTCCTCCGAATTTTCCTTTTGATTGCCCTATTGAAAATAAATCAGTTTTAACATCTACTAATTTGTCTACAATCTGCTCTTCAAGTATTTTTAAATTTTTATCCAAAATAAAATTAATATTTGTTATTTTTCCGGATTTTACTTCTTTTCCTAATTTTGTTTTTGGCTCCCATGAAACAAATCTTTCAGAATTGTCTTCTTTTTTTGGAAGTTCTTTTTCAATCTCAATTATTTCTTCTATAGCTTTTTCTTCAGTTTCTTCTTCTTTGTTTTTTCTTTTTTCAGGCATTTTATTTTTTCTCCTTTTCTATTTTTGATTTAATTTCATTGAATGTTTTTGAAAAATCTTTTTTCATCATTTTCCCCTCTATTCTTTCTTTTTCTGGAAAAATTCCTTCTTTATGTTTCATCTTAATGCCAGAATCTACTAATCCTTTAAGGAAAGCATAAACTTTTGTTTTATGCAAATTTCTTGTCATTCCAATATCAAATATTGGTTCTTGTTTTTTCTCTAATATTATTTTTTTACCCATTAAAAATCCAGTTAGATATGATGCAGGAATTGATTTCAAACTTCCAGTCATTTCTTTTGGCCAGCCATATTTTACCAGCATCTTTGAATTGATTCCTATTTCTGTTTTGTCCTGTGCCTCTTTGCTTGTAATATATTCTGATATTATATACCGATTGGTTTTTCTGAACACAATTCTCGGGCATTCACTCTTAAGAAACCCAATTCTTTTTTTGTAATCGGTTTTGCATTCTTTTCTTCTTCGTTTTATTGTTCTCATTTTTATTGTTTATTTTTTGTTTTTAAGTATGCTTTCAAACTAGCCAAGGTATTAAACTTTCTGTTTCTAATCTTTTTTCTTATGTCTGTTACTATTTCTTTGGAAATTTTTTCTTGGTTTCTTAATTCTTTTATGTACTTTCTGAGTTTTCTCGTTATGATAACATATTCTTGTTTTCTTTTTTTGACTTTTTTCTTGGTTTTTCCAGGACTTTTTCTTTTCTTATTTTTTACTACTTTTTTTCTTCCTTTTATCTCTTTTATTATTATTGCTCCTTCATTATACAAGTCTCTTATATCTTGTTTTGTTATTGCTTCTTTTATTTCGTCTAATCTTCCTTTGACAAATAATATTCTTTCTTTTCCAACGCCCAATGCCCTTATTGCAAGCTGTTTTTTCTTTGCGAGGTTCATTTTTTATTTTCCTTTGATTTTTTTGCTTTAATTTGTTTTTTAAGGAATTTTTTTATGTTTAGATTATAAATTTTTATTTTTCTTTCTTCAGCTATTTTTACAATTTCTGCTTTTTTCCTTTTTCCTATTCTTCCGATTATTGCGATATTTTCAGGTTTAATTTTTGCGATATCCTCAACATTGTAAATAATTATTGGTTTTTTATTTTCTATTTTTCCTTTTGTTTTTTTATTATTTCCATATCCAATACTTACTGTTTTTGGATATCCTCTTCTCTTTTCTCTCATCTTGTTGTCTCTTCCCTTCGGCTTTCTCCATTTCTGCTTTTTCTTTTTTCCTTTTCCAAGTTTTGAATATCTCATCCAGATTCTTCTCAAAAATTTCTTAGCCATTATTCATCCCTCCCCGGTTTGCTTGTTATAAAAATTCCATCCTGAAAAATTCTTCTGTCTCTCATTCTTATCCATGTTGCTTTTTCAAGATTGGCTGCAGTCTGTCCAGCTGCTTCTCTATCTTTTGAAGATATCTCCACAACATCCCTATCAACATCAACTTTAACTCCCTCGATAACCTTTGATTTTCTTGGTATTTTTTCTCCAAGGAAGTTTTTTATTGTTATTTCATTTTCTTTTGTTTCAATTGTCATAGGAAAATGGCTGTAACAAATTTTTAACTTATAAACAAATTTATTTTCTGTGCCTTTAATCATGTTTTTTATGTGTGCTGCTACAGAGTTCATTATCTTTTTCTCTTTTTTTGTTGCCTGTTTGCTTGAGAGTATTATTTCATCGTCCTTCTTTTCAAGTTTTATTTTTTTTATCTTGAATTCTCTTGTGCTCTTTCCTTCTTTTCCCTCTACTTCCACGATATTTCCATCTACTTTAATTTCAGTTCCTTCAGGAATTTTTATTTTTTTAATTAAGTCCTTTCTCATTAGTAAAAATATGCAATTAAGCATCCTCCCAAATCTTTTTCAAGAGCTTCTTCATGACTTACCAATCCGTTGCTTGTTGAAACTATGATTGTTCCTACTCCTCTCGCAGGAAGATATCTTCTCATATACTTTTCTATCTGTGTTTTTTTTACAGTATATCTCGGTTTTATTGCTCCGCATTCATTTAATTCTCCGATATTAATTTCTATTGTCTTGTCTTTGCTGTTAATTTTATATCCTTTAATCGCTTTTTTGTGCTTCATTATTTTCAGAACTTCTATTAGTAAATTTGATATTTTGCCTGCTACAATTGTTTTCTTGTTCGCTTTTTGCGCGTTTCTTATCATATTCAAAACATCTGCTATTATATCTTGTCCCATTTTAACTATATTTTTCAAAACCAATTTCTACAGCAATCTCTCTGAAACATTGCCTGCATAAATTCAATCCATACGAATTTATATGCGCACCAAATCTTCCGCATCTCTCGCATTTCTTTGCAGCCACGCCAAACTTTCTTTCTTTTGGTTTGCAATGCTTAATAAATTTCTGCATTACTGCCGGCTTTGCCCTAAGCTGTTTCAAAACTTTTTTCCAATCACTTGCTGTCATTTTAGATAAATTCGGTTCCGAAATTTTCCTCCATAAATTTAATTATTTCCTGTTTGGGGATTATTTGTCTTTTAGGTATTTTTCCACGCTTTATTTTTCTCAACTTTACTCTTCTTCCAGCTCTTTTGAACACAACCGTAACATCAAATCCAATAATTCCGATGTCTCTTTGGTATTCTATTCCCGGAATTTCAATATATTCTTTTATTCCAAATGAAAAATTATTCTCGCTCATTTGTTTTTTCTTTAATTTGTTATTTATTGCTTTCAATAATCTTTTTAATAATTCTTCCTTGTCTTTTCTGATTGTCACAACTGCTCCTACTTCTAATTTAGGACGAACACCTAATGTTGGAATTCTCTTGTGGCTCATCATTTTTGCAGGTTTTCTTCCAGTGAATATTTTTAATAATTTTGCTCCTTTCTCTAAGTTTTCTGCTGTTCCACCTACTCCTAAAACTACTTTTTCTATTCTTATTTTTCTCATAACATTTTCTTTTGTCATTTTATTATTCTGTTACAATCAATTGTTTAATTAATACATGTAAGTTTTCATTGTTTGATTCTATTTCAGCAGTATTTTTTTCCGAGTTTATCGAATTTATTTTTCCTTTAATTCCGGTATGTTTTCCTCCGATAACCATCACATTGGATTTTTCCCTTAACTCAATGCATTTTTCTATTTTATTTTCTTTTAAATTTATTAAAACAGAATCATTTGTTTTGCATTTAATACTTGACAAAAAGTTTCTTCCATCATTTAAATTTAACTGGATTTTCTTTCCTTTCAACATTTTTTTGTTTGTTATCTTTGCGATTTTGTATCCTGCTCTTTCTTCTTTCTCTTTTTCAGCAAAAAACTTGCCTTTTTCATCGAGGGATATTCTGTAATGTTCTTTTGAAGGAACTATTGTGATAACATCAAACAAACTCGCATCAGCTCCAATATCTTTTATTATCCTGTTGTTTAACAAAACTTTTTTTGAATTTAATGCTATTTTTGTTTCTCTTCTGTCTTTTGTTATTTTCAATATATCTCTAATTATAATCAAAACAGGGATGCCTTTGGATATATTCTTTCCTCTAACTACATAAGCTGTTCCTTTCCTTGGTATTGGCCAACTTTTTGGCGCTTTTTGTCTTTTTAAATGCATTTTATTTTTTATCTCCTGTTGTTTTTGTTTCTTCTTTTTTTAAAGATGTTCTTTTCATTCTTCTTTTGTCTTCAAGAATTAATTCTATAATCTGAAGATTTGACGCTCTTAAAGGAACATTAACTTTGCTTCCGTCTTGTTTTTTTACCTGTATTCCTTCAATATAAATTTTTCCTGTTTTCATTTTTATCTCTATAATTTTTCCTGTTTTCTTCTTGAATTTTCCACGCATTATCTTGACATTATCCCCTTTTCTTAAAGGAAGATTTCTTTTTCCGTGTTTTTTTCTAAGTTCTTTTGAAAGATTTACACTTAGCATTTTTTTCTTTATGTGCAATGGAGCTTTTGCTAAATATTTTCTTTGTTTACGTGGCTGTTTGCTTGCCTTCCATGATTTGTTAAATGTTCGCTTCATTTTAATACACCACCGAAGCGAGTTTTGCAACAGATTGCCATCGCTCCTGAACCTCCCTTGCAACAGGCCCCTTGATTTGAGTTCCTTTTGGATTCCCTTTTTCATCTTTGAGTATTGCAACTGCATTATCTTCGAATGCAATTCTTTCTCCATTTAATCTTCTGTATGGTTTTTTTTGTCTTACAATAACAGCGTCGAATACTTTTCCTTTCATGTCTGGAATACCTTTTCTTACAGAAACTTTTACCCAGTCAGCAATCTTTGCTTTGCCTTGTCTTCCTTTTGTTCCTTTTCCTTTTTTCACTGCAACAAGACGAACTATCTTTGCTCCGCTATTATCTGCGGCAATCATGTTTGCTCCAAGGTTCAATCCTGCTGTTGCTCTTGCTCCTACTGCTTTCATTGTTTTTCCTCCTTGCTTTTTACTTTTTCAATAACCACAAAGTGTATCAACTTGCTTAAAGGACGGCATTCTTGTATTCTTATATAGTCTCCTATATTAACAGAATCTTTCATGCAATCTGGAAGTCTTGCGTGTATTTTTGTTCTGGACTTTGCATATCTTTCATATTTTTTTATGTAAATCATTCTTCCAAATTCTATTACAATTCTTCTTGGGAATTTTCTTGTTACTACTCCTTCAAAAATTCTTCCACGTGTTTTTAAATCTCCATGGACATTGCATTCTCTATCATTGCAAATAGCCCTGGCTAATGTTTCTGTTTTATTCTTGCTTTTACTTTCTGTTTTTTTTCTTTCCATTTTTTGTTTTTATTGTGGTTACTCTATTGACTCTGGGTCAAATCCAATTTTTATCAGCAGTGGTTTTACTTTCTTGCTGTGATCTCCTTGAAGCTCTATTATGTTATCTTTGCTTGTTCCTCCGCAAGCAAGCTCGTTTTTAAGTGCTTTTGCGGTTTGCTTCAAGTCGATTCCTTTTTCAAATCCGGTAATTTGTGTTGCTATCTTACCGAACCTTTTCTTCAAGGTTGTTACCTTGATTCTCTGTGAACTTTTTACTATCTGTTCACAAACACACGCCTGTCTTGGAAGGCCACATTTTGGACATATATCCATATTTGTTTATTTTTTCAATTCCTCCTTTTTAGAGGCATTGAGTGTTAATATTCTCGCAATAAACTTTCTTATTTGTTTTGCTTTGGAATTTCCTGTTTTTCCAGAGCCGGCCTTTGATTTTACTAATTCCATTTTTAATTCTTTAAGTTTCTTTTCTCTTTCTCCTTTTGGCATGTTTTTAATTTCTTTGAATTTCATTCTGTTTTCTCCTCTCTCTTTTTATTTTTTGTTGCTTTTTTCTTTTCTTTTTTAATTGGTTCTTCTCGTATTGAATTCATTTTCAACTTTGATATTAACGCTTCGTCAATTATTATCCTATCATAAATTTTTGCGTCAGGACGCAATATGCTTACACTTACCCCAACTGTTCCTGGTTTGGTTTGTGCTACTGCTTTGGCTCTGTCCACAACTTTTGCACTATCTCCTGTTTTTTTGAGATAACCCTGTGCGAATCTCCATTGCTTTGCTCTTGAACTTGGAAGTTTTCCACCTAATTTTATTTCAGCCCCAAGAGCTCCAGCATTCATTATTCTTTGCAATGCCTTGTAAGCAAGAACTTTAAATTTTAACGGACCCATTCTTTCCAAACCCATTGCGATATCATCTGCAACTAACTGGGCATCAAGTTCTGCTCTTTTTATCTCGTCTATTTCAACATGAGGGTTTTCTAACTTGAATCTGTTTTTTAAAATTCCTGTAATCTCATCTATTTTTTCTCCTCTTTTTCCTATTACTAATCCTGGTTTGTTTGTCGAGACAATTATTTTCTCTCCGATTGGAGTGTATTCTATTCTTACTTTGCTAATTTTTCCTTTTCCAAGAGAGTCCTTGATATATTCACGAATATTAAATTCTTCTTTCTTGAATCTGACAACTTTTTTTTCTTCCATTTTTCTTATTGTTTTTTTTGTTTCTCTTTTCTTTCCATGCATTTAATTGTAACATGAGTTCTTTTTTTTCTTGTTCTTCCAAATCTTCCAAAAGGCCTTCTAGCCATATTTGCAAACGCTTCTGTTATGATTACTTCATTCAATGAGTTTGCAACAGCATTTGCCTTCAAACTTTTCAGCAATTTGATAAATTCTTCTGATGCATTTTTTGGGAATCTTCCTGACATCATTTTCCCTTTTCTATGTGGAATTTCTCCTTTCATAGGAATTGCTTTTTTTGTCTTTGCAACTTTTTCAAGGAATTCTATTGAATCATCTATTTTTTTACCTCGGATAAATTTGCATATCGCCATTGAATGTTTTGTTGACATTGAAATATTTTTTCCATTAACAACCGCATAATCTTTTTTTACAATTTCTTTTTTGACTATTGGTTTTTTCTTTTCTTCAGTTGTTTTTGATTTCTCTGAATTTGCTTCGCCTGTCGGCTCAGTTATTTTTTTATCTGTTAACCCGTCCTTTAATTCATTATTTAATTGGCTTGATTTTGTTGATTTTTTTAATCCATCATTTAACCCTTTGCTGATTTTTTCCTTTGGGTTTTCAACGGATATATTCTTGTTTCTTCTCTCTGGGTTGTAATCTTTTTCTGTCATATTGAAATTCCTCCTGTTCTTTTAAGAATTTTAATAGTTGAAAATCTTTGATTTTCAAATTTCCAACTCGCTGTTGTGATACTTTTTCTGTTGAGAGTTGGAAAATATTTTTTCATTTTATTTCTTCGCCTTTGCTTTTGTTCCTTTAGTTGCTCCGACACCAGCACTTCCGTGGTGTACCCTTGTTCTTGTTATTGAAAATTCTCCTAATCGGTGTCCAATCATATCTCCCTCGATGTTTACTGGGGTGAATGCTTTTCCATTATAAACAGAAATTTTCATTCCAATCATTTGAGGGACAATTACAATATCTCGCAAATGTGTTTTGATTTGTTTTTTATTTTCTATTTTTTCCTTGCATCTATTAAGAAATTTTTCTATTTCATTGAATTGTCTTAACACTGTTCTTCTTTCTCTTGATGGAACGTATTTTGCAAATTCACGAATATCTAATTTCTTTAATTCTTCTGTTGTCTTTCCTCTGTATGTAAATTCTTTTTGGCTCATTTCTTTCTCCTTCCTGTTCTATCAGGCCTTATTAATCCTACTCTTGCTCCTGCAGGCGCATTTCTCTTGGCAATCTTTGGTTTGGGATTCTTTCCTCTACCACTTCCGAATGGATGGTCAATCACATTCATCTTTACTGCAGATGTTCGTGGCCATAATTTATTCTTTGATTTTACGAGATGATGTTTTTTTCCGGCTTTCAAAAATGGCTTGTCTAATCTTCCTTGTCCTGCAATCTCTCCTATTGTTGCTCTGCAATTCTTATTAAACTTTTTTTCTTTTTTTGAAGGCATTAATATCATGATATTTTCTCCGAATATTCTATTTACAACTGCAGAATTTCCACCTGAACGTATGAATTTTCCCCCGTCAAATGGTCTTGATTCTATGTTATAAATTTTTGTTTTGATAGGAACATTTTCTAATCTTACTATATTTCCGTCTTTAATCTCTTTTGTATTAAAATTTATTTTTTGCCCTTCGTTCATACCTTTAAATGCCGGAATGTAAAATGTTCCTTCAGAGTATTTTATTTTTGCGACAGGATAACTATGTGCCTGAGAATTTATCAACTTGAAAACAACTCCTTCTCCCTCAAGATTTTTTGGGTATTTTATTCTGTATATATATGCTTTTTTTCTGACTCTGTAAGTCATGCTTCCTTTTCCACGTGCCTGAACAATTATTCTTTTTCCCATTTTATATCAACCCCAACTTAGTTGCAACATCTATTGCCGGATTTTTTTTGTTTAATTTAGCATAAACATATTTTCTATTTTTTTTAACAAGAGTGTTTATGCTTTCAACTTTTACTTCGAACATTTCTTCTATTTGCTTTTTTATTTCTGTTTTTGAAAGTCGCTTGTCCATTTCAAACACAAGAGTATTTTCTGCTTCAATAAGTCTTACTGCTTTTTCTGTTACAATTGGTTTCATTTTAAATCTCCTTTGAGTTTAAAATCTTCAGCTTTGCTGAATGAGTTGGAAAATTCAAGATTTTCCAAAGGCAAAAAACTTCCTGTTTTTTTCATATTTTCTTCTCCATTTTTTCTCCTATTTCTTTTATTGCTTCTTCTGTATAAAGAGTTAATCTTCCCAAAGTTCCTTTTGTCAAATCAAAAATTGAAAGATTTTCTGAATCAACAATATCAATTCCTTTCATCTTCATCTTTTCATTTTTCCCGATAACCAAAAGCAATCCCGCATTCTTTTTATATTTCCTTCCTCTTAATTTTCCTTTTCCTCTTCTTATTTTCTTTTTCTGAATTCCTGTTTCATAAACTTCTCCAAGTATTTTTTTTAATGATTCTAGCATCTGTTTTGTTCTTAATCCGGTTATTTTTCCTTCGACTACAAAAGGAAGATGAGCCATCTTTTTATTTTTCAATTTTTCATATCTTTTTGTTATTAATTTTTCATTTGCAGTTGCGCTTAACGCTGAAATGAATGCAATTCTGTTTTCTTTTTTGTTTATTTTTTTTGTATTAATCATTCCAAGTATTTTTGGAGGATGTGCTCTTCTACCTCCAACTGTTCCTGAAATTTCTGCACCTACCCAATTAAACTGCGTTCCTTTTTGTGACATTATTTTTCTAGGAACTCTTGAAATTCCTCTCCCATAAGAAGATTTCCAAACATGTCTTCTTCTATTTATTATTCCCGAAGCAGAATGTTGTTTTCCAGCCACAGGAGAAGGAGAATACGGTTGTTTTGTTTTTTCTGTTTCAATAACTTTTGCGATTAAGTCCTCTCTTATTTTTCCAGAAAAACATTTAGGCAAATCTATTTCTTTTGTTTTCTTTCCGTTAATGTCTAAAATTGCTGTCTTCATCATCTTAATTCAATAAACTCGAAGTCCTTTTTCTTCTGTTTTTTAGTTATCCTCATAGGGAATGTTAATAGCAATTGTCTTTTTGCTGTTCCTTGTATAGAACCACGAACAATGATATAATCTGTTCTTATGTTTCCAAAATTTTTAATTCCATTAAATTGGTTGTCTGCTTTTCCCATGTCAACTATTTTGTTGTTGTATACCGCTCTTGTAAACATTCCTAATTGTCCTGCTTGAGGAGCAAGATAAGTAACACGTGAAGGATGCCATGGCCCTAAACTTCCTGGACGTCTTCTTCCTTTTTCTGATTTGTGTGATTTTAATGTTATTCCAAATCTTCTTACTGGCCCTGAAAGTCCTTTTCCTTTTGTCAATCCTCTAGCGTCAACAACATTTCCTTTTTCAAAAACTTCTGAAACAGAAATTTCTTTGTTTAAATGTTCTTTAATAAAATTAATCTTTGAAGTCATATCTCCACTTAGCCCTATTTCTGATAAATCCGGAGTTTTCTTTATTCCTGTTTTTTTAACAACAGAATAAACAATCAATCTCAAATCATCATAATCCTTCACATCTTCTAATTTTCCTCTTTTTGTCTTAGGGAGTTTTAATTTTCTTTTTAATTCTTTATCCAGGTTTTCAGCCACAATTTCTTTTGAAACAATCCCGTTTTTGTAGAACCTTATAGAAAAAATTTTCATAGGCGGGCATTCCAGAATAGTTACCGGAATTATTATCTTTTTTCCTTTTGTCATAGAATCCGAAGTGTTGTCTTTAACAAAAGCAGATTTCATTCCTGTTTTATAACATATAAATCCTTTGAGTATTTTTTCAGAATCAATAATTTTCCAGTTTACACTAGGCAATGGCTTTTCAGCTCGCTTTCTCGGCCAATATTGTAAACTTCCCTTTCTCGGTGATTTCGGTTGTCCCATTTCTTATATTTTTTAATGTAGCGGATATCATTTTATCTTTCTCTGGAATAAAATATTGAGAAAAAGTAGGTTTAAAAAGATTGCTAAGCCTCGAAATTTTTTTCACTTCGAATTTTTTGCCCGTCAATTTCTCCTTCTCTTATTATTTTCCCTTTTCTTTTTGCTTTTTCCCTTATTACTGCAATATCTTTTTCATCCTTTGGGGCGATTAATTCTGTTATAATAAAATCATGGCTTATTAATGCAGTTTTAAAATCCGGTTTTTCAAACACAAAATTTTTTATCATTTCCTTGTCTTTTGTTTTTAATTTGCAGAAATCCGGATTCGGTTTTTCTTCTGATTTTGTTTTTGGTTTTGCTGATTTCGGAGCTTTTGCTTTAGTTTTTAATTCGCTGTCTTTTGTGTTAAAACTAATGGCAAAAAATGCCTTTGGAAATTTGTTTAATAATCCGATTATTTCATTTCCAGATAATTCCTTATTTATTCCATATTGTTTTATTCCCATGAATTGTTTTTTGCTGGAAAAATCCAAGTCTTTTGTTAAATCGTTTGTAGAAACAATAACTCCTGTAACATTTGTTTTTTCATTGCCTAGTTTTTCTGCAAGTTTTCTGACTAATTCATTGGCAAATTCATAAGTAGTATTTATAGAATATCCTTCTTTTGAGCTTTTTGCTTTAATCATCGCTCTGTTTGTAAATTCGCCTTTACTGAATTTTTGAAACTGCAAATGAACCAAATCATCACTTTTTTCATCAAAAATCTTTTTTATAAAATTCATCAATAAAAAAATTAAAATAAGCTTATAAACTTTTTCTAATCAACCGCTCAGGTGTCCTCGCAAGATTTATAAATTTGAAAACATTTTGAATTTTGCAAACAGGGAAAGATGGATGAAGAATATTTTAAAAGAGTGGCATCATTAATTGTTTTATCGCTTTTGGTAGTTTTATCTTTTTTTCTCTTGAGGCCTATACTCTTATCAATAATTTCTGGTTTTATTCTTGCTTATATTTTCACGCCAATTTTTAAGTTTTTAAATAAATATACTAAATCCAACACTTTTTCTGCAACAATTATTTCTCTTGCATTGGTGATTATTTTGGTTGTTTTATTCTGGTATTTTACCCCAATTCTTATAGACCAATCTGTAAAAATTTACGTTGCCTCTCAACAAATGGACCTTATGACTCCATTAAAAGAGCTTTTCCCCTCATTTTTTGCGTCTCCAGAATTTTCAGAACAGGTATCTAATATAATTCATTCATTTATAACCAATTCCGCAAGTTCTTTAATGACTTTTTTATCTAATTTGATCACTAATCTTCCACGGCTTTCTCTGCATCTTTTGGTTGTGGCATTTACTTTCTTTTTTGCATTAAGAGACCAGGAAGATATCATTGATTATATAAGAAGTATTTTGCCTTTTTCTAAAGACGTAGAGAAAAAACTTTTCGATTATACTAAAGGAATGACTAGTTCTGTTATTTATGGACAGGTTATTATCGGAGTGATACAAGGTATTCTCGTCGGGATTGGATTTTTTATATTCGGTGTTCCAAATGCATCTGTTCTAACCTTGCTCGCAACTTTTGCATCGATTATTCCAATACTTGGCCCATTTATTGTCTGGGTGCCTGTTGTTATTTATTTGCTTATTGGAGGAAATAATGTTTCTGCATGGGGGGTTGCAATTTTTGGAACAATTGCTTCAGTTATAGATAATGTTCTTCGCCCAATAATTGTTTCAAGAAAAACAAGAATTCATTCCGGATTAGTTGTTATAGGTATGGTGGGAGGTTTATTTTTATTCGGAATTTTGGGATTGATTTTAGGCCCATTAATTTTGGGGTATCTATTGATTGTCCTTGAACTTTATAGAAACAAAAAAATGCCCGGATTTTTAATACAGGAAGAAGGCAAGAATTAAAAATAAGATTTTCTTTATTTTTATAAGAGGTAAAATAAATTTCCGTGAAATTAAAAGTTAGATTTTTGGATTGGACTGCAGGAATTCCTGTTGCCATGCTTAATGAAGATACTGCAGAAAAACTTGGAGTAAGAATAAGAGATAGGATTTCTATAAAAGTTGATTCAAGAGAACTTGATACTATTGTGGATACTATTGGAAAATTCATTGGAAAAAATGAAATCGCTGTTTCAGCAGAAATAAAAAAACGGCTTGGTTTACGACGAGGACAAATGTTAGATATTGCTCTTGCAGAAAATCCGGTAAGTTTAAATTACATAAAAAAGAAATTAAACAATCATCAGTTGTCTCAAAAAGAAATAAAAGAGATAATCACAGACATAGTAAATAATTCTCTTTCCGAAGCAGAAATAGCATTGTTTGTTTCAGGAATGTATAAATTTGGCATGACTATGAAAGAAACAATCTTTTTAATAAAAGCGATTCTTGAAAATGGGAGTGTTCTTGATTTTAAAAATAAATTAGTTGTCGATAAGCATTGTATTGGAGGTATTGCAGGAAATAGAACCACTCCGATAATTGTTTCTATTTGCGCCTCTACTGGTTTGATAATGCCAAAAAATTCATCAAGAGCAATAACAAGTGCAGCAGGAACAGCAGATGTTATAGAAAGTGTTGCCGATGTAGAATTTTCAGTAAGTGAATTAAAAAAGATAATCAAAAAAACAGGAGCGTGCATGGTTTGGGGTGGAGGATTAAAACTTGTTCCTGCCGACAGCATGATAATTCAAGTAGAGAAAATGGTGAGCATAGATCCAGAAGCAATGCTTCTTGCTTCAATAATGTCAAAAAAACTTTCTGTTGGAAGTGACTATATTTTGATTGATATTCCTTATGGAAAAAATGCAAAAGTGGATTATAAACACGCTTTAAAATTAAAAAAGAAATTTGAATATCTTGGAAAGTATTTTAAAAAACATCTTAAAGTTGTTCTTACAGACGGAAGCCAGCCGATTGGAAATGGAATCGGGCCTGTTTTGGAAATTATTGATGTATTAAAAGTGTTAAGAAGAGAAAATTCCCCTATGGATTTGGAGGAAAAGTCATTGTTTCTTGCAGGAGAAATTCTTGAAATGACTGGCAAGGCGAAAAAAGGGCAGGGAAAAAATCTTGCTTTTGAAATTCTTGAATCAGGAAAAGCTTACCAAAAATTCCTTGAAATAATAAAAGCGCAAAATGGAAATTTGAACAGGATAAAACTAGCAAAATATAATAAAACTATTTGTGCAAAAAGAAATTGCAGTATTGCTGAAATCCACAATAAAAAAATAAATACTATGGCGCGCCTTTCTGGATGTCCTGCTGATAAAAGTGCTGGTTTGTATATTCATGTTTATCTTAACGACAAACTAAAAAAAGGAGACAAGATAATCACAATTTATTCAGAATCCAAATCTAGATTAAAAGAAGCATTGAGATTTTATGAAAAAGAAAAGCCAGTGAGAATCAAATAATCCAAAACAGCTAAATTTAAAAATTAGGATTTTCTATATTTGGAATGGGCGAATCATTAAGAACAAGAAATCTTATAGAATACATAAAAAAGAACATCTCAAAAGGTTATACTCAGGACTCTCTTAAATGGGCATTGATAAAACAAGGTTACCCAAGAATAGAAGTCTTCAAAGCAATGGATCTTGCAAATCAAGAACTTGCAGAAAAAGTTCCAAAACTTGAAGAAAAACCAATTGTTAAACAGGAAGTATATGATGAAAATAATCTTCTTGTTCCAGAAAAAAAGTCGTTTTGGAGAAAACTATTTGGGTGATAATTATACAAGATAATTTCCTATTTTTTTAAAGATTTTTTCAATATTCCCGATTTCTGTTATATCTTTTCTCTTTAAATTATAATTTGTGATAATCTCAGCAAAAAATTCATATATCTCTTCTTTTTTTGTCATGCTGTCTGTTTCTATTCCCTCAATTTGCATATCTCCATTTACTAAACCAAGTTCTTTTGCTCTGGTTATTATTTTTTCAATTCTTTTAATCTGGAGAGGGTTGCTCACTATTCCAAGATTACGTATTGTTAAATTTTCTAAAGAATAAACCACATTTTGTATTGTGTTTTCTGCTTTGTTTTCCATTTTAATATCATCCAGATCTATCTCCCCTGTTAATTCTTCATATCTTTTTATTTCATCGAGAATAACATGTGCTTCACTCGGATAATTAAATTCCTTTGATGATTTTCCTCCGCTGGCAATTATTTTCAAATGATTATCTGTAGTATTTATTATTATTTCAACAGCTTTTCTTGCTCTTTTTCTTGTTGTATTTTCATTTTTGCTTCCAGGAATTAATATTGCATCTAATCTCATTTTCTTAGCTTGGTTAATTCACTTAAAAATCTTTTGATAATTATTAATAGTTTGAATAACGAAACATTTTTAATTTAATGTAATCAGATATTATCATCATTATACCATATAGTATAAACATAAACAATACAAGCCTCCGTCGCATAATGGTAGTGCACCAGCCTTGAGAGCTGGGCCCTTGCGGGCCTCCAGGTTCGATTCCTGGCGGGGGCGTTTATATTATTGAACAAGGTGAAATAATATTTACCCAAGAATTTAATCAGTATTACAGGTTCGATTACAACAAAATGTTTTATGCATTTTGTGTTTCAGAAATTTTTAATTTCTGAACCTGGCGGGGTCCTTATAAAAATACTAGATAAAAATTTTCTCTTTTTCCTATTTTTGTAATTAAAAATCCCTCTTTAACTTTTTGAAGTTGTATCCTATAATTCCCTGTTCTTATTCTAAATTCTTCTCCTTTTCCTTTTAATTTGATTATATCCACTGATTGATTACTTTTGAATTTATCTAAAGTGAATAATATTTTTTGTTGTATTCTTGCATCTAAATTTTCTAGCTGTTTTTTAGAATGATTTGAAAAAATAATTTCCATCAGAAACCAAGATTTTTTTTAATTTCTTCAAGGGTTACAAAATTCCCTCTCTTATATTCTTGTTTTGATATTTCTATATCTTTTTTTGTTTGTTCTGAAAGTTCTAAATGAGGTTCAATAAAATCCCAAATCACATCTTCATAGCTATCCCGATCATCTTTAAACTTTTTCAGGGTATTCAATAAGTCTGCACTAATTCTAATTGATGTTTGCTCGGGCATACTTTATGTATGCATTATGTATATATAAACTTTTGGATTTATTCCAAACCTTAACTTAATATTATGACTCGGGCATTTTCCTATTTTTCAAACCCCTTCAACACTCTTTCGTCAGGACTCAACAAATAAACATGGTCCTCCTTGAATCTCAAACCTCTGTAAATTCTTTGATGCAACTCTCTTTGTGCTTTGTCTTTATAGAAATCCCAGTAATAATTCGGCTTGGTTTGTTTTAGAATTCTCCAGAACGCCGATTTCACATCTGGATTGGGATATTTTGTGAAAATTATGCTGTTGCATTGCTCCCCTGGAAAATCAATTCCTCTTGTGCATTTGGTTGAAAACAAAACATCCATTTTTCCTTCCTTAAAATCATCTGTTATTTTTCCTTGCTTATCTTCTTTTTGCATTTCTTTTAATTTTTCTCTGTCGATTAAATTAATTATTCTAAATTTTTTTATTTCTTCTTCTGAAGGCAAATCATAAAAGCTGTTTATATGAACTAATGTAGGTTTTTTGGATAGTTCAATACATTTGCTAAGAGCTTGAAGATATTTTTCTCTTGTGTGGACTCCTTTTGAAAAATTCTCATACTTGCAATCCATTTCTAATCCTGTTCTTACAATTTCAATCTTGCCTTGCTGCTCAATTTCTGCGTCAATTACAGAATATTTATTCAACCCAAAAATATTCTTTAACACATTGTCAGAATGAATTGTTCCAGACATAAGAACAATTATCTTGTTTTTATTAATAAGATTTTTAAATTTTTTAGCAAGGTCTGTTGTTACCAGTTCTATCATAAGTCCATTGTCCTGCTTGTGAATCATCACATAAGTATCATCTAAGAATTCATCAAACATCCTTGTTGTTTCCATTACATCTGTAAGATAATTCTCTTCATCTGTTTTATACAAGGAATCAGGATTATTCATAAATATCTTTAACAAATCATAAACTATTGTTTCTTTTAATTTTAAAATTGCTTTGCTGTAAACAGCTGTTTCTATTTTTTTGTCTTTTTTTATGTTTCTTATAAGAATATTCAAATCAGCAAGCATTGCTTCTTCAGCTTCATTTTCGGGAAAAAAATAATTTAATGCATTTTGAAGCCGGTTTAGATTAATTGTTTTCTGGTTGGAAAAATTGTCCAAGAATTCATCGCATTCGTCAATTATTTCAACTTCTGTTGCCGGCTTTCTTTTTAAACTGGATTCCATTTGGTATTTTTGTGAATTAAAAATAATCACATCAGAATCAATAAAAGAATCAAACTGCTCATAAAAACCGCATCCGCTTCTTCTTTTATAAAAAACAAAATTCGTATTGTCCAGTCCAAGATATTTTCTTTTCTCTGCATTTTCAAAAATTTTCAAATCATATTGTTCGGGGAGAACAGGGCACCAGTATGGGCAGACACTCGCAACAGAAATTCTTTTTATGTCTTTTATCTCTGAAATGTTTTTTGGGTTAATGTGCTTGTTCTGTTTGAGATATTCTCTTATTTTTCCCGAGTTTTTTTCTTTTATTTCAATTTTGCAGGGAATACTCCAGTTGTCAGCAGATAAGTCCTCTTTCTTTTTTGCTTCTCTTTGTTCTTTGTTAAATTCAAAAATGTCATTCAAGTTGGAATTAGTTTCTTTTCTTTCTTTGGAAGGAATTATTTTATTTTGTTCCAAAAATTTGCATCTAAAATTATTTCTTCCCATAATAACACTAATTTTTAATTTTTCACCATTCTTTTTCAACAGGTATTTTTTGTTTTCATAATCCTCTTTATATTGGTTTTGCAGTGTTTTTCCCGGAACAACCACAGACGCTTTTCCTAATTCTTTGGCAATGTTTAACGCAATAGCTGATTTTCCAGTTCCACACACCCCTCGAATAAACACTATTTTTTCTCCTTTTTTAATAGAATTTAATGCTTCTTCAACTATGTCTTTCTGGCTTTTTCCATTTGAAAAGCAAAGTGGTTCAAGAAATTTTCCATCAGAATATAAACTCCATACCATAAATCAATAAAAACTATTTTGTGTTATAAAGATTTGGTTAGAAATATAATTATTATCTTTCAAGTGCTTTTTCCAAGGCATTAACTACACTCACAACTTCTTCTCTTGTTCTTTCAGGGTTTATTCTTAAATTATCTTTTGTATCCCTTGGCACAAAATAAACTGATTTTGGTCCATCTTTATCATAACCTACAATCGCAGAAAGAACACCAGAAGGTATTACTCCGACTATAGACTCACCTTTCTCTTCTTCATAGATTCTATATATTTTTTGGGCTATTTCTGTTTTCATAAATAACCTTCAAATTCCTGCTTTTTAAGTTTTATTATCTTTCAGTTCAAACTAGAAAAAGTTTGAGGATTGGTGTTCTTTAGATATTAAACTTAAAAATAATTTTATCCAAAGAGAGCACTCAATCCTTCTGCTGCAGCTTCTTTCTTTTCTTCTTTAGGTTTTTCTTCTTTCTTTTCTTCTGCATGTCCTGCGCTTGCTGCAGGAGCACTTGCCATTAAACTTGCATTCGCAAGTTCTTCATCTATATTCACACCCTTCAAACTGGCGATAAGTGACTTGATTTTACTCTCGTCTGTATTTCCACCAGCAGCTGCAACAACTTTCTTCAAATGTTCTTCGCTAACTTCTTTGCCCAATTTGTGCAATAAAAGTGCTGCGTATATGTATTCCATTTTAGTTGTTTTCCTCCTCAACTTTATTTTTATGTTGAGCATTTCCTGTTAATTTTTTCATTGCTTTTTCATGCATTCCTGCTTTTCCAATTAAGAATTTTATTGTATCTTTTGAGCTATATCCTATTTCAACAGCAAAAGGCAATGCTTTTCCGAATGCATTTTTTAATTCTTTTAATGTTTCTTCTTTGTTTATCTTTATTTCAGAATATAAAATTCCTTTTACAACATCAAATGCTGCAATTGGCTCAAATCCTACATAAAATGGTTTGATATCAAGTTTGTTCATTAAACTAGAAGCACTTTCAGAAATTTTTTGTCCTTTTTTTACTATTATTTTTGAATCTTTAATATTTATTTTTCCACCTTCAATAGATATCTTTATTCCTAATGCTCCAAGCTCGCTTACAGCAGGCCCTGGAATCAAATCTGTAGGCCCTTCTGGAACCTCTATATCTTCTGTTGCTTCCTGCCCTGTTTTTCCTTTTATTCTTGTCCTGTTTTCCACAAGTTCAGAAGCAAGTTCAAAAGAATCCAAGTCAGAAAACAAAATAGCAATATCATTATTTATTTTTGCATTTATTTTTTCTATCTCCGGAATTTTAGAACTATCTAATGCTCTTAGAACAATATTTTTTTTAGGAACTTTTACAACCGCCTTTCCCCTAAGCTTTTTTGTAATTTCCTGAAATTGTGATGCAGGAAGATTTTTTATTGAAGCAATAAGTATTGTTTTTTTGCCTTTTGCCAGTTTTAACAACTCGCTCACAGCTTTTATTTTCTTGTCAGCAACATGCACTTTTTTGGTTTTGTTTTTTTCTGCCATTTTAATTTATTTTTATTTTTTTTGGTTTAGTCATTGTGAATTTTATTTCTATGTTTTTTATGTTCTCTTTTCCTCTTTGCAAGATTTTTAATAAAGCATTATAAACAGCAAGAACATTTTCGGTTATTTCTTCATCTTTCATGCTCTCTTTTCCTATTGCAACCTTTAAGCTAGGTTCTTTAATTTTTAATTTTACTGACTGGTTTATTTTTGCAATAGTTTCTTTTATATTTTTGTCGTCTATATTTATTAAAATTCCAAGCTGTGGTGAAGGCATTTTTCCCAATGGTCCAAGAACTCTACCAAAAGTTGTAGCTACCTGTGGCATTAAACTTGCTTGTGCAATAAAAAAGTCATATTCTCTGACAAGTTTTTTTGTTTCTTTTTTGTCAGAATACCTTTTGAATTCACTTTGTGTTATTGTTGGAATATCTTTGTTCTTTATCTCAAGAAAACCGCATATCTTTTTTTCTTTTACTTTGTAAGGCACAGAAACAAAAGTATTTATCGGAGTTTTTTTAACATCAAATTTTTGCAGATTTACGATTAAATCAGCTGTTTGTTCAAATTTTCTTTTCTCATTTTCTTTTCTCAAGTCCTTTAAAACTTGCTGTAATTGCTCTTTCAATTCCATTTTATTATCTCCTACATAATGCGCATGAATCCAGAAAAAGGATTTCTGCGATGTAGTTAACGATATACAATTCATAAAAAGGCGATTTATAAACTTTTTCTCTTAAATTTCAAAACACAAATCCTTATAAAATAGAATATCAAAATTTAATCATGGAACTAATCGCATTGCTTTCTTCTGGAAAAGGAACATGGGCGCAGGTATCTGGTTTGTTAAATCAGGGAGAATGGGATAATGTAATTCTTTTAGGAAGTGATTTTGCAAAACAATTCACTCATGCAAAAAAATTTGAATTTATTGAGATTGATTTGAACAAAAAATTAAAGGATTTGAAAGAAGAATTCTTGCAAAAGCTCAAGGGGAAAATACAAGGAACAGAAGTTGCTCTTTCAATTGCTTCTGGTGATGGGAAAGAGCACATGGCTTTGATTTCAGCATTGCTGTCAATTCCTGCCGGAGTTCGTTTTGTCGCATTAACTAAAGAAGGGGTTGTGTATTTGTAAAATGGATGGAGAATATGAAAGATTTTGTAGAGAATCCGGATGTGTTAAATATAATAGCATTTTCAGATTAGAATCAATACCAATTCATTCAGATGACATAAAAAGACAATTAGCTATAATGAAAGTTGGATGCGAACAGAGCTGTGAACGTTCAGCCAATCAATTTTATAATTGGTTAAAAATAAATGATTTAATTTTCTAAATTTCTTTTATCTTCAAAATTCTTGATTTTGAATGTCTCCAAATCTTTGAATTTGGATGACTTAGAAATTTTTGATTTCTATGAGACAAAAAATCTTTCAGATTTTCCGTATCTTCATTTCTTTTTTGCTTTTTCCAAGTAGAACAACTCTTGAATATTCCTGCTCATCAAGAAATTTATACTTCAATTTTAATTTATTCAATTCATTAACTAACTTTTTTGAAAAATCTTTGATATCTTCGTGCCACGGCATTCTTTCATAACCCAATCTTTGTCTTGCAAAGCCAACAGCCATATACCCTTTTATTTCTATGAACACTGGATTTGCTTTTTTTATTAATTCTGAGTATTCTTTAATCATTTTATCATCCATGTTTAAATCTTTAACAAGGTTTATTCTTACAACTGTTCTTGTTTTTCCTTTTAATTTTGACATTAATTCTAGAGTTTGATTAAGTTTTTTCCACGCATTCTTCATAGAACTTCTGTGAAATTTATTATAAATCTCTTCATTTGATGTGTTAACAGAAATGTATAATTGTGTTGGAAGCTGTTTTTTCTTTATCAGTTCTTTTAATTTTTCAGGGTGTAATCCATTACTTACAAGGAAGCTTGTTTTTTTTCTTTTTCTTAGTTCAGCAATTAATTCTCCTATTTTATTATAAATCATCGGCTCTCCAGAAAGAGAAATAGCAAACTGCATTGGTTCTTTTGCTTCCTCAAACTTTTTTTTGTCAAGTTTTTTATTGCTCCCAAACCCATTCAATAATTTTCTCTGTGCTTTTATGCAGCCATCAATTATTTCTTTTGGAGAATCTGTTTTTCCTTTTATTTTATTTCCTAATGTCAATTCAACTGCTCTCCAGCAATGAAGGCATTTATTGTCACACCAAGCAACAGAAGGAGTCATCTGACAGCATAAATGGCTTTTTATCCCATAAAATTTTTCCTTGTAGCAAGAACCTTCATTAATAAGGGATTTTTTAGTCCATCTGCATATCTGGACACCAGAATTTTTTCCGACGAGAATATAATGCTGTTTTTTTAAAGTTGCCTTTAATTCTTCGGGTATCATTAAAAATCAAAAACAAGAATTAGAATTTAAATGTTTTGAAACATAAAATATAAAAAATAAAAAAAAAAACAAAGATAATTTACATTCTTTTTTTCTTTGTTGCTTTCTTTGTTGCTTTTTTCTTTTTTGCCATTTTGATTACCTCTTTTTTAGTTATTCATTAAACGATATTGTTATTTAAATACTTTTCTTTTTTTTAAAATAAGTTCGTTTTTTTCGTCGGTGGTTTATATAAATGAAATCAGCCAAAAAATCATTAATCCTGCTAAAATCAAAAGGAAAAAATAAGTCATTCCAGAAAAGATTTTCTTTACTATATTTTCTTTTTTTGTAAAATATAATAAAGTCAAGTAAAATACTCTTCCTCCGTCGAAGATTCCCACAGGAAGCATATTGATTAATGCAACACTCACACTTATCAGGATAATCCACCACAAAAGGTTATAGAAAAAAACCCCGCCTTGCCATGTTGGTTGATAATAAACATTCTTTTCTTTGAAAAAAGAAATTTTGTTATAAAGCCAATTCATTAACCCACTTCTTTCTTCTTTAGCAAAACCAATTCCAATCCACGCTTCTCCAGTTTCTTGGTTTTCCTCTAGAATTATATCATATTCTTTGGTTTCTTCGTCGGTAACTGTTGTAATTTTTATTTTATCATTTTCAGAATATTTTTTAATTTCTGTGGATAAATCTCCCATGCTTTTAACTTCTGCATTATTCACTTTAGTTATTGCTCCGATTATATTGCTTCTTATTGCAGGTGCATCATCATACAATTTTACATAATCTTCGCTATTGGAAAAAAATCCTTCTACTCCAAGATAATTTTTTTCATTTGCTGTTATATTATATCCTGTTTTGTTTTCAATCTCTTTTATAAATAAGTCATAATTTTGGTTCTCAACAGAAATTCCATTTATTGCTGTTATTCCAGAAATAGGCACAATAGAATAAGCATAAGTATCAAACACAACTCCTGCAGGAGCAAAAGAAAAATAAAAAAATCCCCCTAATATTATAAGGAATATAATTGCAGTTAGAATATTGGCAAATGTTCCTGCAGACAAAACAGTTATTTGGGAGAATTTGTCTTTTTTTGCCATTTTCTTTTCATCTGGTTCAACAAATGCTGCCAAGAATGGCCCTAAAAATCCAAATCCTGTTGATTTTATTTTTAGTCCAAAATGCTTTGCAAAAATACCATGAGAGAATTCGTGGGTTATTGCTATTATTGCGATTATAATTATCCAGTATGTAAAATAAAAAGGAGGGAGAAAATCCAGCTTAAACATTTGAGGGAGATAAGGAACTAAAGGCATTATCGGAGGAATCTTTATCGCTCTTACTACCTGAGGATACATAATATAAATATAAACTATTTTTCCAACAAGATATAAAATTGTTGCCATAAGAATATATCCTACAACAATAGAAACATAACTTAGAACATTCAAGGTTTTTTTGTATTTTGTTCCAACATAATTAATGAGTTTTATTCCCCATTGTGTTCTGTATAAAAATAAAAAGCCCTCTCTGTCAAGTTTTTTTCTTTTTGAATACAAAAAAATAGATAAAAAAATTCCAAATACCACAAAAAAAATCAAATCCAAGATTGTAAAATTCATATCTACTTTTTCCTTAGAGGTCTAAAAGCTTTTTTCTTGCATTTCCTGCATTTAACTTTCCCCTCTATTATTTTTCTTGGCTCTGCTCTAACTTTGCTACTGCAGTTTTTGCAGACAAAAACATTCTTGTACAATCTCTCTGTTGCTTCTTTTATTTTTCCCATAGTAATTTATTATGTTATCCTCTTAATTATTTTAGTTCCTTCAATATCCCAATATTCCACATTCACATTCTCTTTGATTTCTTCTTTTAATTCTTCTGGAATGTCAAGTTCAATTGTTTCAAAATTTTCTAAATCCATTATACTCACTTTATTCTCTTTTGTTGATAATACTTGAGCTTTTCTTTTTTCAACAAGAGGTATTTCAATTCTTTCATGTCCAGGAACAACAAAAACTTTTTTCACCCCGCTAATCAAGTCCACTGCCTCAACCCTTACTTTGGCATGTCCGTGCTTTCCTGTTTTAGAAATATCCATCTTTTTGACAACACATGCAACTCCTTCAACAATTATGTTTGTTCCGACTTTTGCGTCTGTAGCATTAATTAACTTAAAAACCATAATTTATCCAAAAGAAATACATTTATAAATATTTTTACTTGTGATTTGTCATGGTAAGTATTAACACAGAAAAAATAAACAAGAAGGACTTTATTGAAATTAACTTTACCGGCAGGGTAAAAAATGGAGAAGTTTTTGATTCAACTCTCAAAGATGATTTGAAAAAGATAAATCCAAACTTTCCTGAAGAAAGAATAAAGCCGTTTGTGTTCTGTTTGGGAGAAGGAATGTTCCTTGATGCAATAGATGAATTTCTTTCTGGAAAAGAAACTGGAAAATATGATGTTGAACTTTCTCCTGAAAAAGCATTCGGAAAAAGAAACCCCCAATTAATAAAAATAATTCCCTTAAAAATATTCAGAGAAAAAAACACAAATCCTTATCCTGGAATGGTTTTCAATTTTGACGGAAATCTCGGGAAAATCATTTCTGTTTCAGGAGGGAGAGTAATAACTGATTTTAATAATCCTCTTGCAGGAAAAGATGTTGTTTATGAAATCATTGTTAACCGAAAAATAGATGATATTAATGAAAAAATAAAATCATTGATGAACTTTTTTTTCAGAAGAGAATTTGATTTTGATTTAACTGAAACAGAAAAAAAATTAACAATAAAAACAGACAAAACATTCAAAAATTTTGTTGAATTGTTTAAGAAAAAGTTTGAGGACATCCTTGGTTTGAAAATTGAAGTGATTGAAGAAATTCTTGAAGCAAAAAAAGATAATTAATTCCCCAATTTTCACATAAATCTTTATAAATCTTTGAACTTTTTTTAGGATATGGCTATAAGTCACGTAAAAAGTGGTTCTGTATCTCAGGAAGTTTTAGACATTGACCGCGAACTTGAAGAATTATTAAAAAAACAAAGTGCAAAAATAAAAGTTATCGGTGTTGGTGGTGGTGGTAATAATTCTTTAAGCAGAATGAGGGAAATTGGGATAAGAGGCGGGGAATTAATCGCTATTAATACAGACGCTCAAGATTTGTTATACGCTAATGCAGACCAAAAAATACTTATTGGTAAAGAACTCACACAAGGGCTTGGAGCAGGAAGCAATCCAAAAATAGGAGAAGAAGCTGCACGAGAATCAGAATCAGAAATAAAAAAGAAAATTTCTGGCAGCGATATGATTTTTATTACATGTGGTATGGGTGGTGGAACAGGAACAGGAGCAGCGCCTTTTATCGCTTCTCTTGCAAAAAAACAAGGAGCATTGACAATTGGTGTTGTTACATTGCCGTTCACAATAGAAGGAAGAAAAAGAGTAGAAAATGCAATGATTGGTTTAGAGAAAATGGAAGCAGCAGTTGATACTTTAATTGTAATCCCAAATGACAAGCTTCTTGAATTGGCTCCTGAATTGCCTTTGCAGACAGCATTTAAAATAGCAGATGAAATTTTAACAAACGCAGTTAAAGGAATAACAGAACTAGTAACAACTTCTGGTTTGGTAAACTTGGATTTTGCAGATATCAGAGCAGTTATGGTTGGGGGAGGTGTTTCACTAATCGGGCTTGGTGAAAGCGACAGCCAGCATCGCGCATTAGAGGCAGTTGAAAAAGCAATTCAAAATCCTTTGCTTGATGTAGATATTTCTGATGCAACAGGAGCATTAGTAAATATTATCGGAGGTCCTGATATGTCTCTGGAAGAATGCAAATCGATAATGGAAACAGTCGGAAAAAAATTAAGTCCTGACGCAAAAATGATTTGGGGGGCACAACTTTCAGAAGATATGGATAAATCCATAAGAGTTTTATTGATTGTCACAGGAGTAAAAAGTTCTCAGATAACAGGAAGTATTGGAGGAAGTCTTCAAGATAAAAAACGGCAGGAAATAGAAGCCGAATTGGGGATTGAATTCTTTGAGTGAGTTGTTGTTTCTATAAAATTACAACAGAATAGAAATGTTTAAAAATAATGGAGTATAAGAAAAACCATGGCAAAACAAGTTGCTTTATATAAAATTCCAGAAACACTGGAAACAGCAAGAATATTAAATGATTCTGTTTTAGATGCATATATTGATTCTATTAAACCTTATAGTCCAAAAGCAAGAGAAACCCTTGGAAAACTTGAAAAGGCAGATGGAGATTTAACCAACTCAAATCCATTTATACTTGTTCATTTGCAAAATTCTGGATTGCTCCCAAATAACGCAAGATTAGCAACAAGAAAAGATTTGGAAACAGCAATTTCTTTTGATAATACTTTTTTGTCTGGAAATTATGTTGATTTTGGTTATGTTCTAAGAACAGAAGGTGATTCTTATAAACCAAATGATTTGCTTGCTAAAACATTAGCAAGACAATTAAAAGATAGAAATATAAAACTTGGAAAAGGATTATTAATACCTTTTTCAGTTTTGAGCAACGAAGATAATATTAATTCAGAATATGGATTAATCTTTAATTTAAACGAAAAAGCAACAAAAGAAAATATTATTGATGTAAATGAATTTAAATGGGATTATACAAGAGATACTGGTTTGGTCCGTGCTTATCTCGACAGGCTCAGGTACTTGAATTCCAGCTATGAGTACTTGGCTGACTCTAGCGACGATGGCAGGGCAGTAGTTGTAAGCGCCGAAGCTGATTCGCAAAATTTTGAAGAATTGCTTACTCAAAAACAAACATCAATGCAAGAATCAAAACAAGAATATTTTGCAAAGATACAAAAAATAAGAAATCAAATTGATAGAGAGTTAAAAAGGAAATAATTTTAAATTAATATTTCTCTAAAATATTCCTAGCCATAATAATGGCTGGGCTACATGTCGGTTTATTAGCACATTATTTAAATTTATTTTAAGTCATAAAATACAGAAGTTTTTTGCGAAGAACTTCAGTGAAAAACTCAAAGAGTTTTTGAATTGATAAATTGACTATAAATTGTCGGTCCGTGCTTATCTCAACAGGAACAGGAACTGGAATTCCAACAATGAGAACTTGGCTAACTCTAACGACGATGGCAGAATAGCTCAGATTATATGGTTAGGATTTTTAATATGGAAAATAATAACATTTATTCTGAAATTTATTCAATGAATAATCTCATTCCCGCATGGAAAAAAGCAAGAAACGGCAAAACAAAAAAGCTTTATGTGATTGAGTTTGAACAAAATACAAGAGAAAATTTATTAAAACTCCATGAAGAATTAGAAAATCAAACTTATGCGCCAAAACCATTAAAAACATTTATCCTGCGAGACCCAAAAACTCGCAAAATTTCAAAATCCTCATTTAGAGACAGACTTGTTCATCACGCTTTGGTAAGGATTCTTGAGCCAATTTTTGATAAAACATTTATTTATAATTCATGTGCAAACAGAATAGGAAAAGGCAATTTGTTTGCATTAAAGAGGTTTGAATTATTTAAAAGAAAAGTTACTAATAATTTATGTTCTGAATCTTTTTGCCTGAAAGCAGACATAAAGCATTATTTTCAAGAAGTTAACCATAAAATTCTAATTGGATTAATAAAAAGAAAAATTATTGATAAAAAAATTATTTCATTAATCGATAAGATTTTAATTAATGGGCAAAGTAAAGAAGGTGTAGGTATGCCTTTAGGTAATCTGACTTCCCAATTCTTTGCTAATATTTATTTAAATGAGTTAGATTATTTTATAAAACACAAATTAAGAGCAAAATATTATATTAGATATGTTGATGATTTTGTAATTTTGCATAACTCAAAAGAACAACTTCAAATATGGAAAATTGAGATTGATGAATTTTTGAAACAGAGACTAAAATTAGAATTGCATACTCAAAAATCCAAGATAATTTTTCTTTCCCGTGGAATTGATTTTGTTGGGTTTAGAAGCTTTTGGCATTATAGGTTATTAAGAAATAGAAATATTAAAAAAATGCTTGTGAAAGTTGAAGAATATAAACAAGGGGAATTACCCAAAGAAAAACTGCTTGCAAGTTTTCAGGGCTGGAATGCTTATGCAAAATGGGCAAATAGTTATAAATTAAGAAAGAAAGTTGTAAAAAGAATCTATTCTTGATATATCTTAATTTTCCAACAATTTTAAAAACCATTATCTTCTATTTAATTTATGGCAAATGTAACAGAATGGACAAAATCATTTTATATTAAATGTGTCCGTGTGTGGCACATACTGAAAAAACCATCAAAAAAAGAATTTGAGATGGTTGCAAAAGTGTCTGCGATTGGGATAGCAGTAATCGGCTTGATTGGTTTTTTAATCTCAATAGCAATGGCCATTTTTGTTAAGTAAATATATCTTATGACAAATAAATATTTATATAATAAAACTATCTATTAATTAAATAAACAAAAAATGGCACAAGATTTAACGGATATTAATACACTTTTTGGATTAGCAAGAGATTATGTCGTAAGTGGAAAAATGAGTAAAGAAGAACAAGAAGAACAGCGAAGAAGTTTTGCTCATGGTAATGTTGCAGTAGAACATCCTTATATCACAAGAGATTTGATTGATGGGGCTGCAGATAAAATTTGTTTTGATAATAGAAAAAATTTATAAACCACCTTTTTTAATTAATTATATCTTTCTAAGATGTTATGTCTTAGACGGAGCTAAATATTAATTTAACAAATAGCACAATGATTTTTATCATCAAAGTAACAACAAATAAAGAAGAGAGAGCAATTGATATGATAGCTGAGCGTGTAACAAACAAAAATCTAAATGTTTACAGCATTTCTCGTCCTCATGGTTTAAGGGGCTATATTCTTTTGGAAGCAGAAGACAGAGAAAGTGCAGAAGAATCTGCTTACGACCTTCCTTATGTTAAAGGAATAATTGGAAAGACAATAAGTTATGAGGAAGTAAAAAATATGATTGAGCCGTCTGTTGAATCAATCAACATCAACGAGGGAGATATTGTTGAAATAATCTCAGAGCCATTCAAAAAAGAAAAAGCAAAAGTTTTAAGAATAGACAAACAGAAAGAAGAAGTTGTGGTAAGTTTGCTTGGAGCAGTTGTTCCATTGCCAGTCACAATCAAAATGGATAATGTCAGAGTTATAAGAAGAGAAGAATTGGAGGAAGAAAATGAATAAACTATATGAAAAATATCTTAATTGGAGATTAAACAAAACAAATTCGGAAATAGAGTTACTTCAATCTTTTATTCCAGATACTAGTTTATCTTCTTTCTCATATTACGTAAAATTAGATGAAAAATATGTAAAATTGAATAGATTAACTACAAGAAGAAGTCAATTACTCTCTAAATTAAATTCAATACTGCCAAAGGAGCAAGCCAAATGATAATTAAACTAATCGTTGAAGGTGGAAGCATGGCTCCTGGACCTGCTATCAGCCAGAAATTAGGACCAGCAGGAATAAACATCGGACAGGTAATTTCAAAAGTGAATGATGCAACAAAGGACTTCAAAGGATTAAAAGTTCCTGTCGAATTAGATGTAAACACTTCTTCAAAAACTTTTAATATTAAGGTTTTTTCTCCGCCTGTTTCAGAATTATTAAAAAAAGAATTAGGAATAACAAAAGGTTCTGGACTCCAAAAAAAAGAATATCCGGGTAATGCTTCAATAGAACAAATAATTTCTGTTGCAAAAATAAAATTTCCAAATATGTTAAGCAAGGATTTGAAAGCAGCAGTGAAAAGTGTTGTAGGCACTTGCGTAAGTTTGGGATTGTTGATTGAAAACAAGCCAGCAGTAGAAGCAGAGGAAGAAATTAATAAAGGGAAATATGACAAAGAGATAAAAGGAGAAATTACTAAAACTCCAGAACAAAAGAAACAAGAATTACAGCAATTTTATTTAGATATTAAAACTAAACAGGAAAAGATTAAGAAACAGGAAGAAGCTGCCAAAGAAGCAGCTAAAGAAGCTGCAACAGCAGCAACTCCTGCAGCAACAACAGTATCGGCAACTCCTGCAAAATCCAAAGAAGAAAAAACTCCTGCAAAAAAAGCAGAAGCAAAGAAAAAATAATCAAATAATTTATAAATATCTTACAGCTCCTTTAATTATTGGGGTTGTAGTATAGCTTGGTAAGTATTTCAGGTTTGGGACCTGACGACCGCGGTTCAAATCCGCGCAACCCCATATAATAATAAATAAAATTCCAAGAAACCTTGGTTTACTTAAGAATGGTAAAAACAAAAAAAGCAAAATCAGCGGGACGATACGGAGCAAGATACGGAAAAAGATTAAGAGACAGAGTTGTAAAAGTTGAATCAAAACAGCGAAAAAAACAAAAATGTCCTTTTTGCAAAAAAGCAGGAGTAAAAAGATTATCCAAGGGAATATGGCACTGCAAAAAATGCGACAAGAAATTTTCCTCAAACACTTATCATTTAGAATAAATTTTTAAACTAAAATAACAACAAAATAACATGGCACAATACAAATGCTTCAAATGCGGTAAAAAAATAACCCACACTAATTTGGACAAGAGATTTGTCTGCCCTAATTGCGGGAGCAAGATATTCTACAAACCACGAACTGTTTCAAGAAAATTAAAAACTTCTTAATCTTATGGAACAAAAAACAGAAAAAATTCAGGAAATTCAAGTATTAGAGCAAAATATGCATAATTTGCTTCTTCAAAAACAAAACTTTGATATTGAAATGTCAGAAACCCAAAATGCTCTTGAAGAATTAGATATTTCAGGAGATAAGGTGTATAAGATAATCGGGCAACTAATGCTTAAAACAGACAAGGAAAAAATGAAAGAGCAACTAAAAAATAGAGAAGAAATGTTAAAAATAAGATTAAAAACCCTCGATAAACAGGAAAATGAATTATCCAAAAAAATAGAATCTCTTCGTGAAGATATTATGAATTCTATGAGAAAATAATTGTGCAAAATATATCAAGGATTATGGAAATCTTTATAAATAAATCAACTATCTAGTTTTATGGTTTTCGAAAAATTAAGAGATAGTTTCTCAAAAGTTCTCAGGGATGAAGGTTCTGAGAATGAATATGTTGAAATTGACCTCGGGCAAGAAGAAAAAGGAAAAGAAAAAGTTTTGATAAAATTATTCGTTCTTAAAACTTATGAAGATGTTACTGAAATCTTAAATGCTTTAAGAGAAGGTTATACTATTGCGATAATAGATATAAAATCATTAAGGCAAAAAGATTCTATAGAATTAAAAAGAGCAATAGCAAAAATCAAAAAGACAACAGATGCTCTTGAAGGAAGCATTGCCGGCTTTGGTGAAAACATGGTTATTGTAACACCATCTTTTGCTAAGATTTACAAAGAAGCAGAAAAGCCAAAAGAAAAAGAAAAAGGCAGATGGGAAGATTAAGCACTGATTCTTAATCAACAACCTTTAAATAACAAATAGATTATTCTTATCTTATGAAAACCCTTTTTATTCCAGCATACAAAAAAACAGAGTTTAATGCTGATTTATCCAAACTTCCGAAAAATATTGCAGTTGCCTATTCTATACAATACAAAGAACTAGCCGAAAATCTGATTAAAAAGCTTTCAAAAACTCATACTATCTATAATATGGGGCAAGTTTTGGGTTGTTCAAGTCCAAAACTAAGCAAATCTGTTAAAGCTATACTATTAATAGGTAATGGAAGATTTCACGCTATTAACCTTGCTTTATCAACAAAGCTTCCTATTTATATATTAGAAGAAAACAAATTAAGTTTGATTTCCAAACAAGAAATAGAACATTTAGAACAAAAAAGAAAATCTGCTTATGTTAATTTTCTTAATTCAGATAAAATAGGAATCCTCATTTCCACAAAACCCGGACAGCAAAATATGAAAACTGCAATAAATATCAAAAAGGCAATCAAAAACAAAAAATCCTATTTATTTATAGCAAATGAGATAAATGTTAATGAGTTTGAAAACTTCAATGAAATTCAGAGTTGGGTGAATACTGCCTGTCCGAGAATGGATATGAACTCAAATAAAATAATAAATTATAAACAAATAAAAAATTAAACTTTTGCTATAGAGAATACTGTTTTTAATGCTACAACTATTGTTGCAGGCACAAACAGAACAAGCAATGCTCCAAATACTGATGTTACCATACTTCCAACACCTATTCCTATCAAGCTTGCATTAACACTATCCATTCCGAATTTGCTTACAATAACTAAAACAACTCCAGCAATCATGAATTTTTCAGAGTCCTTTCCTGTAACATTCATTAAACCAACTATAACCCCAAGAACAACCAGCAATGAATAAATTACTTTGTTGTATGCTGTCAAAACAGGAATAGATATCAATGAAGCACTTAGTCCTATTATTATAGCAAGAATAACACCAAGCAAAAATGCCCATGCCCCCAAACTATTTTCCTTTGACTTTATCATTTTTTCCTCTTTTATACTGATTAATAATTCAACTATTATATAAATGTTTTTGAAATCAAATTTGAATATTGTTTTTCAAAATAGAAATATTTATAAACCATAGTAACTGCGGAATTACAACACAAAATGAATAATAAAACAATCACATTGCTTTTTGCAAGTATTTTATCCTTTGTATTCTTAATAACTTTGGCAAGTGCTGCAATAACATTAACAAATGTTCCTACATTATCAACAACAGGAAATTCTGCAACTATTGTTTTACAGAGTAATACTGGTGATTCAATAACTTCTTTCAGTATAAGCTCTATTGCTCAAGATGGAAAAACAATAACATTCTCTCCTGTAACAACTCCAATTGCTTTAGTTGCTAATGTAAATAAAAATGTTTCTTTTAATTATGTGATTCCAACTGATTTTAATTTTAAATTAGGAAAAACATATTCAACTACTTTAACAATGAATACTTCATCTGAAACTAAAACACAAGTTCTTAATTTCGAGCCAAAAAATTATTGTGCTTATGGAACAAAAGGAACATTGGAAATAAGAAATCTTAAAATAGATAATGTTGGAGGTTTTGGAGATGATGGAGAATGGTATGCTTTAGATGAAATTGAAGTTGAAGTAGAAGTAAAAAACACTGGCTCAGATGATGTTGATGAGATTACTGTTGTTTGGGGGCTTTATAATTCAGAAACAGGAAAATGGATAATTGATGATGAAGAAAAAAGTTTTGATTTGAATGATGAAGAAAAAAGCACAATCACATTTAGTTTTCAATTAGACCCAGAGGACTTAACTTCAAGTTATGAAAATTACATATTCTATGTAAAAGCATATAGTGATGACCAAGGAGAAGATATGCAATGTTCAAGCGATTCAGAATCAATAAATGTAAAATTTGATAACAACTTTGTTATTCTTAGCAACATCAAATTTGTTCCAGAAACAACACAATGTAGCCAAGAAGTTCAAGCAACAGCAGAAGCATGGAATATTGGAAGCGATGACCAGGATGATGTTTATGTAATAGTTTATAATAAAGAATTGGGTTTAAATCAAAAGATAGATATCGGAAGCATAGATTCATTAGATAAGGAAAAAATAAGTTTCTCATTCACAACTCCTGCAGAAATTTCAGAAAAATCATACTCAATAAGCTTCTCTGTTTATGACGAAGATGATGAAATATTCGAAAATGACAATGATGATGAATCTGTTGTTAGCGGAATGTTAAAAGTTGAAGGAAACTGCATTATTGCTCCTCAGGCAAGTGTTTCAGCAGTTCTTGATTCAGAAGCAAAAGCAGGAAAAGAACTCACAATAAAATCAACAATTACAAACATTGGAACAAAACAAGCGACTTATACTCTTGGTGCAGATAGTTACAATTCTTGGGCAACTTTATCTTCAGTAACTCCAACATCAATAACTTTGAATGCAGGAGAAAGAGCAGATGTTGTTTACAAATTAAATGTTAACAAAGGAATTGAAGGAAATCAAGTTTTCAATATAGAAGTTAAAACAGGAAATACAGAAAAAGAAACATTCAAACAGCAAGTTCAAGTAACAATAGAAAAATCATCATTCAACATTCCAGGAATTTCTGGCTTCGCAGTTGGCGGGGATAACTGGTATTTGTGGGGAATTGGAGCATTGAATGTAATTCTTGTTATAGTAATAATTATTGTTGCAATAAGAGTTGCAAGAAGTTAAATTTCTAAATGTATTTTTTATATTATAAGAACAGAAAGAACTTATTAAAATTTAAATTAGTAGCAATATAAATTGTTTTTTTATTAATAATATCTAAGATATAATATTGCCCCATATTTTGTTCGGAGTTTAAATATAGCATTTTATAACAGAATAAGCTTATATTTTTAGTTAACTTTATCTGAATAATCATCACTTTCTTTTTTTAATCATAAATATTTTCCTGTAAAAACTTTCTCCGAATCTGTTTTCTTCTTCCAAGTCAATAACCCACAATCCTATTAGATATCCCAAAAGTCCTCCAGCAAGAACATCACTCATGAAATGCAATCCGAAATAAACTCTTGACACACCTACTAATACTGCCAGTAAAATCCACAATTTTTTGAGTTTTGGGAATTCTCTTGCGAGAATAGGAACAGCACAAAAAACAAACATTGTTTGGAACGAGGGAAATGAAAAATTCCAAGTTTCAAAACTCATATTTTGGAATATCTTCATTATTTCCACAATTCCAACCTGAAAAGGGCGTGGCCTTTGTATTAAAAATTTTATAATAAAACTAATAACTGCAGAAAGAAGCAATGTAAGCCATAAAGGAAGTATCCATCTTCTCTTGTTCTCTTTCCACAAAAACAAGCTTGTCAAAAGAAAAAAAATTATAATCTCAGAACTCACAAAAGTAATTCCTATAAAAAAGCTATCTAACCAAGGATTTTTAATTCCTTCAAAAAGGTTTATTATTGATGAATCCACATAAAAGCTAATTAGTATCAATAATATGGTTATTAATATCCATTTGTTCCTCTTTTTCATTTTTTAACTAATATTAAAATATTTAAATACATTTCCATATTGGTTAAAATGGAAGAAGAAACAAAAAACATTTTAAATCTTGTTTTAAGGTATGTTATCTTGGTTTTGGTAGCTGTTCCAAATCTTTATCTTTTTTATAAATTGTTCACGCCGATAACTATACAGGCAGTTTATTATTCATTAAAAATATTTTTTGATGTCTCTATTTCAGGAAATGCAATTTCTTTTAACCCTTCTTGCTTGTCAATAGAGATTATCGAGGCGTGTATAGCCGGCTCTGCATATTATTTATTATTGCTTTTTAATCTTTCAACTCCGAATATTGAATTTAAAAAAAGAATTTGGCTTATCCTCGCGGCATTTTCTTCTTTTTTTGTTTTAAACATTGTAAGAATTTTTGTTCTCTCTGTTTTGTTGTTAAATCGTTCCTCTTTTTTTGATTTTAGTCATCGTCTTTCTTGGTATGTTATAAGCACATTGATGGTTGTTATAATTTGGTTTGCAGAAGTAAAATTTTTCAAAATAAAAGACATACCTGTTTATTCTGATATAAACTATTTATTACTTAAAACAAATCTTACAGACAAATGATCCTCTCTAATTTATCAAATCTTTTTCAGCAGTTAGTGGCTGTTCTTTTAGATATAATTAACAATTTGGGTTATCTCGGGATATTTATTGGGATGACAATCGAAAGTTCTTTTTTTCCTTTTCCCAGCGAGATTGTTTTAATACCCGCAGGAGCACTTGCATCACAGGGTAAAATGTCATTGTTCTTAATTTTTATTTCTGGATTAGCAGGAAGTATGCTGGGTGCGTGGATAAATTATTTTTTGGCATTGTTTTTAGGAAGAACCACAATTGATTTCCTTGTTGGAAAATATGGCAAATTTATTTTTATCAGCGACGAGAGTTTGAAAAAATCGGATATCTTTTTTAAAAAACACGGGCAGATAACAACTTTTGTAGGAAGATTAATTCCAGTTATCAGGCAGTTAATTTCTCTTCCAGCCGGATTTTCAAAAATGAATTTCTTGAAGTTTTCTATTTTTACTGCAATAGGAGCAGGAATATGGGCTTCAATATTAATTTATATTGGTTATTTATTTGGCAACAATTCTGATTTAATTAATCAAAATATGAATATCATAACAATCATATTATTATTCTTCTCAGCAATTTTTGTAATCACTTATATCTTATTAAAGAAAAAATCTAAGAACTTTTTTGCGAAGAAGCAAGCACTTCAACAATAAACTTTTCTGTTGTTTTTAATATTTCGCAGTTCTTCACATTGATATAATAACAAGAAGGCCCGAATTGTTCAATGCTATTTTCTGTAGAGTTCATTATTTTAATATAAGTATATTTTCCTTCGCTGTCACAGGTGGCATTTTCATAATACTTGAATGTTTTTCCTATTATCTTGCTTGTAAAAATGTCTCTCATATTAGCAATCGCTATTCTTCCGTCTCCACACGCCATTTCATTCATCTCTTTATCAGAATCTATCCCAACAACATCAAGCAGATAAATATCTCCATTAACCGCAATATCTTTTAATTCTCTTGGATCATTTCTTAAATAAATATTATAATCTGCAACATGATTCCCAGTTATAGAATATAAAGGAAACGCTGTCCTGTAAAATACAAGTTCTCCTTGTTTTTCTTCGTAAAATTTCATCCCTTTATACTGAAAACTTTTCATTGAATTAAATATAAAAAAACCAATCAACACAGAAAGTATTAAAATTCCTCCGATTATCATAACTATTTTTATCTGATTATTTTGTTTTTCTATCTCTTCTTTGTTTAATGTTTCCTGTTCTTTTGTTTCCTCACTTTTTTCCATAATTATAACTCACTTGTTCCCTTTTTAAAAATTGTGTTTTTCTAAACTATACTCAGAATTTTGAATAAAAATTCGTCTGTGTTTTTAACAATTGTTTCATTGTTTCCCTCTATAAAAACACATTTATTTTCCTGTTTTATCCCAGATGTTTTACTCTCTTTGATAATTATAAAATTGTCATTCTCGCAGTTTTTTACAGGAAAATTTTTATCCAGACATTTTTCTCCATCCAAGCAGGCATCCTGAATTCTTTGAACATAATTATTCATATTTCTATAAATTTCTAATTTTGCTTGACTATTTTCTGAAAAAATATATAATGGCTGATTGTAATAATTCTCCAATGTGCTAGCATAAGAATCTATTCTTTCTATCTCATTTGGGTTGTAAGTAAAAACAAATACATTTTCACTAAATTCCAAATACCACAATTCATTTTTTTCCAAGAACTCAAATCCGTTGTATTTTGTTGTTTCATAATCAGATGAATTTTCATCTTTGCTCATTATAGAATAACCGATTGTGCTAAAAAGCATGACTCCCACAAGCAAAACACCAACAATTAATTGGTTTCTTTTTTCCTTTTTTTCGGTTTCTTCTTTTGAAATTATCTTTTTCATTATTTATACTATAAATCTCAATATAAAAAACTTACCAATTTTATGAAGCTAAAGCCATAAGGTAAAAATAAAAAAGAAAAAAAAAGAAAAAAAATTTTTGTTTATCTCTGTTTATTGCTTTTCACAAGCAGTTGCAGATGTACAAATGTATTTCACACCAGCAGTTGTATCAACTGTCTTAGTTCTTAGATATGAAGCAGCATTTACAGTATCTTCTGCGTTATATCCAGCAACTAATAATGCAATCTTTCCAGTAGTGTATGCATCTCCGAAACTTTGGATAACACCTTGTCCAGCACTAACGCCGGCTTTTTCTGTGAAAGAAGCTTCACAATAAGCTCCGCCTAATAATTTAGCAGCAACTGAATTAATACAGCTACCACCTAAAACTATCAAGTTCTTTCCGCTTACTGAAGATACTTCCGTATCTTTAATCTTCACATCACCGAGTTGTGTAACAGTTGTTGTTCCAGATGTTCCAGCAGTAATTGATGCATCGGTTTCAGCCATGTAAATCTGAGCATAAATTTGCTCATCAGGATAGCTAATACTTGCAAATGCTTGATCTGCTGTATTAGAGTCCTTTGTTACAATGGTTCCGTATAAGTCAATTTCTTTTGCAATATCACTATCAGAGTAAAGAGTTTGTCTGTAAGTTCCATCACCTGTTGATACTGATGTCATCCATGTTCTATAGATATCATCTACACCAACTTTATCACTTGAACTTCCATAAGCATCCATTGTTACAACTAATGCTTCATACCTTGAATTATCATCTTTTTCTTCCCAGACAATAATTGCAGGGTCTACAATATTCAATCTTGTTGAAGGGTTTTGCAAGTAAATCTTTGTAGAATTTACCGCAGTACCTGTTATGTTAAAGTACAATGTTCCTACTGTCCAGATAGTTGAATCTGCTCCAGCTGCAGTCATATTTACTCCAACTTCAGCACTGTCCCTTGTAATCATCCAAACCTCATCTGTAGCATTATGTGCAAATACTGCAGTATCATATGTATCTCCATCAGATATCTTTATTCCAGCTAAATCTGTTCCTTTTTGATTAAAGTTAGTTAGATCAATTGTAACTGGTTCGTAGAATGCAACTTTAGCACCTTTAGATGTTTGGATTGTAGGATAAGCTACAGCATATCCTGCTGTTGAACTATCCGGGTACTCCAATGAAACCCATCTTGATGTATCTGCTACTGTTGAAGCTCCTCCATAAATTACATTATAGATTTTACCTCCTACAGAAACAGTACCTTCTCCATCTTCAGTTATTACTGTGCTATATGTATCTCCAGAGATTACATCTTGGAATTTAACAGAATCACTACTATACGCAGTTGTAGAGTTACTAAGTGTAGATACTTTTAGAAGATATCCTTCATCTTCATTACCTACTACAACATATCCATTTTTGTAAACTTTTTCACCTTCAACAACTGTTATGTTGTTGCTTTCAGAATCCCATTGAAGATTCATAGGGATACTTGCGTTGTTTGCAAACTGGATTGTTTTTTCGTTTCCTCTCCAATCAGTGAAAGTAATTTGTGCTTTGTCATCTCCAGTATTTTGAATTTTCATTGTTTCTCTCGCTGTTGAAGTTTCATCAATATTTACTCCAGCAAAGTCTACTTTGAATGTTCCGAATACAGGGTCTACAAAAGTTGTTCCTGGTTTGATATAGTCGCCATCAGATGTTGGAGCTCTTACACTCACAACTAGCTTAGATAAAGAACCTGTTGCTGTTGCTATTCCTGAAAATGTAACAAGTGTTCCATCAATAGCAGTATTATCATCTCCAGTAGTTACTTCTGAACCAACTTGAAGAGTTATTTTATCACTTCCTGCTACTACAGATGCAGATAATTTTTGATTTGTTTCATCTGCATTTATTACAGCAACTTGAATTCCATTAACCTTCTTTGATTGGGCTTCTGAAATTTCTTTGCTTTCTGTTGTTCCAGCACTATTTGTTACTTGAACAGTTGCAGCAGTATCTGATGCAGAAACTAATTCAATAGTGTATACATTTCCTCCCACAGTAACTTCCTGTGAAGGGTTTGCATCACTTGTCAAAGTAACTTTTTCAGCACTTTTTAGTAATACTAAAGTATCACTATCTGTTGAAGAACTTATAGTGTATGAAGTTCCGAAAAGGTCAATTGATTCTCCTAATGAATCTGCATGACTTGCATTAATTGCTTGACTGAAAGTTGCTGTTGCATTATAAACTACTTGTCCAGATGTTGTACTTATAGCTAATCCAATAACAGGGTCATTCTCTGATGTTGGACCTTTTCTATAACTTACAATTGGGTCACTTCCAAGATTTATTGTTTGTGATACAGTTGCATCAACATCACCAGAAAAACTTGTGTCTGCCAATGTTGTTGGCATTTCTGTTTTTGTCAATACACTTTTAACAGTTCTCAAAGTATCATTTAAGTATATCTTTGTTGAACCTGTGAAAAGTTCTGCAACTTCCCCAGTTGATGAGCCTCCACTTGTACCTGATGTTCCAGTCATTTTTGACTGCAAATCAGATTGAATGTTTCCGGCTTCAGCAACATCTAAGTAAGATACACCAGCGCCTGTTCCATAAACTACAGCAACACTTGTTGTTGAACCGCTTACGAAAGGCAGTGGGTAATTTGCAGCAGCTACAACTCCGATTGATGAACCAATCATTGCAATACTAGTTAAAACCGCTGATATTTTTTTAAAATTAAATCTCATTTTTTTAACCTCCTTTCAGCTATATGAATATGTTGTCTTATTGACAACACCGTGTCCGTTTTTTTGGCAATAGGGAATCCATCGGACTTTGTATTCTAATTTCCCTATTAGAACACACCGGTATAATCAACTCAAATCTATTTTTCTTTAAAAAGCTTGCTGTTTGCTTTTCTCATTATGCTATTAAACGCCTTATTTTTCGTGGTTTTATTTATAAATCTTATGTCACCACATTATCATTAATACACTTTTGGGGTGTTTAAAATAGGTAGCTTTATTAACATAAGGTATTATTTTATAATATATGATGAAAAATAACATATATACCAAAATGCTTAAAACAAGAACATTAGAAATATCCATAACAGAGAATAAAGGGGTTTTTTCAATATTCAAAATAGGTGAACAAAAAGAAAATTATGACTTGTCGGGTATTTTAGAGCTTCGCCAGTTATTAAGCAATGAAAAGGCAAAAATACTTCACGTTATAAAAACACAAAAACCACAGTCAATTTACGATTTAGCCAAAAAACTCAATCGTGGTTTTAAGTCAGTAAGTGATGATGTAAAGCTTTTAGAAAGATTTGGTTTTATTGATTTAATTCAGGAAAAGACAAAAAACAGAAAACGCCTAAAACCAGAGGTGGTTATTGATTCAATCAACATTCATTTGAAGATTTAATTGTAAACTTTTAAAGAAATTATCACTTCTCCTGTAATTGGTTGGCTCGAACCACTATAATCGTTTGTTTTATTGCCTTTTTGAATCAACAAAATTTGTTTATCTTGTTCATAAATATCAAGTTCATAACCCCTTATCTTGCTGTCTTTTTCTGTGTTCCAGCTTTCTTCTATAATCTCTTTTAATTCTTTGTTTAATTTATCACACCCCTCTTCATAAGAGTTGCATTCTTTAATTAAATCAATTATAGCAATTTTTTGCGAGTTGTAATCTATTGTATAATGAAGCATTGCCTGCAAAAAACTTTCAATTTCATAACTCTTTACTGCTGTTTCAGTATCTGTTCTCAAATAAAACCATAAAAAAATAAGCATAACTACTGCAACTATCACAATTATCACTGCAAATCCCACCATTTCTTCCTGAGCTTTGATTTTTCTTATCATTTCTGAACCTCATAACTAACAAGTAGTTTACCAATTTCACATTTATCATAATTTTCTCCTGTTTCTAAAACTTTTTCTTTTCTACATAAACTAATAAAACTCGATTTGAAAATTTCCTGATTTGAACCCCTTGAATAAACTTTTATAACATTACAATCAGGATAATTCTCCTTAGAACATTCAATTTCATTTTCAGAAGGGTATACTTTTCTTATTTCTATTGAATTCACATCCCAAAAATTAGAGTATTCATCCATATTCTTTAATGCCATAACCTTGTCTTCATCAACACAATATGAATCCCCATATTTGTATACTTCACCACAAGAAAATTCAGGAGAATTTGCAAGTTCTGAAACAAGCAAAACTGCATTTTCTTTTTCAAGAGTTTCAGAACTTTGCTTTAATCCGGAAAAACCAATCCCCAAAACAAAAAGTCCAACCAACACAAAAAATAAAGTCACTGCTACAAGCATAAATGCCATCTGTTGTATTTTCATTTGTGATTTTTTGTTGTTCATTTTAAAACAGCTTGCACTCCTCGTTTTTGTTTTTTTCATTTATTATGTTAGAAGTAATAACTATATTCTCCAAGTCCTCGGATTTTTCATAATTTTTTAAATCGTTGCTGAAACTTAATAATTCCTCATTAAGATTGCTTTGGCATTTTTCTTGTATTAAATACGCTTTATTGTAATTTAAAATATAAAGTTGAGATGCTCTTTGCATTATTCTTTTGGTTTGACATTCATAAATATCTGGTTTTGAAAAAATAGCTCCATAAAGCAAATTTTCAGAAAAATAAACTTTTTCTTTGTTTTTTTCAACATATCCTTGTGCATAATTAACATAAATATCACACCCATCTTCGTCAGAAAAACAAACTTTTACATCCTCTTCGGAACATTTGCCTTCCTCGATAATAATGTTTTCCTGCAATGGAATATCTTTTTCAATCTCTTCAGGAAAATCCAAAAAACAATATTTTTTTGATGTGATAAAAATCATGTCTGCAATTTTAAACGGAAGATTCAACGGCTTTGAATTAAGATAAAACTTTTTTCCTTCAATAAACTCATCAGAAAAAATATATTTGTTTTCAAAACTAATATCTATATTTGTGTTTGAATATTTTCCAAATGTTTTTTGTGAGACACTTATTCCTTGTGTTCCAAAATTTCCAAAATTATCACATTTATTATTTATTCTTGCTTCAGAGGGCATTATGAATGAAGTTGTTTTTTCTTCTCCAAAACTTGTTTCAAGAGGATTAAGCAGTACTTCAATCTCTTTTGCAGTGCTTGAATCAACTTTTGTTTCCCCAATATTAATTAATTTGCTTGCAAGAAAAATCGCGAGAAATAATATTACAATCCCGACGACAATTGCAAAAATCCATCCGAATGAAATTTGTAAATATCCTTTTTTTAACATTTTATTCTTCTGCTTTTATTGTTACAAGAGTTTCATCAACTTTTTCAAACCTTATTTTAATTTTTCCGTTTAAATTGTTAAAGCAATCTCCATTAAATGTTTCTACATGTTCCAGCTCCATATAATCAAATTCTCCTCCTGTTCCAGACGGCTTAAAAAAAATATTTTTTGTTCCATCATCAAGGCAAACTTTCTCTATTTTTTTTGAGAGAGAATATTCTTTGGAAAAACTTCCCTGTTCACTCCCCCATAACTCATTTATGTCTGATTGCAAATTTTCTAAAAATAATCCTGTTTGGGCATTTTGCTGAAATCCTACAACTTTTTTAATCGCGTAACCAGCAAAGACAATAAAAACAATAATCAAAATTATTGAAAATATCATTCCAAAAGATAATTCCATTCCTCTCTTTTTCATTTTAGAAATAAGAAACACTGACTTATAAATTTAATTTAAATCAACAGGTTTTATGATAATACTGCACTCATTAGGATAAGGTTCATTTCCATATTCATCTTTGCATTTTATGTAATAAATAGAATTTGTTTTCCATGATATTGTATGTTTTATAGAATCTGTGCTTGTAACTTTTAATCCATCTGAAAAAACATAAGAGCAATCTTTTGTGTCATAAACACATGTTGATTTTTCATTTGTTATCAACTTTAATTCTTTGTTGTCTTTTGACACTCTCATAACTGCAGGTGACTTAGCATCTGATTCAACATTAAATTCTACTTTTTTCGTGTCAGAATTTCCTCCAATATCCTCGCATTTAATATGGTAAGTATAACTTCCTGACTCTCTTAATAAAACTTGTTTATGCTGATAATGTGAGAAATATTTCGCATCTTCATAATAAAATTCAATCCATGTATTGTCTTTTCCTGTTTCGCTGTAAGAGCATGTTGCTTTTCCTTCGTCTGCTCCTGCTGATGTTTTGGCTTCTAGGTAAACATTTACATTTTCACTTGAGCCTTTTATTGTTCCATTAGGAGCAACATAATCTATCACTAATGGCTGTGTTCCTTTTAACACAAATTCAAATGATTCTTGATTCTTATTTCCGCTTTCATCTTCACATCTAAAGTAAAATTTATTTTCCAATCTGTCTTTTAAATCTTTAAGCTCTGTTGAACATTCATAAACAATTTCATAATCTTGTTCTTCGTCATCAGGAGTTGTTGAGCAAGTCATTGTATTTTCCATATCTTCATAATTCTTTGTCTGAGAACTCCATTTGCATTTTGCTTTTTCATTAACATAAATTGAAAGATCTGTTTCTGTTTGTCCATATGCAATAGAACCACCATTAATCAAATTTGTTCCTACAATTACCGGAACATTTTTGTCTGGCCCAGATTCAATGCAGAATTTGAATAAAAATTCAGAAGGATTTTCATTGCCATTTGCGTCCTGACATTTTACAAACAATTCATATTCTTTTCCAGGAAGTATTCCTATTCCTCCTGTTGAATTAGAATAAATATTTAATAATAAACTATGATTATAAGAAAGAATACTTGTTCCAAAATTATATGTCATTTCAGAAAAACTTTTTCTTTCAATATCTGCTTTGCATTTTGCTGGTTCGTCTGTGCTTATTCCGAAAGCAAATAATTCAGAAGGACTTATACATCCATCTCCTGTGTTTTTTAATACTTTTACTCCGCGGTTTGGAGGGGAAATTGCATTGTCATCAGAATATTTATAACCCTCAGCAAGGACGCTGCTGTCTAAACTAATAATAGGATATTTTTTATCATTTGCATTTTTCCAAACACATTTGTCATCAACAATTTCACATCCCTGTCCTAAACTTTTACACTGATATTCACTGCAAGGGAAAATACTTTGTTTATTGCACTCTTCACATTTACTTCCTCCAACAGAAGCATCCCATGGTTTGCAGGTAAACTCCATATATTTTGTTTTTGTTTGTTTGTATGTCGCAAGAAATATCCCAACACTTATTGCTGCACCCCAAACAAATGCTGCATGCCCCATCATAAATTTTACATTTGTCCATTGTAAATCAAAAATTCTTTTTGCACCAATATCTGTTATCCAACCACCAGAATCTAATCCCGATTTGATCATTGTCCCTGCAAAATATCCTGCAGAAATTGCATTTGCTGCTGACTGAGAACTTTCAGTATTTCCAAATCCATATCTTATTCCAGCATTAATTATACTAGCAACACCAAAATTTTTAACAATTCCATCTTTATATAATTGAGAAGCTAATCCGACTATAGAATTTATTGCTGATTGTTTAGTATTTGTTTTTTGAGTAGGTGCAATACCTTCATCAGAACCACCATATCCTCCAGCAAAGGGGTTATCTCCTTGATTTACTGATTCTTCAGCACTAATAAACTTCATCTCTCCAATAATACAACCAAAAGACAAAATTCCGAATATCAAAATCATAATTTCTGTAAGTGCAATGTTTCCTTTATTCATTTCAAATTTTTTTGAACAAATCTACCTCCTCGTTATATCCCTCTTGTCCAATATAATTCACACTCACTCCGCAATCTCCTAATGCAGAACAGGTATTTGAAACTAAATCTTTCCATTCTTGTGTAAGGCAAAAACAATTTTTTTTGCAATCATAATCATCACCAAACAATCCTTTGTCATAAGTTACTTTGCATTTTATTGTTCCTCTTGCGCAGATGCTTTCTGCATCTGTTCCATCTTCCCAAAAATCAAAACCAGGAGCATTTTTTGGAACACATTGGGCAAATTGGTTTAACCATTTGCTTTCTGTCCATTTACAATCTCTTTTGTCTGTATTCTCACAATCTTTTTCAGATGTTTGTTCATAACAATCTTTCCAATTATTCGCAATACATTTTGCAACACTAAATCCTTTTACAACTTCTTCCTCTTCACAGATTTTTTCTCTGTATGAACCACACGATTCAGAAGTAACTTCTCCATTATTGCATTTTAAAACAAAGTATTCGCTTCCAGGAAGATTTTGTTCTGTTCCTTTATTTCCGTATGTTTTTGTTGCACACCAGCTTTCTCCGTGAGAATAAGTTTGCCCTTGATAAGAACAATCCAAACTTCTGCATAAATAATCTCCTATTCTTGGGGTTGTGTCTCCTGTTCTTTTCAAACCACAAATACTTCCCAATAAATACTCACAATTTCCGCAAGAGTCAGAATTTTTGCTTCCATCTTCATAACCGCAGCTTTCATCCAAATTATAAACTCTTGTCCAATAAGAAACATCTTCATATTTTGAAGAATCATAAATATTTCCTATATTCCCGCAAGAATCTGTGAAATAAACCCTATCATTAGAACAGGTTGTTTTTTTTGTCTTAAGACAATTTGTTTCTAGTTCTTCATTTGTGCAAAGTTTGCTTTCATAAAATTCCACACTTCTCTCAGTTGTTTGGGTTGCTTCTTTATCTCCACTTCCAAAAATTCTTTGGAAAAATGATTTTGACGCTTCTGCTGTTGTTTCTCCTGTTTCCTGTTTTCTTAATTCAAGACATTCTTTTTGTGTTGTAAATTTGCAAGTTTTTTGGGAATTCTCTTCATAAACACACGCCCCTTTATTTTCTGAAGTTACTTGCAATCTGCATTCAATTTCATTTGTTATTTGCTGATTAAAATTTAAAGATATCCCTAAATTTGATGAGCTGTATTTGCATCCTGTTATTGTATCAATAAATGCATTGCTTCCCTGTATGCAACATCCTTTTTGACATTGTTGTATATTGCATGTTGAATCCTGATTCCAAACTCCTCCTTTTTCATCACAAACTTTTTTAGGGGTGTTTAAAGAACAGCTTCCATCTTTTGTATTATAACAGCAACCTAACCTGCAGTAAGAAGTAGATTCACAGGATGTTGCAGCAGGAGAACTAAAACTAATATCACATTCATCTTCTTCTGCCATTTCACACCAAACCCCTCCTGTTCCATCATTGTTAACTTTTGTTTTTTCACAGCAGTATAATTGTTCAGAATAAATTCCTCCAATTAAAAAAATCATTATTCCTATTAAAAAAATAACTAATAATTTGTTTTTCATTGGCTGTATCCTGGAGCAACAACCATACTCCTTGAAGCAAATTGAAATTTATCTTTTGAATCTCTGTCTGTTAAAATATAGATTTTTGCTCCGTCTGTTTTTCTTATTTTTTCTGCTTTAAGCCAGGAATAATAATTCATATAACTTGTTATGTCTGCATCACCATACTGAACTTCCCATTCTACTATCCTGTTAGCAATAAGAATTAAATTGTAAAGATTGCTTTCTGTTGTAACTTGGAATTCTTCATATTTATTGGAAGAACCTTTTGATAAAATCAGAGGATAATCTATTGTCAGGACTATTTTTTTTGGCTGAATTTCTATATTATAATCTTTTCTTTCAAGAGAAACTTCATATCCTTTGCTTTTTGAATCTTTTTCTAAAGTATCAAAACAGCTTGTTACTTTTTCATTTATAGCATTTTTTATTTCTTTTTCCATGCTGTCTTTCAATAAAGGTTCTTGAACAACACATTTTTTGTAATATTCATTTGTATAACATAAATAACTTATTTCATTATTATTATAAGAAGAATATAACTCTGGTTTAAAATCTCCTCCCTGCAAAGAAATTGTTTCCGCAACTTCTTTTAATTCATCTCCCATACAACTCTGGATAAATCCTGATGACGAGGAGGAAGAAGTTGTTGTTTTTATTTTTGGGTATAAGAAATAAACAAGAACTGCAGCAACCACAATTAAGATTGCAACAATAATAAAAATAGTAACTTGTCCTTTATTATTTACTCTTTTACCCCCTCTTTTAATCATGAATAATTTATGTTTTTAATGCTTATAAATTTTGTTGGAAGAAAACATCTTTGATTATTCTAAAATTTGGAAAACTGCACCTATTTGTGTCTGCATTTTATCACGGTCCCACTTAAACATTCCTTCTTTACCAAATGTATCTGAATAATTACATTTTATTGTGTAAATACCACCGGGCAAATTAGAAAGTATTCTTCTGGTAACCACCTTTCTAGATAATTCTTGTCCACTAAATTTTTGTAAATGATTATCTGTATATATTATCTCTCCTTTTTCGTTAACTACTTTCATCAAGATAGTAGCAAGATTATCATTTGCTTCTTTAGTATTGTGGCTTTTTCCTGCTCCTGTGTAGCCCACACAGAAAATAATTTCTTCCCCTCTCATAAAATTTCTTTTTTTCCCAATAAATTCATTGAAAGAATATATTTCATTTGCATCTAAATCTACAAGTTTATTGCACGTAAAAATAAAATCTAACCCATGTTGTTTACAAATTTCTTCTGCTCCTGTCCACGCAGTAGTTCGTGTAAAAGTTTTTCCTGCATCACACTGTTTTTCTAACTCCTTTAAATTATATTCTGGAATAAATCTTGGGTCTTGCTGGACAAAGTTATTCTGAAAATCCTGTGGGTTTATGTTCATTGTTATCTCTGTTTTTCCTTCTCTTGCAGCTTCTTTTTGGACTTGATTGTCTCCGATTGTTTTTGCTATCAAACCTGCAGCAACTTCTTTATCTGTTCCACCCAAGGTAGCCATACCAGTTCCTACTGCAGATAATACTTCTGCCTCAGTCATATTTTCCATCACAGCACAACCATTATATAAAAAAGGCAAAGAAATCAAACTTCCGCATACTATACTTTTTTTTAAAAGATTGTTTATATATCTCATCTTTTATTATTTTTTGAATGTCTTGGAGTTTTTATTCTTTTCTATACTTTGAATGGTAGTAATTCAAATCATTCATCTTCTGCTCAGAATAATACTCCTCACTGGATTACCTTTTTTCTCTCGTGTTAGTCTTCGGTTTCAACTCTTGGAGCAAGAATAAATACTAATTCTAGATGTTCTCCACGGAAATCAACTCTTAATGGATGATCATTTGCAAATTGCAGAATTGTTTTTTGCGAGAGTTTTGAACCTTTCATAAATTTCTGCAGATATTCCAAACTATATCTTGATTTGCAGTTTTCTGCCTGAATTACTGCTTCGTCCCCTGAAAATTCTGAACGGGCAGAATTTATTCCTCTTGCTTCAACAACAAATTTTCCGTCTTTTATAATAAAAGAGCAGGCGTCTGCAACAACAGCACAATCGTCTACCGAAGAAACCAAATCTACTGAATTCATTTCAACTTTTGAGCTGTATTCCAGCAAAGGAATTTCTTTTTCTTCTGACTCAATTTCTATTAAGCCGAGGGTGAAATTTCTTTTTATTCTGTCCTGAATCTGTATTGAAAGCAAATTTTCTTTTTTTTCAAGAATTAAAGAGCTTCCTGTTCCGCATCTTTTTAATATCTGTTTTAAATTATCCAAATTAATTCCTATTATTTCTTCCCCTGCCTCAAATCTTGAAAATGCTGATTTTGGTATTTTAAATCCAACCATTGCAACATTTGCAGGGTCTATTGCAACAATACTTAATCCAAACTCACTGAATTTTATTCTTACTTCTGTAACAAGTTCAGAGATTATCTCAACAGCCTTAGAAAGCAGTGGCGGATTATCTAGTTGTATTAACATTATTCCACATAATGTATTTTGTTTTTAAGTATTTTTGTTTTCAAGTATAGAGTAATTATTTAAACTCCTTATCTTTTTTTGTTTTATGCCAGAACAGGAAAAAGAGAAATCCATAAAGGAAAACCGGATAAGGCAGATTACTCATCTTTATTATTCTAATCCCGATGTTCAAAAAGCAATTTTTAATTTTTCTCAAAATAGGGAAGTTGTTCCAAGATATTTTGAAGGATTTGGGAAACGTCCTGATTCATTGCAATATTCTGGAGATGTTCTTGCAATGGTAAAAAAAGGTGCGACTTCTTTTCATTGTTCAGAAGAGCTTTGGCAAGATCCATTAAAACTTTCTACAGATTTAAACGAAAAACAATTAAATGAACTAAGAACTGGTTGGGATTTGTTGATTGACATAGACAGCAAATACATTGACTATTCAAAAATTTCTGCAGAACTTATAATTAATCTTTTAAAATTTCATGGAGTAAAAAATGTAGGAGTAAAATTTTCAGGAAGTAAAGGACTTCATTTAATTATCCCTCAAAAATCATTTCCTAAAGAAATTAATGGGGTTCAGACAAAAAATATGTTTCCAGAATGGCCAAGAATAATAACTTCATATATTACTGAGAAAATTAAGCCCCAATTAATAAAAAAAATTACCGAATTATCAAAACCCAACAAATATGTTCGGGACTTTCAGGCGCCAAAAGAAGTAATGCCAGATATTATTTTGGTTTCTCCAAGGCATTTATTCAGGATGCCTTATTCTTTGCATGAAAAAACATCTCTTGCAAGCGTAGTTCTCGAAGTAAAAGACATCCCAAATTTTCAGATGACTGATGCAGACCCGTTAAAAATTAAAATAAAAAATTTTATTCCTGATGTGAAAGAAGGAGAAGCATCAGAATTATTAATGCAGGCACTTGATTGGGATAAAGAAACTTACAAAGAAGAATCAATTTCATCAGGAAAAAAATTTTCTGACTTCAAGCCAATTAAAATAGAAAAACTTTCAGAGCAGAATTTCCCTCCCTGCATCAGGAAAATAGCTCTTGGCATGTCTGATGGAAGAAAAAGAGGATTGTTTGTTTTGATAAACTTTTTCCGTTCTCTTGGAATTGAAAGAGATGAAATAGAAAAAAGAATAGAATTATGGAATGCTAAAAATGAAGTTGCTTTGAAATCTGGCTATGTAAAAAGTCAGATTGAATGGAGTTTTAAAAATAAAATAATACTCCCTCCAAATTGCAAGGAATATTATAATGGATTGGGTGTTTGCTTGCCTGACTCATTTTGCAGCACAATAAAAAATCCAATTAATTACACAATAAGAAAATCTTTTATTGCGAATAAAAGTTCTGCTTCAGAGAAAAGAAACACAACCAAAAAAACTAAAAAATTTAAAAACAGCGATTGACTATCTATCTTATGAATAAAAGAAGGTTAATGTCTGTATTCTTGTTTATGTTCTTCTTATTGGCTATCTCTTTAATCAGTGCAGGAACATCAGACGATGCCAAAACATGTTTGACTTCCAAAATAAACGAAAAGACATGTTCAGAATTATCTGCTGATGAGCAGATTTTTTCTATTCTTGCTGTTTCAAAATGTCAAGATGAACTTGTTGCAAATTCAAAACAAAACCAATGCTGGCCATTAACTAATTGCAATATTAAAACAACAGCACAGGCAGTTTTTGCTCTTTCTACTATAAAAACAGAAGATGCAGAAAATTGGCTTTTAACACAAACAAAATCTCCTTCTGAATTAACTTGGTATTTGCAGATTGACACAAACAATCCTTCAACTTGTAAAATAATTTATGACGGGCAGACAACTTCTACAAACATAGACGATAACGACAAACTAAGTTCAAATGCAGGCGCTTGTTTAGTAAAAGCATATGATGATTATTGGTTTGAAGTAGAAAAAAATTGCTATAACAAGGAAATTTCTATTTCTTGCAATGAAGCATTTTCAACAACTTTATTGTATAAAAAATCAACTTCCTCTGTAATTTATCTTTCAGGAGAAACACAATCTGCTTCTTCAGACGGAACAATCACAGAAACAATTAACTCTTTGTGTTTTGAAAAAAACGGGATTTGTGATTATGAATCAACTTTATGGGCGGTTTTGGCATTAAAAAGCAAGAACATTAATACTGATTCTTATATTCCTTATCTTACTTTAATGGCAGATGAAAATAGCAAATATCTTCCTGATGCTTTTTTATATATGCTTACAGGAAATACTAATTATTATGATTCTTTGTTATTAAAACAAAAAACTGACTATTGGGAAGAATCAGGAGATAAATATTATGATAGTGCTGTCGCTCTTCTTGCTCTTCAAAATGACAAGTCAATTGAAAAAACAAATACTTTAACCTGGCTTTTAAGTGTTCAGGATAAAGACGGGTGTTGGAGGGGGAATATTCAGGAAACAGGATTTTTGTTGTTTTCTGGCTGGGGTTCTTTGTCTTTTTCAGATATTCCATCCACAGAAGGTATTGTAGAAGAATTGTCTTCATGTTCAGAACTTAACGGAGAAATTTGTTCTTCTAATGAAAATTGTGATTCAACAGAACAAAAATCTTCTGATGGCTGGTGTTGTCTTGGGAATTGTGAAACAACCTTATCTCCTTCAGAACCAGAAAACCCGCAAACTCCATCTACAAGCAAAAAAAATTATTGGTATATTTGGGTTTTATTAGGTTTGATAATCTTTGTAATAATCGGAATTATTTTTAGGCATCAATTAAGAGTATGGTGGTTTAGATTTAAATCTGGATTTGGCAATGGTTCTAACACAACAACCAAATCTCTTCCTCCAAGAGGGCCTCCTTCTTATACTCCAAGACCAATTCAAAGAAGAATAACTCCACCTTCAGGTTATCCTCCAAAACCAAGAACAGAAATGGAAAAAGAATTTTCAGATGTATTAAAAAAATTAAAGGAAATCAGCAGTTAAAATGAAAAAAGAAATTATCCCATTCCTTTTGCTTGTTTTACTGTTAATTCCAATGGTTTTTTCTCTTGAATTGGAAATGAAAGATTCTTATTTAAAACAAGAAACTCTTATTGCAAAAATTCCCGGAGAGTTTTTGACATCTTTAACAAAAGATAATATTTACTTTTACAAGAGACATGTAAGAATACCAATGGAATTTGAACTTTCCAAACTAGATAATTCTTATTACCTTTATGCTGTTCTTCCTGATATTTCCGAAAATTATTCTATTGCAGTAACTGGTGTCCAATATAAATACGCCGGAAAATTATCCACAGAAGATATAACAAAAAATTTTACAATAACAGAAACAAATGCTGACTTTAATATTAACCCCGGATTTGTCAAGACATCTGAAAGTTTTTCTGTGAATGTTCAAAATTTAAAATCAGAAAATATTGAAATTTCAATAAAAACAAATAATGAATCCTCTTCAACAGGTTTTTTTGCCTCGCTTTTTGGCAATAATGAGGAGGATTCAGAAAAACTTCTTTTAAAAGCAGGAGAAACAAAAAAAGTAACTTTTCAATTAACCGATTTTGCTTTTTCCTCAATTGAAACAATAGAATTTTTTTATTTGAATACTTCCTGTTCTTTTTTAGTTTATGTAACTCCAGAGATTGTTGATTCCACAGATGAGAAAGAGAAAGTTAATGAAGAAGACAAGCAAATAACAATAATCTCAAATACAACAACAACTTCTACAGATACTCCTTCTGTTAATCAGCAAAATTCGGCTAAGTCCTGTTCTGAACTTAGTGGAAAAATTTGTTCTTCTAACCAGGAATGTTCAGGAGAATCAAGATATGCTAATGACGGAAAATGTTGTTTAGGAACATGTGAAGAAAAAAGCAATAATATTACATTAAAAATAATTGGTTGGGCAATGGTTATTTTAGTTTTGGTTTTAATATACTGGTTTTTTATAAAAAAGTATTTTGGAGTAAAAAGAGAAGCTAATATCTTGGATGTCAAAAAAAGATAGTTATTTCTTTTCTGTTTTTTTCTTTGATTTTTTGATTGTTTTCTTTTCTTTGTTTTCTGAATTAATCTTGCCTTTTCCTATTTTATCAAGAATATCTCTCAATTTATTTTCCAAAATATTTTTTTCCATTTGGCTTATTCTAACAACTTCTTCATATCCATGAAGTCGTCTTGTAATCTCGCTTAAAATATCTCCCCAGCTGTTGTTTGTTAATGCGATTATTTCCGGTGTTACAACTTCAATATGGGCGGGCATATACTTAAACATCAATATAACCAAGTCCAAAATTCCTTCAACCTCAACTTCAATTTCAGCAAAAGTAGTAAACAAGTCCTCTCTTTCTTTTAATGTAACTGGCTCTTTGATGTCATAATCTTTTACAGCAACTCTTGGCTCTTTTTTTATTTGCTCTATTATTCCTTTTAATGTCTCAACAATATGCTCTTTTGGCCTTCCTATTATTTCTAATATTAAAATAGCTTCAATTCCATTGATTTTTTCGTCATTCGATTCCATTTCTTCTCTTATTTTTTATAAAAAATAAAAAAACGAGCAATATACAGAAAATAATTAATCCATAAACTGCTTTTGTATTTTTATCCTGATTTGAACTATTTTTATTTATTTTTATATCTTTCGATGATAGAACAATTATATTTCTTTCTGTTGTATTCATCTCTAAGTGTGAATTGTTTATAGTTTCTTTTATTTCTTCAGCATTTTCTTCTTGTTTCCCCTCTGTTTTTTTCTCGGCTGTTTCATTCTTTTCTTCTGTTTCCTCTATTTCGGGTTCTGTTTCTTTTTCCGGATTTATATTTTCATTAATTTCTTCTTTCTCAACGCACGCAAGTCCTTGTTCTTTTATTTTTTGTAATGTTATATCTCCAATTCCATTAACCTTAACTAAATCTCCAACAGAATTAAATGTTCTTGAACTTATTATTGCTTCTGCTTTTGCAGGCCCAATCCCATATAATTTATCCAATTCAGAAACAGAAGCAGTGTTTATGTCTATTTGTGTTGAGTTGCACTCTGCATAAATTAGGGGCATAAATAATATGATTAACAAAATTATAAATCGCCTTTTTTTCATCTAATTACAAGAAACAATTAATATATATTTTTTATTATTCTCCAAAAAACTGGGAAAACTTTTTTCCTTTTTGCTTTGCTTCTTCTAGTGTTATCACCCAGTTTTTTCCCGCATCTCTTAAATCAGATGGTTTTATAAAAATCCACCCCTCTCTGTTAAATCTTAAAGCAACAACAGGAGTTAATGCAAAAATTTCTGCAAAAACAATAAACTCATCTATTTGTTCTTTGCTGATATATTTTACAGGTGACTTGCTTGACTTAACTTCTATACAATATTTTTTTCCTTTTTTTCCTGCAATCAAATCACACGCAGTATTCTCCATCATCCCGCTTCCAGCCACTCTCACAGCCCGATAGTTATTCTCAATAAATTTTTGGTATAATTCTCTTTCAATTTTGCTTCCTTTTGCTTTATTTTTTGGCATCTTAAAAATTTTCTTGTTTTTGATTTAAATTTTTAGCATAAGAGAAAAAAGATAATTGATTTTATAAATATTAATCTCTATCATTAAATTAATAAATCCCTGCTTATTGCCAAAATTATGGATTATTTTTTAGAAGTTTGGTTAAGAGGATTTGCAAAAGATTATCTTAAATCCATTTCAACAAAAGACAAAGAATCTTATCACCCCCATATTACTTTAATCCGCCCTTTTCAGATATTAACTAATGAAGAAGATGTTAAAGAGAAAATAACCTCTTTTTGCAAAAATATACTGCCCATCTCATTTAGTTTGGAAGGTGTAGAAACTTTTGAAGAGGATATTTATTATATACCAGTAATTAATTGTGATAAATTATTTCAATTTGATAATTCTCTTGAGCAATTATTAAGTAAAGATGTTCAATTTGCTGAAAAATTGAATAATAAAAAAATTCTTCATGCAACTATTAATGCAAATACTCCAATTCTTCCTTGTCCAAAAATTGACCAATATATGCTTAGATTAACCGGCATCAAAAACAAAAAAATTTGGTTTTCTTATGATTTCATCACAAAAGAAGTATTAAATAGGGAAAAATCTCTGGATAAAACAATATGGCATAAAACCGTTTCTCAATTCACAGAAAAGTATGGATTATTGCCAACAAGACAAGGATATCAAACGATAAGATAAACTTGAATTTCTAATTTAACAGAATTAATTTAAGATTTATTCAGATATAACAATGTTGTAATATAAGTATATCTGTTGGAGGTGTCCATTTTCTCGCTAATTCTTTTTTAGATCCGCTCATTTCAGAAGTTATTTCATCATAAGCTCTGTAGCCTTCTTCTTTTGTAAATAGTGGTTTATAACCTCTTTTTCTTCCTTCTTCCTCACACTCTTTTATTGTTTTCTCAAAAACATCTATTAATGGCATAATTATAATAAAATCTCTAACTATTTATATCTTTTTTCTCTTTTACAAATCCCTCTGCTCAAGACCTATAAAATCTATTGATCATAACATTTCTATTTTATAAGTCTCTCGCCTGCAAAGTTCTTCGCTGATTTGCCTTTGCTCTTTCAATTGCATCTCTTAAAATGTTTTCAACTTTTCTTTCTAAAGCCAATCCAACTTCTTCTGCAACATTTGGCACTTTGTTTTCTTTGTCGAGTTCTTTTACAACTTTTTTTATGTTCGAACGAACAATTAATGTTCCAGCTGTCATTTTCTTAATAATTAAACCTCCTTTCATATCCTTTGTGGTCAAACCATTCCAGAATTGCAGATATTAATTCTATTTCATTTTCAGGGGTTAGTGTGTACATCAATCTCCACCCATTTGGCAAATCATACTTCCATAAATTTTTTATGCCATATTTTTTAACATATTCTGAAGGAAATAACCTTTTAGGTATTCTAATTCCACTAAATGCATTTTGTTTTAAATCTCCAATAGCTCTTTTGATAGATTTTTTGATAATGTCTTCTTCAGGTAAAGATTCAAAATCTTTTTCTAATTCTTCTGATACAAATTTTACTTTAGATGGTTTTATCATTCTAATATATTTTTCTTTTTTTTAACATCTTGGTTAGCTTGGGGTTCCATAAATAAACTACACCTCCTTCGTCGTCTATACCAATTTTATTAATGCTTTGCAAATAATCTAAAATAACCAAATATGTCTGCCACATTACTTTTTTTGGCAATTTTTTCCAAAGTTCAGTATAATTATACTCTCCAGAATTCTCATCAATAAATTTTTCTACCATAAGAACAGTTCCTAATGTTGGGCTTCTTGCAAATGGATTTTTTTCAATTTGTTCCATATTTGATTGTATATCAATTGATATATAAACCTTTTGTTTTAAGAATTTTATTTTTCCTCAGCTTTCATAAACGGAAACAGCAGAACATCTCTTATTGAATCCTGTTCTGTTAAAAGCATAATCATTCTGTCAATCCCTAATCCAAGCCCGCCTGTAGGAGGCATTCCGGTTTCAATAGCGTTAATAAAATCTTCATCAAGAGGATTTGCTTCTTCATCCCCTTTTTTTAGCATTTTTTGTTGCTCTTCTAATAGTTTTCTTTGTAGAACAGGATCATTTAATTCAGAATATGCATTTCCAAGTTCAGCACCCATGCAAAATGGTTCAAACCTTTCAATTAATCTGCATGTTTTGTCATTTCTGTGATTTTTGCATAAAGGAGTTGTTTCAAGAGGGTGGTCTAAAATAAATGTTGGCTGTTCTATTTTATTTTCACACAAATCCTCAAAAATTCCCTGAACTAACCAACCCCAGGTTTTTTCCTTGTATTTTATTTTATTTTTTTTGGCAAATTTTTCCAGTTCTTCAACATCCATTTGTTCAACATCTATTTTTGCATATTCTTTTATAGCATTTCTCATAGTTACTCTTTTCCAAGGCGTTTTAAAATCAACTACTTTGTCTCTGAATTTAACTTTTGTTGTTCCATTAACTTTTTTTGCGCAATATTCATAAATATTCTCAAATAATTCCATCATATCATAATAATCTGCATATGCCTGATAAATTTCCATCATAGTAAATTCAGGGTTGTGCCATCTGTCAATCCCCTCATTTCTGAAATTTCTTGCAATTGTAAATACTTTGTCATAACCTCCAACAATCAATCTTTTAAGATATAATTCTGGGGATATAGCCAAGAATAATTTCATATTCAATGCATTTAAATGCGTTTCAAATGGTTTTGCATTAGCTCCCCCATAAATTGATTGCAGATAAGGAGTATCAACTTCTTTAAACTCTTTCTTTTTTAGGAATTCTCTTACAGAATCAATAATTTTTTCTCTTTTATCAAAAACTGCTTTAACTTCTGGATTCATAATTAAATCAAGATATCTTTTTCTATAACGTTCTTCTTTGTCTTGTAGTCCATGGAATTTAGAAGGTAGGGGTAAAATCGCTTTGCTTAAAATCTCAAATTTTTTTACAAGTATTGAAATTTGATTTGTTTTTGTTTTGAAAACTTTTCCTTCAACACCGATAAAATCTCCAACATCCATATATTTTCCAACCAATTCAAAATCTTTATCTTTAATTTCTCCTTTTTGGAAAACTATTTGTATCTCCCCGCCATTATCTCTTAAATTAGAAAAAATAATTTTTCCGATGTCTCTTTTGGTGATTAATCTTCCGGCAGTTTTAACACTTGTTCCTAATTTGCTCTTTAAACATTCTTCAATATTATTTTTTTTGTCAAACTTATGCGGGTAAACTTCTATTCCTTGGTTTCGCAATTCTTTTATCTTTTTGAATCTCTCATCAACAATTTGTTCTTCTCGTCCCATGACCAAGAAATGTTTTTCTGATTTAAATATTTACTCTTTTACTTCCTTAAGAATTATTCTTTTCTCAAATCCCCCTCTTTCTTCTCTTTTCTTTTCCCTGATGGTTTCCAATTCTTCTATGCTTATACGTTCAAGACTGCAGATTGCATAAATAACTTCAAGAACATCAACGAGTTCTTCTGGGTTATGATTATCTAAGTATTCACTAACTTCTTCTTTTAATTTACATTCTAATTTTTCCCTGTATTCTTCATCATTAGCAGTATGTACAACCGGAGTTAAATTCTTATTTCTTATAATCTCTGGAATTTTGTCCCTGATTAATTTATTGTATATCATATTAAATGTGCAGAATTTTAAACTCTCTCAAGTCCTGAAACCTTTCATCTTTCTCTTCAACTTTCTGAATTTGTGAATGTTTTGGGCCTTTTTTGCAAAGTTCAATCATTTTGTTAACATCATTCGCATCCCCTTCAATAAATATTTCAATTCTTTTGTCTTCTAAATTTCTTATAAACCCTTTTACATTAAGTTTTTCTGCATTTTCTTTGACAAATGCCCTGTAAAAAACTCCCTGCACTGTTCCTGTGATATACAATCTTATACTTTTTTTCATAATAACAAGAAGAATGATGAGTTTTTAACTTTTTAGATATCTCTTCTATCCAGCTCATTGTTCAAAACTGCAACAACTTGCGAAGCAAAATACATTTTCGGTCCGACATTCACCATTTTACAGCTCTTTTTCAATCTTCTTAACTCTTTGTCTGGAAGCCCGTCTTGATCTCCAAGAACAAAAACAGCATTTTCCAGTTCTTTTGTTTTAACTTCTCTAATATCTTCTCCTTCTTTATCTAAAATATAAATTTCTTTTCCATTTTTTTCCAGTTCTTCAATTACATTCAAAAAACTTTTCTTTTCTATAAAAACTCCAGGAAAAACTTCATTTTTTTCTCCTTCTTTGTATTTGTATAATATTTTTTTAATTAAATTTGCTATGTCTTTTTTTGATATGTCAAGCTCGTCTGTTACTTGTATCTCAATGTGGCGCGGGGGAGTGGGCATACCGTAGAATATCAAATGCAACTTAACATCTTTTCTGATATTGTGGCTTAAAAAAAAACTCGCGATAATAACATGCAATGCAATGTCCATTCTTCCAGCTTTCATTAAATTGCCCCCATTGTCAGAAAGAGCTTTCCCGCTTGTTGTTGCTGTGTTTGAAAAATATATAAATTCTTTCATGATTTATTTAGAAAAGAGAATTACTTAAAGGTTTTTATAAACGATTTTGATTGTTGAAAAATTTCATAATTTTTTCAAATAAATTAAATCTTTCTTGTTCTATAATTACTTCTCCTGTTACTGGTGCACTTTCTCCTCCAGAACCTGCATCAGAAGAACTTGGTTCTGCACTACCCGGTGTGCTTGCCGGAGCATCTCCAGGTTCACTTCCACCAGAACCTCCTCCTGGTATGCTTGGGCCAGGCCCCAAATTTTCTGTAATTCCACTATCACCAGCAGTCCCATCTTCATGATTAACACCTAAACTTTCATCTCCTGATTGTGAACCTGCACCTTCTGGCGCTGTTCCTTGTTCTGTTCCAGGAGTTTGTTGATCATATTCTCCTTCTGGTATTCCACTTCCTTCAAATGTATTACATTCTTCTCTATTTTCCTCTTTTTCACAAAAAGCTTGACATTCTTCTTCACTTTTACATCCCCCCGGTCCTGCTTGTCCCATTTCTTCAGGGCCCATTTTTCCTTTTTGATATTCTTCTTCAGAAATTATACCATACTGACGAGAAAATTCTAGACATATATCTCTTCCTTCTTCACTTTCACAAAATTTATCACACTCTTCTTTACTTTTACAATCTCCGGGGCTTTTACCTTTTGTTTTTTTTACCATTTCAGCTTCTTCAGCATTCATAAAGCCGTTTTGAACAGAAAAATCAATACAAGTTTCAATGTTTGCTTCATCTTTGCAATAGTTATCACATTCTTCTTTTCCTTTGCATCCCCCAGGTCCTTTTCCACCTGTCTTTTTTACCATTTCAGCTTCTTCAGCATCCATCATCCCATTTTGAACAGCAAAATCAACACATTCATTTATATGTGTTTCATCATCGCAATAAGTTTTACATTCATCTTTTTTACATCCCCCCGGTCCTTTTCCACCACTTTTCTTTATCATCTGCGCTTCTTTTTCATTTATATCTCCAATTTTTAATGCGAAATCAACACATTCAATTAAATTTTCTTCTTTATCACAATAAGCATTGCATTCTAATTCTGATTTACATTGTCCTGGAGTTGTTCCCGCTTTTAAAAAAGGAATTATTTTTTTTGCTTCCGCAATTTCTTCAGAAGTCATTAGTCCATATTTTTCTGCAGAATTAATACATGATTCTATATTTTGAACATCATCGCAATATATTTGACATTCAGATTGTGATTCACAATTTTCAAGTTCAGCAATAGGGTATGTAATTTCCTGAGAAGATATGATTGGTAATGTCAAAATAGACAATAATATTACAAACAGAATTATTTTTTTCATTTTGTGGAATTATCAAACGGATTTAATTTTACATCTTTAAATGTATTAGCATTATCTCCAAAAGAAGAAAAGTCCATTGTTCCCCCAGAAAAATCAAATCCAAAAAAAGTTGAATTATTAAAAATAAAATAAACTATTGTTCCTACAGCCAATAGAATTAATATTAAAATAATAATTAGCATCATCTTTTTTTTATTTTTCATAAATGTCTCAAGATTTCTGTATTAATAAATTTTACTCTCTTATCTCCTGAAAAACAAACTCTGGCCTTGCCAAAATACCAATGTTTTCTTCGTTTGTTTTTCTGTAAACTCCTATAAATTTGTCTTCACAGAAAGCTATAAATCTTTCTTCTATTTTTACTTTCTTAATATCTTCTTTCATAATAGGTTTTCCTGTTAATAATTTTGCCATGCTTTCTTTTTTAATTTGAACAACAGGAAAAATAGTTTTCAATGCCTCTTCTGCAGGAATCAGCATCTTTCTTAATAATCCATCATTGCCTTTTTTATATTCATCAACAGCTTTTTCAAAATCATATAAATTTACAAACTCTTTATCTTCTTCTGAAAATATTCCTGCCCTTATTCTTCTTAATTCTAACATATGTGCTCCAATTCCTAATTCACTTCCTAAATCATCAATTAATTTTCTAATATAAGTTCCTCCTTGAACATTTGTTCTAAACAAAAAATCTTTTTTATTTTCGTCTTGCTCTAAGACATCAAAACTTTTTATCTCTCTTTCTCTTTCTTGCCTTTTAACACTTGAGCGAACAGGGGGGGTTTGTTTTATTTTTCCTAAAAATTTCTTGTTTATTACTTCTTGAAGTTTCTCAATTGAGATTTCTTCATGAACACGCATTACCCCAATATACTCTTTATCATGGTTTAAAAAAAAACCAGTAAGTTTGCACGCACGATTTAATGCAATTGGTAATACTCCTGTAACTTTTGGGTCTAAGGTTCCAAAATGTGATGTTTTTCTAATTCCGAGTTCTTTTAATTTCTTCCGAACAAAATCAGAAATGTCAAAGCTTGTAGGCCCTGATGGCTTGTCTAAGTTTAAGATTGAAAATTCAAGTAGTTCTGAGAGTGGTTTTTGATTGTTTGTCATTTTAACTAGTTAAAACTTCTCTTAAAAATTCTTTATCTTTTGGGTGAGTTAATTTTTTCATTGCTTCTTCTTTACATAACCATAACGCTTCTGGGTTTTCTTTATCTTTTGGGTTTAATTCATTTTTTCTAGTTTTAAAAACAAATAAATGTATCTCTTTTATTTTATCTTTATTTTCATTCCCAAGAGAATCAATCATCTCAAATCTTTGATAGGGATGTAATTCTTTGATTAATTTTAATTTGGATACCCCTGTTTCTTCAAATACCTCTCTTTTTGCAGTTTCTAAAAAACTTTCTCCATCTTTCATCTTCCCTTTAGGAAGAGACCAGTTTATCCCTTTTTGGCTTACAACCAATATTTCTTCTTCCTCATTAATAACAACTCCCCCACAGGATATTCTTATTTGTTTCATAATAGAGAATAAAAATGTTGGTTAATAAAATTAATGATTAAAATTATCTTTTCATTTTAACTAGTTAAATCTATTTCTTGTTTTACTTCTTCAGACAATTCTTTTTTAACTTTATTAATTTCCCATAATCTTTTCATTGCTTTTTCTTTGTAGAAAAAATCATTTAAATGTTTCCCTTTTTTAATACGCTCTGTGATTTCTCCTGTAGTATAATCAAAAATAACATATTTCCCTTTATATTCAACTAGTCTGTATTTATACTCAAGGCCTAATGATATCCCGCTCCATCTGTCTTCTATAAATTCTTTTCTTTTCATTTTTCTTTCCTCATCCACCTCTGTCTTTCCTCTTTTGGAAATTTTTCAATCGCATATCTCAACATTGTTCTTGGCATTTCTTTGTATCTTGTTGAAAGGAATATTTCTAAAACTTCTTTGTTTCTTTTTCCAACTTCTCTTAACATCCATCCCACTGATTTATGAATCAAATCATGTTCATCTTTTAATAAAATGTCAGCAATTGCGAGAGTATGTCCAAAACTTCTTTTTTTGATAAATGAGTAAGTAGAAACAATCGCAATTCTTCTTTCCCATAAATTCTTTGAATTTGCCAGTTGTTTTAATAATTCTGTTCCTTCTCTCTGAAGAAAATCTCCAACAATATGCGGGCAGGAAATATCAACCAAATCCCAATTATTTATGTTATTTGTATTATTAAGATAAAACTCAAATATCTGTCTTTTTTTAAAAGAATCTTTTTTTGCTTTTTTATACTGAATCATTAATATCCTTAAAGCACACATTCTTTGTTCATGTATCTTTGAATTCAATAATTCCTGAATTTGTTTTAAATCAAGTTCATGAAATTTTTTTGCAACATTTTTAATTTGTTGGGATGTTAAACCAAGAAAAATATCTCCCTCTCCATACTGCCCTTTTCCTGTTTTGAAAAATCCCTGTAAAACTTTGGCTTTTTCAGGATTTGCCAATGCTTGAAGTTCTTGTTTTAGTGAGGATAACATAATCAATGAATTCCATATAAATTTATATATTTATTCTTAATTTTAAAGGAATGGGTTTCATAGAGGCACAAAAAGATGTAGATAATTGGGTTTCACAATATAAAATTGGCTATTACCCTCCTCTGGCTATTATAACTCAGCTTTGTGAGGAAGTTGGAGAATTGGCAAGAGAGATTAATAATAGACATGGTCCAAGAATTAAAAAATCTCCAGAAGATACTGCAGATATTGGAAATGAAATTACTGATGCTATATTTGCGTTAATTTGTTTAGCAAATTCAAATAATATTAATTTAGATGAATGTTGGAAAAAGAAATTGGATAAATGTTACAATAGGGATAAGGACCGTTGGGAGAAAAAAGAGTAACTCTCAAACATTTAATCTTTCTAATTCTTCTTTAAGCTCTTCAAGATTTCTTGCAATTTTTATTGTTGAATTTGAAATCATCACATTTAACAAGTCATCATTTGGTTTTCTAGAATCTTCCAAAATGCCAATTATAGGAATTTTTTTAAAATATGCAAATCCCATTTCCCATGCAGTTCCAGAATCCACCTCATTTCCATTTAATACTGCTATTAAAATATTGCAGTTATCAAGAGCATTTAAATCTTTATCAAAAAAATCAGCACTTTTTGTAATGCCTCTAATAAATAATCCTCCATCTTTATGAGGCAAATAAGTATTAAATCCAAGACTTTTAATTAATTTATTAATTTTCTCAAGATAATTTCTTTGGGATGGAGTAAATAAAGGTCCTGCAATATAAACAATTTTCATAATACTCTAAGAATTAATCCCTATAAAATCATTCCGCTGAAGTCATTCTTCTTTCTCTTTGTCTTTTAGGACCTTTTTGTTTTCCAGAAATTAGATGCTTTTCTTGTTTGTGCTGTTGTTCTGCCATTTTTTGTCCTGCTTCAACTGCTGATGCTTTTTTCTCGTCTTTTTCTTTTTTCTGTTCTTCTGTTTCTAATTTTGTTTCTTCTGCTGTTGAAACTGGCTTTTCTTCTGTTCTTTTCTTTTTCTTTTCTCTGCTTTTTTCCTCTATTTTTTCTTCTCTTGCTTTTTTGAATTTTAATTTATTAGGAAGTTCAACAAGTTCAACTCTAACAATCCCATTTTCTTTTATTGCTCTGACTTTTACTTTTGTAGGAGGATTTCTTATCCCTCTGTGCCACATTTCTTCATTAAGATATTGGTCTATTTTTATTTTTTTCAAATCTCTGTCGTAGATTTTCATATGCCTCACTAAAAATTCTTTTATTGCTTTGATTGCTTTTTCAGTTTTTCTGTACCTTGCGACTTTGTGTATTTCTCTTCTTAGAGGGATTGTGTATTCTCTTTCAATTTTTTCAGTTTTTATTTCTGCCATTTTATATAATTTTTTCTATTTGTTTAACTATCTCTTCCCTATCTTTTTCATCACAAAAAAACGCTATTGCCTCTTGGTATTTTCCTAATCCAGTTCCTACATGACAATGTGCATCACTTCCCATAACTATTATTTCAGCTCCTGTGTTTTTTAAAGTATAGCTATCAAATGGTTCTTTATATAAGTCATTTTTCTTTGTTATTTCAAAAGGAAAGTCTATTTTTTCTTTAATTCCATTTAAATTTCTAAAATGCATTCTGTAGAAAGTTATTTTATTCCATTGTGTAGATTCAAACTCATACCATTTCATTGCCATTTTATCCTAGATGCCACTTCTTTATCTTTCGTGGCTTGATGTGTAATTTAGTTCTTCTCCATGAACGTTTTACTACTGTTGTTGCAGATGGGTGAACACGTTTTCCTTTTCCGAATTTTTTTAACACAACCCAGACAGGAGCCCACTTTGTTCTTCTCCCTAATTTTGCAAGTGTTGCTTTTTTTTGTGGATTTTTAATTCCCATTTTCAATCTCCTTTAAAGAAACATTTAAACTTGTTTCTAATCTTTTTCTAGTATTTTGAATTCTTTCAATTTCTATTTCTTTATCTTTTTTATTAATCCCCTCATATTTTATTTCTAATGAGCGGGGGTGAACATATATAATTACATTATTGTCTAAAATTATAAGTCCATTTTCAACTAATTTTGGATTTAACACTCCTTTTAGAACATTTGTTGCTTCATCGTTTGAGTATAATCCATCTCTTACTTTTAACATATCTCTTGAATGGATTCTGTATCGTTTTATCATTTTACTCAATACTTTCTAAAAATTTAATTCCTTTTTCAGTGAGTTTTCTTCCGGCTCTTTTTCCTTTCACATTTACAACTTCTGTAAATCCTGCTTTATCACATTGCTGTAACACTACTCTAATAATCTTGCCTCCTGCTTTTCTGAATTCTTCTGGTTTTGAACCTCTGCTTTTTTTGCTTCCATATCTTGTTCTTAATCTATTTACACCAACAACTTTATTCTTGTAAATTTGCCTTAAAATAGATGCAGCTCTTTTATGCCAGAACTCTTCGTCTTCAATAGGACGTTGTTTGTTTGGTCCTGATTTTACATATTCTGCCCATTCTGGTTTTTCAAATTCAGGAATTTCTTTTAGCGCTTCTGCTAATTTTAAATTATATTCTATCGGGTTTATGCTTAATATGTTGCTCATATTTAATTTACCATTCCTTGCGGAATTAGATTCGCCATAAGCGATTTGGTTAAAAGTATAGAAGAAAATTGGTTTATAAAACTATTTATTTGGATAATTTTTTATAAAATATATAAATATTTATAAACCTTATCTAATCTTCATTTTTATGGCTGAATTAATAAAAATGGTTGAAGGGGGGTATAATCTTGTAGATAAAGATGAGGTTATTCCAGCAGCAAATTTAATACCTTTTGGAAGATTACACTCTTTTCCTAATAATGCTGTTTATTATAACAATGTTAATTTATTAAAAGGTAGTGTTCCTAATTTTTTAGACGAACTTAAATCCCCTGCAGCAGAATATGCAGAAAAAATGAAGGCCCCATTTTATGAATTGGAAATTAATCAACGATCTTATCCAGAACAGGGATTTTTTGGAGAAAATTTAAAGAAAGTCAATTTTTTTGCTGAGGCAAAAATTCAACTTTATGTTGGAAATTGTATTGTTAATTCATCAGAACTTTTAGATAATTTTTAATCTTGTTTCTTTTTTATCTCATGACTGTTCAAAATAAACCTATCGAACATCTTTTCTGAATTTGATAACAATAATTGTAAACCCAATAATTCTCGCTACATAATTTTTGCCAAGTCCTTTAAGTATTTTTTCAGAATATTCTCTAATTATTTTCTTGTCTCTTCCTGCATTTTTTAAAACAGAAATTCTTACTATCTTGGATTTTTTAAAATGATTTTTTAAACTATCAATAAAATTATCAGTAACTCCTTGCTTTCCTAGTTGAACATGTTTTTGTGCTTCCGGCATAGTATAAATTATAAATACTGGTTTTTATACTTTTATCAATCAGCCTTGAGTCTAATTTAAAGGAAGATTAAGCGAAGGAAACCTTGGTGTCCTCGCGCGCGTCAGTAGTTAAGTGGTAGAATTTGAGCTTCCCAAGAGCCTTTCTTAAAAAGAAAGCTTCGGTAAAGAAAAAACCCTTGGAAAAAGCTCGAGACCCGGGTTCAATTCCCGGCTGGCGCATAATTGAACTTGCAAGGTCAAGCGACAGACTGCACTAAAAATCCAAACAACTACAAAAGATTTTTTCAGCCGGCTGGCGCATATTTTATAAACAATTATCTTCTTAATAAAATATGAAAAAAGAAACAATTTCTATAATAATCATTTCTATACTTTTAATTGCAAGTGTATCTTATCTGTTTGTTTTATACAATAAAAATACAAAATTAAACCAAGAATATAATCTGCTTAATGAAGAAAAAAATAAGGCTGTTAATGATATGGAGCAATGCAAGTCAGATTTAGACAAAAAAAATTCAGAATATGATTTGCTTTTAGAAGATGCAAAGACGTCTGAAAAAACTTGCATGACTGATAATGCTTGTAAAGGAAGATTTTCTGGAATAAGTTGGAAATGTAATAATGTGGGGGATTTAGCAGATGAGAATAGTGCTTCTCATATATGCATTTGTAGTGCAGATTGCGTGTTAAGCGCTACTGAAATAAAAAATAGCTGAACAAAATAATTTTTAATTTTATTTTTTTTCCAGTTTCAAAATTTCTTCTTTTTTAACATTAATAACTTTTGCTTTGTCTGTTATTTTCCATGTTCCAACTTTTGCAAAAAATGGCTTTTTAATTTCTTTTCCTGTAAAAACATGAATTTTAACATCTTTTTTATTATCTCTCCAATCCTGACTGTATTTAGCACAAAAAACAGCAGTTTCTTTTATTTCTTCTTTTTCAGGGTTTAATTTTTTAATAACACAAAAAGGACTTCCAGGATTAACAGTATGCATAATAACATTTTCCTTTCCCTTAAACATTTCAACAAGTTCATCATTGTTTTCTGCATTTTTGCCAAGAAAAATCTTTGTTCCTGAACTTAATTCAATTTCTCTGAATTTCATAAAAAGAAAAAGTAAAAATAGTTTTTATACTTTTATCCCTTGTTTTCTCAGCACTTCTGATTTTTTCTGAGAACATTCTTCACATCTAAACTTAGGAGCATTGTCATTTGTCTTGTCATAATTTGAAGATTTTACCAATCTATATCCTCTTGCTATTTTTCCACAATCAGAACATTTTATATTATCTCTTACTTCCCATTGAGAAGATAATGATTTTGATGTAAATATAAATCTGTCAACCCAGAAAAATATCAAACCTCCAATGAGATTGGCAATTACTGTCGCAATCCATTTATTCATTGTTGAAAGCCATATTAATGCCACTGCAAGAATAGGGGTGCTTAATTGCCACCTGCATAAATAAAGAAAATATCTTTTAAAATTAACATTCATATCCAAAACAGGAAAACTTGTTTTTTAAAGATTATTTCAAAGTTTTATCTACAATCTTTAAGCATTTTTTTTGATTTAACCATGTAATCTTTTTCATTGCTTCTTCAAAACCTACCCATTTGTAGCCAGAATGTTCAAGTTTATCCAGATTAACTTTTCCTTTTTTTACTTCAACAGCAAATAAAGAATATGTTTGTCCTGTGATATTCTTTCTGTCTGAATATATTTTATCATATTTATATTCTCCATAAATATCAAATTTTTTTATCTTTAAAATTTTTAATCCGGTTTCTTCTTTTATTTCTCTTTTTACAGCGTGCTTTTTTGTTTCAAAAAACTTCATCCCCCCTTTTGGGAATTCCCATCCTTTCCAGTGAAGTTTTCGTTTAAGAATTAAATATTCAATTCCCTTTTTTGTTTCTGAATAAGTTACAACAAAGACAGCTCGACGGTATTTCATCTCACACCTTCCATTTCCTCAGCGCAACTTCCAATTCAACATGATTCCTTGCATATTCTTTTAATGAAATATTTTTCAATGTTGCATCAACTGCCTGTCGCATTGCTCTTGCTCCTGCAGTTGTTCCCAATGGATTTCCATGAATTCCCCCACCTGCCTGAATAACCAAATCTTTTCCAAGATGCTTTATCAAGAATGGAACATGCCCTGGATGCAATCCTCCTGATGAAACAGACATGACTGGTTTTATTTTTTCCCAGTTTTGTTCTAATCTTTTTTTTGTTTCTTTTACTTTCTTTTTTTCAATTTCATTTGATAATTCCTTTATGTCTTTTATTTTTCCTTCAAGTTTCCCAATCCCTGTTCCAATATGCAATGTATCTACTCCAATTAATCTTGCAAAATCTGCAATAACCATCATTGAAATTCCCTGGTGTTCATTTCTGTCAAAAGCAGCATGCATTGCTCTGTGTGCATGAATTGCCATTTTAAAATTTTCATTTCTTAAAGTTTGCAATGCACTCCATCCAGAAGTAAGAATATCAATCATTACATATTTGCTTCCTTGTTTTTCTGCAAGTTCTGCTCTTTTAATCATTTCTTTTGTTTCTGCTGTAACATTTACAAGATAAGCTTTTTTTTCTCCTGTTTCACTTTCCGCTTTATCTGCCATCTCTAAAGTTTTTACAACTCTTTTTTCAAATTCATTAAATTTTTGAGAAGATAAATTTTCATCGTCTTTAACAAAATCACATCCACCAACCCAAGATTCATAAGCACTTTCTGCATGATGTTTTGTGTTTAATCCTAATTTTGGTTTTATAATTGTTCCAACCAATGGGCGATTTTTAATTTTCATAATTTCCCTTATTCCTTTAATTCCGTATTTTGGCCCTTTCAAACTTTTCAAAATACTTTTTGGAAAACTAACGTCTTCCAATCTAATTGCTTTTATCGCTTTCATCCCAAAAATATTTCCTGCAATTGAAGAGAGTATATTTGGAACATTATTATATTCAAATAATTCTTGAGGATAAGCAATTTTAATCATTCCATTTTCTTTTATTGAAAAAACTTTTGCCCTTAACTTTTCAACATAATCCAGTTTTCCTTTTTCAACATCTGTCCATGTTCCTGTAGAACTCTCCAATGCTACGGTATTCGCTGCATCTTTCAATGACATTCTGTTTGGTATGATTTTAAATAAGCAGATTAAATCATTCTTTGGATGATAGTTAAGATTGACGAAGTCGAGTTTTTTCATTTTAGTTTTTTCTCCATAAAAACAATATTCTTTTTTTCATTATATTTTAATTTTTTATAAAATCCAAATGCTTTCGATTTTTTATCTGATATTAATCTTAATTTTCTAACTCCTTTTTGTTTATATTTTTCTTCTGCAAATTTTACAAGAGCTTTTCCAATTCCTTTTCCCTGATATTTCGATTTTAACCAGAGCTCATTAATGCTTGCTTTTTTATTGTTGTCTGTGTCTATATGAATTACAATAAAACCAGCTATTTCTCTATCAATTATACCAACATAAATATCCTGTTTTTTGAAAAAATTATTTGTTTGTTTAAAGGCTGTTTCTGAATTCCACTTTTCCTTATAAGGTTTTTTAGTCGATTCTATTTTTAATATTTCAGCAATCTCTTTCAAATCTTTTTTTTCAGCTTTTCTTATCTTCACCATCTTCTTTTTATACATCTTTTAGATATTTCTTCTTTAAGTAATTAATTATTTTTAATATCTCTTCACTGTTTTCCTTTGTTTCTGCAGGAAGGATATTCTTTCCATAATACATCAAACCATTCCTAATTTTTCTGAACCTATCAAATTTAATAGATATAATCTCTTCTCCAATTTCCTGTAATAAATAAGTAAATGCTTCATGTGAATAAATTTTATACCCTTTGTTTGCAGAAATTGCTTCTAAAATTACTCTTAGTATATCATAATATCTTATCATTACTGTTCTTGAGGATATCTCATCAATTTCCAATCTTTTCAATAAAAGCAAATCTGTATCAGCATTTTTAATTATAGATTTTATAAAAGGAATTTCTTTTTTTGCTGCTCTTACCAAACCCTTTTTAACAAAAAATTCAAAATTCATTTTAGCACCTCAAAATATCCATAAAGCACAATACCATTAATCCAGTTATTCACTAATTCTTTATTTGTTTGTTTTAATTTTTTAATCTCGCTCGGGGTGTGGGCAAATAATTGTATTTCATGATCCATTTTTTCCCTGAATTTTTCTAAATTTACTAAATAAGGTTCTTTCTTTTTTGAACTGATAACTAATATATCAATATCGCTTTTTGGGGTATTCTCTGCTTTTGCAAAACTTCCAAATAATATAATCGCTTGGGGATAATTAAATTCTTCCTCAAGAAATTCCAATAAACCGGAATTATTGATTAATTGGATATTGTAATTTAATTTTGATTGTTTAAAATTTCTATTTTCTGTATTCGCCTTGAATAAAAGATGGTTTAATTTATCTTCTGACTTTAAGATGCCTTTTTTCTCATATTCTTTCAGATATTTTGAAATTGTGGTGGGGGATTTCCTCAGTTTTTTGGCAAGTTCCCTGACATAAAACTCCCTATGGGGCTCTTCTATAAAGAAATTAAGTATTTTTTCCATTTTTATGGACAGTTGTCCAATATTATGAACATTTGTCCATTTTTAAGGTTTTTGGTTTCCTCACCATCTTTTTTATTTTAACTTAAATATTCTCAACTTTGCTTTTATTGTTTTATCTGAAATTTTTTTAATTTTTTTTCTTTTGGCATTGAACCAATTTTAAATAATTCATTATTAAATTTTAATCTTAACCCCCAAGGAGAATTTATTGTTAAATACATTTTTTTATCACCATAAAATATATCTATTCTTGGTTCATTTCCTATTGTTTTGTGGATATCTTTTTGTGTTTCAGTATTTATTTTTTTTCTTTTCCATTTTCCCGTTTTATTATTATATTCTTCATACAAACCCAAATCTAATTTAAATATTTTCCATACTAATTTATTTAAAATCTCAATTACCTCTTGTTTTTTATCGAATATATAATAATTATAGGTTTTTTGATTTCCGATTGCATGTAATTTTATTTTTTTCTTTTCCATTTTAAATCTTCTCAACTTCGCTTCCCTCTTTTGTATCATTAACATACCAACCAAGTTTTTTAATTTCTTCTCTTAATTCATCTGATGTTTTCCAGTCCTTTTCTTTTCTTGCTTCTTCTCTTATTTTTAAAAGTTTTTTAACTTTGTCAGGAATTTCAATTTTTTTATTCTCTTCAAGCTTTAAGCCAAAAACCTTGTCAAACTTCAAAACAAGTTCATATTTTTCAGAATTATTTAATTTATCATCTCTTAAAATTTCCCACATATATGATAATGCTCTCGGAGTGTTCAAATCATCATTCAAAACTTTCAAGAATTCTTTATAACATTGTTCAACATCGTTTTTGTTAATTTTCTCTTCGCTGTTTTTTATTTCTGAAATTATATTTTTTAATCTTTTTATTGTATTTTTTGAAGCATCCAAGTTTGTAAAAGTAAAATTCAACGGCTTTCTGTAATGTGCAGACAAATAAAAATATCTCAAATCCATTGATGAATAATTTTTTTCTTCAATATCTTTTAAATTGTAAAAATTTCCCTTGCTCTTTGACATTTTTTCTCCATCTACAAGAACCCATTCATTATGCATCCAGTATTTTACCCACGGTTTAACATCAAAAGCAGCTTCGCTTTGTGCAATTTCATTTTCATGATGAGGGAAAATTAAATCAACTCCGCCAGTATGGATATCAAATTGTTTTCCCAAATATTTTGAACTCATTGCAGAACATTCAATATGCCAGCCAGGCCTTCCTTTTCCAATTTCTGTATTCCAGAAAACATCTCCGTCATTCTTGTCATAAAATTTCCACAATACAAAATCATTGACATTTTCTTTGTCATACTCATCTTTCAAAATTCTTTCGCTTGCCCCGACTTTTAATTTTTTTGTTTTTATTCCGGATAGTTTTCCATAGTTCTTGAATTTTTTTATTGAGAAATAAATTCCATCTTCTGTTTTATACGCAATTTCTTTTTCAAGAAGTTTTTTTACTAATTCAACCATCTCTTGAATATGCTCTGTTGCTTTCGGCATTACTTCCGGAGTTTCAATATTCATTTTTTCTAAATCTTCAAGAAAACCTTTTTCATATTTTTTTGTGAACTCTTTTAATTTTATTCCTGCTTTTTGGCTGTCTCTTATTGTTTTGTCGTCAACATCTGTCAGATTCATTACTTCCATAATTTTGAATTCATTCGATTTTAATGTTCTTCTTAAAATATCTGCAAAAACATAAGCTCTTAAATTCCCTAAATGAACAAAATTATAAATTGTAGGCCCGCAAACATACATCCCAACTTGCTTGTCTTTAATCGGCTTGAATACTTCTTTTTTTCTTGTTAAAGTGTTATATAATTTTAATGGCATACTTCTTAGAGTAAAAAGGATTTTTTAAATTATTTTATTGTTACAAAAATCTGTGCAGTAGAATAAGATACAGAATCTTTATCAACTTCGAGATTAAAAGTCATTGTGCAAGGTGGAGCTGTTTCAGGAATATCTAATTTAACCAATCTTGGCAAATCAAGAGCATCTCCTGGTCCGAGTGTGAAACTTCCTTCTTTTCCGATTAACATTTCATTAGCTTCTTCTTCGGTAAGTGTAGTTCCGCATTTTGAAATATCATCAACAACAACAGAATAAGAAAATTCTGCTTCTTCAACATCCGTATTCTTAACAGAGAATGCAAATCCTTTTGGATCATCTCCTTTCTTTATTACAATTTCTCTTGATGTCGGATAAACCGCAAGTTTGTTTCCTTCTTTTGCAAAAAGTTGGGTTATCTGACTTTGAACTTCGCTGTCTATTTCATCTATAGCATTGATACTGCTTTTGAAAATTCTTTGTGTTAAAAAAATCCCAAGAATTAAAACAACCATTAAAAGAACTATAGTAACAATTGTTCCCACAGACATTTCCATTGCAGCTTTTTTGTTCATTTTCATTGTGTTGTTTGAATTAACTGACTTAACAAAGGAGCTAAATAAGCTATGTATAATATGCTCAAAATTAATCCGAGAATATTTAATATTAATCCTGCTTTTCCAAGGTTAGTTTTATTTTTTCGTTGCTGAACAAAACAAAAAATTCCTCCTATTACCGATATGAACGCTCCTGCTGTTCCTGCAAATAAAATGCTTAAAACTCCCAAAGTAAACCCAGAAATCCCAAGTCCTTCACCAATTGATTTTATCTCTTTTTTTTCAGTCATATCTTTTCAAAATCAATTAGTTTTATAAATGTTTTGAAGATATTGAATGTCTTGGAAGAATAATCTAAATTAAATTTGTTTTAATTAATTTAATTAATTTAAATGTGCCTTTGACAATATTTAAAAAGAATTCAAATCTTTATTTTTTGGGAATGTAGCTCAGCGGGAGAGCACATGACTGAAGACACAGAAATCTAAGATTTCTGAGTATCTAACTGTCGTCAGATATCATGGTGTCGGGGGTTCGACTCCCCCCATTCCCATTTTTTTTAAAACAATAAAATTTAAATTTTCTTAAAAATAAATTGTAAGTCAGGAATAGGCCACCTTCTGTATTTCCTCGTGATTATCTCGCGAACGGAAATTGTTAACATTTAACTATGCGGTTCAAAGACCTTGCACCTGTTGAGACAGCCGTTTCATCAAATCTCTCGTTTCGAAGTTCCACGCATGTTTCATTACTCGACGAAAGCTGTGTCGTTTCTGTTCTGGAGCTTTGCTTCACAGCAATTTTCCTTTCGGAAAACAACATATAATCGGTGGGCGGACCTTCCTCAAGAACTAATTTCGTTTATTTTCAAAATTTGCTGATTTAACAGCAAGTTCCCGAAGTTAACTACCCGACTTACAAAATTATCTAATTAAAATGTTATTTAAATCTTTTGATTATGATAAAAAATAAAAACTATTTGTTTGTTTATAATTTATGTATAAAAGAGTTATAGAAAATTTAAAAATATTGATTAATCTAAATCAATCTGACATAGAAAAGGATATTTACACATTCAATTCTAAAAAAGATATTAAAGAAAAAAAAGAATTAAGAAATAGTTTATATCAATCTTATTACAACCTCTACATAAATTCCTTACTGGTATTAAGACTTTTTGATGAACAAATTGAACTTAAAGATATTTCTTTTAACCGAGATGAATATATAACAAATATAAGTGATTTAGTAAAAATTCTAAATCAATTTGATAATATATACAGAATATGATTGCATATTGTGAATAAGTACGGAAGAAAGGAATTCTAAAATAAAGCTTTTAGTAGTTGTCTGCTGAAATTCTCGCCGAAGCTTGAATCTTACACAGCAACTCTATCAACGCCATCTTCTATGGCGGCCTTAGTTGTCTCGTTTTGCGGATGGTTTCGAGCTTAGATGCATTCAGCTCTTATCCATACAATGCGTAGCTATGCAGCCTGCTTTCATAACAACTGCTCACCAGAGGCATCCGAGTCCCGTTCCTCTCGTACTAGAAACTCGTTCCACTCAGACAACAACACACTTAGTAGATATCATACAAACTGTCTCGCGACGTTCTTAACCCAGCTAACGATCCCTTTTAATGCGTGAACTCCGACACCCTTGGGTGCTTCTGCACACCCAGGATAGGAAGAGCCGACAGCGATGTACCAAACCGCGCCGTCAATGTGGACTATCGGGCGCGACAAGCCTGTTATCCTTGGGGTAACTTTTCTATCAGACACGGCTTCTATTAAAAAAGCACGTGGGTTCACTAGGCCCGAGTTTCCTCCCTGCTTTTCTTGCTTTTCGAAAAACAGTCAGACAAGCTTTTGCCCTCGCACTCAACTCCAGATTTCCAAGCTGGATGAGCTTGTCTTTGGGTCCTATCGATACCTTTTCGACAGGGCACCGCCCCAGTCAAACTGCCCACCAGTTGCTGTTCTCTAAAAGAGTAAGCAATTTTAAGAAGAGCGAGTAGTATTACAATTTTGCTCCATCCCCACCGAAATGAGGACTTCGACGCTCCTACCTATTCTATGCGTTCCACTTAAAATCACAACAACAAGCTGCAGTAAAGTTCCACAAGGTCTTAGCTTCCCACTAAGTGTCTCCGGTCTTTTCACCGGACAATATGTTCGGAAGGTTCTGATTAGGGACAGCGACAACCTCGTTAAACCATTCATGCACGTCACCATTCAGATGACAAGGCATTACGCTACCTTAAGAGGGTCATAGTTACCCCCGCCGTTTCATGGGCCTTAGCTCTCTTGAAAAAGAGTTTGAGACACCACGACTGGGCAGGTCTCACCAAGTATACAAGTCTTTTCAGATTAGCACTTGGCTACGTTTTTGGTAAACAGTCGGGCCGTCCTTGTTACTGAGATCTACTAATGCAACAAACTTTCGAAAGTTACAAAAATAGACACCCCTTCAGCCGAAGCTACGGGGCCAATATGCCGAATTCCCTTAACCAGTTTGAACCTTTCAGGTCTTAGCCTTCTCAGCTAGGGCACCAGTGTCGGTTGTGGGTACAGCTAATCAAATTAAGAGCATAACTTTTTCACTGGCTCTTGGAGTCAGCAATTCACGTCGACAAAATTCATTAAGTTCTTAGCATTACGCTCACAAAATTTCTTTGTCGAAACTCCTTTCAGAGTCTTGCTTATCCTAAAGCTATTATACTATATAAAATTTAATCAGTACAGGAATATTAACCTGTTGCCCGTCGTCGTGCTAAGTTAAGACACAACTTAGGAGCTGACTAACCCTTGGCTAAACGATATTGCCAAGGAAACCTTACCCTTTCGACCTTTTCCGTTCTCAGGAAAATCACATCCTACTACTACCAGGATTCTCGTTGGTTTTCGTTCCAATCCTTTTTACAAAGAATCTTCTGCACAAAAACCACGCCTGCTTACCAGAACACTCTTAAATGAGTGCCTCCAAAGTATCGGTATTATGCTTAGCCCCGTCCATTTTCAGGGCCTCGAACCTCAATAGGTGAGCTGTTACGCTTTCTTTAAATGATAGCTGCTTCTGAGCTTACATCCCTAGTGTCTCAGGTTCAAGACACCTTTCGTTACACTCAGCATAAATTTTGGGACCTTAACTTTGGTCTGTGTTGTTCCACTCTCGGAAGTGTATCTTACATACACACCCTGTTTCCTGTCTTATGCAGTTTATAGTTTCTGAGTTGGAAAGAATTCCGTAGGCATTAGCCCCTGCAAATTCCATCCGTCCTATACCCCATAAACAAACAAGACAAGACTATACGAAGGCATATTTCAGCAGGAACCAGCCATCGCCAGATTAGATAGGCTTTTCACCCCTATTCACAGGTCATCCAAGCACATGCACATAGCACTAGTTCAGGCCTCCATCTCCCTTTCGAGAGACTTCACCTTGCCCACAAATAGATCATCTGGCTTCGGGTCTTACCCATGTGACTAACGCGCTTTCACACTCGCTTTCGCTTTGGTTACCATTGTTAGCCTCGCCACATAAGTAAACTCCCTGGCCCGTTCTTCGAAACGTACGTTACAACCTTTTCAAATTTAATTGAATAAAGCAGTAACCAACTGTAACTGTCAGATTTCAAGTCTTTTAACTCTCTGTTAAGAGTTCTTTTCAGCTTTCCCTCGCGGTACTAATACGCTATCGGACTTTGGTTATATTTAGGGTTAGCACTTAATCGTGCCATATTCAGACTTCCAATCCAGGAAGCCCTACTCGTTGAAGAGCGACATATTGATTTTATCTACGGGACTATCACCCTCTAAGGTATTTCTTTCCAGAAAATTTTGATTTATCAACTTAGCCACTTATCTTCACCACATCTCTAATTATCTTTCGACAACAGATTCGGTTTGCCCTCTGCCCTTTTCGCTCGCTGCTATTAAGGGTATCACTTTTGTTTTCTTTTCCTGCCGGTACTAAGATGTTTCAATTCCCAGCGTTTTTTTTCCTCTCGGAATGATTCAGGTATTTCAGGTTCAAAGTTTGCATGCAACTCGCCTGAACTTATCGCAGCTTGCCACGCCTTTCTTCATTTACCAAAACCAAGCTATTCATCTAACAGTATTTGTAGTAGAATTCCATACTTCTAAATAATAAGAAGCTTTCTTCCGTACTTATTTCATTGTCAATATGACTCAAATTGATAAGAGAGGTTTATTTCTCTCACCATTTGCCGATTTCTCGGTGTTTCAAATTGAAAATTTGAATATGATTTGTAATTATTGGTATTCTATTTTTATAATTTTTTTTGGATAGTTTTTTTCAATTTTATTTTCTAATAATTTCCCATCAGGTGAAAACATAGGGATTGTACTTATCCCAAATTGAAAATCTTCTTCTGGTTCTATTATTTCTATTAAATTTTCGTCTGTCATTTTATTTTTTGGTTTATTTGTTTAATTATTTATTTTATCCACCCAAAAAGAATGGACCTGCCGGGAATTGAACCCGGAACTCCTCGGTGCAAACGAGGTATTCTGCCGTTGGACTACAGGCCCGCGAGGACACCTTATCGGTTTCCTTCGCTTAATCTTCCCTTTATATTACTACTCAAGGTTGATCGAGCTGTAGTTTAATATTTTTTTTGGTTTTTAATGTTTTTGTTTTATTGATTAATTGTTAATTCTAAACTTATTGATTTAGGATATTTTTTATCTCTTATAATTTCTCTTGCACACTCAAAAACTTTTATTCTTGTTGAGCATTCAATAACATTTCCTTCTTCTGCAATTAAATAATGATTTTTGTCTACTGTAAGTCCTTGACTATGTATATTTCCATTATCTGTTCTTTCAAAATCTATTTTGTATTTTATTTCTTCTTCAGTTATTTTTATAGGTTCCTCAAAAGTTCCTTTTTCTACCATATAATTTCTTTCCATTTTTCTTCTCCATAAATTTAATTCACACCTCTTGAGTGTGATTTATTTTGCATCATCTCGTTGACTTCTCGACGAGAATCATATCTTAACTATTTCATCTTTAACAAAAGATGAGCGGTATGTTTTCGCAATCAAATAATTGTAATTGAATATTAGCATAATTAAACTAAAATTTTAGGAGGTGATCCATCTGCAGGTTCCCCTACAGATACCTTGTGACGACTTAACCTACCTTGTCTACCTAAGGTTCTCCTTCGAAAAGTTTCACCATAAATAAACTCGGTTGGTTTGACGGGCAGTGTGTGCAAGAGACAGGGACTCATTCACCGTTCGCTGCTAACAAACGATTACTACGGATTCCAGCGTCATGAGGCTGAGTTGCAAACCTCAATCTGAACTGAGCTGAACTTTAGGAGATTGGCTTCTCTTTTCAGAGTTGCATCTCGTTGTATTCAGCATTGACGCGCGCGTGTCGCCCAGGGGATTCGGACTGTACTCACCTAACGTAGCCCACGCTTTCATCCTTGTTACCAAGGCAATCTTTCTATTGTACACAAAGTAAATAAAAATGTGGGTCTTGCCTGTTACCTGATTTAACAGGTCACCTCACGGCACAGGCTGACGTCGGCCATGCAATTCCTCTCAGCGTGTCAGGTAAGCCCTTCAGACTGACCTTCATTCTGCTGTCGCTCCTGGTGAGGTTCACGGTGTGGAATCTAATTGAACCGCACGCGTCACCCGTTGTAGTGTCTCCCCGCCAATTCCTTTAAGTTTCGGTCTTGCGACTATACTTCCCAGGTAG
>Ga0172379_10000153_pt1 | contig 186779 bp, 192 predicted proteins | sample GrowelOW334metaG_FD_119756 | JGI IMG/M metagenome (GOLD analysis project Ga0172379, IMG submission 119756) | Groundwater microbial communities from an aquifer near a municipal landfill in Southern Ontario, Canada - Groundwater well OW334 metaG | ecosystem: Environmental > Aquatic > Deep...
ATCGAAAGAGACTTATGAAAGAGGTCTATTAAAAATCACCTTAAAATAAATTAAAGGTGATTTTAAAAAGCTAAATTATCGTTGAGATTATCCGCCAAGGTTAATCTCCAGACCTCTTTCTACCCTTTTATTATTTGCTGCTGTAGGTGTAACATTATATCCTCTTGATTCTATATGAGTCCTCAATACCCAAGGATTTAAGCTTTTATCATAATATTTTTGAACTTTCACTACGACATAATAACCTTCCGGTAAAATTTTATAGTTAAAAATATATTCATTGCCAACTACGCTACTACCATCCTTAAGAGTTATAGTTGAATCACCTCCACCGCCAACCAAAGTATCAACACCGGAGTCATTTTGCACATTCATGTTGCTACACATGATCTGAGAAGGAGTAGAACTAGTGGCAAAGGAATTAGCTTTAATATCCCAATAAAGTGCACAAGCGCCTCCAGTATCAGCTGCATAAAAAGCATACTGTGATTCTCTTCCATAACCTGATAAAGAATATTCTTTATAGTTAATGTTAAGCAATGAAATAGAAAGAGAAAGCAGAAGACTCGTAATAAGCACGGCGAATAAAAGAGTAAAACCTTTATTCTGATTTATTATTTTTTTTAATTTTTCTTTCATCTAATAGATTTTAATTATGCACCCCAAGTATTATAAACATTTTCTTTAATCGTAAAACTCCTTGGATAAGTTCCGCTAAGCCAGGTAACAACAACTTCGATAGATACTTCGTCAGGTTTCATAGGATCAAGTTGATGAATCCTTATCTTTCGTTTAAAAGGACTTGCAGGATCAGCTGAGTAGCTATAAATTCCAGTGGAACTGTTATAGCTAAGATAAGCATTAGTATATGAAATGGTGCTATTTATTGAATCAATATTGCAATATTGTTCAAGACATTTTTCAAGTCCCACAAGCCATCCTGAAGTATTATCTACATTAACTACATTTGTAGTTTGAATATTTATTACATATTCAATAGCATCTTGAGCTAGATAAAAAGCAATAATTTGATCTCTGGCATAAAGAGATGAAGCAATGCCTTGAGTAGAAATAACGAGCGGACCAGTTATCGCTATACTCAATATAGAAATTGCCACAAGAGACTCTATGAGAGTAAATCCTATTTTATTTTTAAATTTATTTATTATTTTCATTTGATTTATTGATTAAAATCAGGAATTCTTTGCGAAACAGTCGTTTGAATACTAAATGATGATTGAGTTCGTATTGTATCTCCTGAAAAACCCTGCAATACAATAACAACTTTGGGTTGCATATTATCATTGGGCAAACTTCCTATTACATAAAATTTCATATTTGTAATAACTATTTCCGATGCGGTCATTGGAATAAAATTATTTCCTCCATCAACAGACTTAACTAGCTGAAATTTGTCAGGATCTCCTGGATATCTAGAATGAGGAATTAATTTATAAACTACTTGATCACCAAGAGTTGTAGAATTGCCTCCGGCTTGCTCAAGAGCGATAAAAGTATCACCGGACGGACAATCAAGCGGTATATTCAATGTTCCGCCTGTTCCGCAGTGATAAGTCGTTCCTAGTCTCATTGTTCTCGACATGTCTTCCACTGCTAAATTTAAATTGTTCATAACTGACGCCAAAGTAAGAATACGCTTATTACCATCAACTATACTTAAAATAGAACCTAGACTTATTGTCATAACCACAATAAAAATTGCGGAAGCAACCATAATCTCAATAAGAGTAAACCCAGAAGTATGCGGAGCTATTCTTCGTGTTTTTTTTGAAAATTTCAATTTAAATAATTTTAAAAATATCATCTTTTTTTATTTTTTTAAAAACACCTCATCTTTTATTTATATCAAAAAATATTTTTGTTAAATTTTAAAGCAAATCCGAACAAGACGAAACTGGCTCTTGAACTGAGATCTGTCCTGTCGAGCTAATAACTATGCATTTATGTTTACCTTTAACTGATGAAATATCAATCACTGTGCCAGAGCAGTTTGGTAAAACATTTCCACCAGACACCAATCTTGTAGGACATTGTTCAGATCCGACTCCGAGCCTCTCGGAAATATTAGCGCTTGGTTCTGGTCTAATAAATGTTGTGTCCACAGTATCAATACTTCCATCGCTAAAACATTTCAAGGTTTTATTTGGAGCTACACCATAAGAAGCACATAGGTCAGAAATAACTACACCTTCTCTTAAAGTAAACGTATCTATTAATGAATCTGTGCCACTTTCATACTTACCATTTTTATTAACATCTGCAAAAAGAATAAAAGAACTTGCCTGTCCCGGCACCAAACTTGTAGTATTTTTAGAAAAACTAACCCCATACCCTATCTGAAAACTAGATAATGAAGGATTAACATTCTTAACTCCTAATCCATAAACCTGAGCCTCTCTTGCTGTAAGTGCGATCTCGTATGCTAAATTTGTAACCGTAAGATTACTATTAAATTGCGAATACTTATAAATAGTAAGAGAAGTTAGAACTATAAAAATTCCGAGAACAACAAGAAGCTCAATAAGAGAAAAACCACTTTTATAAATCACTGTCTGTTTAAATTTTTTGTTCATCTATACGATATAAAATTAGAATTTTCTATTTTAAATTTTTAAAACATCTGTAAGCTTAAAAACAAATCTAAATTGAAGAAAAACACCAGCACCATGCCAAGCACAAGAAATGGTGCAAAAGGAATTTCACTTTTAATTGTAAGATGTTTGAACGCTTTCGGCAATTTAATCGTGTGCACTATTGATAAAGATATATATTTAAATATGATAAGTGCCACACCAACAGCCGCTCCTATCCAAAAAGCAAAAACTATCGCTGAAATTCCCGCAGGAAACCCTAAACTCCACCCAATACCTAATGCTAATTTAGCATCACCGAATCCCATCCATTTTCCAGAAGAAAAAAACCACAGTGAAAAAAAGAATAGAAAAATAGCTAAACCTGTAATAATGTCACAGATAAAAAATTGAAATCCGCCGCCAAAATAAAAAGATCTGAATAAAAGTGTAATAAATGAAAAAACAATAAATGAATAAACTGCCCCATCAGGAATTATTTTATGCTTAGCATCATAAACAGTAATAACCATAAGAATGCAGAAAATAATCGCGTATAGAAATGCTAATAAAATATATTGCGGAAAAATAAAGAAATCAAAAAATTTAACATATAATCCTAGAAACATAAGACCTGTTAAAAATTCAACTATCGGATATTGCCAAGATATCTTCGTTTTACAAGATCGGCATTTTCCTTTAAGGAAAATAAAACTTAAGACTGGGAATAGTTCGAACCATTGCAATGTTTTACCACAAGAGAAGCATGCTGATCTGCCATTTATATTTTTCCCAGTGTTATAACGTAAAATAACTACATTAAGAAAACTTCCAATTATAATACCGAATAAGAATACAAAGGTGGAAAAATAATAAAACATAAATTAATTAAATTTAAAATACAAGTTCTGCTATCGTTTCTTGTCATAGCAATACTTACCCTTATCAGAAGCATTGCATGGTTGATTACTTGCACCATCAAAATCAGCTCCACCCGCACAGGCTGTTTCAGCTCCAGCATTATCACCACTCATATTTGCTGCGGCTTCAAGAGAAGCGCCTATATGATATCGTGTGCAAAGACCAGTAGACCCGACAACTCCACTATAAGAATAATTTCCTCCGAGTGGATCATTTGGAATAGAGCCTATATAATTTGGAACAAGCGATGCTACTAAATCACTATATGCCGCAGGGTATCTTCCATTATTAGCAAAATAAAATTCCAACGCCACAGAAATATTACTGACATCTGATACTCTTTTAGCGTCGCGAGATTTCATTCTTGCAGCACTAGCACTTGCAATAATAATAGAGGAAAGAATACCGATAATAGTGATAGCAACCAAAAGCTCTATAAGAGTAAAACCTTGCCTATGCAAGCAAGTCGCTTCAAATTTTTGTTTATTTATTTTTAAAAGTTTCATTTAAAATTTTTATAAATTTCTAATTCATTAGACCTCTTGCACAACCTCAATTTCGTTTATTTTCTGAAAATTTCGGCTGCAAACTTTCAAAAAAGCCTCGTCTCTATGCTATAGAGCCTTGCGTTTTTTTGAAAAGTTTTCGCTCGAAATTTTCAGAAACTAATTCGAAAGCAGATTATGCAAGAGGTCTATTTTAATTATAACATTTTAAAAAACAAAATACCCAACACCATTGCTGATGTTGGGATATTTTGAAATCTAAAAATTAGATTATGAACATATTCCCGCTGCTGCTGTGCCTGCCTTATTCCAACCTTGGTTATCAACACACCATGAACCAGTTCCCTTTAAAAGAGATACTGAAACTGCCCATTTCTGGCCAGCTGCATCGGTGTTACATACCATAGTTGCGCTTGAAGCTGCATTTGTTCCTGCTTGATCAAGAGCTCGGCTTACAGCTGCGTCAGCAAACACTGAGCCTGCTGTTCTGTTGCCAGCTGTTTTACAATCTGCAATAGTTACAGCTGTTGAACCATCAACATTGTATCTATTACTATTGTTGTCGTAAAAGATTTCTGCTTGTGTTCTTATACCTGAAAGGTTAGCTCTTACAGAAGCGTCAGCTCCTTTTGTTCTTGCTGAGTTTAAGTTAGCAACAACAACTGCTGAAAGAATACCAATGATAGCGATAACTACCAAAAGTTCAATAAGAGTAAAACCTCGTGACATTTTCTTTATCATTTGTTTTTTTAAATTATTTGCAAATAATTTAATATTAAATCGACCGTTATCATTCCTTATTAAGAATGATAAGTGCACGTAGTCATTATATCAAAAAATTCTAAAGAATATGTGGATAAAACTAAGTATATGTGGATAAATTGTATATAAATACTGAATATAAAAACAAAACATTCACTAAGTCTATAGTGAATGTTTTAAATCTATATTTTAATCTAGAAATTTTAGATTATTACTCAGAACATATTCCATTTGCCGCTATACCCGTTTTGTTCCACCCAGAACTATCAACGCACCATGAGGCTTCTGATGCATCCTTAAGCGGTGAAATTGACGAGGCCCACTTTTGTCCGTCAGTGCTTGTGTTGCAAACTTGAGTTGGACTAGCACCAGCATTAGTAAGTGCATTCTCCAATGCGCGCGCAACTAGAGGGTTAGTAAAAACACTTTTGCCATTTGCATCTACGCTCGTGCAATCAGAAATATCAAGACCGTAAGTATTTTCATTGTCATCGTAATAAATTCCTGCTTGAGATCTTATAGCAGTGAGATTTTCTTTTACAGCAGCATTTGATCCTTTTGATCGTAAGTTACTGATATCTGGAACTATGATCGCTGTGAGAATGCCGATAATCGCAATAACAACCAAAAGTTCGATAAGAGTAAAACCTTGTGATATTAATTTTTTATTTTTCATAATATATAAATTAAATTTTTAAATTACATTCCTGCAGAAATATTATAAATAGGAATAAGAACAGATGCAAGTAAAATTCCAACACCTAATCCTAAAGATACAATCATAACTGGTTCAATAAGATCAACAAGAGTGTCTACGGCGTTCATAACTTCACGCTGATAAAAATTTGCAAGAGTGTGAAGTATACTTCCGAGTTCAGCAGTCTCCTCTCCGACTTTGACCATCTGAACCATAATTGAAGGAATTTCCGGATACCTAGCAAGTGAGTTTGAAAGCGAGCTTCCTCCTTTTACAGCATTAAGAGTGTCTCTTAAAATTCCCTTATAAATATCATTATCGACTACAGCTAATGTAATTTCGAGAGCCCGCACCATAGAAATACCGCTAATAAGCATCGTGTTCATGTTGTCCGCAATTCTTGATAGATAAAGTTTTCTGTATAATGACCCAACATAAGGAATTGATATTTTAAAACGATCGAACATTACATGACCCGCTTCAGTTCTGATAAATCGATAAAGAAAAAATCCTCCAACTATAACAAGAATTAGTAAAAACACTCCGTAATCTACGAAAAAATTACTGAGCATAATAACAACTTTCGTATAAAAAGGAACCGCTTGTCCTGATTCAAGCAAGATTGCGCTAATTTTAGGAATAACAAGAGTAAGCATTAATACCATAACAGTAACGAATGTAAAAATAATGAAAGCTGGATAGATTAATGCGTTTTTTGCTTTTGTTACGATTTCGTATGATCTATCAAGATAATCAGCTAGATATTTAAATATTTCGTCGAGTTTTCCTGACTCTTCTCCAGAAGCAACCATGTTTACGTAAAATTCAGAAAAAACTTTAGGGTGCTTGCTGAGCGCTTTACTTATTGAACTTCCACCTTGAAGATCATCAGAAACTTCGCTTAATGTCTTTCGTAATAAAACATTTTCTGATTCATTTGCAAGAAGCCTAAATATTCTAAGTGCAGAAACTTGAGCTTGAAACAAAGTCGCCATCTGACGAGAAAGAATAACTACGTCTTTGTTAGATACTCTGTTTAAAAAAGAAATGTTGGTCTTAAGTAACGAAAATTCTGATTCAGCATTAGCGATATGAGAAATAATAAAACCTCGTCGCTGAAGCGATCCTATTGCAACATCGACATTTACTGCTTCTATGGAACCTTTTTGTTCAGCACCTGTTCCATCAATAGCTGTGTAATTAAATAACATGGTATTTATTCAAAAAATTTTCTAATTTACTAATTTATTTTTAGAAATTTTATATTCGGATGCAGTTCGAGGCGCGAGCGAGGAGCGAACCGAGCAATACTCTGAGTATTGTGAGGGAGCACCGGAGCTCGCAACGAAGAAATGCGCCGAATATAAAATTTCTACTATATTAATTTTTCAAGTGTCTTCGAGTTCAATGAATACTGATAAGCATTTTCAATGGTTATCTCTCCGTCTCTAACAAGATCGGCAAGCATTCTGTTCATATCTATCATGCCAGATTCCATACCGGTTTCAATAACAGTATTTATTTCATGAGTTCTTTTTTCGCGAATAAGATTTGAAACTGCGTTATTATTAATCAAAAGTTCATAAGCTGGAATTAAGCCACCAGAAATGCGAGGAATAAGTCTTTGAGAAAATACTCCGGCCAAGCTTCCTGCTAATTGAATACGAATCTGATCCTGCTGTGATGGTGGAAATGAGTCTATGATACGATCAATAGTCTGCGCAGCATTGTTTGTATGAAGTGTAGATAAAACAAGGTGACCCGTTTCAGCAGCCGTTACAGCAGAAGCTATTGTCTCTAATCCTCTCATTTCTCCAACCATTATCACGTCTACGTCTTCACGAAAAACGCTTATAAGAGCGCGGTGAAAACTGCTGGTATCGAGCCTGACCTCTCTTTGATCTATGATTGATCTTTTTTGTTCATACACATATTCGATAGGATCTTCAATTGTAACTATATGCTCTGCTCTTTCACTATTAATAAGGTCAATCATTGATGCAAGCGTAGTAGTTTTACCTTGTCCTACAGGACCCACAACCAAGAAAAATCCCTGTTGCTTTCTTGCAAAAGTTTCAAGAACTGGTGGAAGGTTAAGAGATGCGAGAGATTTTATATCTTTCGGAATAAGACGAAGTGCAACGCTTACGCTGCCTTGCTGAAAAAAACCATTTCCTCTAAATCTAAATTTATCCTGATAGTTGTAAGAAAAATCAATTTCCTTTTCTCTTTTAAAAAGTTCCAAATTTTCAGGAGTTAAAAGCACATTTAAAAATCCTTCGCTATCTTTTTTTGATACAACATCTTTTTTTATTAACGGTATCAAAACTCCAGCAACACGAATTGTTGGATGTCTTCCTTCAGATATATGCAAGTCTGAAGCAGCATTTTTAAAAACTGTATCTATTAATTCTTCTAATTGCGCTTTGTAATCCATTTTTTATTTATTAATAAATTAATTAAAATTATTTTTTACTCTCATTAATTATTCTTGTAACCTGTTCTACAACTTCAGAAGGTATAGTGCTAGCTTTAACTATGTAAGCTTTAACTCCAAGTGATTTTGCTTTATCAAAATCAGAATTCTGACTTTGATTAGAAAGTACGACTACAGGCACATTTTCGATAAGCTTCTTTTTACGCACTTCTTCAATTGTTTCCAATCCACTCATGCCAGGCATAACAACATCGATTACAACAACATCGGGAACATATCCTCCTTCTAGTTTTTTGATCATATCTGCACCATTTGTGGCAAATTCAATAACTGCTCCGTTTTTTGTAAACTTCAACGCATACATATCTAGAAGAAATTTATCATCATCGATTAGAAAAACTTTATACTTTGGATTTGTTTCATTCATATTGATAATTATATCACATTGATAATCCACCAAAAGCTTCTAATGTGTATTTGAACACCAATTACAGTGCGTTAACTTCCTGAAATGGAATTTCACCCTTCAGTGCTTTTATATATGCGTCTTCTTTCATTGTTATCAAACCATTTTTTCTAACAACTTTCATAATTTCTACTTCTGTAGGATTTTTCAAAATAACTGATTGTAATTCCGTATTCATTTTAAAAACTTCAAACACACCAATTCTTCCGCGAAGCCCTGTAGGACATTCGGATGAAGGGACCGGCTCATATACGTCACTTACCTCAGGAATTTCGCTTTTAAACTCAGATGGCAAATCTTCAAATTCTTTTTCAATGATTGTTTTTATTGTAGGTCGTAATGATTCTATTGGTTTTCCAGAACCAGCTGGACTTATTTTTCTAACTAAACGTTGCGCAATAGCAAGTATTAAAGTTGGAGCAATAAGATATGGATCAACGCCCATATCCACAAGACGTGGAACAACTCCCATGGAGTTGTTTGTGTGAATTGTTGAAAAAACAAGGTGACCTGTAAGAGCTGCTTGAACTGCGAGTTGAGCAGTTTCTTTATCTCGAATCTCTCCAACCATTATGATGTCTGGATCCTGACGTAATGTCGTGCGAAGACCTGAAGCAAATGTATAGCCAATCTCCGGATGAACCTGTGACTGGTTCATACCATCAATGTTATATTCGATAGGATCTTCGAGACTAAGCACGTTATCAGTTTCCCTATCAACTTCATTTAACATTGCATATAAAGTTGTTGTTTTTCCTGATCCTGTAGGGCCTGAGATAAGAATTAATCCATAAGGTCTATCAATACCCTCGCGAATCATTGCAAGATTTCTAGGTGTCAAACCCATTTCATCAAGAGGACGAACTCCTTTTTCTTGGTCAAGAATTCTCATCACAACTTTTTCTCCATAATATGCAGGAAAAGTAGAAACACGAAAATCAATCTTTCGATCAGCGATACGTGCACTGAAGCGACCGTCTTGTGGCTTTCGCTTTTCATCAAGCTTCATATTGGAAAGAATTTTTATACGAGCAACCATGGCAGAATGAACTTTCGCTGGAAGAACTAGGCTTGTTTGTAGAACTCCATCGATCCTAAATCGAACGCGTATTTTGTCCTTTAAGCTTTCAATGTGAACGTCGGAAGCATTGGCTTCAACTGCATAATGAAGCACAGTTGCGACAATCTTTGTAACTGGAGCTTCCTCAATTATTTTTGTTTCGCCAGGCGCAATTTTATATGACTCATCTCTCTGTTTTTTAATTTCTTCTTCTTCTTCTGTAAGTTCACTTTCCAGCTCTGTAATAGCTCTGTTCACCTCTCCAGTAAGACCCTTATACATAGCTAAAACTTTCTCAAAATCTTTTTGAGAAATTACAAATATTTTATAAGGTATATTTATTTTTTCAGAAATAAAGTTAAGAGCATCACGTGCTTCAATATTATCTGGATCCACAAGACCAACTTCTAAAATACCTTCAGCAACTCCAAGAGGCACGAGCTTATAATGATTGGCTGACTCTTCTGGTATGTATTGTAAAACTTCAGAAGGAATAGCTTTGTCTTCAACGATTTTTTTTGGTATTCCTAAATACTCGCTTTTTGCATCTACAATACTTTCTGGACTAACGCCCTTTGCTTCTAATAAGACTTCGACATTATTTTCACCACTTTTAACAGCTTCAGTGATAGTATTAAGATCACTTTCGCTGATAATATTTTTTTTAGCTAAAATTTCAAGAAAACTCATAAATAAAAAAATAACACTTACGCATGTAACCTTATAGTATAATTAATTCGATCAATTTGTTTTTTAATCAGAGTTGTAACTGTTTCAAGCGTAGTGTTACATACTATTTGTGTTACATTTCAAACTTTTAATTAAAATTTAAATTTTGCTGATTTTTCGGTGCAGTAGAAGGTGCGCTTAAGCTCGCCGTAGAAGGGGCTATCGCTTCACCTTGACCTATAGGTAAGAATGGATTCCTTCTTCCTACAGGTTGATCAGGAATAGTTACACTAAAGTCAGACAAGCTCATAAATATTTCGCTTTGAAAAATAGAAGTATCAAGAGATATTTTACTTAGATTGTTTAATTGGGAAAGAATTTCCTGACCTTCGGCTATTTGAGATTGATCCGTCTGATTTTGAGAAACTAATAAATCGGAACTTGAAGCATCTTTTTTAGGAAAAAAATAAAGATAAGCCATAAATAAAATAATAACGGCAACCACTCCTATTATTAAATTCTTAAATTTTTTGATAAATTCCATTTAATTATTTTTAGTATAAATTTTATTTGAGTTTAAGAACTCTAATTTTAACTAACTGGCGTTATAACATTGGCTGCGGGTGTGTTACCAACATTACCTGAATTTAAATCGAGCCAATAAGTTTGTATCGTGACATTGTATTCATTCAAATTTTCTTTTGATGATTTAAATGATATTGAACTAATATCTGACAATCTTAGACTGCCTTCCATGTCTTTAAGAAAAGCTAAAAAATTATCATATGAAGCAGCTACAATAAAACTTAATTTGATCGAATTCAAACCATTTTCTTCTAAAATAGGTTGTGTAATAGCGCCTGCCTTCTGAGTTGTTCCTGTATTTTTTGCAAAAACAATTTTCTTGATAGTCATTCCGTATCTATGAGCAATGCTATCGATATCATTAACAAGCTTAACATTATCAACATTGTTAGGTAATAACTTATCAAGTCGATCAAGCTGATCTTGAGAAATAGTGTTATATTTTTTCATGAGTTCATTTCTAACATTCCTTAATTTTGTCGCATTAGCTAAAGCATCACTATACTTTTGATTTTCCACGGTTAAAGATTTAACATCCTGATATGTCGGATTTAATACTCCAAAGAAAAGCGCTATAGCCCCTCCGAGAAATATAATTGGTAAAAAATTTTTCATAAAATAATTGTGATTGTTTTAATTAGCAGGTGCTGATACTGGTAATGATAGTGTGTTTGTTCCAGCGTCATTAGCATTATCAGCATCCATATCATTCACCTTAGATAATGAAAGTAAATGTTCATAAGAAACCAAAAGAGGATCGAGGGTAGAATTAAATGAAAATACAACATTACCATTAGATCCTAAATCCAAATCAGAAACTATTGGACTTTTTATCATATTATTCTGTGCAAAAACATCTGACTGAAGAGCTATTGTGCTATAATCTCTCGCTTCACCTCTTAGAGATAATGATATGTTTCCATCGCCTATGCTTTCGTATCCCATTTCTGAAAACGAAACATTCTGTAGTGTTGATTTTTCTAGAACATCAAAAATACTTGAAACAACTAAATGTCTTCTTAATAACTTCTTTGATAATTCAATTCTTTTATCTAGAACAATGAGTTGTTGAATTAATTCGGATGAGAATTCTGACTTAGCCTTAGCAATACTATCTTGAGCATCAGTAATTTGCTTATTTAGAACCCCCTTCCATAAAATCATTCCTCCAGAAACTACAAGAATTGTTAGAAAAACAATAAGTGACAAAAATAAAAACAAACCAATACCGCCTTCTGAATTAACAGAGGTTCTTTTTTCTTCAATAGGCTTTTTAGGTATAAAAGATGTTTTAAAATTTTCTTCCATTTAGTTATATTATATTACGAAAAAACAAAGTATTATAGGCAACTATCCACAGTCTTGATAGTCAGCTACTCGAATTCTTGTAGCTTTCGCAATGCAATACCAACAGCAACAGAAAACTCAGGGCCAGTAAGCCTTAAAATCTCCTCCAAGAACGCTGGTGTTTCAACTTTTGCAAAAGGATTACCTAAAACTGCATCTGTTTCAAATCCGCTTTTAGAAAATTCTAACAAACCATTAAGAGCGACGCCTCCTCCTGTAAGAATAGTTTTGAGGATCATCTTATTATATTTTTTTTGATAATTTAAAATAAAACTATTTGTTTCAGAAAATATATAATCGAGAGTAAGTAATATAACGTCCTTAACATCCTTATCGTTTATTTTTTGATTTGGAGCATATGCTCTTTTTATCTTTTCTGCCTTATCAACAGGAACATTTAGCGCGCTCGCAATATTTAAAGTTATGTCTTGAGATCCTCGATTTATAAGGTGAGAATTTTTTATAACACCTTTCTCAACAACATAAAGTTTTGTTGTTGCTGCTCCCATATCGAATATCATTACTGGTGATTGTTCATTTTCTAGAACTGCACGCATTGCTGAAAACATTTCTATCTCAAAAAAACTCGCGTGAAGAGAAGACTTAGTAACAATATCTTGGTAAGTGTTCAAAACAGAGTTATGAATCGCAACAACTAAAACTGTCGTCTTCTTATCTTTATCGACTTCATTGTCTACAGGCTCGCCTTCAAACTGAACTTCCTGATCATATTCTTTTGGGAGTATTGTCCAATCAAGACTTACTTCTGAAATAGGAACTGGAATATATTTTCTTGCCTCAAGTGGAATCATTTCAGCAAGTTTTTTTTGATCCAGTGTTGGTATATCTATAAGAGTCACTAGACTTGAACGGAAAGGGATTGATATCGCACAATTCTTAGTAGTAACATTGGCCTCTTTCATCAGGTCTAATAACGCTTCAGCGATTTTATCAGAAGAAAGATTTGTAGCTCTACCAACTTCTAAGCCAGCATAAGGACCGAGAGCTAATGCGCCATAAGTTTCAAGAACGGCACGTCCTTTTTTTCTCTTTAGCTGAACAACCTTAATAGAAGATGATCCGAGGTCTATGCCTAAAACGCTAGTCTCATCTTTTTTAAAAGGATTAAATTTTAAAATATTTTGTAAAATATCTGCCATTATTTAGAATGTTATAGGCATATCTGCTATTTTATATATACGCAGATAGGCAAAACCAATTTATACATTTTTATTATATCATACCAATAATGGTAAGATACCAACAATACACACATAAACACTATGGAAAAAACACTAAAAAAATTATTATGCTCACTTCTTGATTTTATTTTGCCTAAAAAAGAGCAAATAAAATATTTAGAGCTTTTAACACAGGATGAATTTTATGAAAAGACGGCAAAAGCCGATAGATTAGGCCTTGGACGACAAACCTTCCCTATTTTTGACTACAGAGACTCGTTGGTTAAAAATGCTATTTGGGAAATAAAATATAGAAAAAATGAAAAAATTATAAAACTTATAGGGAAAATTCTCTCTGATGAATTAACAGCAATACTTGGCGACTTGAGTTTATTTTCAAATTTCAATTATCCAATTTTGATACCTATCCCCCTTTCAAAAAATCGTGAAAGACAAAGAGGCTTCAACCAATGCGAACTTATAGCAAAAGTTATATGCAAAAATTCAGTTGGTATATTTTTTGAAAAAGATATTTTAATAAAAATTAAAGACACCAAACCTCAAACTTCTTTCAGTGATAGAAAAAGTCGTTTAGAAAATTTAAAAGATTGTTTTGAAATTATTGATGTGCAAAAAATTAAAAATCAAAACATCATTCTTTTAGATGATGTTACTACGACCGGCGCAACTTTAAACGAAGCAAAAAAGTGTCTTCTAAATTCGGGTGCTAAAAAAGTTATAGCGATAACAATTGCACACTAGAATTACTTGGTTTCACTTTTCAAAGTTGGATCTGTATCAACTTCAAAAACTTTAAATTTAATTCGCCCAATATATTGACCATTCGGAGTTAAAACATTTACTCTCCAAAGTCCTGGCGTAACATTCGCTTTTATTGAATAAGTTCTATAACCACCATCTCGTCCTCCAACTATAGGAAGCGCTATCTCCGCAACGTGAACCCACGTCTTTTTTATTTCATCATACTTCTGCCACTCATGAGTAATATCTATATTAATAAGAGTCGGAGAAAAAACAGCTGTGTAAACATAAATAGGATCACCAGAAATTATGTGAACATCTTCATATGAACGTAAAAAATTTATCGTATTTGTATAAAAACTTTTATTCTCTTTTTCAATTAAATAATTACCTGAATTATTTTCATCACTTATAGAGTGATAAATTCCATAGTCTTTGAGAGATAGAGGTAATGGCGGAATAGTATTTGTAAAATATAAAACATTCATTGTTAGATAAATTCCAAAGATGCTCAGAAAAATTATTTTTTTATTGCGAATAAATCTTTCACGTGTAATGAAATAAAGTAATGCTAAAAATATGCCGATAACGACAAGACTTACTACTCCACTCAAAAGAAAAATATCACTACCGATACGGCGTATCAATACCGGCACAGAAAAAATTGCAAATGAAAAAATCGAAAGAAAAAGAACACTTATCTGAAAGCTCAAACGAATATATTTTTCCTTATAAGCTTCATTGAACATAAAAACAATAAAGAGCAGAAGGAGGAAAGGCCAGCTAGCAGTAAGGGTTGCGCCTCTAAAATAAAATACGAGGAAGGTGCTAAAAAGGCCTCCAAAAGCGAACTGTATCGTAATTATCAGCCAAAAGTGAACGAAGTCTCTGGTCTCTTGTTTAAGTTTTGATTTTATTTTTTCGTTTTCAACATGATTTAAAATAATTATTCCAGCACCAGCAAACAGTAAATGAAGAATTATCCAAAAATTTTCAATAAATAAATCTACTCTCGTCAGAAAAAAAATGTTAAATATAAATCCTGAAATAAGCGAAAAGGAAGATATCGGCCTTTCATATTTGAAATACCAATGTTTTATCCAATGTATTGATTTTCTAATTTTTTCTCTAGGCATTTTATTTTTTTATTTACAAGTCTTTGGAGAAAAATCCTCTTTGCTAATTGTAGAATTATCTGGAGTAAATTTTCCATTTTCTACAATAGAACTGTCTCCTTTAACTAAAAAGCAATTAGCACCTACCACAGGAAAAACTAAACCCTTTTTGATAAACGCTACATACCAACCATTGACATCAAAAGTAGTCATTACAGTTTTTGGAGGTAGATCGTTTGATGGATAATCAGCAAATTCTGGATATCTTGCCTTAACCATAGCGATAGCTTGATCTTCTGAAAAATTGACCGGCATGATTTTTTCATTTAAAGAAATATCTTTGTGATTAAAAACTAAAGATAAAGCAACAAATAAGAGCGTGGAAAATATGGCTACAATACTTAAATAAAATTTAATGTTCATATTATTATTCTATCTTTTTGATAAAATTTTTACAATAAAATACCGCGCGAACAAATCGTTCACGCGGTATTTAAATTTCCATCTGCTATTTAATTTTTACAACTTTCTCCCAAGGTAAGCCTGATTTTCCAAAATGACCGTAAGCTGCGGTTTTTTGAAATATTGGCTTGCGCAAGCCTAAACGTTTAATAATACTTTGTGGACGAAAATCAAAATTTCTATCAACGATATCTTTCAAGCTCTTGCCATTTTCATCAACTGCTTCAACCATAACTGGTTCTGCTTTTCCAATTGCATAAGCAACTGAAACTAAAGCATTCTTCGCAAATCCATTCATTACTAAATTTTTAGCAACGAAGCGAGCCATATATGCACCTGAACGATCAACTTTTGTTGAATCTTTTCCAGAAAACGCACCTCCACCATGAGGCATAACTCCGCCATAAGTATCAACCATTAACTTTCTTCCCGTAAGTCCTGTGTCGGCATAAAATCCTCCTAATTCAAATTTACCTGAAGGATTTATTAAAACCTCTATACCAGAAAGATCTTTTCCTATAATTGGCTTAATGATCTTTTTTGTTATTTCATCTTCCATTTCTTTTCTGCTTACATTTGGCTTATGCTGTGTACTTACTAAAACTGAAACAACTTTTCCATTGTTAATTGTAACTTGCGATTTGCCATCCGGTAACAGCCATTTTATACCTCCTTTTCTTCTGACCTCTTCAAGTTTTTTTACAAGCGCGTGTGCTAATACAACACCTTTAGGTAATGCTTCTTTAGTTTCGTTTGTGGCAAATCCATACATAATTCCCTGATCGCCTGCTCCTCCAGTATCCACACCCTGAGAAATATCTGGCGATTGTTCTTCTACATAAACTTCAACATCAAGATGATCATTGTGGCCAATATCCTTATAAACTTTCTTGCCGATTTTGGCATAATCAACTTTTGCTTTAGTTGTAACTTCCCCACCTATAATAAGATGTCCATGACCTCCAAAAGTCTCCACAGCGACACGACTTAAAGGATCTTGCCTCAAGCATTCATCAAGAATTGCATCTGATATTTGATCACAAATTTTATCAGGATGACCTGAAGTAACGCTTTCTGCTGTATATATAGAATTCATATTTTTTTAATTACTAATAAAAAATCCCTATTAAAAGGGAAGGATTAAAATTTAGATGTCTCGACAGACAATATCTTCCCCACTTTGGGCTAGACTTAGCACCTTACACTTAACTTAAGGTTGCTGGCGAATCAACGGGCTAGTTCCCTCATCGCACTCTTGATATATATTAGATCTTTTGCAAATAACCTTTCTTTCAAAATACATGAATTTTTCTAAGAAATCCTATCTGCAAAAGATCTATTGTAAATTGATTATAACAAAAACATTTTACAGCACAACTGGACTTGAACTAAGAACGTTTTTTAAATATTTCTGAGACTTGTTTCTTTATATCCTTACTCATATAAAGCAGATAATTAAAATCCGAAGGATAGCCAACAAGCTCCATAAAACCGACTCCGGGAACTTCTTTACCATCAACTATTGCGACAACTTCGATCGGACTCTCCCAATAATTTATAGCATTAGATATAAATTCCTGATCAGACATCAACGAGCGAACTTTTAGCACAATATTTTTGTCTGGAATTTCTATTGTCCAAGAAAGCGGATACTCTGCTTTTGTTTGAGAACTTTTCCAAATTTCATTGCCGGGCTTTAGTATTAAATTTTTGTAATGTTCCGACTTACCTTCGTGGTCTATCATATCAACCAAAAAATCTTTTTTCTTTTTATCATCATATTCAACACACATAATATCTAAACCATTTTCAAGCTGAATAGAAAACCAACTCCACTTATCTTCTTGATAAGAAACATCCGCCCATTGATGATCCATCCAGCTCTTTCCGGTAACCTCTATAGTTTTGCCATCTATATTTATAGTGCCTTTAGTTTTTAAATCAGTAAGTGAATAATAATAACTTTCTCTATCACAAACAGAAATATGTCCTTCACCCCCTTCCAAGAGTGGCTGCTTTTTTGATTTCAAATCAAGATTCATAAATTCAGTCTTCATATTAAAATTAAATAGTTCAGTTTCAACAATTTCATTATTAACATAACCTGAAGTTAAAATTGGACTTATATAATTTGCAAATAAAAGAGGTTTGTTAAAACTATCCCGAGAAACGAGAGAAATATTTTGAGTCTCTTTATAATTTTTCTGGGCAGAAATATCAGAAACAAAAGAGTGCGCAAAGTAAAAATTTTTTAAAGGATTAAGACTGTCTATGAAAGGAATATTTTTTATATATGGAATTTTTACTTTCTTTGTATCAGCCTTAAAAAGACAATTCATAAAACTGTAATGATTGTCATCTTTGTCTTTCAAGTGACCGTTAAAATACCACCACTCAATAATAGCGTCATGCGCCTGATTATCATCAGGGAAATAAATTGGTTTAATTTCTTTATACATATTTTATATAATATCAAGCATCAAACAAAGATCAAAATTAAAAAAACAAAAAGCGCGACGAAATTTATATTCTTGTCGCGCTTATTTTTTACTTGAGATTCTATTCTAAACTTAAGTGTTTTAAAATTTTCTCAAGAGTTTTTTTATTTTCTATTACACCTTGGTGACCAAAAAAACGAATCATATAGTTCTTACCATATTCGAGCTCGGAACTTGTCGCGGGTATTATCCTAGTATCAAGTGATGCTCTTAAGCTAAGTGTGTTAACCTCATTAAGTAAATGATCTTTCGTTTTTAAATTCTCAAGAAAATCGCTTCCTGGCCTAATTTGTCTTATTCCTATTTTTTTAGAAAAATACGCCCAGATAGTGCCATCATTTGGAGAAGATACTGAAACGAAATTAATAACCCTCTCATCGCCTCCTAAAAAATACATATAGTATCGAGCAATAAGACCGCCCATGCTAAAAGCTACAATATCGATTTTCTCACCTGGATTAAATTTTTTTTCAATATATTCCTTAACTTGTTCAGCAGAAAATTCTAACCCTACAGAACCATCATTTGGAAAATAATCTAATCCATAAACTTCAAATCCACGATCCTTTAAAAAGGATGTTAATTTTTGAAGTGTTTTCATAGATCCTCTTATTCCGTGAATTATAATTACAGGATTTTTTTTAGATGTTTTCACTATTTCGCCTTCCATTCTTTTCTGTGTGAATTTTATAACTTTTTTCTGTTTTGGCAAATTTAATTTATAAAAAATTAAGCAGCTTTTTTAACTGCGCTAGCTACCGCTTTTGCAACACGCTTATCAAAAGGATTAGGAATAATATAGTTAGCTGATAATTCTTTTTTAGACACAAGCCCAGCTATAGCTAGAGCTGCAGCTAATTTCATTTTTTCCGTAATCGCTTTTGCTCGCACATCGAGTGCTCCGCGAAAAATTCCTGGAAAAGCCAAAACATTATTGATTTGATTTGGATAATCAGATCTTCCTGTGCCAAATATTTTTATTTTTGTCTTCTTCGCATCTTCAAAACTTATTTCTGAATTTGGATTTGCCATAGCAAAAACTATCGGATCATCTGCCATATCTTCCACCCATTCTTTTTTTAAACTATTTGCGACTGAAACACCAATAAAAACATCGGAGCCTAGAAGTGCCTCTTTTAAACCACCTTGTTTTTTTTCTTTATTAGTAAGCTCTGCAATTCTTTTCTTATACTCGTTCATTTCACTTCTACCTTCATAAATACTTCCTTTGCTATCAACCATAATTATATTTTTACCAGAAACTCCGTAATGAATTAAAATATTAACAACAGCCATAGCTGCGGCACCTGCGCCATTAACAACAAGTTTTATTTTTCTTGCATCTTTTTTTACAACGCGCAAAGCATTTACCAAAGCAGCCAGAACAACGATCGCTGTGCCATGCTGGTCATCGTGCATCACAGGAATATCTAATTCATTTTTCAATCTTTCTTCAATTTCAAAACATCGAGGCGCAGAAATATCTTCCAAATTTATTCCGCCGAATCCTGGTGAAATTAATTTAACCGTTTTGATTATTTCTTCAATATCCTGTGTAGCAAGACAGATTGGATAAGCATCAACTCCCGCAAACTCTTTAAACAAGATCGCCTTCCCTTCCATAACAGGCATCGCAGCTTCAGGACCTATGTTTCCCAGACCTAGCACAGCAGAACCGTCTGTAATAACTGCAACAGCATTAGATTTTAATGTGTAATCAAAAACCGCCGATTTATTTTTAGCAATATGTTTGCACACTTCAGCAACCCCAGGAGTATACGCAAGCGACAGATCTTTTTTATTTTTTATAGAAACTTTAGATCGAACTTCCAATTTGCCTTTTAGTTTCTTATGTAATATCAGCGATTGTTTAAAATAATCCATACACATTATATTAATTGATAAAACCCAACTGTTATTCCCGCGAAGGCGGGAATCTAATTTCCATCTGCTTAATCTGGATTCCCGCTTTCGCGGGAATGACAGAGAATAGTTTATTATACAAGTAAAACAGCTCCTATCAAAAGATGGGGGCTGTTTAGAAAATTTCACTTAAATTTAAGCGCTGACAAATATAGATGTTACAAAACCATCTATTGCGACCTTGTCTCCAAATTCATGTTTTAATTCAGATAATTCTGCCTTTAAATTATCGAGATCTTTTTCACTTTGACCAATTGCAATAATCAAAAATTTTTTTGAACTAGTTAGTAGATCTCCAAAACCATGATGACCGAAAGCAACGGACAAAGCTATACCACATTCTTCAAGAGAATGATCCTTACCTAAATATTTTCGGCTTACCACAAAACCTTCAGGCAAACCTTTAACACTTAAGTAATTAAATCTTCCTGTGCCATCATAATAACAAACACGCGCATCATGAAATTCTGCAGGACGAGCCATCTCTTCTGCTGAAATATGAATATGTGAAATTCCTTTTTCTTTTGCTATTTTTTCATACCACAACTTTGCTTTTTCATCTGCATCTTCTGGTGGAATACCTTGTTGTGCCGCCCAAACTTTTAACGCAGCGCAACCATCGTGACTTGATATTGCATCCAATTTTGCATCTGCAAAATATTTTTCAAAAGTATCATCAGAAAGCAATATTCCACTTCCTGCGGAATGAACTCCCCACGGTGTGCCTTCATCCATACAACAAAGACAATTTATAAAATTTTCTCTGGGAAATTTATTTTTTCCCAAATTAAAAGAATCCGTAAAATCAGATAAAGTTTTAATATACTCAGCAAAACCTATATTGTAGATTTGGCTCATAATACTTTCCTGCTCGTTAAATTTTTGATTCTTTTCCATATTTATTATTTGACACTAACCGATTGTAATAGACAAAGTAGCAAACAAACTAAACAGCCACTCTTTTTACTAGATTAATTGTATTTCTAAAATAGTCAAATTAAAAACACAACAATTTGACAAGTTATAAATATTATCGTAATCTTCACTCAGATTATGAAAAACGACACTATTGCTATTGAAGTTTTAAAACGAGCATTGGAAAAAAGTTGGACTCAAAAAACATCTGCTGATCCAAAAAACTGGAACAAGGAAAATCCTCAATGGGGACAATGCGCAGTAACCGCACTTGTCGTCCAAGATTTATTTGGCGGAAAAATTTACAGATTAGATCTGGCTTTTGCTGATGATCTTAAAGTAAGACTTATGCGATCGCATTATTTTAATTCAACAGAGAACCAGCTAATCGATCTTACTGCTGATCAATTTCAGAATAATAACGATGAATATTATATTCAATCAATTCAAATGCCGGAACGCATCTTACTTTCATCAAGAGAGCGCTTGCTTTCAAATAGTGAAACAAAATCAAGATATCTTCGATTAAAACTTGATGTTGATCGTTATCTTTCTCGTGTTCCAAAAAAATAGAACAAAAAACAAAAAGCCGTATCTTTCGATACGGCTTTTTTAAATTATATTAAGAAATTATTTTGCTTCACAAACGCCATCTTTGCAACCTTCACAATTTCCACAACCCTTGCAACAACCTCTGCAAAGTCTTTTGTGGTTGATAATTTCGACAACTGCTGAAGCTCCAACTAAAACATATATCACTCGCGCTAACATAGAATCCATTCCTCCTAAAAAGATGCTTATATCATAACCCATCAAACCGACAAGAAGCCAATTTAAACCACCAATTATAAGAAGAATAAACGTAACCATGTGCAATTTTTTCATACTATTTGTATTGTGGGCTTTCACCCAACTTAAATTAATAAATACAATTACTATTATACCGTATTAAAACAACGTCGAAAATCAAACTGTGTAAAACTTTTTAATTTTATCTTTTCTATATTTTTCTTTTTCTAAGCCGACTAAGCAAAAATAAAATTCCTGTAATTACTGCCGGTCCAGATATCGCAACATACCAACTCCAGTGACGATCGAGCCCAACCATATAAACATAAAAAATAGCGAAAGCAAAAAAAGCGATCGCACCAACTAAGTCTCTCTTCCAAGATATTATAAGCACCAACAACAAAACAATCGGTAATAAAAGATGCATAAAAAGCGCTGTGACCATCTCCCAACCTTGATATCCGCTATCAAACACATCTAAGGCAAACAATGACAAAAACATTATAAATAAAATAGACAAAACTCTAGGACTCCAATATAAAAATTTATTTAACATAATTTAGCATTATAACATTATTTTAAAATTTTTCTATAGATTTATATGACCATTTTTTGTTGCAAAATTTTGTGATATAAATAAAGAATAAATAATGACTTCAAAACCTCCAAAAAATAATCTGAAAATCGGACTCGCACTAAGTGGTGGAAGTGCTTTGGGACTTTTTCATATTGGTGTTTTACAATCTCTTGAAGATCATGATATTTCCATAGATTGCATTAGTGGCACTAGCGCTGGAGCAATCGTAGCAGCTTGTTATGCTTTTGGTATTTCAACAACAGAAATAGCTGCACGAGCAAAAAAAATAAGCTGGTGGAATTTGTCTAGTTTTTCTTATTCCAAAATGGGTCTGGCAAATACCGACGCTATTGGCAAACTAATGGAAGAAATTTTAGGTCCAGTAAATATTGAGGACGCCAAAATTCCTCTAACGATTGTAGCAACTGACATTAAAAGTGGCGAAAGAATAGTATTTAAAAAAGGTAATGTATCACAAGCTGTTATGGCTAGTGTTTGCATACCTGGATTATTTGCGCCTGTGCATGTCGGTGACTTATTGTTAGTAGATGGCGGACTAGTAGAAAATCTGCCTTTATTAGCTTTAAACGACTTAGAGCCTAATTTAAAAATTGGAGTAAATTTAACTCGCTGGCGAACCTGTAAAGAACCAACGAGTGTTATTGATGTAATGCTTAACACTTTATATATCATAAGCCAAAAACAAATCATCTCTCATTCTCAAGATACAGAAATTTTAATCGAACCTCATTTAGAAAAATACAGTGCTTCTGATTTCAAAAAAGTTGATGAATTAATGGCAGAAGGCTATCGTGCCATCACTCTAGCTATGCCAGAAATTAAACAAAAAATAAAAGAAGAAACTGTTCGAATTCTAGAACACCAGCCAAATTTGCTAGTAAAATTCTTCAAGTGGTTGAAAGGAGAATAATAAACTTAATTTTTAAAATAGGAATTCATTTTAAAAAAGGCAACTACTTATTAGTTGCCCTTTACCGTCTTAAACCAATTCAGCGATCTTTTTACTTGAAGCAGATTTATTTACAACAACCGGCTCGATGCTTTCGCGTGTCTTTGGTAAACATTGAGGATAATTTTTCTGAACAAAATCTAAAAGTTTTTCTCTAACTTCACATCTTAGATTCCAAGCGGCTCCGGCATCATTAGCACTAACAAGAGCTCGTAATTCAACAGTTCGTTCTTTTATATCAGTGACCTGAATAACTTTCGCTTTTTTATTCCATAATGCTGAATTCTCCATTATTCTATCAAATTCCTCTCTCAACGGCTCTAGAGGCATAGAGTAATCAACATTTAAAAACACTGTGCCTAAAATATCCGAACCTGTTCTAGTCCAATTCTGAAAAGGCTTTTCGATAAAATAATTTATAGGAAGCACTAGACGTCTTTGATCCCATATTTTAACAACAACATATGTAAGAGTTAATTCCTCTATTTTTCCCCATTCACCTTCAACAATAACAACATCGTCAAGCCGTATCGGCTGAGTTAATGCTATCTGAAATCCAGCAAGAATCATTGAAATGCTTTTTTGAGCTGCAAAACCAACAATAATACCAATCACTCCAGCTGAAGCAATAATGCTTGTTCCAATCTGTCGAACAGAATCAAAAACCATTAATATTGCTGCCCCCGTCAATATAAACAAAAATACCAAAGCAATTTTTTTTAAAAGTTTGACCTGCGTTAAAATTTTTCTTGCAGATAAATTATTTTCTTGATCAATACGATAACGTCTGATAACAGCTCTTTCAATAATATTAATAATTAAATAGACAACTAAGCTTGCTACAAGAATTAGTCCTAATGAAACAAAATATTGAAATGGAATATCAAACATAATTTTAAAATTTTAGACTTTAATAAAAAAATTATAACATAAAATTTAATCTGATGGGATTTGAAACTTACAGCTTAGCATCGTGGGATTTGGTCACAGATAATTTTGCAAGGCAAAATTTCCGCGACCTCGCCTCGCGCCTGCTTCGCAGACTTCACTCGCAAGGCTCGTTCCGTGCGCTCCGGCTTTCAAATCCCACACTCTCCGCTCAACAAAATGGCGACACGCATTCGCGTGTCGCACTATTTTGTACGAGCGGAGAGTGTGGGATTTGAACCCACGAAGGGTTTTAAAGCCCTTACCTCGTTAGCAGTGAGGCGCTTTCGACCACTCAGCCAACTCTCCATTGTATGCCTAGCATACACAATATTTAGTTTTTCTTACAAAGACACTTTATCATATTACTAAACTCATTTCTAGTCGATGAGTTTTAATTCAAATTGCAGCCACAGCAAAATGTGTTATGCTTTTCCCCAGTATGAACATTGAACAAATATATCAAAAATCAGATTCTTTAAATTTACAAGAAGAATCGCTTAAATCAGGTATTTTAGGAATTCAAAAAGAACGAAATGATCTTAATGAAGAAGTCAAACAAATGCTTCGTAATGGAGAAAGCACTGGTGATAAAGTATTAGATATCGTCATCAAACGTTTTGGCTTAGAAAAATCAAAAGATTACAGAAAAAGATTTTCTATCTTGCAAAAAACGATAGCTGATCATCAAGACGAATATGTTTTAATAATTGAGACTTCCGGTTATCGTGATGTTAGGCAATATTCAGCGATAATATCCGAAGCTGAAAATAAAATGTATCGCGGAATTCGCAGACTGCCCCAAGTTTATTATTATTTAGGCATAATTTCTGGAGAAGAAATTTTTTACGAAAATAATTGTCCTGAACATACTTATGAAGCTAACGAACTTCTCCAAATTCCAACACTCGCTCATATTGCAAAATCCACAACAACAGATTATACAAAACTTGAAGGTTGTATAAGATCGAAACATTCAGCAACTAAAAGATTAATGGCAATCACACAAGGCGAAGTTAATGAAACAGGAACTATTTTTAGTCTAGGTGAAGATTCTCAAAAAGTTATATTTGTAATTGGTAATCCATCTTTAAATGAGTTTTTTGCTCAAAAAACTCAAGAAGCATCTATGGCAAAACAAAACTTTGATCATATGATGCCACTTCTTAAAAAATAAGGCGCCACAGCGCACGACTATCGAAATAGTCGTGCGCTTTTCATTTTTATACGCTGAAGTAGAATAGCAGAATGATACTAAAAGACCCTATTGAAAAAGCTTTCAGACTGTCGCCTCTTCAAAAGATAGCTCTAAGCAAGTTGAGAATAAAAACTGTAGAAGATCTGCTTTTCTATTTTCCTACTCATTATGGCGAAATTGCTGAGGTTAAGCTTATTCAAAATCTGTCAAAAGGCGACCATGCGACCCTCTACGGTAAAATCTCAAAACTCAAAATGAGCAAAGCTTACATTAAAAAAATTCCAATGGCAGAAGCAAATCTAGAAGATGAAAGCGGGCACATTAAAATGATCTGGTTCCATCAGCCTTATATAACCAAAATGATAACAGAAGACGGTTTTTATAAAGTTGAAGGAAATGTTTCAGAAAGAAAAGGTCAGCTTTATATCACAAACCCAGACGTTGTAGGAATAAGCAAACTACCAACTGCGGTCGGAGATTCTATTTTTGGAGAAGCTGTAGAAAATTTTGGCTATCCAGTTTATTCAGAAAGTAGAGGAATTACATCTAAATGGTTTTATTATGCAATTCAGAAAATTTTCCAAGCTGGATTGCTTGATGAAGTTGTAGATCCTATTCCTGCTGAAATTTTAAAAAAATATAATTTGCCGACACTTAAGACCGCGCTCTTTTGGATACACGAACCAAAGAAAAAATCTGACGCAGACGCCGCAAGAAAGCGCTTCGCTTTCGAAGAAGTTTTTTTTATACAGCTTGCAAATCAAAGAATGCGACTTGAATACGAAAAAGAGCATGCATTTAAAATAGAGAGGCCAAGCAAAGACATTGAAGAGTTCGTTTCTCGCTTCCCTTTCAAAATGACAAATGCTCAGCAAAAAGCTGTGAACCATATTCTTGAAGATTTTAAAAAAGGACGACCGATGGCGAGGCTTCTCGAAGGAGATGTCGGTAGCGGAAAGACTGCAGTCGCCGCTTGTGCCGTATACGCTACAACTATGACCAATCCAGGAAAACAAAATTACGGATCGCTTCAAACTGCTTATATGGTGCCAACAGAAATTTTAGCAAAACAGCATTTTGAATCTTTTATAAAGTATTTTTCGCATCTCAATATTTCCATAGGGCTTTTAACTGGAAGTGAGTGTAGAAAATTTCCTTCAAAAGTAAATCCATCTGGTTGGACTCATATTTCAAAAGCTCAACTAAAAAAGTGGGTAGCAAACGGAGAGATCGCCGTGCTTATAGGAACACATGCTTTAATCCAAAAATCAGTCACATTTAAAAATTTAGCCAATGTTATCATCGATGAACAGCATCGCTTCGGCACAAGCCAAAGACAAAAATTAACAAGGAAAGATAAAATTGCTCCTCATCTGCTTTCGATGACCGCAACGCCGATCCCTCGCACACTTGCTCTAACGATATTCGGCGACCTTGATCTGACGCTTCTAGATGAAATGCCTGCTGGAAGAAAAATAATAATAACAGAGATCGTTACGCCAGATAAAAGAAATAACGCTTATGAAAAAATTGAAAAAGAACTAGAGAGCGGAAGACAGCTATACATAATCTGCCCTCGAATAGACGAACCGGATCCAGATAAAGAACAAACATTGAATGTTAAATCAGTAACAGAGGAAGCAAAAAGATTAAAAAGGGAAGTTTTTCCAAAATATGAAATTGCAATCTTGCACAGCAAGATGAAGCCGAAAGAAAAAGAAAAAATAATGAATGATTTTTACGAAGGACGATTGGATATTTTGGTTTCTACTTCTGTAGTGGAAGTTGGCGTAAATGTTCCAAATGCAACTGTAATAATAATTGAGGGCGCAGAGCGATTTGGTCTGGCACAGCTTCATCAGCTTCGAGGCCGCGTATTACGAAGTAATCATCAGGCATACTGCTTTGTTTTTGCTGAAGCAAAAACAAAAAAAACTTTAGACAGACTGCGCGCATTTAAAAATGCAAAAAATGGTTTTGAACTTGCCGAATACGACCTGGCATTTCGCGGACCAGGAGAACTTTCCGGGGTTAAGCAATGGGGACTTTCAGATCTTGGAATGGAAGCAATAAAAAATATTAGAATGGTTGAGGCTGCAAGGCTCGAAGCACAGGAACTTTTAAAAAATAATCCAGAATTAATATCATACTCGCTGATAAAAAAGAAATTAGAATCCAAAAAAGAAATTCATTTTGAATAACAATATTAAAAACGGCCTGCACTAGCAGGCCGTTTTTTAATTTATTGTAGCATTTGTAGAATTGGATACAGTTCGACCCGTCCGCCACGCAAGCAGAGCCTTGCGAGGCGTTGCGGGCGAGAGGCGCGAGTGCGGAGCAAACTGAGCAATACTTTGTAGTATTGTGAAGGAGCACCGCAAGCGAGCAACAAAGAAATGTGCCAATCCTACAAATGCTATTTAATTTATCGTAAACACTCCGCTATTGGCAGTGTGAGTAGTATCGCTCTCATCAATCACTTTTATATAATAACTAGAACCAGCGGTGAGTGTAGTTGGTAAAATATAATCTATAGAACCTGAGTCTGGATCAACGCCTGTAGCAATATCAAGAATCGCTGCGCTAGTCCAAAGTGAAAACTTAAGTTTCCCTACACCCATAGCACTCCATCTGATAGGTAAAACATTTCCTCTTGTAAAAATTTGTCCAATAACAGGCTGACTAACATAAATATTAGGCGTTTGAATACTGAATGACTGACTACTCTTGCCGAATACATTTGCATTTATTGCATTGTAAACAAAAATAGAATAATTATCACCCAAAGCCTGCGTAGTAGGAATTGTCCAATTATATGAACCTGTATTACTTATACTTGTTGCAAGTGTTGTAGTTCCTGTTCCATTAACAAGAACAATACTAACTTTTGGAACGCTACCTGTGGTTGACCAAGAAATTGGTAATGTTTTCCCTCGATAAAATGTTCCACCAGTATCAGGGGAAGAAAGAGTTAAAAGACCTGAAACAATTTTAAAAATACCACTTGTTGCATACACAGAAGCATTATCTGATTCTTGAATGCGAATACGATATCTATCCCAAGGAGAAATATCATTACCTAATGTCCATGAAGCACCACCATTATTTATAATATTAGATGCTAAAGTGCTCGTGCTTGAAACGACTTCAATTGCCGTTCCACCACTAACTATCGTTGATGAATTAATAAGCAACTTTTCAAGAATTATATCAACATTAGAAATATATCCTGTTGAACTCCAAACAATTCTTTCAGAAGACCCAGGCGACAAAACTTCACCATTCACAGGAGAACTAACACTAATCGATCCATCTGTAATTAAAAAATTTGCATTATTTGATGTTCCATTTGCATTTGAAATTGTAATAGGATAACTCCCTATTGGTCTAACTTTTGGTAGTGTAAAAGTAAGATAAACTCCATCCAAAGAGCTTACTCTACTAACAGTAGTCGTTGTTCCAATATTTATATTGTTTGCCAAAACATCAGTGCTTGTTGAAAGAAAACCAATACCATTAACATTAATCGTGGTTCCAGCCGGACCTGATGTCGGATTAATATTATAAATCGCCGGAGTAGTTGTAGATTTTGTCACGGTGAAAAAAACAGGAGAACTTGTGCCACTACCGTTTGATACGCTTATTGGATATGTTCCAAGAGGAATAACAGATGACGAACAATAAGATCCTGGTGAGCAAGGCCTTTCAGGAATTCTAAAAAATAATTGATTGCCATATGAAGATGCTAAACCAACCAAAGCATTACTTACACCAGCAAAATTAATATTATTGGTTAATGTAGTTGCAAATCCTGTGCCGACTAACGTAACTATTGTTCCTGTTTGTCCGCTTGATGGAGATACATAGGTTATTGAAGGAGCTCCCCAACTCGTAGAAGTAGATGTGCCACTGCTGACAATAATAGAATATGATTGCTCTAAATTATCACTTTGACCACTTTCTACCAAACGCAGTTTAAAATTATAAACTCCCGCTCTAGTTGGAGTGCCTCCAATATGAATCGGGGTCTGACATGGATACCTAACACAAACTGTGGCATCGCTTAAATATAATCCATCCGGCAAATAACCATTTGAAAGACTCCAGCTATAATTACCAAGCCCTCCTAATGATGATACCGACACATCATAAGGCGCCCCCACATAAGCTATAGGCAAAGAAGCAGGAGTAAACGGTAATAATGTTGTTGTAGAATAATTTAATAAATTAAATTTAAAGATATTGCTCTGTTTGCCACTCGGAGTAAATACAGAAACATCATATATTCCCTTTTGTGCAATCTTGTCTGGAGTAAGACATGGAGGTTCTGCGTAACGACATATAGGCAATAAAACATTTGGCACATTAAATTTAAGAGAGGTGCCATTTTGAGAAGAAATATTTATAATTGCACCATCACCAAATTTAACTATATTATTGTTAAGAGCAAAACCAGATCCATTTATTGTAACTTCTGAATTCCAAAGTCCAGAGTTTGGTGAAATTCCTGTAATTATTGGGGAACCTTTTATGTCTGTGACAAGACCTCCACAAGTCAGCTGTCTTATTTTCTCGCGCGTTATTGGGCCTAAAGAACCATAACCAGTTGTTGATGGCGTTCCAGAATACACAACTCCATTTCTAGATTGAAAATCTTTTACAGCTTGTTCTGTTATTGATCCAAAAAAACCTGTGATCTCTGGATAATTATAATCACCTTGAGCTTCCAAAAATGATTGCAATTTAGAAACTTCACCATTAACTAATGCATCTCTTGAACCGTAAAATATTTTGTAAGTAAATGTGACGCAAGAACTAGATGTATCAGCATTGGCATACGGAATATTTAAGAAAAGAGCCAAGAGAACAGAAAGAAGTATAATTTTTTTCATAGAAAATAATTTATAATTGAATATCTCTATTATATAATAGAAAAAATAATACTTTTTAATAAATGTTGATAAGTATGGTTGTTTAGTATAATATTAAATTGCCTTATATCGTTATAATGCAATTATGGGCGTATAGCTCAGTTGGTAGAGCACGGAGCTTATACCTCCGCGGTCCTAGGTTCGAGTCCTAGTGCGCCCACAAATTACTTTGAGATATAAAAGAAAAAAGCCCAATTAAGTTTGGGCTTTTGAATATGAAAATATAATTTATCATCAGCTTAAAGACCGGCTTCTAAACCACCCTCATCTCGAATTCTACAATCTTCAGAACAATAGATTCTGTCAGAAAAATATCCTTTAACTCGACATGAATAGCAAACCTTATGATCACAAGATTCTTCTCCTTCCCCGCACTCTTCACATTCACATTCGCTTAATGGTCCGCATTCCTCAATAGGTTTGACGCAACCAAAGCATGTTAGATCTTCTAATCTAAGACCTTCGGTCGGCTTAGAAATTTCCTCACTTTTGCTTCCAACACAATCATTACAACAAATCTGAAAATCTCCCGTGGTAGTGCGACAATATAAACAAAAAAATTCATTACAAAAAATACACTCTTCTAATTCGCACGGATTTATTTTTCTGTTACATTTTTTACACCTATCTCTTTCAAAATTCTCGCCAAATTCATTCATAATATTTTGATTCTAAAAAGAAGTATAATTAAATAACATTCTTTTGTAAACAAAAAAGAGTCTCAGTGAGACTCTTTTAATTTTTGAGTTTTTAAACTCAACAACATCCATTTGTTCCGGAACTTATTTCGACATGATAATTTCCTTTGACTAAATGCTCGCTTGCATTAACTTTTTCCATGCATTCTTGGCAACAAAAAACATTGCCTTTTTCATCCTTAATATTAGCAGAACATTTTGTGCAACATAAACAACTCGGACGACTACATCCGGTCATGCCACCAACCTCATCAATCGTTCCGCCACATTTTGAACATTTTATCGAATTTGCTATCTCATCATACGCTTCATCAATTTCTCTTTCATTCATAACTTACCTTTCTTTTTCTGAAAAAAGTATAGTTTAAAAAATATTTTCTTGCAAATAAAAAATCGACAACCTTGATTGGCTTGCCGATTTTTTAAATAAATTTAAGCTTGATGTTCTATGTCAATTTTCTTTTTTGGAACAATGCCATTCGCAACAAGAATTTTTTCAAACTCTTCGCGTTCAATTGTTTCGACTTCCATAAGTTTTTCCGCAATGACATTTAGAATTTTTCTATGTTCAGTAATAATGCTCAAAGCTTTTGTATTTGAATCGTTCATGATCTTAGAAACCTCTGAATCGATTTTTTTACTGACTTCTTCTGAATATTCCCTATTCTCAACACCTCGTCCAAACATTGCTCTGCCTCCAGAACTCTCTAGTGCAATCGGTCCGATGTTGTCAGACATTCCATATTTTGTAACCATATCTCGAGCCAACGCTGTAGCAACCTGGAGATCATTTGAAGATCCTGTTGTTAAGTCTCCAAAAATATTTTTCTCAACTACATATCCACCAAGTGATACTACAATATCATCCATAAATTCATTCTTTGATTGAAGTTTTCGTTCTTCAAGAGGAAGCTTCAAAGTATATCCTGCAGCACGCCCCCTAGAAATAATAGAAACTTTATGAACTGGATCCGCATATGGTAACACCGATGCAAGAAGAGCATGTCCTGCTTCATGATATGCAGTGATTTCTTTTTCTTTCTTTGAAAGAAGGTGGCTTTTTCTCTCAGGTCCTAACATAACTTTTTCAATTGATCTAATAAGATCGTATTGAGAAATTTTTGAACGACTCTCTCGCGCTGTCAAAATTGCCCCCTCGTTCATAAGTGATTGTAGATCAGCACCAGAAAATCCTGGAGTGCGTTCTGCAACAACTTTCAAATTAATATCTTCTGCTAAAGGTTTTTCACGTGCATGAATTTTCAAAATTTCTTCGCGATCATTTCTGTCTGGAAGATCAATCACTACTCGCCTATCAAATCGTCCTGGTCGTAAAAGTGCTGGGTCTAAAACGTCAGGTCTGTTTGTTGCAGCCATAACGATCACTTTTTCTGTTTGTTCGAAACCATCCATCTCAACCAAAATTTGGTTTAACGTCTGTTCTCTCTCATCATTTCCTCCGCCAATTCCAGTGCCTCGAACACGCCCCACTGCATCAATTTCATCAATGAAAATAATCGAAGGTGCGGATTGTTTTGCCATTCGAAAAAGATCTCGAACGCGGCTTGCTCCAACACCTACAAACATTTCTACGAATTCTGAACCCGATACAGAAAAGAATGGCACGCCTGCTTCGCCAGCAACAGCACGTGCAAGAAGTGTCTTGCCTGTTCCTGCTGCGCCCATCAAAATAACTCCCTTAGGAATACGTGCTCCTATATCTAAAAACTTTTTCGGATTTTTTAAGAAATCAACAATTTCTACAAGTTCTTCTTTTGCTTCTTTTGCGCCCGCAACTTCTTTAAAAGTAATTCTTTGCTTTTTATCATGAGGCAAAATCATTCTTGCTCTCGACTGTCCAAAAGTAAATGCTTGCATGCCTGCTCCTTTTACCTGACGTGAAATGAACCAAAGAAAAATTCCGACAAAAACCAGAGGAATTAAAAATGGCGCTAAAGTAACAAACCAATAGAAAAAGCCTGAGGGATCTTGTTCAGAAATTTTTACATCTTTTAGCGATTCTTGTTTTACTCCATAGTTAACAAGTGTCTGCGAAAGCGGTGTTCCTGTTTCTTTTTTAGATTTTTTTACAACAGATTGAGCTCCGTCTTGAGCTTTGTATGTAACATTAAGATCATCTCCTTGAACAGATATTTCAGTCACTAATCCAGAAGAAACATCTGAGGCAATCTCTGAAATTGGAACTGTTGGATTACTTTTTGTTTCGTCAGCTAAAAATGAATAGAGAGTTACAAGCAAAAGAAAAATAAGAAGCGTGCTTATAATATTTCCTGTAAATTGCTTATTTTTATCTCCGCCTTTTTTATTATCGCCGCTGAAGTTTAATTTAATATTTTTAAACTTTTGCTGGTTCTTTGGTTTTTTTTCGTTTAAGTTTGGCATAATTTAAATTAATTAGATTTAAAAAATTATATCACAAAAACCCCAAAAAGGAACCCGACCATTATGATTTGCATACTTATACTGATAATATATACAATATAAATATGTCGAAATCATTAATTACAAACAAAAAGGCGCATTTAAATTATGAGTTTTTAGAGAAGTTCAATGCAGGGATTGAGCTTTTTGGATTTGAAGTAAAGGCTTTGCGTGAAAACCAAGGCTCGCTTGAAGGAGCACATGTAGTAATACGAAACAATGAAGCATATCTAGTGAACACCCATATTCCACCATATCAACCAGCAAATACTCCAAAAGAATACGATCCGTATCGAACCCGCCGATTGCTTCTTACAAAAAAAGAGATCCGCCATCTTTCAGGAGTTGAAAAACAGCAGAGGTTGACAATAGTGCCAATTTCAATGTATAATGATGGCAATAAGATCAAGGTTGAAATTGCGATAGTCCGCGGAAAGAAAAAATTCGACAAAAGAGAAGACATCAAAAAAAGAGAGACTGACAGAGATATAAGAAGATCGTTGAAAAGAGAATAAAAGTTTTTTGGAGGTTCCTCATTTCAAGTTTTGACGTATCAAAATTTACAATGGGGATGATCGGTATAGACATATGAATTCCTTTAAAAAGTGCGAAGTAGAGTTTGAGTAACTCTATAAACTGCTCAACCAATTAAGTGCAAACAACTTAGTTGCGAAAGTCTCACCTTATTTTAAGGCTGCAGACTTTCAATTCGCTTTCGCTTAAATTTAAGCCAAAACGACATCGAATCAATCAACGTCCGATAGGTTGAACTCGGTGTAATATTTTCGGGCTAGAATAAGCAAGGTCTCGGTGCTTGTTCGAAATTAAGAGAATTGACCAATAAGAATTTTGTTTATTTCTTATCTTATTAGTTGAAAACTTTGAAATAAACTACGCTTTGTAGACTCATTTTAAAGACTCATTTGCACGCGAGTTCGATTCTCGCCATCTCCACTCGATTCGCTTCTCGAAGACTTGAAGCTCACTCGTGGTAAACCACAAAACAAAAACTGCTCATCATGCAGTTTTTTGTTGTAGCGAATTGAGTGCCCTGAGTGACGAGTTTTCGAGGAATCGAAGGGCTGATATAATAACGTGATGTATTTTGTATATATGATAAAGAATGAGTCTGGTGATCTTTATATTGGTATTACTGAAAATTTAAATAATAGGCTTAACTATCATAATTCCAACAAAGGAGCCGAATTCACAAAAAGAAAAAGTAAATTTAAAATTGTTTTTTCTGAACAATATGAGACTTTAACTCAAGCAAGAAAAAGAGAGATCCAACTCAAAAAATGGAGTAGAATTAAAAAAGAATTTTTAATTGAAAAATTCTCTAAAGGATTAGTTACTAAAATATAATATTTAATAACTTGTGACCGATTTCCTCTCGCCATCTCCACATATATAAAAATCGGCTCATAAAGTGAGCTGATTTTTTATAATGTTTGCATTTTTTTAAATATGTGCTACAATTTTAAATTGAAGAATAGTTCTTTCAAATCTAAGTTGACTCTGAAAAACAAGAAACAAAAATTAAAAAAGGAGAAGCATTGTGTCAAAACATATAATAATTACTAACGAATTCCCCATTCAACCTTCTGATATTGATGTTGGTATTGGTAAAAAATACAAACATCTTTTTGGTGCCTTCGACAATTCAGAAACTGAGGTCTCGGCCAACTACGTGGTCAGGCTCTGTCAGAAAAAAGGTGGATGGCTTCCATTCACATTAGAAGAGATTGAAGAATTTTACCGAGAACTCGGACATCGTGACGGTTTTCGATTCAATCGTCTAATCGAACCAGGACAAAAAGTTCTGAATGCAGCTGCAGTTTTTGGAGGAGCAACTCCACAAACTAAACCTGTCGGAGGAGGATGGATTGTTTTAGGTGATGATAAAAAGTATTATATTACTGACGATTTCGTTACGCGATGCTTTCAATCATCTCCGACACATTCGGTGAAAAAACAGACTTCGTAAAAAATCTAAACGGTCAAACCCCTCTCTCGCATATTGCGTGAAGAGGGGTTATTTTATACAAAAACTACGCCACAAATTACAAAAAATAGAACTTTGACAGTAAAATTTAAAAAAACTAAAATTACCGTAGAACATTCTATGAAAAATGAATACTTTAATTCGATTTTTATTATTCTTTTTAATTATTTTTCCAGACCTCGCATTGTCTAAAACTCATCATTCAAAAACTCACTATTCGGAACCTCAAAAAAAATCTGAGCAAATTATAAAAAACAATGATGAATATACTTACGGCAGAGCAACGAATTTTGGATTTGAAGATCCTAAAGATCTGGGAATAGGATCTTTTGTCTTCAATCGAGAATTTTCTCCATATAAAGGAGTTAATACAAACAAGTCTGATATAAAAGGAGTTGCGCTTCCACAAATAGTTATTGAAAAAAAACTAGGAATCCCTCATCTTACCGAAAACCAAATGGCAGCAGATAGAGAGAAAACTTGGAAGATATGGGAAACTGGACGTATGGCAGGAGTTGAAGTTATTCATATACCTACTGGAAAGAAATTGGTAGTTCCTATCGTTGATTTTGGTCCTGGATTTATTCCTCAAAAATTAGGTGTAGTAATCGATCTCGCTGAAGGAACAAAGCGTGATTTTGGATTCACTCAAAGATTTATGAATGAATCAGGATTTAAATATCGCATAATACCAAACTATTTTTTAGAAAAAAAAGACCAACAAGAAAATACCGAAAACCAAGAAACTAAATAAAATACCACAACACTAAAATGTTTGTGGTATTTTTGTTTTAACTAGTGAAATAATTCATCCTTCATATAAGGTTCGCAAAGTTTCATTATTTTTTCGAAATGCTTTTTAAGATCAATAAGTTTCATTGCGCCTTTTTTTAAAAGTTCAGACAACTGTACTCTTCCCCTTTTCAAATCACCTTCTGATTGTCTTTCAATTTCTCTTTCTAAATGCCCGAAAAATTCAGCCACTTTATCATAGCGCATTCTTCCAACTTTCTGAGCCAACTCTTCTAGAGTCCCATCAAAACCTTCTACTTTTATAGGATGCTTTTTCATTCTGATATAGATTAATTTTATAAATATTTCTTAATCATTTTCAGATGTTCCTTATAAGTAACTGAGCAGTGTATTTTTCTTTTTTTATCGTGTATGTAAAAAATACATTGGGTACTTTTTGGATTAAGAGCCGCATCAATAGCAGCAACACCAGGATTGGAAATTGGAGTAGGAGGCAAACCTTTATATTTATAAGTGTTATAAGGCGAATCGATTTCCTTATCTTTTGGATCAACTTTTGGCCACCAATTTTGTTCGTTACCTTTTATATATTGAAGAGTTGCGTCTATATCCAAGGTCATTCCATTAAAAATCCTGTTCCAAATAATACCTGATATCAAACGCATATCGTCCTTACCTGCAGCTTCACGTTGAATCAGTGACGCCACAATAAGTGCAGTATCCATGTTTATAATTTTATTTTTTGCAGTATCTTCAAATTTTTCAGAAACTTGTTTTTTAAATTTATCTGCCATTCTATCCGCAACATGATCTGGAGTCTGATTTACAGAAACCAAATAATTTTCTGGGAAATAATATCCTTCCAAACTATCACCATTAGCCTCAAGTTTTATAAAATCATCTTTTTGAGTATCATTCCAAGCAAGTGCTTTTCCAAAAATATCCGCGACTTGCTCCTTGCGTAATCCTTCTGGAATCTTTACCCATCTCATGTATGGATTTGCTAGTGCTTGGAGAACTTCCCAATCATTCATATTCTCAGAAAGTTTATAAGCCCCGCTTTGAATCTTACCTTCCAAACTTCGCACAAAAAGAGCAATGCGAAAAATTAATGGATGTTTTATATAACCTTCAGCTTCAAGCTGGTCAGCAATCTGAGAAGGAGTAGCATCAACGGAAGTTGCAACATCTAGAGTAGAAACAACATAACTTTTTGGGAGTGTTTTGTAATATATAAAAATTGCAGAAACTACAATTACAGTAAAAATTGAAACTATAGAAACAGTTCTAAAAAAATGATTGGCAACACGATGAACGCGCAGTTTGTTTTTATTTTTTCTTGAGGTATTTTTTATAAGTTCTTTTTTCCCTTTCATTAAATTCATTGTAAACCTTTGTATATACAACAGTCTATAAGAATTTATAAGTATAAAGTGGATAACTATTTATTAAAAAAATCTTACAATATGTTTGTAAGATTTAAATTAAAAAGGGCTCGGAAGAATTAAACTTCCGAGCCCTGCATCTTATCGCCGATTACCGGTGATTTTTTGAACCGTGACCTTTGGTGTGGCCACTTGGACGAAATTCATCGCCTTCGCGAGAATCTCCTCTGCCGTGAGCTCCCGGAACCCCATGCCAATGCTGTGGCTTAGAGTAACCCCTACCACCACTTTCGAATCCGAGCTTCCCTACCAAACTTTTAGCACTGGTAAGTTTAGAAATCTCGAATTCTACCTGTTCATGAGGCATCAGGTATAGACGAACTCCTTCTTTATCGGCCGCTTCGCGAGCGATATCTTCACATTCACCAATATGAATGGCGAATTTGTCACACTCGGCCTTGTTAATGCCCCAACGCCCATTACGTTTGGGTTGGCCTTGCAACGGACCAGTTTCAAACAAAACGGGTTTTCCATCCCTGAGTCGTATCACAGATTGCGGTTGGAATTTCTTTCCACAAACTGCACATTCCGTTTCGGGACCGTCGTCTTGAATATCGAGCTCAGCTTTACGCAGGTCCTTTTTCTCTTGTTGGAGCTTAAAGAACAACGTCCTGGTTTGCTCATAATTGAGCTGCTCGCCTTGAGCAACTGCAGCATTCACGAATGCGTCCCGTTCCTGACGGAAGAAAAAGCTTTTGCAGAAATTACTGTAGGCAGTAATCGTCACAGGACGTTCCTCCAACGAAGAGCCTAATTTCTCAAGTCCTTCTTTTGTCAGAGGTTTGTCAGGATCGACAACCTGCCCTGTCCCAACCGCAAGGTCGGCAGGAATTCCTTCAACCGCTTTTTTCGCTTCCTCGAAATCCAACTGACCACCTTTTTTAAGGGCGGCTTTCACCAAAGCATCGAAATGCTTCGGAGTTGTCAGACCTGCAGACTTCAGAGTCTTGAAGACATCCGAACATACAGGACGAATGCGAAGCGCAATATTAAGCGCTTCTTCGTAGTTAAGGGGCCTGCCTAGCTCCCTTGCTTCCCTTATCCACGCTGAGTGAATTGCGGGGTCTACATACAAGATGTTCTTGATTCTGGCGTATGCCTCATCAAGCACAGGACCTGTTTGCATCGCTTGTTCCGTTTTCGGCGTTTGTTTTTTCTCTTTTTTAGCCATAAAATAGGCCTTTCTTTTTTCAGTGTTCTACGTTTTGAAACTCAATGGCAAACATTGCCATACATATAAGTCATATTAGAGCTTAAGCTCTTCAGAAAGTTTCACTGACAAAACTATATCAAATATAGGCAATTTGTCAAGAAGAAATACTTCTACCTAAAATACTAAAAACTTTAAAATAAAAGGCTAAAAACGTTTGCAAACACACAACAAAAATGGTAAATTAATTGCATTATTAAGATCATTTTTATAGATTGTATAAAAACCAGACAAGAATAAATCAACAAATTAGAGCCTCAGAAGTAAGAGTCATCGGCGCAGAAGGAGAAAATTTAGGACTACTCTCACTTAACGAAGCTTTAAAAAAAGCCCAAGAAGTCGGGCTTGATCTTATCGAAATTTCACCCGATGCCAGACCACCCGTTGCAAAAATAATGGATTATGGTAAATTTCAATACGAACAAGCTAAAAAGCAAAAGCAAGCAAAATCTAAGGCTCACGTTGTAGAAACAAAGTCTATACAGGTTAAACCTGGCACTAGCGAGCACGATCTTGAACTTAAGGCTAAACAAGCTTCTGACTGGCTAAAAGAAGGAAACCGTGTTACCATAAACCTCTTCCTAGCAGGAAGATCGAAATATATGGATATAAGGTTTTTAACGGAACGACTTGAAAGAATCTTAAAACTTGTAAGCGTTGAACATAAAATAGCTCAACCGCCACAAAAAAGCCCTAAAGGGATGTCCGTAGTAATCGAGAAAAAATAATTAAAGTTATGAAAACCAATAAGACATACGCAAAAAGATTAAGAGTCACTAAGAATGGCAAAGTTTTGGGTAGAAAACCAGGACATAACCATTTCAATGCAAAAGAATCTAGAAATAAACAATTGAGCAAAAACCGAACAATGAATTTTGCAATGAATAATAAAGCAAAAAGCAGATTTTTAGGAATATAAGATTTAAATAATATGACAAGAGTAAAAAAAGGAGTAAATGCATTAAAAACAAGAAGAAATGTCCTCAAACAAGTAAAAGGATATCGTTTTGGACGTTCAACAAAAGAAAAGCAAGCATACGAAGCAATCGTTCACGCTGGTAAATATGCATTTGCACACAGAAAAGATAAAAAGGGAGACTTTAGAAATATGTGGAATGTTCAAATAAGTGCAGGACTCAAAGACCTAAATTTATCATACAGCAAATTTATCGGGTTACTAAAAAAGCAAAAAGTTGATCTCAATAGAAAAATCCTCGCCGACTTTGCAAACAATAATCCAGAAATTTTCAAAAACGTAGTCGCTCAAGTTTCTAAATAAAAAATACAAAATAAAAACCGCTCACTAGAGCGGTTTTTATTTTATATTTTTTAAAGTATTTTCTTCGCTGCCAAAAATGGATCCATGCCAGGATTCGGATATGATCTTTTATCTATCAATTTATATTTTTCAACCATCTCTATAACTCTTTTTACTAAACGTTTTGGATCGTTATCAAAAATAATTTTATCATTTGTTCTAAAACTATTATCAAGAATATTTTTTATAACTTCATCTGTTGACCAACTTCCCTCAAGAATACCGATCGGTTTATAATCTTCATACGCTATTGTAAATTCATTGATAGTTCCAATGCGTCCACCTCCTATAATAACAGCATCGGAAGAACGCGTGAGTAAAAGATTTCTTCCAGAATAACCGAAACCTGTATAAATTATAAAATCAAGATAATCTAAAGGAAGTTTGTAAACATTAACATGTTCAGCCTCTGTTGACGCGGGAGAAAGTCCAACAGAAATTCCTCCGACTTCTTTAGCTCCGATTGCCGCCCACAAAGGAAATCCTGTGGTTGCACCTGTTACTAAAACAGCTTTATTTAAAGCAATCTCTTTTCCGAGTTCCTTCGCTTTATCATATGCATCCTGCTTGAAATGACTAAGGTCAGCTGTGCCTGAGATACAAATTTTTACTTTTAAATGATTATGTTTATCTTTATTATCTTGCATAATAAAATTATACCACAAGAACTTAAAGGTTGTGCAAATATGAAGTGCTCAAAAATAAACTAGACTAGATATCTAATATGACACTCTCGCCTTCTTTAGGCATCACCGCATCAACCCCAAGATAATCTCGTAAACGTTGCACCAAATACATAGATGATTTTGGTTCACCCATAACCACAAAAACTTTTTTAATTGTATCGACAGTATTTTCTACAAACTTAAAAAGTCCTGTAAAATCCTTGTGACATGAATAGCCACTAATTTTTTCTATGTGAGCTTGAACTTCAAAATCCTTACCAGCAATTCTAACTTTTTTTGCACCCTCTTCGATCTGACGGCCTAAACTACCAACTGACTGATAACCTACAAAAAGAATTGTGCTATTAGGATCACTGAGATAATTCATTTCATGATGGATAATTCTACCACCCGAAGACATTCCTGAACCAGCAATAATAATTTTTGGATTAGGCACATTTTTTATAGCTTTTGAATCATCGGCACCTGAAGTAAAGTAAAGGCCTGGGAAAGCAAATATATTATCTCCGGAAGCTATTTCTTTTTGAGTTTGTTCGTTAAAGTCTTGAATTCTTTTTTTGTAAATTTCCGTAATTTTCATTGCAAGAGGTGAATCTATAAAAACAGGTATACGAGGTATGCGCGCCTGCTCAACAAGATTATTTATTTCATAAATAATAACTTGGGTTTTTTCAAGAGAAAATGCTGGAATAAGAAGTGCGCCTCCGCGTTTTGCTGCATCTTCAATCACATCTTCGAGTCTTTCTTTTCTTTCATTAATAGCTTCGTGATTCCTATCACCATAAACACTTTCCATTATTAAATAATCAGCATCATAAATATCTTCAGTATCTTTAAGTAGTGGCGATGGAGAATTTCCAAGATCTCCTGTAAATACAATTTTTTTACCATTAAAATGCAATTCTATTATAGACGAACCTAAAACGTGTCCTGAATCTTTCAGAAAAACTTTAAAATCCCCTCCTATATCCATTTCTGTATGATAAGGAATTGTTTCCCAAATTTCAAAAGACTTTTCTACATCCTGTTTTGAATACAAAGGTTCTGTATTATCTAATTCAGCTTCCGAACTTAGAAGCTTCAAACTATCAAGAAGCATGGGTTCTGAAATTTCTTTTGTTTCTGGAGTAGAATATATAACTCCTTTAAATCCATCTTTAACAAGTTTTGGAATTCTTCCAATATGATCTATATGCGAGTGAGTTATAAGTAAAACATTTACGGTTGATGGATCATACAGAAATGGGCTTTTGTTTTCTTCGGAACAAAATTTGTTTCCCTGAATCATACCGCAATCAACAAGAATTTTAAAATTTTCGTATTCTACTAGAAAGTTTGATCCAGTAACCATTCCTGTTCCACCGCAGAATGTTAATTTAATTTTTTTTGGTTCTTGTGAAGTCATCTTAATATTTTTTTATTAGAAATGGTATTAATACTATTATAACTCATAAATAATAAACATAAAAAATTATACCATAATAATACCTGTTACAATTAATCTATCGACGTAAGTTATAAATTAAAATTAAAAAAACCGCCATAATTGCGGTTTCTTTAAAGGGCTATTTAAAAAGATATAAACCTAGATTTCAAACTAGGTGGGTGCCCGCAGAAGAAAACCAAAGTTCTCTCCGATATCTTCAGATCTGCCCGAAGGTAGATCTTAGATTACATGCGTATAAGGCGTCCCTTAACTTTCAAAATACGCTAGTTTATATCCTAAATAACCCTAAGAGTATTATACTACTTTAAAAAAGTGTCCAATATTGACACTAAAGATTATTAATAACCTACTTACTAATTTTAATTTTTTACAAAAATTAAAAACCTAAAATAGAAGAAACACCGCTAACAATTTCTGCTGGAGTTGTGTCTGTAAGATAGCTTGCAGCTACAACAATAACGAAAAAACTCGCTGAGATTATAGCAATAAAACCAAAAAAGAATTTGAAAAACTCTTTATCAAAATATTTAAACATAAATTTTATAAAGTTTTTAGAAAATCTCTAAGCTCTGAACTTGAAGGATTTACTTTTATTCCATCTTCTATAATTGATTTAGCTTTAGATGTATTCTTCAAAACATCGCGATAAAATTCTGCTACTTGGAAATAGAGATATACTTGTTGTGAACCATTTTTCAAAGCCTGAAGATAATTTGCTTCTGCTTTAACATTATCTTTAAGATAATAACCATAAAGATTTCCTAGATTTCCAAAAGATACGTAATCATTAAGAGTAATTTTTGAAGCATATTCCCAAGCAGATGCAGCTTGTAAATAATCCCCTGCCATCTTTAGATTAGAACCTAAATTCATCCATACTTCTGGCTGTTTAGGATCTTTCTTTAAATTATCACGGAGAGTGTTTATGTTTTTTGTTAATTGATCTTTAGCAACATTATCTAATGCAGAATTAAAGTTAATTGATTTATTAAGATCTGGCACAGGTATTTGCTCTTCTGTTGGAACTTGTTCAATTGTAAAATTACCCCCTTCAGAGACTTCGGCTGTAACACCACCGACATCAACAGTTCTTGTAGAAGTTGAAGTATTGTCAGTAGTTGCCGATTGATTTTCTTGATTTGTTTTGTTAACAGGTGAAGCTGATTTATAAAATTTAAAATAACATAAAGCAATAATTGCCAATGTAACAATAACAACTAATATAATGATTTGATTTTTTCTCATACAATATATTATATTTGCTTACTACAATAAAGTCCAGTTGCTCATTGGTATCTGCTCGCTACCCCGAGTAACGTGTCATTCCCATGCAGGCAGTAATCTAGAGTATAAAGATGAAAACTAGATTCCCGCCTGCGCGGGAATGACAGAAAAAGTTTAAGAATTGACAATATTAGACCTATTTCAAAAGTCCGTGTTCGCGCTCTTTCAAGATTTTTTGTATAGCAAAAACACCCCTTTCGGGGTGTTTTTGAGCCTTCATCTAAACTAAGTCTAGATAAACACAAGTGGCTATTAGTTTGATCGTGTTTGACTCAAACCGTTTGATGGGAATCCTGGCAATGCAAATCCGTTTGTCCAATCATTAGCTGTAAGAGCTGATGTTGTTGTTGCATTTGGTGACCAGTAGAAAGCAGGTCGTGTATTGTCAGCTGAAGCTGCGTATTTTCCTGTCAAACCTGTTGTGGATGACATGAATCCGTAGCCTGATGCTGCTGTACCAAGTGATCTTACACCGTTTGTGTATGATGTATCACCATTCAAAGTTGTTGTAACTGAGTAACTAGTTGCTGAACCAGTAACAGTTGCTCGAACTTCAAAGTATCTTGTTGCGCCAGCTGGAACCTGAAGTGTTGTAGTTGCTGATCCAGTTGTTTGAGGTGCAATTATAAGATATGGGGTAACTGCTATGTCTTGGTTATTTGGCTCTTGGTTAAGATCCATCATTTGTCCTCCTGTTCCTACACCTGTTACTGCTTGTGAGTAACCTGCATCAGTAAATGCGTAAACGTTTACCGCAGATACTGTTGCTGATGTTGTTGATATGGAGAACTTGAACTTTGAAAGTCCTATTGGTCCATGACTATCAGCTGTAACTTTGAATCTCATTAATCGTCCGTCAGCAACACCTAGTGATGATAACGTATCGATTGCTAGTGTTGGGAATGATTTAAACATTCTTACACCTGAAACTGCTGTTGAACCTGTTCCTTCAATAGTTGTGCCTGATGAAGCTCCTGTTCCTTGAGCACTGTTGTAATCAATTGCAATTAAGTGACCTTGTGTACCTGTTTGTGAAGTACCAATGTTTGCCAAGTTTGCTTTGATTGTCAACACTGTGTCAGTGTCTTTTGCTAGAACAACTGGTGTTGCAAATGTTGAGGTTGCAGTTGTAGCTGAACCTGTAAATGTTGCTACACCTACCAATGTTGCACCATTGTAGACTGATACCTGTGTAAGGTCTGATGATGAACTTGATGCTGTGTTTGTTAGAGCAAGACCGATTTTATTTAGGTTTACTGCTTCATCTGTAGGTCTGAACTTTATAACGCCCATTACTACATCTGATGAACCAGCTGCTGCTACAGAGTATGAAGGACTTGAAGAATCTAATGATACTGCAAGTGTTCCATAAGATGAAAGTGTCATTAATTGACCTGCATTGTCATTCTCTGTAATTGTTGCTGACTGTCCTGAAGTCTTACCAGTTGCTGTAGGTGATGATGCTGAATCATAACCCCATTTGTATGAACCGGTTGCGCCTCCAGCTATATCACACTTAAGTGAAAGTGTTTTTACAGTTCCTTTTGCGATCGTGATTGGAGCGTCAAAAGTAAATGCTGATGATGAAGCTGCTGCTGTTGGGTTCTTTGCATTTGAACCTGTTGTTAGTGAAGTTGCTCCATCATAAAGCTGACAGTTTGTAAGATTTGTTGCTGTTGAAGCACCAATGTTGTATTCCAATGGAAGTGAAGACATTGATAGATCTTCTCCTGAAAGTGATGCGTCTAATTGATAGTTAGCGAATATGAAACTTGAACCACCTACAACTGTTTGAGCAAGTGGGTTTGCTGATACGCTAATTGTCACTGATGCAGCTTTTGCAGTCATAGCATTAGATGTAACTGCTGTTGTTGGAGCTGCTGTGATTGAATTTCCTGTTGATTGACCTGTAACTGATGTCCATTGTGATGAAGGTGTTGTGTTTAGTTGTACAGTATCATCATTTGAGAATGTTGTTCCAAGTTTACCCTTAACTGTGTATGTGTGAATTCCTACTGGGAATGTCACTGTGTTTGTAAAGGTAACTAAACTTGCTGTTGCGTCAACTGGACCTGCAACAATTGCTCCATTCTCATCAAACAATGAAATACCTGTGATATCTGTTGTTGATGTTGAGTTAGAGAATTTGATTGATGCAACTGATACTGGCTCACCTTTTACTTCAACTGTGAATCCGCCTAATGGCTGATTTGAAAGGTTGATAGCAACGTTTTGAGCTGCTACAGTATTAGACTTTGAAACTGTGATTGTTCCAGCCGAAACTGTAACAATTGAAGCATCATACCAAGGATTTGTTGCTGCGAATCCTGTTCCTGATGTAGGAGGTGTTATTCCGTATCCGTATAGATCACCTGTTACATTAAGGTCAGTGTTTCGATAAAGATCGAAAGCGATTGTTCTTCCTGAACCGCTTACGATATCACCTTTGATTGAAATCTCTGATGACATTCCTTTATCAAGAAGAATTGATGGTGAGAATGAAGCTGTGTAGTATTTACCATCTGATGAAACTACTGTTGGGTATGAAACACCATCAACGATAGTTACTACATTAGCAAGATCTCCTGATCCTACTGAACCTGATTGGTTCCATCGGATTGAATTTATTCTTACTTTCTCGTTTGAACCTGCTGTGATTCTTACTGAAGAGAAAGTGTATCCTGTGTTACCAACATTCTTTGTCTGATCTCCTGCTGGATCAAGTGGACCTCGTTGGTTTGTAATTGTTCCAATTGAAAGTGTTGCGTTAATTGTGTGTGCTGCTCCTACTATTGGAAGAGCACCGGCTACTGTTGCTGAAGAGTTAACTGCTACTACTGCTAGCTGTGGAACTTCACCTGCCTTTACTGTTGCTACTGCTGCTAGAGTACCTGCAATTGTTACTACTTTAGATTGTCCTGCTTTTATAACAAATGGTGTTGAAAGAATTGCTTGATGATTTGAATCAAGAGTCTTTTCTAGGCCAATTTGTGTACCGTTCTCATCTAAGAGATCGATACCAACGAAGTTTACATCTTGTGCAAGACCTCGTCTTTCAACAGTAATGCTATTTACTGTAACATCTCCGTCAGTTGAAGCTGAGAGTCTCACTTTTGTGAATGGAACTCTTGCTGCTGTTGCTGGTGCTAGAGAGTTAGCTGGTTGAACATCTGCTGAAACAGTTAATCCTGTTCCTGATGTTGCTGGTGTGCCAGGTGTTACTGGTGTTACTGGTGTTGTTGGAGTAGTTGCTGCGCAAAGAGCATTAAGTTTTGCTCTTGTTGTTACTCCTACATAACCTGTTCCTGATGTAAGACCTAGTGGTGCTAATATTTCAGATGCATAGTGATTCTGGAAATTCTTTACAGCAGCCTTTGTAAGACCACCGAAATAAGTTGACTCATTTCCTTTTGAACCTACGCCTGCTGAAGCTACTTGAGTAGCTGGGTTTGCATTAAGAGCTACTTGCAATTGTCTTACTGCTTCACCTGTTGAACCTACTGTAAGGTTGCTTGTGAATGTATAAGAACATGCTCCTCCTGTTGAACCTCCTGTTGTTGCATTAAGCTGTGCTTGCAAAGACTGAATTGTTGCAAGAAGACTTTGAATTTGTGCTTGAAGATCAGATGCACTCTGCGCATTTGCAGGAACAACTGCTACTCCAGCCACAAGACTCAAAACCATAGCGGTACCCAAAAAAGCGGCACCAAGTTTTGCTAAATGTGTTTTTAACATATTTTTAATATTAATAACTCCTACATTCTTAATTAATAAACGTAATGAATGAGAAGCTATTTTTACACACGAATTAAACTAGACTCGACTTCTAATATACATCGTATGTGTTGACATAAAATTTATTAATAAATTTTATGTCGTGCGACTTATTATCTGAAAATTATTTCAAATAACATTCGCAGACTACTCAAAACCGTCTTATATTTTATCGACACAAGACGATTAGATTAGTTAATAATAAAGACCGAATTTTCTCTCTTAAACAATCATAAACAGAACAAAGAAATTTCTGAAATTTTTTAAAAATCGACATATAAAACTTCTAAAAAAATAGAGGCTTCTTAATGTGATTTTTTAAGAATAAACAACGACTTAGTATTTGTATTCTTTTGTCAATGATCCGCTTCGTTCCGCAAATATATTGGCTTAAAACCAATATCCATAAACAAAGCTCGTAGATAGCAATAATACTAAATTATTACTAAAAATACAAGTGTCTAGTGGGTTTTCACTATCTTTGCAGTATATAAGCAATGTCGCACATAAAAATACGAATTCATTACTTGTAACATTATTATATCTTTAGCCATAAAAACCTGCAAAATATAAGTGTGGATAAGTTGTGAAGACGTTTTTTAAGAAAATATGTTTGCTATTTTTTAACAAAAAAGACAAAAAAGCCTTACTTGGCTTGGTTTTTTAGACTATAGAATTTAAACTAATTTAAATTATAGAATATTTACTCCATCTTCTTTCTCCTTCTTTTTTTAAAAACCCTTGATTTACTAACGATAAAAGCTCTCTTTGAATGGTTTTTTCACTACAATCATTAAAAAGAATTGCTATATCCTTTATGCTCAAAGAACCCTTTGTTTTTAAAATACTAACTATCACTTCTTTCCTCCTATTTTGGGGAGAATTTTTCTGATATTCATCTTTTGAAAGAAGAGGTGTATCATCACCATAATTTTTGTTGTTTATAGGCTTAATTTTGTGAGTAAAATCTGGCTTTATAGCCTTGATTTCTATTGTTTTTTCGTCATTTTTTAAAGCAGGCACTGAATTAAAATTCTTGTTTATTTCTTTGTTATCTTTCTCTGCAAAAAAGAAATCGCTACTCAAAGTTAATTCCCTATTAAAATCAGTGCTCTTTAATTTAGACACAATATTACTGACTAAATTAAACTCATTTTTCAAGATATTTAAATTAACTTCAGAAATAATTTTCGAAACAAAAGCTATATCGAAAAATATGAGCGTATTATTAAAATTTTCTAAGACTCTTTTTTTTATATCTACGTGATCTGATGTTTTTGTAAAGGACATAATTAAAGATAGCAGGTCTATACCTTCTGAACGAATCTTCCATTTCAAAGATTCTTTGTCCGATAGATGATTGGTAACTAGATGCATAGCAGCAACCAATCTTTCTGTCTTTTTGATTAAATACTCATATCCATCATTCAGAAAAATATCTGGCTTGATTTCAGTTCCGTTATTATAATTAGCTTTAAATTCTTTTGAATAATTAGATTCCATAGATTTACTCCTATGTCTTTTAAGAGTTCCTAAAAGACATTGATATTCTTGTGTCTTTTACAGATTTAACAATTGTCCTTTATATTTTTAACAGCTCTTTTTTTAAATTAGTGTCTTTTAAGAAAAGTATATATCGGACAATCTATACTGTAAAGAATTCTTTAATCTTTATATCTGTGTTGAAATATTTGGTTTCCATTAATTTTTATGTTTTGTTAAGAAATATTTTAATAAAATGAGTATTTTGTTATATAATTAAGACAAATGAGAAAAAAAGAAAACGATCTAGATAATAATAAAGATGTAGAAGTTTCTACTCACAAAAGAAAGAGTCTTAAAGATGAAACTAAACACGGAATACTAACGGTAAGCTTCTTTGCCTTATCTATATTTTTTATTCTAGCGTCTTTTAATGTTGCTGGCAGTGCGGGAGATTATATTTATTCAATACTTTCAATTCTTTTAGGTATTGGATATTTCCTTATTCCTATATTGCTTATAATATTATCTGTCTCTCTAATTAAATTAAAAGAACATTTTGTTGTTTCGAAAGCAATTGGAGCATCAATATTTTTAATCTCATCATTAGGAATTATTGAAATTTTAGATAAAGATTCTGGAGGTATCTTGGGACGATTTATTGCTTGGCCTTTTTTAAGTTTGTTTGATTACTATGCTTCATTAATATTTTTAATAGCTATTTTTATAATTTCGATCCTCACTATTTTTGATACTAAATTAAATTTAGAATCTATCTTAATGTGGATTAAAAAATTATTTAAAAAAGAAACCAACGAAGATCAAGTTTGTTTTGATCCAGACAGTGTAAAACCTGAAAATGTTTCAAAAATAGAAGAAGAACTATCTAAAAAAGAATCTTCAGAAATGAAAGTTTCTGGAGCATTTAATGAAAAAAATAAAAAAGACGATTTGCAGGAAATATTTAATCCTCACCTAGTTCCATTTTTATCAAAAGAATATATACCTCCTCCCCTATCAATTCTTCAAGGAGATCGTGGTAAGCCTGGAGTTGGAGATATAAAAGCAAATGCAAATATAATAAAAAGAACATTCGCAAACTTCGGCATAGATGTAGAAATGGATGAAGTATGTATAGGCCCAACAGTAACAAGATACTCATTGAAACCTGCTGAAGGAGTAAAACTTTCACGCATCATAGGACTTCAAAATAATCTTTCCTTAGCGCTTGCCGCTCACCCTCTACGTATAGAAGCTCCAATCCCAGGAAAATCATTAGTAGGAATTGAAGTTCCAAATAGTGCAAAAACAATAGTTGGACTATCTAATCTTCTTTCTGCTGAAGAATTTAGAAATTCTGATAAGCCTCTTCTAATAACTTTAGGAAAGGACATTACTGGTAAATCTCACTTCGCCAATATAGCAAAAATGCCTCACATGCTTATTGCAGGTGCAACTGGCTCTGGAAAATCAGTTACAATTCATGCCATTATCGCTTCCCTTCTTTACCGAAACTCTCCTGAAAATCTAAGATTCATAATGATAGATCCAAAGCGAGTTGAGTTAACACTCTACAATAAAATTCCACACCTACTAACTCCTGTTATTACAGATGCTAAAAAAGCAGTTCTGACACTTAAGTGGGCAACAAAAGAAATGGATCGAAGACTTGATATTCTTGAAGCTGAAGCAGTTAGAGATATTCAGTCATACCATAAAAATGTTTTAGAACCAGAACTTAAAAAAATAGAAAATAAAAAGAGCGATGGCACATATAATTCAAAAATGGATATTTTGCCAGAAACAATGCCTTACATTGTAATTATTATCGATGAGTTGGCAGATATTATGCAAACATATCCAAGAGAGTTTGAAGCCGTTATTGTGCGCCTAGCTCAAATGAGTCGCGCTGTCGGAATTCATCTTGTTCTCTCTACCCAAAGACCTTCAGTTAATGTCATCACTGGATTGATCAAAGCAAACATTCCAGGACGCGTCGCGTTGCAAGTTTCATCACAAATAGATTCACGAACCATCTTAGATACTGGCGGAGCAGAAAAATTATTAGGCGCAGGAGATATGCTTTATCTTTCAGGTGAAATGGCTAACCCTCATCGTATCCAATCAGCATTTATTACAGAAGAAGAAGTTAAAAAAATAACAAAATATCTAGCAGATAATTATGAAAGCCTACCTAGCGAACTTAATCTTACGGGTGAAAATGTTAGCGAATCCGGTAGTCCTTCCCTTTCCAATGATATAGATGACATAGACGATGACCTATATGAAGCAGCAAGAGAAGAAGTAATAAAAGCAGGAAAAGCTTCAACTTCTTATCTTCAACGAAAACTTCGAATCGGATATGCTCGAGCTGCAAGTATTGTAGATATGCTTGAAGAAAGAGGTGTTATCGGACCAGCTGATGGATCAAGACCAAGAGAAGTTATCGACGCGGGAGTTCCGTCGGATGACATGATAGAATAGTATAGATTAAAAATTCATCGTAAATTCCAAATTTTTCTGTCATTCTCGCTTTTGCGAGAATGACAGATTTAATATTTTTCAAATTTTAAAATTCTGCCAAAAATAAATTATGTTTAACTTAGAAAGAAAAAATCCGGTAGTATTGATAAAAACCTCAATTCTATTAATTGTAGTTATCTTCATAGTAAGCTATGGATTCTATCAAGCGCGAAATATTATTGCCAAACCTCAGATAGAAATAACGGGGCCTAAAGACGGATCTGTTTTTACAAAATCTTTTATCGAAATTGATGGCAAAACAAAAAACATTAATTTTATTTCTTTGAATGATAGACCTATATTTGTTACCGAAGACGGCACTTTTAAAGAGCAATTGCTCCTCCTACCCGGCTATAATATAATGAAATTTTATGCAAAAGATAAGTTCGGAAGAGAAGTGGTAAAAACTCTTGAATTGATGTATAAAGAACAGAACAAAGAAGGTACAACTACCCCGGCAACAACATCAACGATGTCTACATCGACACAAAAAGTAAGCACTTCTACTGAAAAATCTAAAAAATAATTATTAAAATTATAAGAATTAATAAAAAAATAATAGATATGGCAAAAAAACCAAACGAAAAAGAAAAAGTGCTCAAAAGCGAAAGACCACTCGCAAGCATAGAAGATACAATTAAAGATATAAAAACAAAGTTCGGCGATGATGCAATAATGAAACTTGGTGAAAAACCTAAAGTTGATATCAACGCAATTCCAACAGGATCGATCGGTCTTGATGCAGCGCTCGGAGTCGGCGGTTTGCCAAGAGGAAGAATAATTGAAATTTTTGGACCAGAATCATCTGGAAAAACTACCCTATCGCTTCACGTTGTTGCGGAAGCTCAAAAGAAAGGTGGCATTTGTGCTTTTATTGATGCTGAACACGCTATGGATCCTGAATACTCTAAAAAACTTGGTGTAAAAATAGACGAACTTCTAATTTCCCAACCAGACACAGGAGAACAGGCACTTGAAATTGTTGAAAGCCTTGTTCGTTCAGGAAAGCTTGATGTAATCGTTATTGACTCAGTTGCCGCATTAACTCCAAAAGATGAAATTGAGGGCGATATGGGAGCGTCACACATGGGTAAACAAGCCCGTCTGATGTCTCAAGCACTCCGAAAACTCACAGCTATCGTAGCAAGAAGCAAAACCATTGTTATCTTTATTAACCAAATAAGAATGCAGATTGGCGTTATGTTTGGAAATCCAGAAACAACTCCAGGCGGAAAAGCTTTGAAATTTTATACATCAGTAAGACTTGATATCCGCAGAATCGCCCAAATCAAAAAAGGAGAAGAAATTGTTGGGGGACGAGTTAGAGTTAAGGTTGTAAAGAACAAGGTTGCGGCTCCATTTAAGCAAACAGAGTTCGATCTTATGTATAACGAAGGCATCTCTAAAGAAGGAGAAATCATAGCTTTGGGAGAAAAATACGAGATCATCACAAAATCTGGTTCCTCATATGCTTTCGGAGAAGAAAAACTAGGACGAGGCTACGATGCCACGCGAACATATCTAAAAGAAAATCCAAAAATTTCCGACACAATACTCAAACAAATCCGAGAAAAACTTAAAGAACTCTAAAAAAAATCAATCGCTACACTACCCTGTAGCGATTGATTTTTAAAGTTTATATGGTAGATTAAGCTTAATAAATAACAGCAAATAACATGCTTGAATATAACGAAATAAAAGAAAGAAAATATATAATCTTTGAGGACGAACCATATGAAGTTCTAACTTCTCACGTTTTTAGAAAACAACAACGAAAGCCCGTAAACGCAACAAAATTACGAAACTTAATGACAGGAAGAATTGTTGAACACTCTTTTCACGTATCAGACAAAGCAGAAGAAGCTGATCTTGCCACAAAAGAAGTTAAATTTCTTTTCACAAACAAAGGCGAATGGTGGTTCTGTGAAATAAATGATCCATCTAAACGTTTTTCCCTTCCAGAAACTCTTATTGGCCCTGCTGGACGCTTTTTAAAACCAAATTCAATTGTAGATACATTAATATTCACAAGTCCTGACGACGATGATGATAAAAAAACAATTGGGGTTAAGCTTCCTATTAAAGTAGAACTTAAGGTAATTGAGGCAGCACCAGCGGTTAAAGGCAACACCACAGGTGGCGCAAACAAAACAGTAAAACTAGAAACTGGCGCAGATATAAATGTTCCCCTATTCGTAAACCAAGGAGACATTCTTAGAATAAATACCGAAACTGGCGACTATGTAGAAAGAGTTTCATAATTAAAAAAATTCATTTTAAAACCGCGTCTTTATTACCAAAGGCGCGGTTTTAAATTTTCGCATATATAAATAAATCCCGCTTAGTAATACACTAAGCGGGATTAAAATCTTTGCAATAATTTTATGCAGGAACTGACTCTCCTAAAACTGCACAAATCTCAGCAAACAATCTGCTGACCTTACCATCAAAATCAGTGCTATTATCTATCACTCTGAGATAGTGATGATCTTGCCAAGCGTCAAGAGTTCTTTGATCGAGTTTCCGGACCATTTTCAATCCTGCTTCAGTCTCAATTGTTTCTTTCCTCGCTGGATTGTTGGCATTAGTATAATGTTTTACAGCTCCTTTAGCTGGAGTAACTAAATGCATTACAGCATGATATCTAAGAGAGCATATTTCAAACCTACTAAAACCAAAACGTTTAATAATGGAGCTAAATAACCTTCTTCCTACATAAGCTTCATTATCCATCATTCCGCGATCACATAAAACCACAACTTTGTGACCTTTATCGCGTAATCTCATAGCAGAACTCAGAAATCTTTGTTCCTGGGTGAGAATACAAGGAAGAACTTCTTCCTGAAACTCAACGACGTTTAAATCATTTTCCCCTATTTTTACCCCACCATTCTGAAGTATAGTTGCACATTCAGGATTAATTAATACTTTGTATCCAAGATCTGAAAGTAATGGTTTCAGCCTGATAGCACTCTCGGTTTTACCACCGCAAGGACCACCAGTTAAAACAATAACCCAGATATCATTACCAATTTGTTTTAGATCGAGTAAATTTAAGTTTAGTTTCATTTATTGCTTTTTTCTGCGTATACTCTAACCTATTTTCAATTATTAGCAATACTTTAATAACAAAAAACACCGGGGGCTAAGCCTTCGGTGTTTTTAATTTTTTTATTATTATCTTGAGATGTAAGGAAGTAATCCTAAAAATCTTGCGCGCTTGATAGCTAAAGAAATTTTTCTCTGGTTCTTTGCGCCTGTGCTAGTTTTGCGCTTAGACATTATTCTAGCATTAGGATTTATAAAATGCTTAAGCATTTCAGTATCCTTATAGTCTACGTATATTAAATTGTTTAAATCTTGTTTCATCATATTGTTAAATTAATATCATTTTTATTAAAATGGAATATCTTCTGGATTAATCTCTTCTTGCGGATATTCTATCGAATCTAATTCTTCTTTTTTACCTGCTGGTGCATCATGTGATGGTTGGCTCTGATATGATCCGCCACCCATTCCGCTTCCGCCAGCCTTTGGACCAAACTGAACTCTGTCGGCAACAATTTCTGTTCGATATTTTTTCTGTCCATCTTGTCCGTCCCAGCTTCGTGTTTGCATTCTACCTTCAACAAAAACTGGTGAACCTTTTCTTAAATACTTTGCAACGTTTTCTGCTTGAATTCCAAAAACAACTACGTTATGAAAATCTGCTGATTCTTGTTTTGCTCCATTTCGGTCTTTGAAAACTCGATTAGTAGCGACGCTAAACGAAGCTACATGAGAACCTGAAGGAATGGCTCGGAGTTCCGGGTCTCGTGTTAAATTTCCATAAATTAAAGCTTTGTTTATATACATGAAATATAAAACTAATTTATCACTAAATCTTCAATAGCTTTATCAACCTCTTCGTCAGATACTACTACTGAAACTTGTGGTTTTTCTTCTTTCTCCTTTTCTTTCTTAACTCTTGGACTTTCTATTACATTAAATATTGGTCTGTGAATTTGAACAGGAACATCTTTTACAGAATTTATAAGGATAAATCTAAGAATATTTTCGTTATTTTTAAGAACTTTATCTATTTTGGAAATTGCATCTGCTTCTGCATTGAACTTTAACCAACCAAAATATGCTTCTTTAAAAGCAACTTTTTTACCAATAGTAGACTTGTAAATGGTATAAGCTAAAGGTCGCATCTTTGGAAATTCATCAGCAAAAATCTGACCTTTGTTGTCTTCAACGGCTGATTTTATCTTAGTTACTTCTTCTCCTACTCGGTCTTCACCGATATTCGAAAGCAATAAATAGCCGATCTCGTAAATCTTAATACCTTCCTCTTTTTCTGTTTTTTCTACGCTTTTTACTTCATCTGTCATAGTGTTTAACAGATTAACATAATCGTTTTATTCATGCAACATCTTTAATTTTTATATAAAAAACGCACTGTGCCAAAGCAAAGTGCGTTTTAAAGGATTAAAGAAGATTTAATCATTCAGATGTTTCGTCTTTTATAACAACCGAAGCTTCTGGTCCTGTTTTAGACACCAAATAATCATAACTAAAATCCTCTAATATAGGGCATATTAATCCCCAAGACCACCACGGTCCTGTCCTAAAAGACAAATACGGCACATAATCTGGTGGTTTACTTAAACAATCTGGTGGCCTGCTTTTTCTGTAGCAAGTTCCCCAAAATAAAACTCTTTTATATTCTTTCAAATAGTCTGGAATCTGTTCCGGATTACACAGCAAATGATTAAAAATATTCGCATTAGCATCTCTATTGAGTTGCAGTTGCTCTTGTTTTATATTTCCACGAAGACCAATTCGACTTTTCCAATGACCTTCTTGAGTCTCTAAAGACAACTTCTTTGGATCCCATACAAATCTGCCCAGCTTTATATGGAAGTGAAGCATGTATCCTTGAGGCACAGGCGGATTAATATCACAATCAATAATGATTTTTTCTTTCATTGTCGTAACAAGTGTTTCTTTCTTCAGTGTGCCAAATTTACTATTTTAAATCAAATACTCTAAAAGCATTCTCAACTAATTGCTTTTTAACCTTCTCCAAATCTTCGCCTTTTATTTCTGCAATTTTCTTAACAACTTCCTGCACATAAAGCGGTTCGTTTCGTTTGCCGCGAAATGGCGAGGGTGCTACATAAGGGCTGTCTGTCTCGGACAACATCATATTAAGCGGAGTATTTTTTATAACCTCGTCATAATTTCTTGCGAATGTAATTACTCCTGTAAAAGAAATTGTAAATCCAAGATCCAAAAACATTTTGGCTTCTTCCCAACTACCAGCAAAAAAATGCACGTCACCTTTCACTTTGGCATATGATTTTAAAATTTCATAAGCATCTTTGTAGGCTTCTCTTATATGAAGCATCAACGGCTTGCCTACTTCATTTGCAACTTCAATGCTTTTTATAAAAGCTTCTTTTTGTTTTTTAAGTGATTCGCCTTCCGCATGAAAATAATCAAGACCGCATTCGCCCAAAGCAACGACTTTTGGATTTTTTAGTAAGTCTAGATAATAATTATGATCAAATTCTTCTCCGCGCGAAGTGAATGCTTTTCCTCCTTCGCCTAATTCGCTTTCATCAAAATGGGATTTATCTGTGTGTATCGGATGAAGTCCAACAATCGCATAAACTCCTTTTTCATATTTTTCCGCGAGTTCTACAGCAGACTTAGAAGTATCTTTCTGCGTTCCAACATTTATCATCCATGTATTACTATCTGATGCGCGTTTAATAACCGCATCACGATCCTCATCAAATGCGGAAAAATTCACATGGGTATGGCAATCTATAAATTCAGGCATAAATAAAATTTGAGTTTGACTTAATTATTTCAATTGTATATCTTAAGCCTCAGAAAGAAAAGTTTAATATGAATGCAAACGAATTAGTTGATAGAGCAATATGTTATCTTGAATACCCAGCCGTTAAATATACCGATCCTTCAAAAGGAAGCGATAAAAGCGGTTTTGATTGTTCGGGTTTTGTTCTTTTTTTACTTAGAGAATTAAACTTTCCTGTTCCACAAGAAATACGTCATGTAAATGAATTTTATAACTCATTCGGCATTCACATTCATGATGAAGCAAGAATGTCCGGAGATTTAATTTTTTGGAGCAGAAAAGGCACAATACCAACTCATATAGGAATTTTGGTTAATGATACTTATTACATACATTCGCCAGGAAAAACAGGAAGATTCGTTTCAATTGAAGAAATAAAATATGAACCAATTATTTCAAAAGCCGAACCAAAAATTTACTTTAAAAATCCTATTGGCTTCAAACGTCTCGGGGTAAAAGATGGAAGATATTTAAGGTTAATTTAATGATCAATTACCAAAAGACCAGCAAATTGCTGGTCTTTTTTTTATAAGTCGTTTTTATTCACGATCAACAAGACAAACTCTAACGCTGTCATTCCCGCGAAGGCGGGAATCTAGTCTTAGTCTTAATTCTCTGGATTCCCGCCTTCGCGGGAATGACAAAAATAAACTTAAATTTTTCTCAAAAACAACGGCTGCTCTGGAGATTTATTTTCTTTAATAAGTCTTTTAATTTCTAAAGATGTTTTAGGCATAAAAGGCTCCAAACCTTGAGCCACAATATAAAGTTCTTTAACAAATTGTTCTATCATTTCTTTTCCTTTTTGCTTATCTTCCTTAACCAGCTTAAACGGCTTGCCTATCTGAATATCAGAATCAATGCTTTTTATATACTCCCAAACATCATCAATAGCTTTTTGAATATCAAACATATCAAATCTAGAACTGTAACTTATCTTCGGATAAATTTTTGCTTCTTCTATTAAAACAGGTGCATCAAGATTTGTTTCTGCCATTTTCATTATTCTTGAGACTAAGTTTCCCAAACCATTTGCCAAATTTGCGTTATAAGCATCCTTGAAAGATTCTTTGGTCATATCGCCGTCTTCTGTAGTGGAAATTTCACGCGCTAAAAAATATCGCATCGATTCTGCACCATATTCATTCATAAGCTCATACGGATCTATTACATTTCCTAAAGTCTTCGACATTTTTCTTCCGCCAGAAGTTATCATTCCGTGAACAAAAATTTTCTTCGGCAATTCCAAACCTGCAGAATGAAGCATCGCAGGCCAAAATACTGCATGAAAACGCAAAATATCTTTGCCTATTACATGATAATCCGCCGGCCAAAATTTCTTAAAAGTTTCTTCGTCTCTTCCGTATCCAATAGCTGAAATATAATTTGAAAGAGCATCGCACCAGACATACATTACTTGCGAAGGATCATTAGGAATTGGAATTCCCCACGACTCGCCTTTTACCGCGCGGGAAAAACTTACGTCTTCAAGTGGTTCACTAAGAAAAGACAGGACTTCTTTCTTTCTAGTGGCAGGCTCAATTGAAAGTTCGTCACTATTTATTTTTTCCTTAAGAAAATCCTGGTATTTAGAAAGTTTGAAAAAATAATTTTCTTCTTCTATCTCTTCCGGTATGAGATTGTGGAGCGGACATTTACCGTTAACGAGTTCTTTTTCTTTTTTAAATTCCTCGCATCCTGGACAATAAAGCCCTTTGTATTTCTTTTTATAAATATCTCCAGACTCAACAAGTTTATTCCATAACATAATAGCTCCAGGCCAATGAATTTCTTTGTCGGAAGTTCTAATGAATTGATCGTATGAAATATCAAGATCTTTAAAAAGTCGTTTAAAATTATCTACTACCATGTCTGTAAATTGCAGAGGAGTTTTTCCAGCTTCAGTTGCAGCTTTAACTACTTTAATTGTATTTTCATCAGAGCCGGTAAGAAAATGAACATCTTTACCTTGTAGACGATTGAAACGAGCCACAATATCACAGATCGTAATAGTGTAAGCATGACCCATGTGTAGGTTTGCATTTGGATAAAATATTGGAGTTGTTATATAAAATTTATTTGCCATATTTAAAAAAATAAAAAAATCTAATTTCGTTATTGTTATTTAACTCATTAACACCTACACGATTGTGCTCATTTTTTCTATTTCGGATATTTTATTCTTTTCCATGTCGGTATAAAGTTCCATAAAAACAGCAGCCAACGGCACTGAAAGAATGGCACCAAAAAGTCCTGCGAGTTGCGCTCCTGCAACAATCGCAACTATTACTAAAAGCGCGGGAACACCAACAATTTTTTTAACAACTAATGGGTAAATTAACTGACTTTCAAACTGCTGAACTATTGTATAAAGACCTGCTACAAGAAGTCCCATTGTGATTCCTCCCGAAGAAAGCCCAACAGCGATTGATGGTATCGATCCGATTATCGGTCCGAAGATCGGAATCAATTCAAAAATTGCAGCAATCACTGCGAGAAGTAATGCATGCTCAACTCCTAATACTGAAAGTCCTAAATATACTAATATACCGATAATAAGACCGAGTAATAATTGACCTTGAAGCCAAAACCCTATCTTAATTTGTGAACGCTTCCAAAGACTTATTATATATTTTTCGTGTTTCAAAGGAGTAATAACACGCAAAAAATTAGCAACTCCTTCTTCTTGAACTGCAAGATAAAAAGAAAATACAAACACAAGTAAAAGGTTTAAGATGCCACCAAAAATTACAGCGACCAAACTCGATGCGCCAGAAGTAAAACCCATAAGAGAACTACTCGCACTTGAAATTATATCTTGAATAGAAATAAATTGATTTATACCCCCAGTATTGATACCTAATGGATTAACAAGCTTTAGCGACTGAGCATATTCTGGAATTTTATTTAATGCTTCAACAATCTGATTGATAAGTGGTGGAATAACAAAGAAAACAACAACTCCTAAAATAATTGCTGTAAAGGCGTAAATTAAAATTACCGCGAGCGTTCTTGGGATTTTTCGATTCATCAGCCATTTAGTTCCAGGTTCTATTGCTGAAGCGATAACAATAGCCATTAAAACAACCAAAACAAGATCACGGACAAGATACAGAAAATAAACAACGGCTAAAACCACGAGACACTTAACTATTGTCCCAACAGTTACTGATATATGGAGTTCTTTTTCTTCTCTATTCATCTTTAATCATTCAAATTAGTAATTCGTATATTCGTATAATATCACTTTAGAGCCTGTTTACAATATTTATACTTATTCTGTCATTCCCGCGCAGGCGGGAATCTAGTCTTAGTCTTAATTCTCTGGATTCCCGCCTGCGCGGGAATGACAGAATTTTTATGTGAATAAATTTATATATTTAGAATTTTTAAAAAATGATCTTCGTCATTAAAAGGACCGATAATTGCTACGTTGAGCAAATCATTTCTAAACAGATCATTCGCCACCTTTTGTATATATTCAGCTGTAATATTTTTAAACTGTTTTACAAATTCTTCAGGTGTAATCAGATCTTTTTTCAAAATTTCTCTACTGCCATAAAAATTAGCTAAAGCTCCGGGCGTTTCCATATACAAAAGAAAACTATCAATATATCCGCTAATCTTATCAAGTTCTTCTTTTGAAAGAGGTTGATCTTTAATTTTTTTAACCTCTTCTAATATAACTTTTATAACTTCTTCGGTTCTAGATACATCAACACCGGCATAGATAGTAAAATTTCCATAATCAGTATAGTGAGCATTATGAACATTAAATTCATAACAAACGCCCATCTCTTCTCTAAGTTTTTGTCCCAATCTTGAACTCAATCCTCCGCCTAAAGCTTGGGATATAACTTCAATTGCTGGCTGTCTTTCATCATGAGTTCCAAAAGATCTAAAACCTATAAGAAGATGTGCTTGCTCAGCATCTTTCATTTTTAAAATAATTTTAGGAACAGTCTGGTCAATTTTTAACACAGCAGGCTTTTCTGGCTTGTTATTTTTTGGAATAAGCTTAAATTTTTCTTCTACTAAATTAGAAATATTATTTTCATCAAAATTTCCTGCGACAACTACAATAGTCGCAGAAGAAACGTGATACATATCTCTATGCCTTACAAGATCAGAATTTTTTATTGATCCAACTGATTGCTCTGTCCCTAAAATTCCCCGCCCTACAGACTGATCGCCATACATTAGAGAATTCAACATATCAAAAATTTCATCTGATGGTTTTTCTTCTTTCCTTTTAATTTCCTGAATCACAACTGATTTTTCTTTTTCAATTTCGGAAAGATCGAAATTTGAATTTAAATAAATATCAGATAATACATCCAGAGCTTTCTCTAAATGATTACCATGAGATCTTATGTAATAAGCCATACCATCTTCGCCTGTGTAAGCATTTATCTCACCACCTATTCCTTCGATCTCGCTTGTTATTGCAAAAGCTGATGGTCGCTTAGAAGTGCCTTTAAAATTAGAATGTTCCAAAAGATGAAATATGCCATTTTTCTCTTTCTCTTCATATGCACTGCCAGCATCAAGAAAAACAGACACAGCAACATTTGGAGTATCTTTCATAGGTATCGTAATTAAACGTATGCCGTTATTCAGTATTTTCTTTGTTACATTCATCCTAGTAGTTAATAATTATTTGACTAATTGAATTTATCGTTTTTATATTTACCAGCACTAAATTGTGGCACTAGTTAATACTATTTAGTAAGGACTGTCAAACCAAAAAACAAATCCCGAAATTTTGACAAAATCAAAATTTCGGGATTATATTTTAGACAACTTTTTTAATTATTTCATTTTTCCAACAAGTTCAGAAATGTTTACTCTCTCCTGCTTTGCAGTATCTCTATCGCGAAGAGTGACTGTGTTATCTTCAAGAGTTTGAAAATCTACTGTTACGCAGAAAGGCGTTCCGATCTCATCTTGTCTTCGATATCTTTTGCCGATATTTCCATTATCATCAAACATTGCTTCAGGAATTTCTTTTCGAATCATTCCAAAAACTTCTCTCGCCTTTTCTACCAACTCCGGCTTATTTTTCAACAAAGGAAAAACCGCAACTTTAACTGGTGCAACATTTGGAGAAAGTTTTAGAAATACTCTTTTTTCTCCGCCGATCTCGTCTTCGCAATAAGCATCAAGAAGAACAACTAGAACTGTTCTATCTACACCAAGCGATGGCTCTATACAATGTGGAATAAATCTTTCTTTGGTTTCTTCATTTAAGAAACTAAGATCGACTCCGCTGGCATTTGTGTGGCTCTTCAAGTCAAAATCTGTTCTGTATGCCAAACCATAAAGCTCTTTTAGGCCGAATGGGTAATCAAATTCGAAATCAATAGTTCTCTTTGAATAGTGCGCCAATGAATCGCCAGAAACTTCGAGCTCGTGAACTTTGCTTCTATCAATTCCAACATCATCTATATAATTCCACATTTCTTTTCGAAAATGTTCAAAACTCTCTTCCCATTTGGAAGGCTCAACAAAATATTCTATTTCCATCTGTTCAAATTCTCGCGAACGAAAAGTAAAATCTCTAGGAGCTATTTCATTTCTAAACGCTTTTCCTATCTGTGCCATTCCAAAAGGAAGTTTTGGGTGGAACGAGTCAACAACATTTTTAAAATTAACGAACATTCCCTGCGCAGTCTCGGGACGTAAATAAGAAACTGATGATTCATTTTCATCAACTCCAACATGCGTTTTGAACATCATATTGAATTGCTTCGGTTCACTTAATTCACCTCCACAATCAGGACAAGATGAGGAATCATTTTCAAGTTGATCAGCTCTAAAGCGTCGTTTGCATTTTTTGCATTCAACTAAAGGGTCTGAAAAACCACCGACATGTCCTGAAGCTTTCCATACGTTTTGATTCATTAATATAGCCGCGTCAGTGCCATACATATCATCTCTGTCTGTCACAAACCTCTTCCACCATAATTTTTTAATATTATTTTTTAAAGCGAGTCCGAGGTGAGCATAATCCCATGTTCCGGACATACCGCCATAAATTTCCGAGCCTTGATATATAAAACCGCGTCGCTTACATAAAGAAGCGACTTTTTCCAAAGTGTCGTTACTTTCTGATTTATGATTCATAATTTTACAAAAACTTTATTTCAATTTTTGAACTATATCAAAAATTCTAATGTTGAACAATATCATCTTGAGGAGAAAATTGAGGATCACTATTTATTCGTGTGGATAATACTTGAGTTTTAGTTGATAGATCAACTCCAGTAAACCTATCCGTTCCACTAAGAACAATACCGCTAATAAGACTGGGCGCCGTTCCAACCTGGCTTGCGCTAGCAGTAAAAGACACCTGGAAACTTACAGTTCTTGGTGGCAAAGAAAATCCTGTTCCAGCTTTCACTTCTCCAACATTCCAGGTTATTTGTCTGTTAGCTGGATCGAAAGATATTTTTTCATCAGAAGGATAGCTCTTTGATGTCCAATTTACATACACAGGTAAAGTAGCAACAACTTTTGCATTCGAAACATAGTTCGTAGTATTTGTTACAGTCCATGTAGCTGTATAGGAAGTTAATTGATCAACTTTAGGTGGTATTGGTCCAGTATTCTCAAATGCACCAACAAAGTGAACCATATTAGAAGTTAGGGCAAGATTAGTAGAGAATTTAACAATTTTAGTTATTGTTGAATATATATCTTCTGGAACGCCAGATTCTGAAAGTCTTTTGCCGTGAATATTAACATCTATCTGTATTTGAGGATTTCTCATATTATTTCCTTCTTCGGTTGCAGATTGTGAACCTGCAAAGTTAAAACCAGCAGAACCTGATTCATTCGTTGCAAGTTCGCTTAATTGAACATAATTATCTTTATTCCATGTAATTATATTATCTTGAGAACTATAATAACCTCCCTGAGAAGTAACCATTGTTTTATTCAACATACTTCCGCTAAATTTAAGCTGAATAATTAAATCTGTAATTTTTTCCGGCAAATTATTTTTCCACTTTAAAAGTCCCTTTATAGTTTTGTCAGCTACCGCAATATGTTCTGATGATTGATCTTCATCAATACCCATAGACAACGCAAGAAATGGTTTGCTTATCAAAATACTTTGAGCAACCGATGTAAACACGGAACTAATAACTTTCTGATCATTAGGACTTTGATTACCCACAGTGAAAGTAAAAATCTTTTCCTCTTCATCCTGACCTACTATTTTTCCTGTTATCTTGATAGTGCGTTTACCTTTTGGTTCAAGATCACCAATATTCCATATTGAATCACCAAACTCTGGTTTAGGAGAAGTATTGCCTAAAGTAAAACCGAAAGGATAGCGAACTTGAAGAAGTAAGTTCTTCATAGTAACTGAAGAATTTGATGAAATCGTAACTTCTATGCTCGCATCTTGATTTGAATACGTTTCTTTCAATGAAGAGACTGAAACTGTTATAGGCGAAGTTCCTATTGCTACATCGTAAGATGTGCTCTTTTGAAAAACTGCATTTGAACCTGGCACACGATATGTAAGAGTTACTTTGACTGGCTTCTTTTCTCCTTCTTCTCCAAAAATAAGTGCTTTTATTGTGCGTCTGGCTGTTTCGCCTGATTTGATAGTCCCTAAATCATCTTGAAATCTTAAATAATCTTCATTAGCGTTTTCTGCTCTTTTTGTTCCGTCAGGAAACTCAACATTAAGATCAACGAGCTGGAGATCAATCGAATTGCGATTATCTACTAAAATATCTAAAGGTAATTCATCGCCTCCAGAAACAGAAGTTGGGCCAATTACAGAAATATCTATATTATTAACAGAAACTTTATTATTACCATTGAAGAAAATAAAAAAACTCACTGTGACTGAAATCACAAAAAATACAATCGATAAAGTAAGGATTTTTTTGAAAATTGATGGACCCACAGTTTCTTCTACTGTATTTTCAACAGCTTCGTTAATATTAATATCATTCCAGTCACTAGAAACATTTTCTGTTTTCTTCCTGAGAAAGCCTTTGTTCATAAAAGACAAAGCTTTTTCTTTACGAGAATAAAGATTAGTTTTTATATGTTCTAGTCTGCTTTTTTTATCTCCATCCATGCTCTAAATTATATCACAATTATTTTTGTGTAACGTAAATTACAAGTGACTTTCTCTCATCGCTTTATTAATGGCTTGAATAATAGGTTTATTTTGAATTTTTACATCACTAAATAGTGTTTCTCCCCAATCATCATTGATCAGTTTTTCTATACCGCTAAAATTTTCTATGTATCCCAAATTATTAAATATTCGCAACAGCAAAACGCATTCAAAATTTTTAAGATTATCCTTAGATAAATTATTATCTTTCAAATAATTAAAAGCATTAAGTAGTATCTCGAACAGTTCGCTATTTTTTTCCTGTTCAGGAATAAATCGTCGAAGAAGATCGAAAACTCGAGCTATAAAAATAATTTTTTCTTTATCATTTTCACATTCTCTGTATAAATTATATTCACATTCGGCACTCGTTATCCTCCACAAATTTTTTCCCCTCACAAGTGAAACACTGCTAAAGGAAAAATCTATAAGATTTCCTTTGAGTTTGGATTTAATATCTCTTACGCTTTGGGCTTTTCCATATATCATACCGAGCTCGCGCGTAAAAATATAAAAATATTTATTTGAATCATCTACATTCCTGTTTCCAAGAACAAATCCTTTAGTTTTATAAATATGATACGACATAAATTTGAGATTATTCTAACACAAAAAAAGACCCTCAGTCTGCCGAAGCAAATTGAGGGTCAAATGGTTAGAGAATTTAGAAATAATAAATATTCAAAAATTCTAAACCAAAATAATTACCTTGCTAAATGAGGTGAAGATTTAATATCATTTAGATTGACGACCTTTTTTATTCCAATCCCGATTTACCATAACCAAATCGCCAAACTCGTCAAAAATATAGTCACAAGCAGATTCTTTCCCTGGAGCAAGAGCAAACTTACGATTTTGACAATTTTGAATACCCAAAAAAATGCAAATCCTACTTATAATTGTTTTCTTATGTTTCATAATTATTCTTTCTTTGATGTTGTTTAATTTTTGCTAAGTAGTTACCACATTGGTAGTCATAGCCAAAAAATCTCAAACTTTAAGACCTTTTGGCTATGACTATTTTTTCACAAGTAATTTAAAAGAACTTCAATTAAGATATAACAAAATAGACCTTATGTCAAAGAAACATAAGATCTATTCGTAGCCAAACAAAAACCTATTTAATGATTTTTATTTTAAGCTTAGTGCCAGCAATGTCTGTTTCCTCTCCTTCGGAAGATGCAATAAATTGAATTTCTTTAAGACCTGTGAGTTTGGAAATTTCAGCTTTAAAACTTTCAATTAACGATTTTCCTTTTTCATCAGTTTCAATAAGTAGCACGACTTTATCAGAAGGGTTAAGTCCTTCTTTCTTTCTCAAGTCTTGAATGAAACGTACGAGATCACGCATCTCGCCTTCTTTTTTAAGTTCGTCTGTTATTACAATATCTAATTCAACTTCTTCTTTTATAGAAGCATCAGACAAAACTTCTTTAACATTAATTTCGTCTTTTATTAGATTTACCAATTCATTATTCTTTTGAATTTCTGCTTTTAGATCTTTGACTTTAAGAGATACTAGAGGTTGTCTGACTTTTATTTTTGATTTTGCTCTAGCTTCCAAGCCTAATGAAACAATTTTTCTAACCTCCTGCATTTCTTCAATAACAGCTTCTTGATTTTCGTCGTTCATACTTTGCCAATCTTCAAGATGAACGCTCAAAAGCGAGCCACCTGCTCGTTTATAAACATCTTCAGCAATAAACGGAGTAAACGGCGCCATCATTTTTGAAAGTTCTAACAAAACATATTGTATTGTTTCAAGCGCGACTTTTTTATCTTCCTTATCATCTCCTTTGAAACGTTCTCGAGATCGTCTCAAATACCAAGTTGAAAGATCATCAACAAAATCTGCAAATGGTCGCGCAGCGCGATCCAACTCAAAATTCTCAAGTTCTTTTGTAACTTGAATATTTAATTCGGATAATCTAGCCAAAATCCAAACATCCAAAACATTTTTACTCTGTGATTTTGATTTTAGATTTTCCGATCCTGCTTCTTTGTAGAGTTCATAGAACGAAACAACATTCAAAAGTCTGGTAAATACTTTTTTTACAACTTCATCCAAACCTTTTTCAGTAAATGCTATTTCCTCCCCTTTTACTGCGGGCGATGTCAAAAGATAAAATCTTAAAGCATCTGCGCCATATTTATCTAAAACATAATCTATCGGCGGATAATTTTTTAAATGTTTGCTCATTTTTTGTCCGTCTTCTGCAAGAACAGTTCCATGTGTAATTACACATTTATATGGAGCATGATCAAAAAGTGCCGTTCCTAAAACAATCAATGAATAAAACCAGCCTCTAGTCTGATCAATTCCTTCCGCAATAAAATCAGCTGGGTATCGTGTATTTTTTTCAGGATCGAATTTATCTTTATTTTCAAATGGATAGTGATTTTGTCCATAAGGCATTGAACCAGATTCAAACCAGCAATCAAAAACTTCTGGAACTCTTTTTAGAGTTGCTCCGGCCTCGCAATCACATTTAAAAGTAAGTTCATCGATATATGGCTTATGAAAATCGAGCTCATAATTTTCATTGTGGGGCAAAGTCGTAAACTCAAGTTTTATCATTCCTCCTGTAGGAATAAACTCCGAACTGTCCTTAGTCATAGAAACCGTCTTTTTTACATCAAACCCTTCGCTTACAGATTTCAAAAGCCATGCTGGACATTCATGAGTAACGATTAAAATATTTTTCTTCTCGTATTTATTATTTATATCGTAAATAAACTCTCCTACTCTTCTTTTTACATCTGAAAGATTTTCTCCATTCGGCGCCCTAGTGACAAATCTATCTTCATAACCTTTGAAATAATTTACATATTCATTTACAGATTTTCCATTTAAATCACCTGCATTAATTTCTCTGAGCCTATCATCAGTAATAATTTTTTCAGAAGAAACACCTAAGGCTTTTGCAATAATTTCAGCGGTTTCCTTAGTTCTTAAAATTGGCGAACGAAATATAAGATCAATTTTTTCTTTTTTAAGAAGTTCAGCTGTATCAAGAACTTGATCTTTACCTTTTGAAGTTAGAGGTCTTGGTGTGCTATCGTCGCTATTTATAACACCTAGTGCATTACTTTCTGATTCGCCATGGCGCATTACAAAATAATTATTTCGCGTTCCTACTTTTTCTTTTATATCAGCAATAGATCCTAGAACAACTTTGTCGTCGCATTTTGTGCATGTCCAAACTGGAAGTGGCGCGCCCCAATATCTTGAACGTGAAATAGACCAATCAGGAGCTCCTTCAAGTAATTTGCCGAAACGGCCATCACGAATTTCCTCCGGTATCCAATGAACTTTTTTATTTTCTTCAATTAATCTGTTCTTGAATTCTGAAACTTTAACAAACCATGAAGAAGTAGCGTAATTCAAAAGCGGTGTATCGCATCTCCAACAATGAGGATACGAGTGCGTAATCTTTTCTTTTTCAAAAAGAAGTCCTTTGCCCGCAAGATTTTTTAAAACAACAATGTCAGTAGATTGGTGATCATCTTTTGGCTTTACCATAAGACCAGCAAAATCAGTAACTTCTGATTTAAATTTTCCATCAATTCCAACATGATGAATTATCGGCAAATTTTTCTCATTGGCCAAATTCAAGTCGTCCCCTCCAAAAGCGGGAGCGATGTGAACAATTCCTGTTCCGTCTTCTGTTGTTACAAAATCCGCGCTATATACTTTCCAGCCATTTTCTATATTTGGAACTTTTGCGCCAATATAATAATTAAAAGCAGTCTTGTATTGAGTATTCAAAAGTCGGTCGCCATTAAATTCTTCAACAACTTTATATTCTTTATTTTTGAAAACTGTTTCGAGTCGCGACTTCGCAAGAATAAGAAATTCTTCTCTCGAATCTGCATCTTTTTTGTAAGAAACTTTTACATAAGGAATATCACTTTTAATAGCAAGCGCAACATTTCCAGGAAGAGTCCATGGGGTTGTTGTCCAGGCTAACAAAAATGTTCCAGGTTCAGTAGCAATTTCAAATTTCACATAAACAGAAATATCGGCAATATCTTTGTAGCCTTGTGATACTTCAAAGTTTGAAAGTGTTGTCTCGCAACGGGGACAAACATGCATCGCTTTAAAACCTTTATAAATGTAGCCTTTGTCAAAAATATTTTTAAATATCCACCAGACAGTTTCAGTGTAATCGGAATCCATTGTTCTGTAAGCATTCTCCATATCAGCCCATCGTCCCGTTCGTGGAATAATTTTCTTCCAATCATCTACATATCTTTGCACTGCTTCTCTGGCAGCCTGATTGAATTTAGCAACGCCAAAATTCTCAATATCTTTTTTTACTTTTAGATTGAGTTCTTTTTCAATAATATTTTCAATAGGAAGACCGTGGCAATCCCAACCCCATCGACGAGGAACATATTTACCGCGCATTGTTTGGAAACGCGGAATCACGTCTTTCATTGTGCCAGGCAAAATGTGTCCGTAGTGCGGAAGTCCTGTAGCAAATGGTGGGCCATCATAAAAAACAAACTCGGTTTTACCCTCGTTTTTCTTGAGTGATTTTTCAAAAACTTTATTTTCCTGCCAGAAAGCAAGAATTTCCTCCTCTTTTTTAGATAGACTGCTTTTTTCCTGAACATTGTCAGGTTGTTTTTTTTGTTCTTCTGTCATAATTCCCTATCATAACAATTTTTCCGAATTTTTCTAGTATTATAAAAAAAGGAGTTACTCACAATAAATGTGGTAACCCCTTTGATGTTTTCTTAATCTTTCAATTTAAAAAACATATTAGATTAGATACAATCTCTCTTCGAGTTTTAGTATCCATACGCCCGACGAAGTGCCTTTCGAAGTTCAGCATCCTCACGAGCTTTCCTTTTTTCTTGTGCGATTCTCTCCCTACTGATCATTGCACACACTTTTGCATGTGCTTCCTCATGCTTGCTTTCAAGCAATTCATAGAGATTAAGAATCGGATCGGCAGAAGATTCCATGTCCCGGGCTATTGTTTTAACCCAACGTCCGTGACCACGAGCATCAAGTCCTCCATAGAAAATCAGAAACATGGTCAATATGGTCCATTTATCTGTGTCATGGAAATTGCCAATCACTGTAATGTGATACTTTTCTTTGACTGCGTTCAGTGCCTTCGTTACACGTTCTGCATCCTTGCCACCCACATCCTTGAAATAAGCCAGCACCAACTTACTAATAGTGCCGAAACTCATAACATCACCGCTGCGAACGAACACTTCGTCATTGTGAATAAGTTCGTTTACAGCTTTTACAAGAAGTTGTTCATCTTGTAATTCTTCGGGTGTAAGCTGATGAAGTTCCACTTCATCCAATTCATTAAGAATATTTCTCATATACAATCATAAGTAATTGATCAGATATCGCTCTAATCGATTGCGTGTCTCTTTTAAAAGAACATTTTATACTAAAATTATAGCAAATTTAATATCATTTGTCAAGCATATGTATCATAAACACGCATACTTGAAAAAATTAGTATTATACAGAAATTTAGTTTCTACATCTTCTCTGGAACCTTGATTCCTAAAAGATGCAATCCGTTTTTGAGCGTAATATAAACAGCCTTAGTTAAAGCCAATCTATGAGCCGAAGTTTTTAAATCGTCTGGATCAAGAATTTTATTATTAGCATAAAAGCTATTAAAAAGTGAGGCAATCTCTGTTAAATAAATAGCAATATAATGCAAAGAATATTCATTTTGGGATCTTACTACTATTTCAGGAAAACGATAAAGCATTTTTTCCAACTCTGATGACCCCTCATCAATATCATCGGATAGTTCTTTTTCTATTGTTTCTACCAATCCTGAATTATTTAATTTTTCTAAAACTGATTTTGCGCGAACAAAAGAATATTGAATATAAGGACCGGAATCACCTTCAAATGAAATTGATTTTTCAAAATCATAAATAATATCAGAGCCAGCAGACTGTTTTAATATAGAATATTTTATCGCGCCAATCGAAACTCTCTCTGCTATTTCTTTTTTCTCATCGTCATCAAATCCACGATCTTTTATTTTTTCTTCTATCAATTTACTTATATCAGACATAAGAGACTCAGCTGTTATAACATCACCTGTGCGTGAAGACATTTTTCCAGTTGGAAGTCGTAGCATTCCGTGAGAAAGATGCTTAGTCTTAGCTCGTAATTCTGGGAATAAAAGCTCCATCGCTTTTAGCACTACGCTAAAATAGTCCCTAACTTCATTACCTGTAATTATTATAGATTTGTCATAAGAATATTCATCGTGTTTTATTTTTGCCAAACCAAGTTCTTTTGCTTCATATGTCGCTATTCCCTCTTTATTTATAAAAACCCTAGTATGCAGATCATATTTTTCTCCTTTAAAAATAACTGCGCCATCGCTTTTTTCAAAAATTTTGCCGATATTTTCTTCGACTATTTTTTTACCAAGATCTGCGGTATTGCTTTCAAAAAAATAATAATCGAATGTTGTTCCAAGTTTTTTGTATATTCCTTCAAAATATTCTAAACTCCATTTTTTACCAAGATCATATAGGGCATTTATTTTTTTGTCAGATCGTTCGTAAATTTTTTTGTTAAGTTCTGCAATTTCTTGTTTATGTTCATCATCGCTTTCATACATCATTGAGCCAGTTTTGTAACACATTCCTAAAAATTCCGCCTTACTAATAACTGAGTCTTTTTCATTAGGTAAAAGACTTTCATTCATAAGAATTCCGCTCATAGCTTTTGCAACATGAAGCCCGACATCACCTTGATAACAGGCACGTTTTACTTCTGCGCCAGAAAATTCAACAAGTCTAGCGATTGATTCGCCAATTGAGTTCGACATCAAATGTCCGATATGAAATTCCTTAAATGGATTTGGGTCCGTGTATTCGATAATAACTTTTTTGTTTTTTAAAGAATCATTTTTTCCAAAATTTTCTCCTTCTTCGACTATCTGTTTAATACTATTTGCAAAAAATTCGTGCGACAAATAGAAGTTTATAAAACCAGGACCGGCAACCTCAACCTTTTCAATTTCTGGAATTTTATTTTTTGAAATTTCGGCGACAACTTTTTCAGCAAGATCTTTCGGAGAAGTTTTTAGTTGTTTTGAATAAACAAGCGCTACATTAGTAGAATAGTCACCATTAGAAATATCTTCTGGATGTTCAGTAACAATATTTGAAACATCAGCATCTATTCCGAGTTTTTTTAAAGCTTCACCTATTAAAATTTTTAATTTTTCCTGCATTGTTTTAAAATTTATTTTCCTGAACTGCCAAAACCTTTTTTACCTCTTTGCGAGTCAGCCAGAGATGTAACTTCCTTAACCTTAACCGATTCTTTTTTCTGAATAACCATCTGCGCTACCTTGTGGCCTTTTTCAAATTTATACACTTTTTTGGAAAGATTTACTATACCAACTTTCACTTCACCTCGAAAGCCAGCATCGACAACACCACCTAAAGTTTTCAATCCAAAATTATGAGAAAGTCCGCTTTTATCCCAGATAAGTCCAACATATCCTTTTGGAATTTCTATCGCAACACCTGTGGCAACCGAAAATCTTTCGCCTGGCTTAAGCGTTACATTTTCATTTGAATATAGATCAAGACCAGCATCGTCATGATTAGCATAGTTTGGTAAAATTGCGCTTTTATCCAACTTCTGAATTTTTAGTGTAATTGACATGAGGATATTGTAACAAAAAAGGCCTAACTTTGTTAGACCTTTATATTTTATACTTATCTTATTTAACAAGAATGCTTATTATTTCAAGACATTGCTTCTCCACAGCATCCGCAGACTGATTGGCATCGATAATCTCGCAAGGAATACAGGGTAAAGAATCTTGATATCCTTTAGCCATTCTTTCATAGAAATCCTGATATCCTTTAGCCATTCTTTCATAGAACCATCGAGGCTGATCATGGAAATGATGCGATATATCAGGACGAGCTTTATATCTCTTCTCAGCAACATCAAGATCAACGTTCAGATATATATACAAATCTGGAGCATTAAATGCATAAAATCTTCTCGCCTCAAAAAACCAATCTTTAAGAACAGGATATCCTCGTTCATATATCTGAATAGCATAAGTTGAGCTATCAAATCTGTCACAAATAACATTTGCGCCTGATTTAATGGCTGGCGCTATAAGTTTTTGAACATGATCAATGCGTGCAGCCGTGATCATAAGAAAATCGACAGCAATATCAGCACCTCTGGCTTCTTCAGATAAAATCACCGTTCTTAGTTTTTCAGCAAGAGGAGATCCGCCCGGCTCTCGTGTAAAAACAAAACTTTCCGAAGAAAGTTTAGCTTTTAGATTTTTTATCAGCGTAGTTTTGCCCGAACCTCTTATACCATCAACAACAATGAACTTGCCTTTCTTGTTTTTCATAGTTTCTTCGCCCATCTTAACTTAAAAAATTTCTTCAAGCAATAAGACTGTATGGTTTGAAATTTCATATTTATCTTTCGGTTCGATATCTTTATGTTTTCCCCACTTCAAATGAATAGTTGTGCAACCAAGCAAATTTCCAAATCGAATTTCAGTATCTATTCTATTTCCAATAACCCAAACTGACAAAGCATCGTCAATTTTATATTCAGAGATTTTTTCTTTAAATATTTTTTCTTTTTCTTCATCTGTGCCGCAAATAATAATTTGATCAAAATATCCTCGAATACCCAGCACGTCTATTTTTTCATTTTGAATTTCTGGATCGCCTCTTGAAATTAAAATTTTCGGACAAGTTATTTTTCCAAGAAGTATTTTGGAATATGGGAATAGAGTTATTGATAAAATATCTTTATGAGATGCATCTAACTGTCCTGTTGTATCAAACAGAGTGTCATCGAGATCTATCAATAAAAGTTTCGGTTGTTCATTAAAAATTTTTTTCATTTATTTTATAGTATAACAAAAAGACCGCAATATTTTGCGGTCTTTTGATAAAATAATTACAAACTAGCTATTACAGAAGCAATTTTTACATTATGTCTTACGATATTGCCTGTCTGATCGGCAAAATTTCTGACTATAATCCGCTCAGCAAACTTACTAAGTTCATCATTATTTACAACAACAGGGTGAGCTTTTTCTTCAGAATATTTTACGATGATAGCCTCGCTTATACAAGCGGGATCATTGCATAATATAGCATCGAAATTATCACAACCAATATGTTTAAGAAGAACTCTGGCAAAATCAGTGGCAGTAAAACCATCTGTTTCAGCCTTTTTTGTCATTACATTTACAATACATATAAGACTGGCTTTTGTTTCCTCAATAGCATCCTTAAATCCATTTACCAAAGTATTTGGAATTGTAGAAGTAAAGAAATCACCAGGACAAAATACGATCTTCTGAGCATTAACGATCGCTTGATAAGCTTCTGTGTAAATAAAAGCTTCCGGCTCTAAAAATGCCCTGACGATAGTTCTGTCATCATCGATCGATCTTGTGTCTATATTACCTTCGCCTTTTATAATACTTCCATCATTAAGTTCTACACAAAGATCAGCATCGTCCAGACTTACCGGTAAAACTTTTCCTTTAACCCCATACCACTGACACATCGTATTGATAGCGGATGGTAAACTTCCAGTAATTTCTGTAAGCGCCGTAAGAAAAAGATTTCCCATCGTCACACCATCAAGTGATGATCCGTTTTGCGGTTCAAATCTGAAAGACAAAAGTTTTCGCAAAGTTGGCTCAATTTTATCATCCGCTAGAGCCAAGATCGCTTGTCTAATATCTCCTGGAGGTAAAACTCCTCTTTCATCGCGAAGCTGACCTGAATGACCACCGTGATCAAAAGTGGTTTGAATAGTTGTTATATTCGATCTTATACGTTTTAAAAAATGTGCGATGCGATAAACTCCACCGCCACCACCAATAAGCACAATTGATTCTTTTATTTTATTCACAGCTGTTTGTTTCAATTAACAATTCTGCTAGAACTCTACCTGCTAACTATAAAAAAGCAAGAATAAAAAATCGCTTGTAAATTATACAAGCGATTTTTAAATATTTTTGGATAAATTATTTCTGATCCGCAAGGGCTGCTTGGGCTGCAGCAAGCTTTGCTACTGAAACACGGAATGGACTGCAACTTACATAAGTTAAGCCTATCCTGTGGCAGAATTTTACGCTTTCAGGCTCGCCACCATGCTCTCCGCAAATTCCAAGTTTGATATCTGGTCTGGTCTTTTGTCCCAAATCTTTCGCAATTTGTATAAGCTTTCCAACACCATGCTGATCTATTGTTGAAAATGGATTCTTGGCGATAATTTCATTTTCAATATATGCAGGCAAGAAACTTCCAGAATCATCTCGGCTCATACCAAGAGTTGTCTGTGTTAGATCATTTGTTCCAAAGCTGAAAAACTGGGCATCTTTTGCAATTTCATCAGCAATAACAGCAGCACGTGGAATTTCTATCATTGTTCCAACTTTGTAATCAAATTTTACTTTTTTTTCTTTCGCAACTTCAGATGCAACGCGATTAACAATTTCGAGCTGCATTTTTAATTCTTTTGTAAACCCAACAAGCGGGATCATGATCTCTGGCTTAACTTTAATTCCCTGTTTCATCACTTCTGCCGCAGCCTCAAAAACAGCTCGCGCCTGCATCTCAGAAATTTCAGGATATGAAATTCCTAAACGGCATCCTCGGTGGCCAAGCATCGGATTAAATTCGTGGAGTTCGTGAACTCGCTTTGCAATAAATTCAGAAGAAACTCCTATCTTTTGCGACAGATCATCTTGAGTCGTTATGTCGTGAGGCAAGAACTCATGTAAAGGTGGGTCGAGAAATCGAATAGTAGCTGGCAAACCTTTTAAAGCTTTAAATATTCCTGCAAAATCTTTTCGCTGATAAGGCAAAAGCTTCTGAAGCGCTTTGACCCTTTCTTCTTTATCTTCAGCTAATATCATTTCGCGCATTGCATCAATTCGATCGCCTTCAAAAAACATGTGCTCAGTTCGGCAAAGGCCGATTCCTTCTGCTCCAAAAGCTAAAGCATTTTCAACTTGCTCTGGGGTATCAGCATTAGTTCTCACTCCAAGCTTTCTGAATTTATCAACCCAGCTCATAAGTTGTGAAAATTCCTTAAAAGTCTGACTCTTCTTTGGATCCAAAGTTTTTTCAACCAGGACTTGAACAACTTCTGACGGTGCAGTCTTTACTTCGCCTTCAAAAATCTCGCCTGTTGTTCCATCAATAGAAATGTAGTCACCTTGCTTAAATGTTTTTTCGTTTGCGGTTAATGTCTTTTTTGCGTAATCAATATGAAGAGTAGAAACTCCGCAAACACAAACTTTACCCATTTGTCTTGCAACTAAAGCCGCATGTGAAGATACTCCGCCTCGTGCAGTCAAAATTCCTTCTGCAGCGATCATTCCTCTAAGATCTTCTGGTGATGTTTCGATTCTAACAAGAATAACTTTTTCGCCTTTGTGCGCCATTTCAACAGCATCAGTTGCGTTGAAAACAATTTTTCCGGAAGCGGCACCTGGGCCCGCCGCCAAACCAACTGCAATCTTTTCGGCGCTTCTTGCTGAACTCTTATCAAATATCGGCGCAAGAACGTGTGCTAGAGAATCAGCTGGAATTCTTTTTACAGCTTCTTCTTTAGTGATCAATTTTTCATTTACCATGTCAACGGCAATTTTTACAGCGGCCAAGCCAGTTCTTTTGCCGTTTCTTGTTTGAAGCATATACAAATGATTGTCTTCAACAGTAAATTCAAAATCCTGCATATCTTTAAAGTGCTTCTCCAAAGCTTCTCGCACTTTTAATAAATCCTTATAAGCTTGAGGCATTTCTTCTGCAAGTTTCAAAACTGGATGAGGTGTTCGAACTCCAGCAACTACATCTTCGCCTTGTGCGTTTATCAAATATTCTCCATAGAAAGCTTTTTCACCAGTTGCAGGATTTCGAGTGAATGCAACTCCAGTCGCACTTGTATCTCCCATGTTTCCAAAAACCATTGTCTGAACGTTTACCGCAGTTCCCCATTCGTGAGGAATTCCATACTTTCGACGATAAACAATCGCGCGATCATTGTTCCAAGAACTGAATACTGCGCCAATAGAACCCCAGAGTTGTTCTCTCGGATCTTGAGGAAATGCTTTTCCTGTTCGCTCTTTTATAAGATCTTTAAATCCTTGAACAAGTTTTTTCAAATCTTCTACTTTAAGTTCTGTATCATCTTTAACTCTTGCCTCTCGTTTAATTTCTTCAATCACAACTTCAAATGGTTCATGATCTTCGTCTGGCTTTCTTTGAACTCCCATAACAACGTCGCCATACATCTGCACAAATCTGCGGTATGAATCCCAAGCAAAGCGATGATTTCCGGTTCTCTCTCCTACAATCTCAACAGTTTTGTCATTCATTCCCAAGTTCAAAATCGTATCCATCATTCCAGGCATTGAGTCGCGAGCACCTGATCGCACTGAAACAAGCAAAGGCTTTTCTTTGTCGCCCAACTTTTTTCCGACAGATTTTTCAAGCTTTAAAAGCGCAGCTTCAACCTGTGCCTTTAATTCAGCTGGATATTTTTTGCCATTTTCATAAAAATAATTGCAAACTTCCGTTGTAAGAGTAAATCCTGGAGGAACAGGAAGTCCTATGCGGGTCATTTCTGCAAGATTTGCACCCTTACCTCCTAAAAGCGGTTTCATACTGCCGTCGCCATCAGCACCACCATTACCAAAAAAATAAACGTACTTACCTTTTTTTCCTGCACTTTTCGATTTTGAGTTCGAAGCAGAAGTTTTTCCTTTTGTAGCCATATTTTTAAAAAGAATGAATGAATAATTAAATAATGTAGGAATATGATAACACAATATGTTTTAAAAATAAAAAAATTGGGCATTTTAGACTATACAACTATAAATTTGTGTAGTCTGAAAAATTTTTCTTCTAAAATTCATTCACTTTATGCTAAAGTAGCCTCAGAAAAACAGTACTATGAAAGAAATAATTATTGTTGATGATCTACCTGTTGAAACTCTTGCTATGTTGCAAGCTCTATATTCCAGAAGTCCTCGCAGTGTTAGAGAACATTTGGAACAAGTTAAAAAAGTTGGACCTGGAAAATTTATGGCTTCCTTTTATGTCGGTTATGGACATAAAAGCATTGGCGACTGTGGCACAACAAGCATTTTTATAGAAAATGTGAGTATGTTAGTCGCAAAAGCTATTCAAGATTGGCTGCTATATAAAGGTCAGGAAGCGAGCACTCGCTATCTGGATATGACAAAACAGCCGATCGTTAATCCTTTAGGAACCGAACAAGGAAAGAAAGTTCAAGATGAATGGATGAGTTTTTATGCTTATCTTCTTGAACAACTTATTCCTATATTAAAAGAACGTTTTCCAAGAGAAGAAGGCCAGGACGAAAAGATTTGGACCAAAGCTGTAAATGCCAGAGCATTTGATATCGCGCGGAGTTTTCTTCCTGCAGGCACTGCCACCTTCTTAAGCTGGCATACAGATATAAGGCAAGCAAATGACCATATTAAAGAATTGAGACACCACCCTCTTCAAGAAGTGCGTGAAATAGCTCAAGGAATGCTTGCAGCCTTAAGAGAAAAATATCCTAATAGTTTTAGTCATAAAGAATATCCGGCTGAAGAATCGTATTTGGAGGAAACAGCAAAGGAAATAACTTACTTTGATGACCCTTCTATTATTCGTTTCGATTTCAGGCCAAAATTCGATCTACAAGGTTTATTAAAGTTTGAAAAACTTTTAGCTAGTCGACCTGCAAAATCTGAACTACATAGATTATTCAGAATGTATGGCGATATAACTTTTATCTTTCCTCTTGATTTCGGGTCATTCAGAGATATTCAGCGTCAAAGAAGCGTTATTCAACAAATGCCTTTATTAACCACTAAATATGGTTTCCATCATTGGTATCTTGAACAACTGCCAGAAAATTTGCGCTTAGAAGCAGAAAGTTTCATCAATAGGCAAAAAAGAAAGATTGCCGAACTTGATACAACGCCAGAAATAGCTCAGTATTATACAGCAATGGGATTTATTGTTACATGCAAACTTGTCGCAACCTTGCCTGCTGCGGTTTATATTGCAGAATTAAGAACGTCCGATGCTGTTCATCCAACATTGCGTGCAATTGCACAAAAAATGGGTGAAGCTCTTAAAGCGTCTGTTCCAGGAATTGCTATACATCATGATATGTCATCTGGATCCTGGAATATCAATAGAGGTAAACAAGATATTGTTCAAAAATAATTATTTAAAATAATTTAAAACACCCTTTGAAATTTCGATTTCAAAGGGTGTTATTTTTTGGTAATTCTACATGTCAGAATACTCCGTCATTTTGTTATTAAGCAGTTCAAGTTTTACACCCGACTCTTTAAATCTTTTTTTGCTTTGCTCGCTCGCATGATAATCTTCTTTCGCCACTACACGCTTGATACCTGCATTTATAATACTCTTAGCACATGTGTAACAAGGCACCATTTTACAATACAACGTTGCACCATCAGTGCTTATGCCAAATCGTGCAGCTTGTGTTATTGCGTTAAGCTCTGTGTGAACAGTGCGAATACAGTGCCGAGATTTTACTCCGTCATCGCTTATCACAGTGTGCATTTCATGGCCATCTTCATCACAATGCTTACAACCAATCGGAGCACCAACATAGCCTGTGGAAATTATCCTTTTATCTTTCACTAATACAGAACCAGAACGACCCCGATCACAAGTACTTCGAGTTCCAACTACATCAACAATACTCATAAAATACTCGTCCCAAGAAGGTCTTTTATAAACTTCGGTTTTTTCGACTTCTGATTTAACTGCTTTTTTATTTATAACTTTCTTTTTTTTACTTTTATAAGCCATGTAATATTAGCTTTTTAGAAATTAATAGCATAATAATATCCAATAGCCCCAAAACATCAATAAAAACTTTTAGTAGAAACTGATTTGCCTTTTATGTCTACTAAACAATAATCCTGTGAAGTTTTATTATAGTAATATAAATTTTAAAAAAATATCGTGTCTGTAATAACAAAAAGACAAATCTTAGAATACGTTAAAAAAGGAGAAATCGCTTTTACTCCCAATCTTGATAAGTTCCAGCTTCAAGAACATGCGGTTGATATGCGTCTCGGTTTTACCTTTCTTATACCTAAACATTGGCATCTAACCAAACTCGGCCGAGAATCGCTTGAGGTCAGCCATTTCAACAAGCCAAATGCAAAATTCTTCGATGTGGTAAATCTTAAAGAAGGACAATTTTTTGATCTTATGCCTCACGAGTTCGTTCTTGTTTCTACATTAGAGTCCATCAAAGTTCCGACAAACCTTATGGCGGTCCTCTATCCCCGATCTTCAACAAATCGCAAAGGACTTTCATTAGACTTAACTGGAATTATTGATTCCGGATACGAAGGACAATTGACACTCCCTATTAGAAACAATTCGCACTCACAAATAGTCCGCCTCTATCCAGGCGAAAGGATCTGCCAAGTAGTTTTCGAAGAACTTACAGAAAAAGTCTCGCCAAGACAGAGTAAATATCATAAAAAAGAAATAGTAGAAGGAGTGCTTTTAGAAAAAAAAGAGGAAGTAGATCAAATAATGAAAGGAAAACTGAAACATCTGAAAGAAAAATATAAAATTAAGTAAATGAAAACGCCGACATGCTCAATGTCGACGTTCCTTACATCTAAAAAATTCTTATCCTTTTTTACGAGCCAATTCTTTGGCTTTATTTAATTCTTTTCTTGTTGGTCTCCTGTCTCGATAGTATACAAGTTTCAAGATCGTAATAACTTCCTGATTATTTCCATCTTTAATCACTACGAAATAACGTCTATCGACTTCACTATAAAACAAAAGATGAACTATATTTTTTTCTTCTCGGCCAACAACCACAACCCGTTTAGAATCAATCAAATCTCTAACTTCGTCAGTGGTCATGCTTACTCGCTGACGCTTTCCACCTAAAGCCCTTCTGCAAGCATGTTCAGTAAAAGTTGTTATAAAATCATCTCCTTTCTATTATTGTTCTGAGGATATAATACTACTGATTCCAACAAAAGCTAGGAGTAAAAACAAAAAAGACCGGCGTATTACGCAACGGTCTTTAATATATATTCTAAATTACTCCTATTCTATAACGCCAGCTTTCTGAAATACCCGGCTTACAGCAAAAATAGGCTTTGCCAATCTGATTAAATTCACCTTCCATTATTATTAAATTGATTTCCTTAAGTATTTCTCTAATAGACTCTGTTAAGTCCTCTTTCGATAAGCCTGTTCTATTCATCAAAGTATAACCATCCATACCTTGACCCTCTAATATTAGAAAGATTGTTATAATGTTTTCTATAATAATAGGAACTCTATCATTTTTTTCTCTTAATAATCTAACGATTAACATACTTGCTACCTCCATAGAAAAACTTAACACACCAACTTAAAAATACAAATGTAAAAACAAAAAATCGGCACTTCTGCCGACTTTTTGTTTTTTATTTAAAGTCTTACTTTGTGATTTCTACTCCCATCGCTCTGCATGATCCTTCGATAATCTTCATTGCTGCTTCTATTGTATTTGCGTTTAGGTCTGGCATTTTTTTCTCAGCAATCTGGCGAACCTGCTCTTTTGTGATTTTGCCAATCTTTTTTGTATTTGGTTGACCTGAACCCTTTTCTTTTCCTAAAGCTTTAAGAATAAGATTAGTTGCTGGAGATGTCTTTAATACAAAAGTGAATGTTCTGTCTTCATAGACTGAAATTTCAACTGGTATCACATCGCCTGCCATCTTTGCGGTAGCGTCATTAAATTGCTTAACGAATTCTCCAATATTAACACCAGCCTGACCTAATGCAGGACCAACTGGAGGAGCTGGAGTTGCTTTACCTCCCGCTATCTGTAGTTTTAATTTTTTTGTTACTTTTTTTGCCATAAATTTGTATTGAATAATAGCTTACCTTATATCTTTTTTACTTGCAAGAAATCGAGTTCAACTGGAGTTTCGCGTCCAAACATTGAAACCAGAACCTTAACCTTACCTCTTTCCTCATCGACTCCATCAACTTTTCCTTCAAGTTCTTTGAATGGACCATCAACGATGATAACTGAATCACCTGGTTGTAGATCAATCTTGTGTTTAATAATATCAGAACTCATTCTCTTGAATAACTCATCTACTTCTTTCTGATCTAAAGGAACAGGATAAACTCCTGAACCTACGAAGCCAGTAACGCGAGGGGTATTTCGGACAACATACCAAGAATCATCTGTTACTACCATATCAACAAGAATATAACCGGGATAAATTTTTTCTTCTTCTTCAACACGTTTGCCACCTTTTATCTTTATCTTTTTTTCGATAGGAACGAGCACATTAAAGATCTTATCCTCCATACTCAAGGACTCAATTCTCTGTTTCAAGTTTCTAGCAACAGCATTTTCATAACCTGCATAGGTATGAATTGCGTACCAGTTTCTTTCGCTGTGAATTTGTTGTTTTGACATAATGATTACGCCTTAAGAATAAAAGCTTTGAGAATGTATGAAAATACATAATCAAAAAAACCTAAAAACATAGCCACTAAAATTGATAATACTATAACAATTACAGTAAAGATTGTAGCTTGTTTTCTTGTGGGCCAATTTACATGCTTCATCTCTGCTCTTGTTTCTTTTATATATTCTGTAGCTTTTGACATAAAATTTTATAATTTTTCTTAATAAAAAACCCCTTCCGGGGTGTCATTGAATATCTACATATTATTACTATAACACTTAAAAGTCAATACCTTTCAGCAAACTTACTTATAAAGTAAAACTTTTCCTAACTAATTGACGCTAAGCTTATATCTAGGCTATATTGGATACAGAAAAATGAAAAATTCAGAATCAGAAGAAGATAAAAGATCTTTAACGGAAGTTTTATTTATAATAACTTTCAAGCCCCAAATTTTAAGTGAAAAAAGAAACTTTTCTAAAGTTCTTATCGAAAGCATATATGAATCTTTAGTTTCTAGAAATCTCATAAAAGCTTACCAAATAGGAGAAAAGGATCAGAAATTTAATGGCATTGTTTACATTCATGCATACAGTAATAATCAAGAATTAGTTGATAAAATACTTGTATTATACTCAGTATTTCATTACTTTAAATGGAAAATTTCCTACGACATTCCCTACTATATTCCTTTAAATTTAAAGAATAAGTTAAGTTTGTGGCAGAAAATAATTAACTTCTTTTGTAAGTTTTTTAGACTAAATTCGATATTTACATAAAGAAATTATTAATAAATTACCCCATTTTTTATGGGGTAATTTTTATAAACTGTAATTTTCATATTTTAAAAACTACTTTTTAAAAATTTGACAGACTTGACTTTTTACAGTAGAAAACTATACTGAATCCAGACAAATATGAAAACAGCAGAATTCAAAAATCCGATAGTATTTTGTATAAAATTTAATACAGCCGTTGATGTTGGCACTGTAGACAAATTAATGGGCTCAATATTGAAAGAGAGCGGTTGTCTAGGAGCATATGATTCCGAAAGCAAGCCTGATGAAAAACGCGTTCCAAGATTTGATGGAAAAACAGCTCATCTTCATGTTGAAAAAAGCCGGCAGAAAAAAATTGAAAAAATTCTAAATGACTACGCCATAATTTACAATTTTGGCTGGAAATTAGAATAACACCCTCTTCAATTAATTCAATAAGAACCTTCAAAGGACTCAGAATTTTCTGAGTCCTTTTTTTAATTTAATTAAAATCACTCGATTATTGATAATCGAGTGATTTTTTATTTAGTTCAACAAAGCAGACTATCTTATTTCATATACTATCGAAACATTTGAAGTGATCTTCTGTTCACCTACTGATATTTCTGGAGATGGCATTGCTTCACCTCTACCACTACTATCTAATGACATCACAGCTTTAGAATACATAGGCACTGCATAGTTTCCTCCTTCGTTAAAACTTACAACTCTTCCTATCTTTACACCAAGATCTTTCGCTAAAATCTTAGCCTGATTTTTTGCATCATCTATCGCCAACTTTCGAGCGTTATGTTGAAGATCGTCATACTTATCAACTTCAAAATTTAAGCTTGATACATTTTGCACTTCAAGTTGTCCTATACCTGAAAGGATATCTCCTGCCTTTTCTGTATTGCGAATCTTTACTTGAACAGTCTGACTAACACTGTAACTCTTAAGCACTCTTTCTCCTGTGACTGGAGGGCAACTATATTGAGTGCACGGCATTGCAATAGCCCTTGTTACATAATCATAATTTGGATATACGCTGTAATCAGTAGTTTTAATATCTTTATCTTCTATTCCCTGATCTTTTAGATATTTTATAGCTTTATTTCCCTTTTCAGTTGATTTCTTCTGCGCTTCAGAAACTGTCTTTGCTTCTTCTGTTACAGAATAAGTGAATGTTGCAATATCTGGAATAGCCATAACTTCTCCCTTACCAGAAACTGAAATAGTATTCACAGCTGGTTTACCAGCAGAAATATAAGGATATGACCATATCTCACTTACTGTTTTCGCAACAAGGAAAAGAGATAGAGCTACACCAACAATAACTAAAACTTTTTTAAAATGACCATGATGATGCATGCACATTTTATCTTTGTTTTCTTCGCACATATTACACATATAAATTTTATTTAAATAATAATTATTTAGATCTATTAAGTAATAAACCTATTAAGTTTTATTTTAACATACTTACCTCCTTAATATCTACTTTATATTATCTCTTTGCCTTCTTTGTAGTCAGAAGATTTTGAGACCATTAATCGATAAAGAAACGGAAGAAACTTTCTTTCAAGATGTTTCAACAAATTAAAGGCTAAAATAAAGAAGGTTAACAAAAATACACCTAAAGAAATACCTCCTAAAACATCTGAAAGCCATTGCGCTCTAAGATAGATCATCGAAAATCCAACGCCCACTATAATAAGGATCGTAAAAATCATAAATACTATTCTTTCCCAATTTTTAGTGATGTCTTTCCTGTAAGAATAAAATATCGATAGGAACAAAATTGTAGCCATTAAGGTGTGACCACTAGGAAAACTAAAACCTGAAGCAGCTATCAAGCTGTTGGCAGGCCTCATAGTGTGAAAAATAATTTTTATAACAAGCTCTGAAAATGCTCCGACTAATAAAGCCGATAGTGTTACAAAGAGGTGAAATAATTTTTTATAGTAAATTAGTGATATGCAAAAAATCGCTGATAATATAAACGTAACAATAGGTCCTCCTAAATGAGTAAAGATCTTAAATATTTCTACAGTAAAAGGGTTATAAAGTTTTTCAACAAACAAATTAACTTGTTCATCTAATTGAATAAGCCAGCCAGTATGAGTCAGTATTCTTTCCGTGAGCTCTGAAAATATATAAAGAGAAAGAATGTTCAAAGTAATTACAGGCAAATGATATCTAAATAAAATTTCCCTATTTCTATAAATAGATTTATAGGCATAAATAATAAGAATTGCAGCAACAAAAGCTAAAAGAAAGGCGGTTCCCACAAAAGGAGCGATAATTTCATAACTTTGGCCAAATATATAACCTATTCCTAAATGAACAGAAACCCATAAAAATGCTCCAAAAAAATTTACAGTAAATACCTTTAGAAACCTGACATGCGAAACGCCTGCTAAAAATGACATGAGTGTTCTTGTAACTGGATTAAAACGTCCCAACAAAAGTGTCTTTATAAGATGTTTGTTTACAAGAGATCTAGTTTTTTCCAAAGTTTCTTCAGGCAAATAAAAATATTTGCCATAAGATCGCAAAAAAGAATAGCCGAATTGCCTTCCTAAAATATAACCTATTAAATCACCTACAATCGCGCCAAGAAAAGCAAAAACAAAAAGTTCTCCGAAATTTAAGATACCTCCTTTCGCAAAAAAACCGGCAGCCATTGTTATAATTCCTCCAGGTATAAAAAAACCAACTATTGGAATATTTTCCAAAGCGATCGCCATAAAAACAATCACATACCCCCACCAACCCAAGGCGGATGATACTAAGTGAATAAGCTGTTGATCTATAACCATCATAAAAATAAGAAGTTAACCCTACATTGATTTAGATTCAATGTCTCTTCCATAATCATTCCAAGCTAATACTTTCCAACCTTTGGTTTCATTCTTTTTTTCTTTTGGAACATATTCGCACAAAGTGATACCGGCATTATTCATAGGGTTATGAAAACTCAACCTAGCATAATCTTCTGCTGTAAGTTTTTCTCTGTAAAGCATGAATGAAACTACCATTTTAAGAAAGATTGCGTGAGTAACTATAACTATCTGCGTCTCCTTTCTTTTTGCAATAAAATCCAAAAGTTTGCTAGCGCGCTCCTTCATATCTTCAAAATTCTCCTCATCAGAGTAGCGTAGATCATTTGTGTGAAAACTTTTATCAATTAAATCTACAATTTTTTTAACTTCAGGATCATCGCCTCTTTTGCCAACTATTTCTGAAGGATTTCGTCTTTCTTTCAACAAATCAGTATATTCTATTTTTTTATTATTAAGTTCCTTTGAAATAATTTTCGAAGTTTCTACTGTTCTTTCATAAGGACTGGAAATAATAATCTGAATAGGAAAATTTGATAAACGAGCACCAACAAAAAGAGCTTGCTCTCTGCCCTTTTCGCTCAACTTACCTTCAGGACCTTGCCTTACATGAGCAGCGTTATTCTCAGTCTCTCCATGACGAACTAGATAGATTCTTTTAGGTTTTTTAAAGAAAAAGAAAAACATAGTAAAAAATAATTAGATGTTAAAAGTATATCAATTTTTTATTGAAAATCCTAAAAATATTAAACGAAAACCCCGCTAAATTTAGCGGGGTTATAAAAAATATAGTCTAAACTAACTTGGCTTTACGAGAATAAAACAATCCGTATCATCCAATCTCAATCCAAACCATGTCATGTTGAGTTTCCAATGAAACTTAATTTGTTTGTTCCAAATTTTACTAACACGACCAAAGACATGAGGATCAACGACTCTCTTATTATAACTTGGTCTGGTAGATAAATTTCTCTCGATATCTAAAGATGACAACCACTTACCTTCAGGAAAATACTCTTTTTTAAGTCGCCAAACAAGAGATAAACCTTGCATGCCGACTAAAAGCGCACCGTTCTTTCTGAGAAAATCCAGACAATCATTTACGGAAGTCGGAGTATTAACTTGAAATATCTGAACGGAATAGGTCCTTCCAGGCTCAAGTCTGTTACTCACTCTTTGAAAATCTTCATCAAGCATTTTTTTGGGTAAAATGATCCTTTCACATTGATCACTTCTTTTACCTTTATCTTTAGAAGCTTCTGTGAAAAATGAACTGACTTGTGTTCTATGTTCATAATCCAAAGGAATTGTCAGATAAAAACCACCAACAAGATCGAACCTTGAATCAAGGTGACTTATTAACGGTATTTCTGAAGTAATAGTATCAGTAATTTCTATCGTTTCTATTTCTGTCATAGTGTTTTTTCAATTTATCACATTGGTTTGAAACCAATGTGATAAATCTTTCTGCAAGTAGTAATATCACACTTTTTTTAAGTTAGCAATATTAATTCTTAAATAAAACCCTCTGCTAGATTTAGCAGAGGGTTAAAAACACTATATAATATTTAAACTAACTTGGCTTTACGAGAATAAAACAATCCTCAACATCCATAGGTAATTTAAACCATGCTGTGGTTAATTTCCAATGGAACTTTAATCTTTCGTCCCAAATTCTATTTACGCGAGGAATCTCATATTTTCTAGTCTTATTATTATTCCTAGAACCTGGGCTACAAAATAATTTTTTCTCATAATCTAGAGATGTCAGCCATCTGCCTTCAGGAAAACATTCTTTTTTAAGTTGCCACGCAAGAGTTAAACCTTGCATACCAACCAGAAGTGCTCCGTTCTTAATGAGAAAATCCAGACAATCATCTGTAGAAGTTTTTTCATCAACTTGCAAAATTTGAACAGAATATATTTTTCCAGGCTCAAGTTTATCACTTACATTCGAAAAATCTTCATCAGATATATTCCTCGGTATAAGAAATTTTTCACAAAATTCAGTATGTTTGCCTTTGGTTTTAGAAGCCTCTACACAAAATGAACTGACTTGTGTATTACTCACATAATCTGAAGGAATGGTTAAATAAAAACCTCCAATTAAACTAAATCTCGGATCCTCATGGATCAATGGTATGTTTAAAACTTTCGTATCTGTCGTTTCTGTCTTTGTCATATTATTTTATTTTTCAATAATTACCACATTAATTTCATATCAAGGTGGCAATTCGTTCTGCGAGTAGTAATATCACACTTTTTTTAAGTTAGCAATATTTATTTTGAAAAATTTTTAATTGTATATAAATATATTTTTTAAAACAATTCCAATATCATCCTAGATAGCCAAAGTAAAATCGTTCCACTCCTGTTGAAAAAAGACTAGTTTTTGCTACAATATTGGAATGATTTCATGGTTTTTTAATGTTTTTTTCTATAAACCGCTATACAACGGCCTTATTTTTTTACTCTATATTCTCCCTTCATGGGCTGATGTTGGTATTGCCATAGTTCTATTTACATGTCTTGTTAAACTCGCTCTCTTCCCTCTTTCTCAAAAATCGATCAAAACTCAAATAAAAATGAAAGAAGTTGAACCAGAAATGGCTGCGATAAAAGAAAAGTTTAAAGATAATAAGGAAGAACAGGCTAGACAAATGATGGAAATTTATAAAAATAAAAAAATAAATCCATTTTCAGGCATCCTTGTTCTTTTTCTTCAAATTCCTATAATTTTAGCCTTATATTTTATATTTTTCCAAGGAGGTCTCCCTATAATCGATTCGGGCATGCTATATAATTTCATTCCAAAGCCAGAGTTCGTTAATATGAATTTTCTTGGTATTTTGGATGTATCAAAAAAAAGTGCTATACTGGCATTCCTAGCGGGTATAACACAATATATGCAAGCTAGATTGATGCCTTCACCACAGAAAAAACCAGGTGTTGAATCAACTTTCCAAGACGATTTAGCAAGAAGTATGAATTTGCAAATGAAATATGTGTTTCCTGTGATAATTTTCATGATTGCATGGAATATTTCAGGAGCAGTTGCGCTTTATTGGGCAACAAGCAACTTATTTATGGTTGGACAAGAACTTTATGTAAGAAGAAAGTTTAAAAAAGATCAAAATAATAGCCAACCTGCAGTAATTTAAAACATGGAAAACGAACAAATAAAAAATTTAATAAATGATTTACTAAACAAAATGACGATATCTGTCGATTCTATTGAATTTTTAGAAGACGGATTCGGCGGTAAAACCCGCATTTTAATACACACAAGAGACTCAAGATTGTTAATCGGAAAAGGTGGAGAAAATCTCTTCTCTTTATCCCATATAATCAACAAAATAATTCATAAAGGTCAGGGGGTTCAAGATGATCCAGAAAAAGAAGAGAAAAGATTCATTATTGATGTAAATAACTACCAAAACAATCTTGTTCAAGAATTAAAAGTAAAAACAATGATCTTGGCAGATCGCGCTCGATCTTTCAGAAAAGATATCGAGCTTGAACCAATGTCTTCTTATGAACGCATGATAATCCATACTTTTTTTGAAAATGATTCTACAATCAAAACTCAATCAAAAGGAGAAGGTAGGGATAGAAGAGTTGTTCTCTGTTACAACGAAGAATTTAATGATCTAGAAAGAATTTAAAGTTAAAACAAAAAACTCCAGCAAAAGCTGGAGTTTTTTGTTTTAAAATTCAATTAAATTTTAGTTCAATTTTAGACTCCATAATATAGAATCTTTTTTGTTTGTAAAAAATAGATACGTTTCGCTATCATTCAAGAAAAGACTTACGGCATCAATATTTTTTGAGTTTTCAGTTACTGGACTTGAAACTATCTTAAATACTGAATTATTTAGATTTATTTTCCATAATTCATCTGTAAAAGTTACAGAACCTTGATACCAATCATCAGGATATAATGCTTTAGGAATCTCTCTTGGAATTGCACAATACAAAGTTGCTGTTTCTTTTTTACTCCAAACGCATTTTTCTGGAAGAGTTGTAATTGTAAGCGACTCGTCTTTACCACTTTTCATAATTCGATGATAAAGAGAGAAAGTATCTCCTTGCGAAACAGAAAATATTATATGAGCAAGATCTGGCGAAACAAGCGAAGTCATACCATTTATATTGCCGATTTGTTTTTCAAATGTGCTTTTACCTTTACTTAGAAAGAATAAGAAACCAGGAACAGACGCTGAAGGTTTTGTTTGAAAAGCAACTATATCAGTTTGTGGCCATGATATTAACCAGCTCTTTATCGCTGATTGAAAAAATCCTTGTTTTTTTGTTCCATCAGGTTTTGAACTTACTCCTTGAGAACTATCTGAAGTTTCTTGAAGATAAAAAATCATATCTTTAAGCGGAGAAAGTGCAATTTCTTTTATATCTTGAGTAAGAAAATTACCATTTAATTCTTTTTCTGTGACCTGTTCTCCCGGCTGAGTGCTTTGAGGTGTTGTGCTCGCCTTTATACTGGTAGGTTGGAGTTTAGCATAAAAAGTATCTACTGATTCGGTATTATCTTTATTGTAACGGATTAGAACTGCTTCTCCTTTTTCCACCCATTTCGCTTCATAAATTTTAGGAATTGTTGTATTAGATATTTCTTTTATTTCTGGATAATTAGTTTGCGCTTCAAAAACATGACCTGTTGATTTTTCCATAAAACGAACAAGATCATTATCATTTGTCTTTTTTATAGTTATTGCGCCAGCGATTGCAGTATTTGATATCTGTCTAAGTCTTGGAAGAGTAGTTGTTCCATTTTGATACGTTGGAGAAGTATTATTATTCTGATTCTGGGATGATTGATAGTTATTTTGCGTATTAGTATTGCTACTATTATTTGTTGACCCAAATGGATCAAACTCACTATTTAAAGGATTAAGCTGGCTTATATTTCCTCCTTGATTTAAAAATAGATAATAGAAAATAATAAGACCACCAATCAGAACTATTAGAAAAATTATTATTGTTAGAGCTGTTGTTTTCTTAGACATAGTTATATTTTAAAACAATAAGTAGGGTTTGTTTAGTGTATAACTTTATTTTTACATCAAACAAAATACTTCTATCAATACCCGAAAAAACCGCTTAATTAATATTAATTTGAAGTTGAACCCCCCGAGTTTGTATTAACTTGTTGAATATCAAGAGAAAAAGTAACCAACTTAGGATTTATCGTATACAAAACCATGTATGAAGTCAGCGCAAGTAAAAGTCCGAGCAATGCATAAGTAACTTTACTCTTTCCTTCTTCCTTACCTGTAAATGAATCTGTAGACATATACTGTGCGCCACCAAGTATGATCATAATTAATGCAAGAAATATAGCGGTAGCAACTCCAACTTTATAAAGAACATTTAAATATGCTACGAAACCTCCGCCTGTATATTCGGCGCCTTGAAGTTTAAAGTCAGCAAGAGGAACATATTCAGTAGAAGAGTTTCCAGTAGTATCCTCAGCAAATGCACAAAAAGGCAAAAATATCCCTATAAGCAAAAAAATCATTGATATGCCAACTATGTATTTCTTCATGTATTAATTAATTTATTCTTTAATTAAAGTTAAACTTATAATCCAAAAGTAGCTTGGCCATTTGGACTAAACTTCAGCGAAAAAGACGATTCGGCTGATTGGAATGTTTTAGAAAGACTTTTTACAAAAACATCAATTGCTGAAGCTCCTTCCTTACTGTCAGCATTTCTGAATAAAATGTTTCCACTATTGTTTCCAGTAATATCTTGCTTGTTCATTTGCCATCTATATTTAAGTGTCGAATCATTTCTGTTTGTGACACTAAAAAAGTAAGGTATTGCAACAAATTTCATTTCTTTACCTGTAAGTGATGTTTCTTTTTGTATCTTATTGTTATAAAGAATTCCAAAAAGCGGACTATTTTCATATATCGCAATTTTAGGTTGGCTATTAGAAGGATCGAAAAACACAGACCTCTCGGCAGATAAACTTCCCCCCATAGATTTTGCAACAACTTTTATTGTTGTAGGTCTTGTTATTGGGGTTGTATTAAAAACAAAAACATTTTTTCCATAACCAGATGCTCCACTAACAACCGAGCCATTCTGTGACCAAGTGTATATAAGATTATTAGGATCAAGACGTTTGCCTCCATAAATAAAATTAGGAAAAGCAACTATTGTTACACTGCTTTCTATCGTAAAAAGCGCTTTCCCAGAATAAAAAGGAGGGGTATAAGTATTCGCATCCCAGATCAAATCAACTTCTGCTGGTATAAATGAAAGAACTTTCTTAACATAATTTCCATCATTTGTTGTAACTTCTACACTAACAACACTTTCCTTCCCCAATCCACCTGTAGTAAAACCGAAACTTTTTTCACCGGTTCCGCTAAGTTCTGTTTTACCGTTAACTCTCCAAATAACTTCAGATCGATCTAGATCAAAAGAAAAACTTTGAAGTGTTATTGTTACATCATCATATGCTTTTGGATTTTGAGGACTAGAAACAACGGTAAGATTTTCTACTGTCGTAGATTCTTGCTGAAGCGGAGTAAAATCGACTGGCTCATAAGGTGGAGTAACTAGTGGTGTATAGATATCTGTAGTAGATGTATCATCAGTAGAATCTGATACTAAATCTGCTTGAGCAAACTCAGGAGGCAAAGGAGTATCTATTGTTTGTGCAAAAGTTATAAAAGGCAAAAAGAATAAGACGAGTAATAAAATTATTCCTGTTTTCAAAATGGCATTATTACTTTGTGATTTTATAAAAACCATTATTTATTTTTGAATTAACTTAATAAATTATTTTATTGGAAGCGATCTTGTTTTTGTAGTATTTATTTTTTGAACACTTTTACCTTTTGGAATTGCAGAGCCTCTGGCAACATTTTGTTTTTTTGGTGTGGCTTGATTTCTATTTCTTGAATAGCGAGATGATACATTTCCACTACTGATCATACTATTATTATACTCTGCATCTTCTTCTCTAACAATTTTAGTAACTCTCCAAACCATAAAAGTATAATCTGGAATGAATGCACCAACTTCAGGAATAGCACTAACTACTGCAGAAATTATAAAAGTTCTTGCTTTCTTAGCTTCCCATATCGATATTGATTTTGATGCAAACCATAATCCAAATAATGAATAACCTAATAAATCAATAATGAGTCCGAATATCCAACCGATAACAGGAATCAACTCTATAAGATTCAAAATATCAAAAAATATTGCTGTTCCAATCATTAGGTCATAATCAATACCTGAAATTCTTTCCCTTGGTGTTGTATTTGTTCTTACGCCATCCATATTTATTTTTTCGTTACAGCTTCTTCATCTTTTCCTTGACCTGCACTTTCAGAAGCCTGCTGAGCTGCTTCCATTTGTTTGCGATCATCTTTTGCCTTTCTTATTGCCAAAAGCTGTGAAGGGTCTGAAGTAATGATCTGATCTTCTGTATAAGATGAAATAACTTTGATAGCTACATGCTTCATTCCAGCGAAAAATATTCCCTCCCCTACGTCAGATTCAAGCAAAAGATATTTTTCCTCTTCTGTAAGATTAAATGTTCTTTGAATATTATCTATTGATGATGGCGACTGCTTCAATAAAAGCTGAATGGATGAGTTCGTAATAATAGGAAGACCGTATGGCGATTTCAAAAAGTCATCAACATCCTGCGTAATAGTAGCAAGGCCAAGATAATATTTTCTTCCTCTTTTTGCCAAAGAAAGCAAGAATGATGCAGTATCTTCGGATTTCATCATCCACCAAGCCTCGTCAATAACCAGCAATCGTTTCTTTAGTTCTTTTCTAATGGCATTCCATATAAAGTGCGTAACAATATACATAGCAACTGGTTTCAATTCGTCTTCCATGTCTCTAATAGAGAACACTACGAATTTTTTGTTTATATCAACGTTTGTTGGTTGGTTAATGAAACCTGACCATGTTCCTTTAGTATATTTTGCAAGTTTTGCAACAAGCGACTCGGCGCCGTCCATACCAGCAAGTACTAATTCAAAGTCAGAAAGAAGTGGTGGTTCGAGATTAGCAAAATCAGATTCCGCAGTAATGTCTTTAAGTGCATAAGTTTCGGTAATAGCTCGGTCAATAATAGAATCTTCTTCAGGAGTAAGTCCTCCAAGCATAATACGAAAAAGTCCTACAAGGTTAACGATGTTTGAACGCAAAACATCTGATGGCGATTCATCTTCTCTTGGCATTGGAAGATCAAAAGGATTTATATGATGTTCTGATGTAAGAGATATCTTAAAATATCTACCTCCTGTTGCTTCCGCGAGATATTCGTACTCTCTTTCAGGGTCAATCACAAGAACATCGGAATCAAACATCAGTGTTCTTATAATCTCAAGTTTTGTTGTGTATGATTTTCCCGCTCCAGCTTTTGCAAAAGTTACAGAGTTATAGTTTTCAAGAGAAAATCTATCAAAAAGAATAAGACTTGAATTGTGACGATTTATTCCATAAAGAATACCTTTATCCGAAGTAAGGTCAAAAGAAATAAATGGGAAAAGACTTGAAAGAGGCGACGAATTTAATTTCGAGTGAACATTTAAAAGATCGGTAGCTATTGGTATAACACTTTTAAATCCTTGCTCCTGCTGGAAAAGAGCTGGTTTTACGTAAACTAAACGAGCCTCAAGGATTGATTTAATCTCTGATTCTACCTTATCAATCTCTGCTTCATTATCACCATATATAGAAATATATAATCCGACATCAAAAATTCTCTCTTGCGCTCTTTGAAGATCATCTCGAAGTCTTTCGAGATCTTGATATGCTGTGTCCAACATCGGATCGCGAACAACTCCTTTTTCTTCTCTTGTATGTATCTGACTTTGAACCTCGGCCACTTTTTTCTGGAACTGTCTCAAAACAGTTGAAGTATCTATAGGATGAACAAAAATTGAAATATCATAAACTTTATCCAAGTTTATAATAGGAGCAAACCAATTATCAGAAAGAAAACGCGGATATGAAATAACGTAAAAGGTACGAACAATTTTATCGCCAAGATTTAATTCTTTTGATGTAATCTTAAGAGCTGATGGCGCAATAACATCCTTGAGCTCTAAAACTCCAGTGTCATAAATTTCTTGAGGTAAAAATGAACTGATGTCAGTTGTTTTTTTCTCTTCTTTTTTTGTTTTACCGAAAAGATCGTCTAATAAAGACATATGATTTTAATTAAATTTCTTAGTGATTACTCTAATTGAATAGGTTTCTCCATTTCTCCAGGATTAAATAATTTATAAAATAACTCGATTATTTCTTCCGTTCCTAATTGAACGACTCTTACACCACAACGAACAAGTCCTTGCTCTACTACTGATATACGCTGTTCTAATTGAGTTCGATGTTCTTCAAAATCAAAACTCTGGTCGGCTTTTTTAGAAGTAGGTTTGTCTTTCTGTGGAAGTATTCCTCCAAATGTTGATTTTTTTATATTCAAAATTGCTGGACTGTATGGAATAACAATGAAAAAACTTTTTGTCATAATGTTCGTGCTTTCTGTAAAAGTTCTGATGAATTCTATATACTCACCTGTTTGAATTTTCATTAGATCTGAAACCTGATCTTTAAGCCTGTTTTCCAAAAGAGCAATGTAAGGTCTAATATCAAGTTTTCTTGATTCTGCAAATATTTGTATTGAAAAATTAACTGAGTTAAGAAAATTCTGAAACTGCAATATAATAGCGTTCTGCTCATCTTCTGACTTCAATGCAAAGTTTAATGATGATGTCATAACAATTGCCCTTAAAGATCCGTCTTTAAGCACTACAATACCGTCTCGGATTTCTTTCATTGGAATAAAATCCTGTGTTGCTTTTGCGTTTTGAGTATTTTGTGTATTTGGTGCGACCATTTAATATTTTTGTTTAAATTGAAATTTTTAAAATTTAATCGAATTTTTTTCTTTAATTTCTTTACTTACTCCGCTTAAGTTTTCATTAATATCTAAACTCCATGTAAGCTCTTTTAATTTACTTTCGGAAAGTTTAGGAATTCTTAAGGAGGATTTTGCTTGTGCTTCTTCTTTTTTAAGTGTTTTCTTTTCTTCTTTCTTCCAAAGATATAATCTTGATCCTAAATAATATCTAATTGCAGACTCGACGACGAAAATAAAAGGTTTGTTGTTAATTTTAATAAACGCTAGAGCAAAAGAAAATCCAAGAACGGGCGCAATAATTAAAAGTGCTGCATAAAATGGCAACAATTTATAAACAATAAATGCAATACCTAGACCTCCCCCCATATAAACAAATTGTTTAAATGTAAATGGTCCAATTATTTTGTCTTCTATTTCAATGAATTGTGGAACTTGATAACGCATGATATTTTTCAATTTTTACTCCATTCTTATCACTACTATTTACTTTTCTGTCATTCCCGCGAAGGCGGGAATCCAGTCTTCATCTTCTCTACTCTGGATTCCCGCCTTCGCGGGAATGACAGTGTTGAAGACTTCACAACTTTAAACACTCTTACCCTACAACTAACTCAGTGGCTCCTTATAAGGATCTGTAACGTTAGAATCTTTTTTAATCTCTGTCTTCATAACCATTTTCTGTGGCTCTTTTATAATTTTTTCTTCCTTTTGTGATACCACAATGTCATTTAACTTTGCTTCATGAATAGAAAGTAATGGTTTGGAAACAGGCGCTTCAATCTCTGGAATATTTAGATCCTGAACTGGTTTTACCGGAACTGCGACAGAATTAGCAACAACTGCAGAACTTATTGGTTTTTTATCAACGATAACCATTTCCTGTTTTTTATCTTTTGATTCCATAAACATTGTCTGCTTTTGCACATTTGTATCTGTTTTTGAAGTTATAGTTGATGGATTTTCAATTTCTTTTAAAAGATCGTCTTTTGACATTTTTTCAAAATCTTCTTCTTTAATTTCCTTAATTGGTGTTGTTGAAACTGTAGGATTTTCTTCCATTACTTCAATTTGACTCTCTTGATCTTCAGCTTGCTGTTTTTTTAATTCTTCTTGATAAGCAGTTTCTTCGTCATCGTGCATTTTTATCAACGATTGGCGTATAGTTTTAAAAATTTGATCATTCACATCAGCAGCTATAGCCTCAGCCTGCCCTGTGCTCATAAGAAGATCGTCTCTTACATCCTTAACAAAATCCTCTGGATGAGAAATTCCAACCATTACAAGCATCGTGTCAGTTTCAAGCTGATCAATTTGATCTAAGTGCAACGCATGCTTCTTTGAAATTCCTTGAAGAATTTCTTTAGTGTTTAAAGAAACAATTGCTTGTTTGATGTCTTTTGGAAGACGCTCAAGACTTTGTTTTAATATTTGTTCTGTTTCGTCCATATTTTTATTTTTAAATTTTTTACACTGATGCTGTTGGAGGTTTTGGTGTTGGAGGTTTTGGTTTTTCTTCTTGAACACCTTCTCCTGATTTTGTTTGCTCCTTCATCTCACTCATTGCAGCTTCAAATATTTTGTCTTTATTACTCTTACTTTTTACTATCTTAGCTAATGCCATCTTGTCTGACTTTCCTAATGCCCCACCTGTCATCTTTGATAAAATTGATTTTTCTAACCCAGCTTTCATTTTATTTCCTCTATCTCTTGCCTTTTGTTCTATTGCCATTTTCTTGGTAATAGCTGCTTTAGAAATCTCCATTTTTTTCTCTGTTTCCGCAATTTTTCTTTTTGCCTCTTGTGCTTCTCTATTAGCTGCTTCCCGACGAGAATTAGACATCATTGGATTAGAAGAAATAGCAGCTGCTGCTCTTAGATTACTCTTTTCTTTATTTAGTGTTCCTTCTAATTCTTTCATATTTCCTATCTTGCTTTGCTCTGCTGCTGCAGCAAGAGTTTCAGCTGTTGTTTGACTAGAAACCATTCCATGCATCTGGGTTTTTGCTTCAGTTTGTTTTTTAAGTTCAGCTGCAAAACCACCCCTTCCTCCAGCTGCGCCTACACCCATAGAACCTCCCACACCAGTAGCTCTAACATCAAAACTTGATTTTCCAACTTTACTCAAACCTTGTAGAGCAAGACGCCCAGCCTTACTACCAGCTAAACTTCTAGCAAAATCTGAGTCAGATAACATTTCCGCTCCACGTCCAAATGTTTGTCTTCCTGCCCAACCCGCACCACCTAATACTGCTCCACCTGCATAAGCTTGGGCTTTACCAACAAATGTGCTTACAGCAGAACCTCCTTTTGAAGCTAATGATCTAGATATCACAAGTGATGCTATTAAAAATGCAGAAACCACAATAAAATTTAGAATAATACCCATACTTCCGGAACCACTTGGATTACTAAGAGCATTTATAAATCCTCCATTATTCTTCATGGCCATTGCTGTTTTAAAACTATCACTAGTCACAATTAAAAGCGTGATCCATATAAGCATGAAAAATATTGGTGCAAAAAATGCTTGAGAAAAAAGTGCGCTCCACCACTTACTTGTAAAACTTCTGGTTTGAGGAAGCACCATACTAACAAAAGCTAAAGGCGACAATATCATTACCATTACCAAAACTACAAATCTTGTTGCAAAAAGTATAGCCGCAATAAAAAATACAAACGAGGTGATTAGTAAAAATATTGATCCCATCGTTGCTATTACAAAAGCATTTTCATTTTCAAGAAAAGCAAATTTATTACTACCTGAGGCTTTTGCTTTTTCAATTTGATCTTTAGAAGGTATAAATATACTTTGAAGATTATAAACAGACTGAAACGACCCAGAAATATCTGGCGTGCCGTTAGCAGTTTGCGCACCTGTAGCAGAATAAAATTCTTTAGCTAAAATATTAGAAGAATCAATTATAACTTTTGTAATAAATAAACTGAAATTTATCAGAACAATAGCTATTGCAAGTCTAGCAAGAAGCTGTTTAGTACCGAAGTTACTTAATTGAAGTATCGTAGCAATAGCAATATACAGAAGTATAAAAATAAATGTCATGTTTGCTACATCTCTCAGGGCTAGCCATGCTGTATTAATAGCGTCTATATTCGACACATTCGCAGCCATTTGAACAACAGTAATATTTACAGAATAATTTAAAAGTGCAGATGCTTGAGCAAGAATCCATCCACATAATAACAAAAGGGCATAACCAAGATTTTTTAGAAGTAAACTAATACAAGCCCAAGAAAATAAATTTATTACTCCACATTGCTTACTAGCGGCTTCTTCAGCCTTTTTTTGCTGATCTTGAGTTTGATATGGTTGAGTATTCTTAATATAGAGACTTCCATCAGCATTCTGACTAAGATTCATTGCATAATTATTATCTGCTCCATCAAAAAGCATGGTGGCATGATTTTGACCATAAGCCGTGCTCTTATAACTTACAGGTTTATCGTTTATATATAGTTGATTATTTGCATCTGCTGTAAGTTTATAATTTGGATCTTGCTGCATTTTTAGAACATTCTGGACTTCATTTGAAAGAGGAGCTGTAGTATTCGTGGTTTGTGCATTCACACTTAAAGCAAAACTAAGAAGCATAACAATGGTTAAGCTAAAAAATATTAAAGTGTGTAAAATATTTTTTTTCATTTTTTAATACTTTGTAAAATTCAATCGCCCTAATTTATTAATACTACTTAGTTACTGTTACTTTAGCGCTTTGTGTAACCGAACTTTCTGATTTTATGCATGTAATTGTGTAAGTTGTTGTAGTTGCTGGAGATACTGTAATTGAACCTGACGTGCTAGATGCTACAAAATTAGTTCCGGAACATGAAGTAGTGTTAATTGAACTCCATAAAAGTTTCGATGAGCTTCCTAATTTTATCGAAGTAGGGTCAGCAGCAAATACAACTGTTGGTGTTGCGCTAGAACCTCCATTAAATGTTGCTCCGACTGTTTTATTTGAATTAAGTGTAACTGCACACGTTCCTGTGCCTGTGCAAGCTCCTGACCAGCCTGTAAATGTTGCGCCTGTGCCTGGCGTTGCTGTTAATGTTATTGATGTTCCTGAATTTGATATTTGAGAACAAATTGTTCCACAAGTTATTCCTCCTCCTGAGACTACTCCGGATCCTGTTCCTAATTTATTTATAGAAAGAGTATATTTTGTTGTTGTTCCACCACCTGTTGTCCCACCCCCAGTAGTTCCTCCACCAGTTGTGCCCCCTCCTGTAGTTCCTCCACCAGAAGGACTCCCGAGATTAAAACCTCCTCCTGTAATGTATGGTCCAATCTTTCTACTATTATTAATTCCGGAACCACTATTACCATAATTAAATGAATTACCATTATATGAGCTTCCGTTAGTTCCACTATTAAATTGTTGCTGTGCGTTTTGTAAAGTAGTTGGATCAGTTAAAAGTCCTAGATTTCTCTTTGTGAATTGTGTCGACATATCAGATATAAATTCTTGATATTCATTAGAAGATTCAATTCTTCGTAAGTTACTTCCTAAGTTGTTATTTGCTTGTGTCCCTACAACCGATCCTGGTGTAATTAGGTCAGAATAAAGATTATTAGTGGCTCTGTAAGGCTTAAAACCATCTCCTTGATTAAGAAGGGTCAACTCATTCTGTTGTTTTTGTTGGATTTGATAATCTAATTGATTTTCTGCTTCTGTGTAAGCACCCCAAATATTATTTCTATTTGCTAACATTTCATCCCACGCTTGTGCACCGCCATTATTCCAATCACTCACAAAACTATCAGAATCTGTTAGATATTGATTTTGTTGTTTATTCCTATCCGAGTAATTATCAATATAATCGCTCATTAATGCATTTTTTACAGTGCTATTAATTGTGTTTTGAGGTAATAAATCAAATTGCTTTTCAAAAAATCTTATTGTTGCTTGATCAGATACATTAGTTAGATAATCATCTAAATTTGTTACAAACATAGGATTTCCTTGATCTCCTGTATTTACCCATTTAACTGTGTCTTCTGTTATTTTATTAATGACTCCTGAAACTGTTTTAAAATCTTTACTGTCCAAACTTTCGCCATTAGCACAAGGACCACCAATTCCTACTTCCTTACAAGAAACTGCGCGAGTCCATTGTTCTATAAGAACAAGTAGATCTTTTGACATTTTTGTCCATTGTTCTATAAGTCGTGTTGATTGTTGTATAGCACTAGAACTTGATTTTATAGCGCTAGTGTTTGATCCTACTTTTGAATCAACAACTGGAATTGCGCCACCGGCTAAAGCTGTCCCAGTATTTACTAAGAAAAAGAATAGAATAAATATTGAAAAAATAGCTGCTTTATTTTTCATTTTGGAAATTATTTTAAAATAGCGATTAAATAACATAAATTTTTACATATTAGATATTTCCCAAAAATATCCTGCTTCATCTTTATTAAAAGTAATATTATTCTTTTTTAAATAACTCATAACGTTTTTGTAATTTTGAACCTGCACCGTAGAATAACTTGCAAATTTTTGTAACCCTCCTAAAGCATTGATTGGGTCGCTATCATATAAACTCATTTCAAAAATTCCTTGTCCCATTATGTAATGTGTATTAATAATATCTAAATGGTTTTTGGAAAGCGCTGCTGGCACAGGAATTTTGGAAAGATCTTCTGCTAATAAAATGTAATACTTTGCGATCTCTGATAATTTTGCACCTGCATTGTTGTCATTTCCGTTAGTTGAGTTATTAAAAATTTCATAAGGATCCGTTGACGCAATATCAGGATAACTAGAAACTGCAAAAATTAAATCGTTACCATATTTTTTGTCTGATTCTTTTGTTCCATCATTAACAATATTTAATGAACTTAATGAATATTTAATTGTGGCTTCTGTTGGCTTGTAACTATTTACTAATGAATCTATTAATTGTTTTTTTGTGTCTGCATTCAAATTACCTGCATCTTGTAATTTTAAATATTGCGTAGTCGCATCATTAGCAATTTGTTGTGTTATCGAAACTTGATCGCTACTAATTTCATATGACGCCGCTTTATTTTTATTTTGATCGACAAAAGTAATACTGTCTTTATTTAACTTATCATTAGGACCTTTCACTAAAGGATTTCTTCCTTGTTTTATTTCATCACCATCTTTTGCACCATCGCCATCTGTGTCTGGATTTAATAAATCAGTTTTCCAAAGCGATTCTTCCCAGTCCGGCAACCCATCATTGTCGCTATCTTTTGCTGAATTTAAATCAGATACTACCTGGAGAGATTTTACTTCATTAAAATTTTGAACTTTGTAGCCTATTTTTTGACTTAATTTATTGATACCTCCTCTTGATATAAAGAAGAAACCACCCACAAAAGCGAGAGATACCAAAAAAATTCCCCAAATTTTTTTGCTTGGCAAGTTCAAGATAAAAATTCTTAAAAGCAGCTACAATACTTCCAGCTTGCTTAAATTAATTATATCAAATAATACATATATAGTATGTGAAAAACTTCATTTATGTGGATAGTGAGAAGTAAAAATTTATAAAAAATAATTATTTATTTTTAAAACAAAAAAGCCAGCGTTTTTTAAGCGCTGGCTTTAGAATTCATACTTTCTTTTTGTTACTTTTCTGGTTTCTTTTCTAAAAGTCTCTGAATATTACCTGAGTCTTTTTCAATTCTTCCTTGTTCCAATCTCACGTCTATCGTCCATAAAAACCTAGTATCATGCAATGTGTGTAATATCACAGGTTGATTACCGAGACTATTCGCGGTTCTAAACTTTAAATCAACTTCACACATAGCAAAGGGGCTTGAAGGAGATAGATCGACTGTATAAGGTTTTCCGATGGCCAAAAAAACCACTTTTAGTTTTTGACCAGGTTTTAGAAACCCATTGTTACTCCTGTATTTTTCATTTGATCCACTTAATACCTTGCCAATATTATGACCAGTAGTGGAATCAAACAATATCTGCAAGGGAAATTCGGCAGTATTTTGAAAAACATAAGAACAAGCATACATTTCGGTTACCTCAACTTCAGCCATTCCTTTTGTTTTTGCGTAAATACTACTTATAAACCGTTGGGCTTCCTTATAATAAGGACCATTTTCATCCAAAATATCAATCTTTTGTAGATTTGAATCAACTTCGATAATATATTTGGAAATCGCAACATCCTTGTTTCCAACAACCTGATCGGCCATTGAAAAACAAGGGACTAGAAAGTATGTTAATGTCAAAAGAGCAATCATCAGTGTTTTCATTTTCTTTTTCAGTATTTTAAAGTTTCGATGTTTTTACAGCGTTTTTGCTGTTTTCTGCGTTAATTGTATGATATTTTTAAAGATTTGTCAATAAAAATGTGAGTTTCAATTGACATCTGTCATTCATTTTGTATAATTGTAAATGTTAAATCAATGTTCGCCCACGAGGCGGGCTATTTTTTTAAAAAAATTAAAAATATAATATATAAAATGGCTACAAATATAGATTATTGGCTGTTTTATTAACAAAATATAATGCTTGACTTAAAAGTAATAAATTCAGTTTTAGAACAATTAGAAGAAGAACGCGGAATCCCTAAGGAAAAAATCATGGAAGCAATAGAAATGGCCTTAGCTACCGCATACAAGAAAGAATACGGTAAAAAAGGCCAGATTGTTAGAGCTACTTTTGATATTAACACCGGAGCTACACAATTTTTCCAAGTAAAGAAAATTGTTGATGAATCTTTGGTAATAATTGAGGAAGAAGGTGAAGATTTTGATGACCAATCAAAAACACCAATAATCGACGAGGAAGACGGACGTGTTAGATACAATCCGGAGCATCATATTTTGATAGAAGATGCAAAAAAGATCAAAAAAGACTCTGTTTTAGGCGAAGAGATAGTATTTCCTTTAGAAACAAAGAGTGATTTTGGACGAATTGCAGCCCAAACAGCAAAACAGGTAATTATTCAAAAAATCCGTGAAGCTGAAAGAGTTTCTGTTGTTGGTGAATTTGGTGAAAAGGAAGGAGAAATCGTAAGTGGCACAGTTCAGAGAGTAGAACATGGAAATATCTTTCTAGATATGGGCAGAACAAGCGGTATTTTACCTTTTGAAGAGCAAATTCCAGGAGAAAGATACAGACAAGGCGAACGAATTCGCGTATATCTTGATAGAGTTGAAGAGACTCCAAGAGGTATTTTTCTAAGACTCTCAAGATCACATCCTAAATTTCTTATAAAACTATTCGAAGTTGAGGTCCCAGAAATTGCCAGCGGTGTAGTAGAAATTAAAGCTGTGGCTCGTGAAGCAGGTTCTCGTTCAAAAGTGGCTACATATTCAAATGATGAACATATAGATCCTGTTGGTTCTATGGTTGGACAGCGAGGAGTTCGCGTTTCTACAGTTATGAGTGAGCTTGGTGGTGAAAAAATAGACATAATTCAATGGTCTCCTGACACAAAAAAGTTTATTGAGGACTCCCTATCACCTGCACATGTATTGAGCGTAGATATTGATGAAAAAGAGCGCAGAGCAGTAGTTAAAGTCACTGAAGATCAACAATCATTAGCAATAGGAAAAGGTGGTCAAAATGTGCGTCTTGCAGTTAAACTTACAGGTTGGAAAATAGATATCCAATCCGTAAAAGGAGAAAATTTAGCAGAATCTGAAGAATCTTCAGAAAAATAAAATTAATTTTTAAATTTAATAAACAAAAAGCCGAGAAATCGGCTTTTTGTTTATATCAACCTTGTTTTTAATCTATATAAAAAATATAATTACAATAAGACTTTTAAAAAGAAGTCTATTAATTAGAGTAATTAAAAAATAATCATGAATCATAATATTAATAAAAGAACTTTCGTCTTACTTGGTATCATTGGAGCAATGGCTTTGATTCCAAACATCATTCTTGCTGAAACAAATAATCCACCGAAACCTATTAACAAACCCAACGGAGTAATAAAAGATATGAAACAGGATACCAAACAAGTTATTCAAAATGAAAGAAAGGATCTTAAAAATGATATACATTACATAAAAGAAAACGCCAGCACTACAGGAACTAGCACAAGAAAACAGATAGAAGAAAAGAAAATCGAAACCAAAGGAATAATCAAAGATGAAAAACAAGATTTAAAAAACAGAGTAAGAATCGAACAAAATAAAAAGTTATTAGACCAAACAATAAAAAAATTAACTGCGGCATACGAAAGATTAAAAACATTAGCGGAAAGAATCGATTCTCGTATAAAAAAGCTTGAAAGTCAAAATATTGATGAAACAAAATCTAAAACTATTCTTGCGCAAGCAAACCTAAAAATTACAGACGTTGAACAAAAAATTCATTTGTTTTCAACAACAACCATCAGCACAATGCTTTCAAATGCAACAACTACCGAATCAACAAAAGTTGTAACAAAAAAGATTAAAGATAGCACTTCAGTAATAAAACAAGAATTACAAGATATTCAAAAACTTTTAGCAGACTCGGTCAATAGTCTAAAACCAGGTTTTAACAAAAATGCCACAACGACAAATGCTACATCAACTCCAGATAGAAATAAATTTGGCACCACAACTCCTAAAAATCCTAAAAAATAATTAGAAATAAAAAAAATTTAAAATGGAAAATTTAAATCAACAAAATAATACAAATAACGCTAGTGGAACAATACCAGAAATTAAAATGACACCGAAAAATTCAATTGGACCGCTTGTAAGTGCATTGATTGTTATTGCTCTTATTGCATTAGGAGGACTTTATGCTTGGAGCCAAAATATTTCTAAAATTGAAGAAATAAAAAGTGAAAATACAGAAATTATTAAAAGTAATACAGCTCAAGAAGAAATTAATAAGCTTACAACACAAGGAACAAGTGATGAAGTAGATTCGATTAAACAAGATTTGGATGCCACTAATTTAGACAAAATCGATTCTGATGTTCAATCAATACAATAAGTTATAAAAATCTAAATTAAATCTTTTTCTAACCCCTTTGATCTGTCAGAGGGGTTAGATTGTAAAAGAGTTGTAAAAAATGAATTTCAGTATAAACTATCATTTATGAAAAAAATAAATTATAAAATATTAAATATTAACAATCTACCTCATTCAGAAGTTGAAATTGAGGTTGAAATTCCTGTCGAAGAACTAAATAAGCAAAGAAAAGAAACCTTAATTAAGCTTTCTGAAAAAGTTGAAATTTCAGGATTCAGAAAAGGTCATATTCCTGAAAGTGTTTTGGTTCAAAAAATAGGAGAAAACACAGTTCTAGAAGAAACTGCTGATGAAATAATCTCAAATGTATATACTCAGATTCTTTTTGATAAAAAAATAGATGCTATCGGCAAACCAGAAGTTACAATAAAAGAGCTCGCTAGTGGAAAACCTGTCATTATTAAAATAAAAACCGCCATAATTCCAGAAATTAAAATTTCCGACTATAAAAAGATCGCTAAAAATGAAATGTCTAAAAAAGATGAATCTACTGAAGTAAGTGATGAGGAACTTGAAAAAACTATAACAACCATCCAAAAATCCCAACTCAAAAGCCCTGATGAAAAAGTTCCAGAATTAACTGATGAATTTGTAAAAAAATTCGGCAATTTCACTGATGTTGCTGATTTCAAAAACAAAGTAAAAGAAATGCTTATTAATGAAAAGGCACATAAAAATAAAGAGAAAAAAAGAATCGCCGTAGCAGAAGAAATCGTAAAAGATTCAAAAATTGATCTGCCTAAGATATTGATAGACAGCGAATTAAATAAAATGGAAGCTGAATTTAAAGATAATCTATTAAGAATGGGTGGAACTATGGAAGATTATCTCGCTAAGATCAAAAAAAGTTTGGAAGATCTAAAAAAAGAATGGCAAAAAGATGCCGAAAAAAGAGCTAAACTACAATTATGTTTAAACAAAATAGCGCACGATGAAAAGATTACAGTAAAAGAAGAACTTATTAATCATGAAACAGAGCATATGTTAGAACATTATAAAGAAGCTGATCCTGAACGCGTTAGAGTCTACATAACTTCTGTTCTAACTAATGAAGAAGTTTTTAAATTTTTAGAAGCTCAAAAATAAGATTTTTCTTGTCATTCCCGCGAAAGCGGGAATCCAGACCATATAGATAAAAACCTAGATTCCCGCTTTCGCGGGAATGACAAACTAATTCATAATTAGTTATTTATAACAATAAGAGTGCGCTCGAAACAATTGCTGCTGTTTCAGCGCGCAACACGCAATTTCCCAAACAAACAATTTTTACATTATTATTTTTAAATAATTCAATTTCCCTTTCTGTCCATCCTCCTTCAGGTCCGATCAAAATAATCATTTCTTGATTGCCTTCAAAATCTTCCTTTTTAAACTGCTCGCCTTCAAGGTGAAACGCAACAATCGGAATTTTATATTTAACAATGTCATCAATTTTTATAATCTCATGTAGCTCCGGCATAAATCCCCTTCCAGATTGCTCGCTTGCTTCTTTAATAATTTTTCTAGCTCGTTCCATATTTATATCTTTCTTCTCGCTTCGATCAGAAATTAATGGAACAAAATCTGAAACGCCAACCTCTGTGCATTTTTCAATCACCCATTCAAAATTATCTTTTTTAATAAGAGACTGAATAACCCAAAGCTTTTTTGAAGGAATATTTTTGTTTTCCTTTGATTCTATAATAGAAACTTTTGCTTCTTTCTTTGTAAGTAGAGTAATTTCTGAAAGATATTCAAATCCGCTATTATCAAGAAGGATTATTCTTTCACCTGAAGAAAATCTAAAAACCTTCTGCCATTGGTGAATAAGTTCAGAATCTGTAATAAAAATCTCCTTTCCAACATTCTCATTTAGTTTTTGTGTAATAAAAAATTTATGAAGTCGCATACAATCAATGTATCATCAGACAATTTTCACGCAAGATTTTTAGAAAAAATTATTTAAAATAAAAGTTCTTCACAATATTGAACCTATATTTTGTCTTCGCTCGGATGTCATGCAAACTCTTAGTTTGCGCGACACTCCTCGCTCGACGAAATAATAATCACCACTTGTCAAATAGCTTAAAATCTGCTATATTGGTTTTTACTATTAAAAAATAACAATCTTAACAATATGTTAATACCAACAGTTATTGAAAAATCACCCATGGGAGAAAGAGCTTATGATATTTATTCTCGTCTATTAAGAGAAAGAATTGTTTTTCTTGGTGGACCAATAGACGACGATACTGCAAATATAGTAATTGCTCAACTTCTTTTTCTACAACAAGAAGATCCGAAAAGTGATATTAATCTCTATATAAATTCTCCTGGAGGCTCAGTTACAGCAACTCTTGCAATGCTAGATACTATGAACTACATAAAACCAGACGTATCAACTGTATGTATTGGAATTGCAGCTTCTGGAGCAGCAATTATTCTATCGGCTGGCGCAAAAGGTAAAAGATATGCCCTACCAAATTCCGAAGTTATGATCCACCAACCATGGGGTGGCACTGAGGGCAGAGCGTCTGATATTGAAATAACAGCAAAACATATTTTAAAGACCAAAGAATCATTAAATAAGATTTTGTCCAAAAACACAGGTCAATCAATGGAACAAATTGAAAAAGATGTAGATCGTGACTTCTTTATGAATGCGGAAGAATCAAAAAAATACGGGATTATTGATAAAGTTATTTCTAAAAACACTTCGGCTATCCCTACAAAATAATTAGCCTCTTAAAACAAAAAGACCCAGAATATTCTGGGTCTTTTTGTTTAAAATAGAAGTTTAGTATAAAAAACTCGCCCCTCAAACGCAAAGAACGAGTCTTTTTGTTAAAGGACGAGTAATGAACCGAGTCTCAGCCACTTACCTGTTAAGTTAGCACGTTAAACTTCTCTTCCAGGATGCGAAATTGTTCTCCTCATGAAATTGATCTTCCAGTATTTGAACTTGTTCTTCTGGAGTTGCGATCTTTTTGATTTTTGCCCAGGTTTTTCTGGCAGATTCTCCACAATCCCTGTACGTTGATTCTTCCTTCCACTGTTCAACAAGCTTTTTCAATTTTGGTGTCATAAGTTCTCCTTATTTTTGATTTTGGAATGTAATGCTTTCATTCAATTTTGAGCAATAATAGCTCAAATTGAAAGCTAATAAAAATGTATCATAAGATTGTTATTTTGTCAAATAAAAATGGGGACCATCACGAAAGTTAGACAAAATCATATTTATTCTGTAATATATAGTGGTTATTACAGTTAATTTAAACGATTTAGCTTTTTTACTTTAACCTTTTATGCATTACGCAAAAATATTACTTATAAAAACTCTGAACGAACACCATAGCAGATATGTGGTAAAAACTGAGTTTCCTAGTGTTTAATAAACCTTCAATAGTAAGTTTGTGCTGTAAAATCTACATATAAGACACAAAGTGTAAAAAGCGAATCATTCGCTTATTATGTCATTAAAAATAGCATTCCTTCTTGTCGGTCTCGCTGGAGCTGTTGGAATTTTTGTAGGCTATTTTTTGCGTCTCATAATTTCTTTGGGTAAAAAAGGCTCAATGGAACTTGAGATCAAGCAGATGATGCTTGAAGCAAAAGAACAGGCTAAGAAAATAACTTTCGAAGCTGAAACAAAAGCTGAACAAACTTTGAGACAGATCCGTGAGGAAGCAAAAGAAAGAGAAGAAAAAATTAAAAGAACCGAGGATCGCCTTATTAAAAAAGAGGAATTTCTCGACAAACGCCAAGTCGATATCGATAAAGATACCGAAAATATAAAGACAAAGATTATAGAGGTAAAAGAAATTAAGGAGCGAGCTAATACGCTTGAAGAGAAAAAACAAAAGGAGTTAGAAAAAATTTCAGGGTTAAGCCAAGAAGAGGCTCGTGTGCTTCTTTTAAATAATTTTGAAAAGAACAACGAGGAAGACTTACTTGTAAGAATGCAAAAAATTGAGGCTTTCGGTCAAGAAAAACTTGAAAAGAAAGCTCAGGAAATTTTAACATCTTGCGTTCAAAGATATGCAGGATCAGTATCAGCAGATGTTATGGCAACAACCATAACTATTCCTAACGATGAAATAAAAGGAAAGATTATTGGAAAAGAAGGAAGAAATATCAAAGCTTTCGAAAGAGCTTCGGGAGTAGAAATTATCGTTGATGATACACCAGGAGCAATCACTATTTCTTCATTCGATCCTATTCGAAGACAAATTGCTAGAATCGCTCTAGAAAACCTTATTATCGACGGAAGAATACAACCTGCAAAAATAGAAAAAGAAATAGAAAAAGCTAAACTCGATATCAATAAAATAATAAAAGAAAAAGGTGAACAAGCTGCGTTCGAGTGCGGTGCATTCAACCTTAACCCTCGCATCATTTCGATCTTAGGCCGATTATATTTCCGAACAAGCTATGGACAAAATGTTCTTCAACACTCTGTAGAAATGTCACATATAGCGGGAATGTTAGCTGAAGAACTTGGAGCTGATGTTCAGATCGCAAAAACAGGAGCATTAGTCCACGATATAGGTAAAGCACTTGATCATGAAGTTCAAGGAACACATGTTGAGATCGGACGAAGAATTCTTCAGAAATTTGGAGCAGATGAAAATATAATCAAAGCAATGCAAGCTCACCATGGTGAATATCCATACGAGACTGTTGAATCTATGATCGTGCAAACAGCTGACGCTATCTCTGGTAGCCGTCCTGGCGCACGTAGAGACACTGTGGAAAATTATCTTAAACGATTAAGCGATCTAGAATCTACTGCGACTTCATTCCCAGGTGTTGAAAAAGCATACGCACTTGAAGCTGGAAGAGAAATAAGAGTATTTGTTACTCCTACAGAAATTTCCGACATTGATGCCAAAAAAATGGCTAGAGATATAGCTTCTAAGATAGAACAGGAATTAAAATACCCAGGAGAAATTAAGGTAAATGTTATTCGAGAAATGAGAGTAATTGAATACGCAAGATAATTTTTAATTTAATATTAAAGCTGAAAAATAAAATTTTGAAAGTCAAATTTTATTGTCCACATAAATTTGTAAGCATATTGCACAAAAAACGGCTTAATATATAATTAAAATGTTATTAAATAGACCTGTTACCTGATAGGATTTCAAAAACTAATTCTTTCAGAAGGACTATTAGGTAACAGGTCTAAGTCGGTCGAATTATCACTTATTTAAATAGTAGGCCTTTATAAAAGAGTAGAACTTACGAGTTTGGATGCAGTTCGAGGAACGAGTGCGGAGCGAACCGAGTAATACTTATAGTATTGTGAGGGAGCACCGTAAACTAGTGACGAAGAAATGCGCCAAACACGTAAGTTCTAAAGAAATTTATAAAAGTCAAAAACTATGAATAAACAAGGATTAGCCGAAGCTGTACAAGGAGTCTTGGGCGGAACAAAGGTTCAAGCCGAAGAAGTAGTAGACAAGGTAATTGACTCCATTGTAGCAAGTCTAAAGAAAGAAGAAGAAGTCTCAATAGCTGGTCTTGGAATCTTTTCAACAAAGGTTCGAGCTGCTAGAACTGCTCGAAATCCAAGAACTGGAGAATCAATCCATGTTCCATCAATGCGAGTTCCAAAGTTCAGAGCCGCAAAAGCATTGAAAGACGCAGTAAAGTAAAACTTCCATTTTCTATATAGGAAAACACAAAACCGCTTTAATAAGCGGTTTTGTGTTTTCTGGCACTATTAAAATTTTTCAATAAAAAGCTGCCATATTTTGGCAGCTTTTAATTTTTTATTTAAGATTTACGCAATGTAGTTGGTCCATCTATACGACGATTCTTTCGTGCTTTTTTAGCAAGTTTTTCAAATCTATTGAAACAAAACTTGCATTTTTCAGCATGGTCCATCATATAGTACCAATCACTCATAGATACTTGAGCAGGATCATTTGCTCCTGTTTCAAGCAACTCCTGCATTTTTGCATTAATTTGTTTAGGAGTAACTCCTTCTTTACTCCAACGTTCTTTTTGATCTTTAGAAGGTGTTAAAAATGTGCATTTTTCTTTTTTCTTTTTTACCATACCTATATTTTCCTTTCTTTTTCAGATTTTAAATCCAAATATAAAATACTACATTTATAATTTTATGTCAAATTTTGATACCGAAAAAAAGATGACTTTGAAGCCATCTTTTTTGGTGCGGGATGGGAGAATCGGTCACAACTCTTTTGCTTCGCAAAAGGTCGCGACCCCGGCTCGCTTTTTTGTAAGACAAAACATGGCTCCGCCTTTCGATTCTCCACGCAGGCAAAGCAGTTTGCCTGCTCATCCTGCTCGCTCACTTTGTTCGCTGTGCGGGATGGGAGAATCGAACTCCCACCCACAGTTTGGAAAACTGTTATTCTACCATTAAACTAATCCCGCGCTTTTGTTATAATTTAGCAAATTAATATCATATTCGCAATTTTTTCAATTTACTGTTATATAATTAACTCATGTTTAATTTATTCAACACAATACAAATAAAAATTATTTCTTCTTTTTTAGCTATAATAAGCCTTTTTAGCTTTAACAAATTCCCCATCGTAGAAAATACAAATCCTAGAAACCAAGACCAAACAACAGAAATTAATCAACAAATAAAAGAACCTGAAAAAATAACAATCGAAGAAACTAAAAAAACGGAACAAAAAACAACGGAAATAAAACCTATTCCCCTACCGGAAAATAAAAAATTAGTTAATACCACATCAACTGAACAAAAAACCATTTCCAGCACCACAATACAAACAATTCAGCAGCCAGTAAAAATAAACATTCCTGATAATAGCAAACCTTGGACTCAGATAAATACTGAAACAAGACCGGCAATTGTTAATATTTTTTGCATATCAGAAGGTTCTTCATTAAGTGTTGCCGCTGGTAGCGGTATTATTATCGACAAACGAGGTGTAATTCTAACAAATTCTCATGTAAGCCAATATTTTCTTTTACAAAATATTCCAGAATTACAAAAAATCTCTTGTTATATAAGAGATGGTGATCCAGCAAAAATGCTTTATAAAGCCAAACTTCTTTATTTACCTAAAGATTGGATTGAGGATAATTATAAAAAATTAAAATTACAAAACCCTCTCGGGACAGGTGAATTTGATTTTTCGTTGTTATTAATAACCCAAACCATTGATCCTCAAACACCCTTCCCTACTGAATTTCCATTTTTACCAATAGATTTTTCAGAAATTACAGAAAAACAAGATGTTTTGATCGCAGGATATCCAGCTGGTTTTCTTGGTAATTTAGAGATACTTTATAATCTCTATAAAGCTTCGGCTGTTACAAAAATTAATGATGTTCTTACATTTTCAAAAAATAATATTGATTTAATAAGCGTTGGCGGAACAGTGATATCTCAAAAAGGCTCTTCTGGTGGAGCTGTAGTAAACAATAAAGGAGACTTAATAGGTCTTGTGGTAACAACGACCGACGCAACAACAACATCATCTAGAGATCTACGAGCAATTACAACAGCATATATAAACAGAGCCTTTGAAAATCAAAAAGGCTTAAATATTAAAGATTTTCTATCAAGAAATCTGAATGTGGAGGCAAACAGATTCGAAACTGAAGATGCTCCAAATTTAACCAAAAAGCTTTTGGATGGAATTAAATAGATTTAGAGCCTGTTCATAATCTAACCGCAAATTAACAAACAAAAACAATGCTTGCCTGCTAAAATGCTAAAATTTTGGCTGCAAATTACTCATTCCTCCTCGCCGTATCACCGATATGTCTCGTCGGACTTCATGATTTTCGCTCAAAATTTTAGCATTTTTGCTAGGCATTAGATTCTGAACAGACTCTTAGATAATCTGATAATTTCATCAAAATTATCATTTTCGTTGATCTTATTCTTACTTTCTTGTCCACATTTCTGACATTGATGAATTAATGAATATCTTTCTCCAATTTTTAAAACGCTTATAGGCTTCATTAAGCCATGGCAATCCTCTTCCCTATCACCTGGATTTATATCCACATGCTTACTCCAGAGGCATTTAGGGCAATGATTAGTGTAACCATTACCTTTTACACTGATACCACAATTTCCACACACAAAATCTTCAATTTTTCTTTGAAATTGTTTAGTCATTATAAAAAATATAAAAGTATTACTTAATTTGTCGGGGTGCCGAGATTTGGCCGCGACTCTCGGCTCGTCAAACTCGCCTCGGTCTGGCCACCGCCTCGCGGCCTCGCTTGCTAGCTCGGCATCGCTCCGGCGTTCAAATCTCGGTGCAAGTGAAGCAGTTCACTTGCACCAACTTTGTATTAAATTTTAATTTTGTCGGGGTGCCGAGATTTGAACTCGGACTGTATGCTCCCAAAGCACATATGCTACCGTTACACCACACCCCGATTTATCACATAGTATCATACCGATAAATAAAAAACAAAAAACTCATAAAAGACATAGTCTCTTATTAATCAATGATTATATTGGACAACAATTTAACTTTAGCCTCCTTGCTATTTTGATTCAAAAGAACAGTGACAACATCAAATTGCCACTCTTTTTTATCATCTAGCTTATAATCAAGCAAATAAGTCTGAATAACTCTTGATAATCTCTTCAATTTCCAAGGATGAACATTGTCTTCAGGTCTAAAATTAGAGTTTGTTTCATCAGAAACATCTAAAAAATTTTCACGTGTAACAGTTTTTACTTCAATAAAATGAATAATATCCTTATTTTCAGCCACTATGTCTATTTCTCCCCAATTTTTTCGGTAATTTCTGTTTAAAATCTTAAAAAATCTCTTTTCTAAAAATCTACAGGCAATATCTTCGCCTAATTTACCTACTTTATTGTAATTTATATTAAATTGTTTCATGTAAAACATTTAAATTACCACCAAATATGATCAATTATGCAATTCTTACTTTCTTATTTTTATAATAAAATCATTAATTCGGCTTAAAATTCATTAATTTTGTTGTTTTTATAGCAATGTTTCTTATGTAACATTTTTTAATGTTTCATATGAAACAAAAACTGGGGATAAGATTAAATATTTAATAACTTCTTTTTAAATAGCTGGAATTTTCAAAAAGTCATTCATTAAAGCCATTTTTTAAAAAGTCAGAGACATACTTTAGGACAAAAAATTACTGTCTTTTTCACCAATCCACAGGGTTATCCACATTTATGAGTATTTTGTTGATAATTACCGCTTAATCTTATAAGAAAATAACCTCTAAAAGAGGTGTTTTCTCGATCTGTGCGGGTAGGGAGAATCGATCACAAGTTTCCTCAATCCGTTCGGAACTCGCGATCCCGCCTCGCCTGTTTTGCTAGGCAAAACATGGCTCCGGCTTCCGATTCTCCACGCAAACAAAGCAGTTTGTTTGCTCTACCTGCTCGCTCACTTCGTTCACTGTGCGGGTAGGGAGAATCGGACTCCCGTCTCATCCTTGGCAAGGACGTGTTCTACCACTAAACCATACCCGCATGTTTATAACATTATACAAAAAAACTTATTTTTACAAAATTCTATACTTTTATGACTTAACTTATCCACACATGGCAAGATCCGTCATTCTGCAAATTAATGTGCACCCGGCAGGATTCGAACCCACAATAACGGTTCCGAAGACCGTTGTGATATCCATTTCACCACGGGTGCAATATACTCGAACAAAGTAATAATACGATAAATTAGCGAAAAAACCAAATTTATAATAAAATATTTATCATGTTTAAGTTAAATAATAAAAATGAATTCAAAATACCTATTGAAATTGCTAAAATTTCAAAAACCTTAGAGAAATCCGGGTTTGATAGTTATCTAATAGGGGGTTGCGTTAGAGATTTATTAATAGGAAAAAAACCAAAAGACTGGGATTTAACAACAAATGCTACACCTGAACAAATAATATCCTTATTTGAAGAGACTTTTTATGAAAATGACTATGGAACTGTTGGTGTTATAAATAAAGATGTTTCTGATGAAACATTAAAAGTCGTTGAAATTACTCCTTACAGATTAGAATCTGAATATTCCGACAAAAGAAGGCCTGATTCTGTAATTTTTAGTAATAAACTAGAAGATGATCTAAAAAGAAGAGATTTTACCATAAATGCTATAGCTGTAAGGATAGAACAACCAGAAAATGGTGATGATTTATATAAAGGACAGATTATTGATCCTTATAAAGGACAGGATGACTTGAAAAATACCCTTATTAAAGCTGTGGGCGACCCAAATGAAAGATTTAAAGAAGATGCGCTTCGTATGATTAGGGCCACAAGATTAGCAACTGAATTATCTTTTGATATAGAAAAAGAAACTAAAGAAGCAATTAAAAAGGATGTGGATTTATTGCAACATATATCAAAAGAAAGAATAAGAGACGAATTTACTAAAACCTTAATGTCTGACCATCCAAAAGACGGCCTTATTCTTAATCACGATTTGGGTATTCTTAAATTTATGGTGGAAGAATTGGAGAAGGGGATTAATATAAAACAAAATCAGGCACACTCATTTGATGTTTGGGAACATACTCTTAAAACACTTCAGCACTCAGCGGATAAAAAACTATCGCTTGAAGTTAGATTAGCAGCGCTTTTCCATGATATTGCTAAACCACAGACTAGACGCTGGTCAGAAGAAAAAAATGATTGGACATTCTATGGTCATGATGTAGTTAGTGCAAGAGTTGCTACAAAATCACTTTCAGAATTAAAATTCCCTAAAAAAATAATAGAAAAAGTTATTAAACTCGTTCGTTGGCATATGTTTTTCTCTGATACTGAACAAATTACTCTTTCGGCAGTTAGAAGAATAGTTAGAAATGTCGGACCAGATAATATTTGGGATCTTATGAATCTCAGAATGTGCGATAGAATAGGCACAGGAAGGCCTAAAGAAAGCCCTTATAGATTAAGAAAATACCAATCAATGATAGAAGAAGCTTTAAGGGAACCAATATCTGTTGGAATGCTTAAAATAAACGGTAGTAAGTTAATGGAAATTACAAAGCTTAATCCTAGTCCTAAAATAGGGTATATATTACACGCTCTTTTTGAAGAAGTTATTGAAAATCCGAAATTAAACACAGAAGAATACTTATCAGAAAAAGCGATCGAAATGTCAAAAATGTCTGACAATGAATTAAAAGAATTAGGTGAAAAAGGAAAAGAAAAAAAGGAAGAGGAAGAGGAAAAAGTAATAGAAGAGATAAGAAAGAAATATTGGGTAAAATAATCTAAAATTAAAAAAGTTCCTAGTATTAAAGTTAATATTAGGAACTTTTTTTATAAGTAAATAAAAAACCGCCTGTGCGAAATAGATAAATATCGCTGCAAGCGGTTTTAAAAAGGAGTTTTTTGTGTTTTGATAAAAGATTTTTTGAAAAAGTATTAAACAAATGGCAGATGTGTTATGCCACATCTTTTTAAAAATCTATGGCCATTGTTCTGCTTAATCAAAGTTGCTTTTCAATAACACAAAAACAAACTAAATTTTCAAAGAACTTATCAAACTTCTAATAGCTTTAAAAACTTCACTTCTTAAAGACACTGAGCTAACTAACCGTTTGATCCTGTAATCAGTTTAACATCAGTAAAAGACATGTAAAGGACAATATGTGGATAACTTAAATTTAACTTCTTATTTAATTAAAAAAGACTTAATTTAAGCTATTTATTGTGAAATTTTTTGTAAATGTCTTTGAGATGTTTGTCTATTATGTGTGTATAAATTTGAGTGGTAGTGATATTTGCATGTCCTAAAAGCATTTGGACGGAACGAATATCTGCACCGTTTGCAAGTAAATCTGTAGCAAAGCTATGTCTTATTATGTGAGGGGTAACTTTTTTTGTAATACCCGCTTTAATTGCATAGTATTTTACAATTCTTTCTATATGTCGTGGGGTTAACCTATTATCTCTTGTTTCTTCATTAGAAAGTCTTGTTGGAACAAAAAGGGCATCCTCGGTATCTGCACGCTTATCCAAATACTTTTTTATAGATTCTTTTGCATTTTCCGAAAGGAAAACAACTCTTACTTTTTCACCCTTTCCTCGTATTGAAAACTCATCTTTTTTTAGATCTAGATCACGCGACAATGAGCATAATTCAGCTAAACGTAGTCCTGTTGAGAAAAAAAGTTCTAATATGGCTTTATCTCTTAAGCTTTTTAAATCGTTTCCATCTGGAGCATCAAGAAGACGTTTTAATTCATCTATCGAGATCAAATCTACTGTTCTTTCAGGGACTTTTGCTAGATCAATCCTATCTGGAGAAAGAGTTTTAAAGTTTCTTTTAATTAAATATTTAAGAAATGTGCGTAAAGAAATCAAATAATAGTTTTGGGTTCTCTTTTTAAGTGTTTCATTTGATACTTTTGATGATTGCCTGTTAAGCCAAAGGCGAAATTCGCGAATATTATCGTCTGTTATTTCTTCTGGTTTTGTAATTTTTATAAAACCTAAAAAACGTGTGAGATAATGATCATAGTTTTCAATAGTTTTTAAACTGCGTCCTTTCTCAATTTCTAAAGATTCAAGAAATTCTCTTTTTAATTGATTTATATCTTTTATCATAAATTCATAAATTAAGGTCGCACAATATAATAATACCACTAATTATATTTTTTAAATTCAAAATAATGTTAATTGTCAAAAAACGACCTATTTTCTAAGGATAAGCGATTTTGCTTGCAAAGAATATGGATTTATGCTATTGTGTTTAAACCATGCTTACAAAGAATAAAAAGCAAAAAGTTATAAAAGAATTCCAAGTTCACGAGACTGACACAGGATCTTCTGAGGTTCAGGCTGCAGTTTTAACCAAAAGAATCGACGAACTTGCAAGTCATCTTAAAAAACACCCTAAAGACAATCACTCAAGAAGGGGACTTCTTCAAATGGTTGCCGATAGACAGACATTTCTTAAGTATCTCAAGAAGAAGAACGAGAAAAGCTACAAGACAGTGATCAAAAAACTCGATCTTAAGAAATAAAACACTGATGAATCTAGTTTTAATACAAATATTCAAATAAAAAATAATCAGTTTAACTGGTTGTTTTTTATCTTAAAAAGTTAATTTAAATAATTATGTCAATAATAAAACACAAACAACAAAGAGTTGCCGTCTTCATAGACGCACAAAATCTTTATCATTGCGCTAAGAATCTCTATCATTCTAGAGTTAATTTCGGGCAGATTGTAAAAGATGCCGTAGCAGGAAGATCTCTTATTAGAGCAGTCGCCTATGTTATTACAACAGAAAGTGGTGAGGAAAAGAATTTTTTTGAAGCTCTTGAAAAAGTCGGAATTGAAACTAAGACTAAAAACCTACAGATTTTCGCTGGTGGAGCCAAAAAAGCAGACTGGGATGTAGGTTTAGCAGTCGATGCTATAAAACTCGCACCTAAATTAGATGCTGTAATCATTGTTTCTGGCGACGGAGACTTTGTTCCATTAGTAGAATATCTTCAAATGAACGAGGGATGCCAAGTAGAAGCTGTTTCTTTTGGAAAATCAACATCAGCAAAACTCAAAGAAGCCGTTGATGATTTTATAGATCTTGATAGAAATCCAAATAAATATCTCATTAATTCATCTGTTTCACCTAAAAGAAACAGAAACAACTCTCAGATACCAAAAAATCCACAACAATAAAAGTTAAAAATAATAAAACTTATGGTCTGTGAATAGAAATTCTATTTACAGACCATTTTTTATAAAAAGAAAACACGAGTAATATTTTGCCATTTTTAAAATTTCTGGTAGATTATTGATATCCTACTTCTAATAAAATGCTTTCCATAGAATCTAAAAATTCGTGGCGAGACGAAGAGAAAAATCAGAAGAATATCCTTAGATATTTTGAGGATTTTTCTCAAAGTCGTAGCCCGAATTTTTAGATTATGGTGGAAAATGATTTTTTAGAAGTAGGATACATTAATAAACAGTAATTTTGGCCTTCAAATAAATAGGTTTGAAAGAAATTCTTTCAAATTTAATATTTGGGGGTCTAAACTATAATCAATGCAAAAAAAAGAATACTCCGTTGAAGTTGCTGGAAAAACTTTAACAGCCGAGTTTAATGACCTCGCCGACCAAACCAATGGATCGGTAATGCTTAAGTATGGAAATACTGTGATTTTAGCCACAGCGGTTATGGGAAAAAACCTAAAAGATGGTGATTTCTTTCCTCTAACAGTAGATTTTGAAGAAAAATTTTACGCATCTGGAAAAATTTCCGGAAGCAGATTTATGAAAAGAGAAGGCAAGCCTTCAGATGATTCTATTTTAAGAGGTAGAATTATTGATAGAACCATCCGTCCTCTTTTTGACCAACATCTTCGCTATGAAGTCCAGGTTGTCATCACAGTTCTTGCTGTTGATGAATATGATCCTGACGTTTTAGGCGTAACCGCTGCATCTTTAGCACTAGGAACATCTGACATTCCATGGAACGGACCTGTAAGTTGTGTGCGTGTTGGCAAAGTTCCAGCAAATTCCGACTTTATTTTGAATCCTTCCTATTTAACAAGGGCTAATGATCTAGAAATGGAACTAGTTGCTTGTGGTAAAGATAAAAACATAAACATGATTGAATTTGCCGGCAAAGAAGCTCACGAAACAACAACTGTTGAAATGTTAAACAAAGCCTCAGAAGAAATAGAAAAAATTCAAGCTTTTCAACAAAAAGTCATTGCTGAAATTGGAAAAACTAAAAAAGTCATTGATTTTCCAAAGATTTCTGACGAAGCAGTAGCTTTATTCAAAAAAGAGATCGAACCAAAGCTTTTTGATGAAGTTTTCAGTGGCCCAGGTAATAAACAAATTAATGATCTTAAAGAAGAGTGGGGTAAACTATATGAAACAACATTTCCTGAGGATAAAAAAGCCCTTGCTGACGATCTTTTTGAAGAAGAAGTAAATGGTTTAATTCACAGAGAAGCAATTGCGAACCAAAAACGACCTGATGGAAGAAAAACTGATGAAATAAGACCTCTTTTTGTTCAAGCTGGAGGAATTTCTCCAGTGCTTCATGGTTGTGGAATATTTTATAGAGGAGGAACTCACGTATTATCAGTTCTTACTCTTGGAGGCCCTAAAGATTCTCAAGTTATTAACGGCGGAATGGATTCACAAGAAGACACGTTTAAGCGTTTCATGCATCATTACAACTTTCCTCCATATTCAAGCGGTGAAACAGGAAGAATGGGTGGAACAAACAGAAGAATGATTGGGCATGGAGCATTAGCTGAAAAGGCCTTATTCCAAGTTATTCCTTCTAAAGAAGAATTTCCTTACACAATACGCCTTGTTTCAGAATCAATGGCATCAAATGGTTCAACATCAATGGGTTCTGTTTGTGCTTCAACAATGGCGCTTATGGACGGCGGAGTGCCTATAAAAGCTCCTGTTGCAGGAATTGCATCCGGACTTATGATGGAAACTCACGAAAAATATCAGTTATTAACCGATATTCAAGGTCCAGAAGATCATCATGGTGATATGGACTTTAAGGTTGCTGGAACAGAGAAGGGAATTACAGCCATTCAAATGGATGTAAAGGTAGACAGCATACCTATAAAAATCCTTGCCGAAGCATTAGAAAAGGCAAAAAAAGCCCGATTAGAAATTATTGAAAAAATAAAGAAAGAAATAAGTGAACCTCGTAAAGATATTTCTGAACGCGCACCTAAAATTCTCATAACAAAGATCAAACAAGATCAAATTGGAATGATAATTGGCCCACAAGGTAAAAATATAAAAGAAATTAAAGAAAAAACTGGAGCAGAAATCGATATAGACGATGATGGAACAATTTATATTACAGGAAAGAATGGTGCTGCAGATAAAGCTAAAGCTATTATTGAAGAAATGACTCGTGTGTATAAAGCTGGGGATAAGTTTGAAGGTGTTGTAACAAAAATTATGGAATTTGGTGCTTTTGTTAAAATTGGTAGCAACACTGAAGGGCTTGTTCACATTTCAGAAATAGCTCCATTTAGAGTAGATAGAGTTGAAAAATATCTTAAAGAGGGACAAAAAATTCCTGTTGTTATTAAAGAAATTGACGAAAGAGACAGAATTAGCTTATCGATCAAAAAAATTGATCCAAATTTTGTTAAAGAAATTAAATAAGTTTAAATTCTTATTTCGGAAGTAAAAAATCATCGAAAATTTTCGATGATTTTTTACTTAGTTGTGTATTGTTTTATTGTTATTGATTAGTTTTTGAACTAAAATATATATAATGGATAATAATGAAAAATTAAATTCTAGTTTATCTCAGAATAATCCACCTACTCCTACTGATAAAAAAAACCTATCTGATGATGTGGGTCTTTTAATAATGCCAAAAAATATTTCCGATATAAATAAAACTCCAAAAGAAAGTCCTACGGTAATTTCACCTATAATCACAACTCCTATTAAGCCTATACTTGAAGATGATAGAGGTCTTACAATAATGCCTAAAAACGCTTCTGAAATAAATAATCCTCCAAAAGAATCGTTGAAAAAAGTTTTATCTACACCAAACATTCCTATATCAATATCACCAACACCTTTAGGTCCAGCAATACCAATTAACAACGAAACAGAACCTAATTTAAAAGGTGAGGCAGTAAAAGAAAAACAACAAGAAATAAGATCTGCGCTACTCGGATGGGTAAAAGGAGCTAAACCAACATTACCAGGAGCTCCTAAAAACACAGCCATAGCAAGTTCATTAGATACTAAAGTAAATCCAAATTTAAAAGTTATACCCCAAACACCAAAACCAAAAGAGGAGAGTGTTTTTCAAGAAAAAACTCAGCTCGGAGAATTAGTATCAAAATCAACAGAAACACAAAAAGAAGGAGTAAAATCAGCAACAAATGAAATTTCACTACCTAATAAAAACCCTTCGATTATAACTAATTTTAAATTTGAAAAAGCAGCACAAGCTTATGAAGAAAAAGTAGAAAATATGCTTGTAAGACCTCTTAGAACTTACAAGGAGGATTTGGCTAAAACAATTAAGGAACAGAATGTTTCAGTTGTTAAAATCGCAGCAGCAGAAAGTAAAAAACAACAATATCAAGAAAAAGTTGAGGAAGAAAAATCCCCATCAAATCCAAAAAATATTATAATAATTATTTTTTCTATTATATTAATAGGTGGAGGATTAATAGATTTGTATTACATATATAATAATTTTTATAAAGCCACAGAAATAAATCAGCAGGTTATTAAAAAAACAATTTCTACTGATTTTATTAAAAATATCGATATTACAGGACTTCATGATCGAGAATTTCAAGATAAAATCTTAGCAGAAATAAATAAAAACAATTCAGCATTAGGCTCTATTACTAGTTATCAACTTATAGAAAAAATTGCTGGACAAGAAACTCTTTTATCATCTCAAAATTTCTTTGCTGAAGTGGCTCCAAGAATGCCCAGTGAATTAAGTAGGGCACTTAACAGTAATTTTGTTTTTGGTATTCACACCTTTGATGGAAATAGACCATTTATTATTCTTAATCTTAATTCATACGAAAATGTTTATTCTGGGATGCTTTCTTGGGAAAAAAATATGACAAACGATATTGAAAGAATCTTTAATTTAAAAAATGTTGATCAAAACATCGGTGGATTTGCTTCATCAACAACAGATGAGATGGCGGCATCACAAAATCATTTTACTGACATATTGGTTCAAAATAAGGATGTTCGTCTTTTAAAGAATAAAAATAATGAAGAAGTTATCCTTTATTCTTTTTTTGATAATAATCATTTAGTAATAACAACAAACGAAATTACTATGATAAAGATCTTTGAAAGGCTACGGGTTGCACAGCTTGAACGTTAAAAATATATAATGAAAAACTGCGTGCAAAATTATTCAATTTTGCACGCAGTTTGTTTTATATCTAAACAACCCTTAAAAAATCAGCGTAAGTTGATTTTCTTGATTCATTAAAAATGAAATTACTTTTTTTCCTTTGAGGTCTAACAATAAAACCATCTTCTTCGGGTATTGCCGAACCATCGCTACACATCAAATCTAAAATATCTTTTTCACTAGAACTTTCTGGTATTAGAAGTAATTTTCTAGTTGAATTCAAAATTTTACATCTCATATATCTGAATAAGATAATGACAGTAAAATATAATTAAGTCAATAATTTCTTATATAATTTCTGCTTTTTTTAGTAAAAAAGCTATTTCTTCCTTAAGATTTTCAAAATCTAGCCCATTTGCTTCTTTTTTAACAAAAAATACCCCTAAAAAACCTGGTTTTAATAAAGGTTTTAAAAAAACTAACACCGCATTCGCTCTTCTTTTTATTAAATTCCTTTCTGTAGCCTTTTTTGAGACTTTCAAAGAAACTGTTGTGGAAAACCTGCTTTTTTTAAGATTTTCATCCTTTATATACCTAAAGGATAGAGAAGGAGAGTGTATAGATCTTCCTTTTGTTAATACAACCTTAAACAAAGATTGATTTATCCTTTGTTTTTTAGGTAACATATTGGTTAATTTAAGATAAATAGGTAAATAACACTATAAAAGCTGTTATTTTGAAACACTTAGACTCTTCCTTCCTTTTCTTCTTCTTCTAAGTAAAACCTGTTTTCCTGTAGCACTTTTTGTTCTAACTAAAAAGCCGTGTGTTGTTGCTCTTTTTCTTTTTTTAGGGTTGTATGTGAAAGACATTGTTATTTTGTTATGTAATTATGTAAATATACACTCTTATTTAGACTTATCAACACATTATAAACATATTTTATTTTTTTAACAAGTTCTGCATTTCTTTAGTGGGTATATAATACAAGTATATTTTTTCCTAAGAAATAACATGCTAGAAACAAAAAAACTTTGGGAAAGCGTTTTGGTGGATATGGAGTTGTCAGTATCGAAAGCAAATTTCAGTACATGGTTTAAAAATACCTCAATTATTAAAATTGAAGACGGTGTTGTGAGTGTTGCTGTTCCTAATGAGTTTGTTAAGGATTGGTTAATCAATAAATTTCATAAACTTATTTTAAAATCCTTAAGAAATCTATCAGAAAGCACCCGATCTATAGAATATATTGTAATTAAAGATATAAATAACAAAAAGGAGTTTGAAGAAAAACCAAAATACCTAGCTAACTTATCTACTAATACTCTTCCTTTAAATGATTTTTATATTAATAAGGATGATAATTTAAATCCTAAATACACGTTTGAAAACTTTGTTGTTGGACCTTTCAACGAACTTGCATTTGCTGCATCCCAAGCAATCATTAAAAAACCTGGTATTGCATATAATCCATTATTTATTTTCGGTAGCACAGGACATGGTAAAACACATCTTATTCAAGCAATAGGTAATGCTTTAAAACACTCAAATAAAGATATAAAAATATTCTATGCAACATCTGAAAAATTCAGTGTAGACTATGTAACTTCACTTCAAACCAACAAAGTTAACTTCTTTAAAGAAAAATACAGAAAATATGATGTTTTAATCATGGATGATATTCAATTTCTTTCAGGAAAAGAAAAAATACAAGAAGAACTTTTTCATTTATTTAACACTCTTTACGACAATAATAAACAAATTGTGTTTTCATCAGACAAACACGTAAATTACATTCCAAATTTAGAAGAAAGATTAAAATCAAGATTTGGAGCAGGAATGATAGTAGAAATTCCACAACCTGATCAAGAATCACGTATCGCAATTTTAAAAACTAAGGCACAATTTCATAATTTTCCACTATCTCATGAAATGTGTGATTACTTAGCTTCTGCAATTGAAGGAAATATAAGAGAACTTGAATCAATCATAAACGCAATTATGTGCCAATCTCAGATCAAAAACAGAGAATTAAGTCTTCTTGAGGTTAAACACCTTATAAAAGACAGTGCTAAACCAAAAAAGAATGTTTCGATCAAAGATATAATTAAAATTGTTGCAGATTATTACAAAATAGATGAAGAAAGCATTTATGAAAAAACAAGAAGAAAAGAGGTTGTTAGACCAAGACAACTAATAATGTATATTTTAAGAGAAGATTTTAGTGTTTCATACCCAACCATAGGACAAAAACTAGGAGGAAGAGATCATACGACAGTTATACATTCGTGTGAAAAGATTAAAAATGATATTAAAACCGATCCAACACTTCAACAAGAAATAAATAAGATAAGATCGATGATATGACCTTTATATTAAAGACACAGATGTGAATATACTGTTAAGAACTGTGTTTATTAGTTTAGGAGAAAGTGTTTTTAATTTATAACAATTTCAAGCCTTTCTGAAAAACTAACGAAAGTAATCATTTATTGTTTATAAGTTATCAACACTTCATTAAAAACAATTTTTATTTAAACAGTTCTGATTAAAGTTATTCCGAGATATCCACTTATCCACAGTTATAATAATAGTAATAATCTTATATATATAATAACTAAGAAATACTAAGAACAATGAAATTAGAAATTTTAAAAGACGCATTAGCAAATGCAATATATAAGTCAGAAAAGATTGCAGTTAAAAATGCAACACTTCCTGTCTTAAGTTGTGTATTAATTACAGCATCAAAAAATGCAGTTAAGATACGCACAACAAACCTTGATATAGGTTTAGAAATATCTATTCCTGCAAAAGTTGAAGTAGAAGGAGCTATCGCTGTTCCAGCAAATATTTTGAATTCCTTTCTAAATGGTTTAGGTAATGAAAAAAGTATTATTTTAGAGGCAGATGAAAATAAACTATCTGTATTAACATCACATGTTTCAACATCTATTAATTTATTAAATCATAATGATTACCCAACTATTCCTATTATTTCTGAAGGAGAATCATTTTTAATTAATTCTTCTGATTTTACTAAAGGTGTAAAAGCTGTTTATTACAGTTCTGCTGTTTCAAGTATGAAACCAGAACTTGCTAGTGTTTTTATTTATACAGATGGTGATTGGATATACTTTGTTGCAACTGATTCTTTCCGCTTAGCTGAGAAAAAAATTAAGGCTGGAAAAAGAAAGGAATTTTCACCACTTCTTATTCCTTTTAAAAATACTATTGAAATTGCCAGAATTTTTGAAAATGTGAACGGAGAGATAAAAGTTATTGTTGGTAAGAATCAAATATCTATCTTTTATGAAAATTTTTATATAACATCGAGAGTTGTTGATGGAAATTTTCCTGATTACAAACAGTTTTTTCCAAAAGATTTTCTTACAGAAGTTGTTGTTCTTAAACAGGATATTATCGATATTTTTAAATTATCCAATATTTTTTCAGATAATTTTAACCGTATTCGTTTTGAGATCAATCCTTCACGTAAAACATTTGAGATTATTACAAAAAATACTTCAATTGGTGAGAATACAAGTAAGGTTGATGCTGTTTTAAAAGGCGAAAGTGTTGATTTGAGTTTTAATTACAAATATATTGCTGATAGTTTTCAATCTATAGATTCTGATAGTATAGGTTTTTATTTTAATGGTCCCAATAAGCCGGCTATAATGAAAGGAATATCTGATAATTCTTTTAATTATATGGTTATGCCAATGAATAGGTAATATTAGTTAGTATGTTTCTTTGTTATTCTATTTGTTTCATACTTTTATGTTACACATTTCTGATTATTTTAAGAAAATTAAAGATGTTGAGTTAAAAAGTTTTGCCACCAGAGATGTTATAGTTGTTGCAGTTTTAAAAGTAATAGGTCTAAAGTTGGAATATAAAGATATAACTATAAAAAACAGAACCGTTTACTTAAAAGTTTCACCTCTGATAAAAAATGAAGTCTACATTAATAAAAAAGCTATTTTAGAGGAAATAAATAAAGAAAAGATGCTTAATATTGATGATATAAGATAATTATTACAAAAACACACTCGGAAAATCCGAGTGTGTTTTTTGTTTCATATTTTATCTAACTAAGAAATTTATAGAAGCTTCTTTTTCGTTATATTGGCTATCTTTTACTTTTACTTTAAGAATATTTATTTTATCTTGCAATATTGAGTCAATATCACTTGGTGTAAATGAAAAACTAAATGGTGATGTTTCTGAAAAACCTACAAAAACATTATTAATATAGTAATCAGCCCTTGTTATTGGGTATTTACTACTAAGAGAAAGGTTTACTCTGAAACTTGTTCCTATGTCTAATATTTGGAGATTTGTTGGTGTTGTTATTGAAACATTAGGAATTGAATCTTGAGTATGAACAGTGTCAAAACCTAAGGGAGTTTGGTTATTTATAAGATTTTGCTTAGTTGCCCAATCTAAGACAGGTTTTTCCCAAAGATAGAATGAAGGATCGTCAGCTGGATTTTTAGGTGCTGGGCCTAAGGGATCAGATCTGTCTATCCAGAAAAGTTCTGAATGTATATTGTTAATAAATTTTTCTTCTTTTAATTCTGATGGAGTCATATTTGTTGCGAGTTCTCCAGAAGATTTATTAATAATATAACTTTGATCTCCTTGCCAAACTCCGCGGATAATAGGTTTCATTTTTGTTTCATCAACTGGAAGTGGTTTTTCAAATTTTTCATCAGGTAATGTTTTGAGAAGTTCTGTCATAAAGGCATTCCACATAGGTGCCACAATCATACCTGCAACTTGTTTAACCATAGGACTGTTGTCATTATTTCCAACCCAAGCACCAACTGCAATTTGTGGAGTGTATCCAATAACCCACGCGTCGCGAGTGTCGTTTGTTGTTCCTGTTTTTGATGCGACATCTCTTCCTGAAAAATATAATGAGGAATTTGCTCCATAAGCTGGTATTTTTGCTTGATTGTCAGATAAAACATCTGTAATCATAAGTGCTGTTTGTTCCGGAAGAACTCGTGTTGATTGTGATTTATATTCTTCTAAAGTTTTTCCTTGATCATCCTCAATTTTTAAAATACCTGTAGGTGTATTTTTTTCTCCTTTGTTTGCAAATACAGAATAAACGCTAGTTAATTCTAGTGGAGAAACTTCACCACCTCCAAGAACTAGAGTTAATCCATATTGTGCCGGATTAGTTAATGATTCAATACCCATATCTTTTGCTAACTGCAAAGAATCTTTTACTCCAACAAGATATAGAAGTTTAATAGCTGGAATGTTAATTGATTGTGCTAAAGCATTTCGTAGAGATATAGGTCCGCGATATTTAAGATCATAATTTTCAGGCATATAACAATCAGAACTTGAGTTTGATGCCTGTTTTGGATCAATTAGCTTTCCGTCAGGTGTGCAGTATGTGGAAAATTCTGTTTTAACATCAAACAAAACAGTATCGGGAAGATATCCTTTATTAAATGCTTCTGCATACACAATTGGTTTGAATGCAGAACCTGGTTGCCTATGTGCAAGTGTAATATTAAAATTTCCTTCAATTGATTTATCAAAGTAGTCACGAGACCCCACCATTACAAGAATTTGCCCTGTAGGCGCATCAAGAGTGATAAGACCAGCATTCTTAGCTTTGAATTTTGTTTCGTTCTCTAGTGCGTATTTTTTAACGATCTCCTCTGCAATTTTTTGTAGATTATAATCAAGAGTTGTTGTAATTCTGAGTCCTCCCTCATCTAAAACATTTTGTCCATATTTTTTTTCAAGATAGTCTTTAATATAAAATACAAAATGAGGGGCTTTTATTGATCTGCTTTCTTGTTGTGCAAAAATAACTTTTTCATTAATAGCTTGATCATATTCGTCCTGAGTTATTTTTTTATAATCAAGCATTTTTCTGAGAACTAGATTTTTTCTAGCATCAAGTTTAGCTCGATTACTTCCATAAGGAGAATAATAACTAGGTGCTTGAGGAAGTGCTGCTAAATATGCCGCTTCTGCAATATCTACATCTTTGGCACTTTTTCCAAAATATCCAAAACTCGCTTCTTCAACCCCATATAAGTTGCCTCCATAAGGAGATTCATTAAGATACATTCCTAAAATAGTGTTTTTATTAGCAATCTGTTCAAGTTTGATAGCTAAAAATATTTCTTTTAGTTTTCTTGTTATTGTTTTATCTTTTGTTAAAAGTGTATTTTTAATAACTTGTTGAGTAATAGTAGAACCACCTTGACTGTATCCACCAGCACCAATATTAGTAAGAATCGCGCGAAGAAATGCCTTAGGTTCAAATCCTTTATGATTATAAAAATTTACATCCTCAATTGATATTGTTGCATCTTTTATATAAGGTGAAATCGAGTCAAATTGAACAACCGTTCTTTTCATATCTCCACCAAAATCATATAGTAAAACTTTTCCTGTTTTGTCGTAAATTTTAGTTGATTGAGAGACCACTCTTTGATCAAAAGAATCTAGCGCAGGTATTTTTAATGTTGCAGCCCAAAGTAAAATAGCGCCTGAAATTATGAATAAAAACGACAAAATAACCAAAATTGAGGTTTTTAATAAGCTCCAATGTTTATTTTTTAATTTTTTTATCATATTTTAAATTATACATCATAAAACTTTGTTTGTTGTGTTTTGTAAAGATATATTGTTGATACTAAAAAGATACTAAAAAATTTCCCAATATGTTATATTATTTATAATTATGTCCAAAAAAGACTTACAAAACCTTTCAAATCCAGATATTAACGAGCTTTTGTCTCGAGGAATTGAAAAAATCTATCCGAACCAAGAATTTTTCAAAAAAAATCTAGAGGAACGAAAAATTACTCTTTATTTTGGAATTGACCCTACTGGACCGACACTTCATCTTGGACACATGATAAGTCTAAAGAAATTAAGGGATTTTCAACTTTTAGGTCATAAAATCATCTTACTTATAGGTGATTTTACAGCTACTATTGGTGACCCTTCTGGAAAGGAGAATACTCGCAAAATGCTTACTACGCAAGAAGTTTTAGATAATGCTAAGTTATACAAAGAACAGGCTAGTAAGTTTATTAGTTTTGAAGGTTCAAACAAGGCTGAAATTGAATACAACTCAAAATGGCTTTCAAAGATGACCTTTAAAGATATTATAGAACTTAGTTCTCAAATGACTGTAGACCAGATGTTAAAACGCGATATGTTTGAGAAAAGAATGGAAAATAATGAGCCTATTTATATTCACGAGTTTCTTTATCCTTTAATGCAGGGTTATGACAGTGTGGCTTTGAATGTTGATGCTGAAATTGGTGGCAACGATCAAACCTTTAATATGCTTGTTGGTAGAGATTTGATGAAAAGTTTAAATAATAAAGAAAAATTTGTTATAGCTGTTAAACTTTTAGTTGATCCAACTGGAAAGAAGATGGGAAAAACTGAAGGAAATATGATTACATTCAAAGATACTAATTACGAAATGTATGGAAAGGTTATGAGTTGGACAGATGGAATGATTGTGGAGGGTTTTGAAATTTGCACAGATGTTTCTTTAGATGAGTTGGAAAATATTAAAAAAGAATTAAAAGAAGGAAAAAATCCGAAAGAGCTTAAAATGAGATTAGCTCGAGAAATAATTTCTTTGTTTTATAATGATGAAGAAGTTGAACAAGCAGAAAAGAATTTTACAGAAACATTTAGCGATGGAGGATTACCAAAAGATCTTTCAGAAGTTGATGTTTCAAAAGATAGCTTATTGTCTGATATTTTAGTTGCCCAAAAAATAGTAGATTCAAAATCAGAATTCAGAAGATTAATTGATCAGGGCGCTGTTAGAGATGCAGAAACTGGCGAAAAAATAACAGATCCGTTTTATAAAATTGAAGAAGACAGAGTATTTAAAATAGGAGCGAGAAGATTTATAAAAATAAAAGTAAAATAAAAAAAGACCTACTTAATTAAGTAGGTCTTTTTTTATTTCGTCGAGCGAGGAGCGCCGCGCAAACTCTTATTTTGCATGGCGTCCGAGCGAAGACGAAATATAGGTTCAATACCTCAGATATCTACCCTGATGAACCTTTATTATTATTTACCAACTTTCTTCATCGTCGAGTTCTGCATCTATTTCATCGAGATCTTTGTCATCTGGATCAGAATCATCTAAATCATCTCCTAGACCTTTTTTAACATCTAATTCTTCTTCAAGATCTGCCTCAACGTCTCCAAGATCAGAAAAATTAGTGTTTGAAATTAAATCGTCCATATATTAATTAAAATATATTTATTAAATTGGACCTTTATAATGTGTAATTTTTATCAAATATAAAAATTTTTGCAAGAGGGGATAAAAATTTTTATGTGGATAATTAAAATTAAGGATTTTTGTTATAAGCAAAGAATGTTAATCCACAAGCTATGGCATCATATTCATCATCCTCTTTTATTTTTTTATCTATATTTATAAGTCTGTGAACGAGCGAAATTACTTGTTTTTTGTCGCCTCGACCATATCCTGTGACGGCGATCTTTATTTGTAATGGTGTATATTCGTGTATTGATAGATCTGCAACAGAAGCTTCATAAATAATAACTCCTCGCGCTTCTGAGACTTTAGTTGAAGTCTTTTGATTGGTATTAAAAAATAAAGTTTCGATAGAAAGTGCTTCAGGTTTATGCTTTTTAATTACACTTTTTATTTCTTCCCCGATCTTTTTAATGCGTTCATAATGTGGAATTTCTGCAGATGTTTTAAAACAATCAGAATAAATAAGGTTTTCTTTTTGGCCTTTGTTTTTCTCTATTATTGCGATGCCGACTTTTTGATAACCCGGATCAATAGAAAGAATTCTCATAATATAAATTTAGTGTTATTTCTACGAAGGTGGAAATCTAGAGTATTAAAACGAAGATTGGATTCCCGCCTTCGCGGGAATGACAGAATAGTTTATTCTGCGTTTGTGAAAACTTCTTGAACCTCATCGTTTTCTTCAAGTTCTTCAACAATTTTTTGTAGCGATTCTAAATCAGTTTCACTAAGAGGAATAGTTGTTTTTGGAAGCCACTCGTTAGCTTTTTTCTCAAAAGCCCACGATGCAGAACCTGGAGTTGCGAGAGTTAAACCATATTCTGAAAGAATGTGTTTTATTTCCTGAGCCGCTTTATTTCTGTTTTCAGTTAGAGCTTCAATGATTATTGCGCATCCTCCTGGACCATAACTCTCATAAGTAATATTTTCCATTGCTACAGTTCCAGCTTCTGTTCCTTTTTTAACAGCTCGATCGATAACATCTTTTGTAACGTTATCTTTTTTAGCTTTTTCAATCGCTGAAGCTAAGGATGGAAACGAAACATTACCATTAGCTACTTTTGATTCTTGAGCGATCAATTTTGCATGCTTTGAAAACAGCTTACTCTTTTGAGCATCTGTTTTTGATTTCTGCACTTTTATTTGTGACCATTTATTATGTCCTGACATATTATTTAAAAATTATTGTTTTTTAAAGACTACCACAAAAAATAAAAATCAAAAATTTATTCCAACTTAATTTATAGGCATCTTTAATCCAAAATGCTCGTAGGCTTTTGCGGTGGTTAGTCGGCCTCGAGGCGTGCGTTCCAAAAATCCTATTTGAATTAAATATGGTTCGTTGAATTCTTCAACTGTCGCCTCTTCTTCAGAGACTGAAGTTGCTAAGGTGTTTAATCCTACTGGCCCACCACTGAATTTTTCCATAATTGTTTTTAAAAGCATTCTATCGGAGTGGGAAAGTCCTTTCTCATCAACTCCTAATAGTTTTAGAGTTTCATTTACAACATCTTTTGTAAGATCTTTTTTATTTACTTGAGCGAAGTCCCTGCATCGTTTCAAAAGATAATTGGCAGTTCTTGGTGTAAATCGGCTTCGTTTTGCGATTTCGGAAACAGCTTCGTCTTCGATAATAAATCCTAAAATATCAGATGATCGTTTTATTATCTGACCTATTTCGTCTTCGTTATAAAATTCAAGTCGAAAAATTCCTCCAGAAAAACGGGAGCGAAGCGGTGAAGACACAAGAGCAATACGGGTTGTTGCGGCTATTAGTGTAAAAGACGGAAGTTCAAGTTGAATAGTTCGTGCAGAAGGACCTTTGCCGATGATTATATCAAGCACGCCCGATTCCATAGCAGGGTAGAGCACTTCCTCGATCGCTTTGTTCAAGCGATGAATCTCATCTATAAAAAGAATATCGCCAGGTGAAAGGTTTGTGAGGATTGATGCAAGATCGCCAACTTTTTCTATTGCGGGACCAGATGCAATTTTCATCTGAGTGTTGGTCTCTTTTGCAATAAGATGTGCAAGAGTTGTCTTACCGAGTCCTGGTGGTCCATAAAAAAGTATATGTTCAGGAGAATGATTTCTTTCTTTTGCCGCTGTAAGAAGAATATTAAGATTATCCTTGATGTTTTTTTGACCAATATAGTCATTCCATCGAGAAGGCCTTAGAGTTTGGTCTAAAAAAGAGTCATTACCCGATTCCTTTTTGTTTTTTTCATCAGGATTTTTCACAGATTTAGAAAATTAAAATTTAACCGATTTGTTTTGAAGAAATGTATAAAATAGAAGTTTTGTGTAATATTTGTTGACACAAATCAACTTTTATGCTAGACTGTCTCCAGCTTAAAAAAAGAAGATTTTTTCTTCCTTTTGTACTCCAAATCAAGCTTCTCCAAGCAATTGGGTCTAAACAACCTACGAACACTTCTTAAAGGACGTTTTGGTTACTCGCTTCGGCGACTTTACTGCGATTATCCTTCGAGATTTGTTTAACTTTCAATATACAACTATGAAAAGAATTGCTTAGAGAATCTTGGTCTGGAGTTTTTTGTTATTAGAACTTGCATATTTGACGCATTTCTTCGTTGCTCGCTTGCGGAGCTTCCTCACAATACTCCGAGTATTGCTCAGTCGCTTCCGCACTCGCGCCTCGAACTGCATTCAAATATGCAAGTTCTAAAAGTTTCAATCACTCTTATATACATTTTATTCCTCTTTAACTTAAAAACAATCTTAACAGATTATTTTTTTTGTAATGTAGAGTGAATTTTAAGAAAAAACTATGGTTGAATATTTTCTTCTGTTGTAGGAGTTGTTTCAATTTGATTTTTTGAAGATTGTTCTCCGCCTAAACCAACTGTGCCGACTTGATTTAAATCTCTATAAATACTTAGATCAACTACTCTTTCTAGTTCTGCTAAAGAAGTTGTGCCTCGTAATGCTTTGATTACTCCATCTTGTTGCATATCAGGAATTCCTTGAGCTAATGATGCTTTTTTTACTTCTCTTTCGCTAGGATTATCTTTAATGACTTCTTCTGTTGCTTCATCTGTAAGAATTGCTTCAAAAACTCCAATTCGTCCTTTGTATCCGGTATTGTTACAGAAATCACAACCCACTGGTTCCCAAACCTGAATAGGTGGAATTTCTATATCTTTTGGCATTGCCTTTAAGGCATTATCGATAAGTTTTTTGTATGCGTCTGTAATTACACCTGGTTTTTTACATTTTGGACATAATATACGAACAAGACGTTGTGCCATTGCTACGTTGATGGCAGAACTTAGAATTCTTGAGTTTATACCGAGGTCTATAAGTCTAGGATATGTGCCAGCTGCGTTGTTTGTGTGAAGTGTTGAGAATACCAAGTGACCGGTAAGCGCAGAGTGAAGCGCAATTTCGGCTGTTTCGTTGTCTCGGATTTCACCAACCATTATGATGTCAGGGTCTTGTCTCAATGATGCGCGCAATCCGGATGAAAATGTGTATTCTTTTTTCTTATCAACTTGAGTTTGAACAATTCCAGGTAAGTGATATTCGATAGGGTCTTCAATAGTTATAATTTTAACTTCGGGTGTGTGAACTCTTTTAAGGAATGCGTAAAGTGTTGTGGTTTTTCCTGATCCTGTAGGACCTGTGTTTAGGATCATTCCGTTTGGTTTTGCAATTTCATTTTCTAGGATTTTGAAAAGTTTTGGTTCAAATCCCAACTCTTCAAGAGGAACAGAAATGCTTTTTGGGTTCAAAAGTCTCATAACGATAGATTCGCCATAAGCTCCTGGAAGAGTAGAGGTTCTTACTTCTATATCAACGTCTTTGATGTTTATACTAAAACGTCCGTCTTGAGCATTATTTTTAATGTTCAACTTTAATCCGGCGACGAGTTTTATTCTTGAAAGTAAAAATTCGTAAGTTTCTTTGTCGAAATTGACTACGTTAATAAGCACACCGTCCAAACGATATCGTAATCTTGTGTAGCCTTCTTCAGGTTCAATGTGGACGTCTGACGCAGATGTTGATAGTGCACCACCCATTATAATAGATAGTAATCTTGATACTCGGTGGGTCTTTTTTAAAGTAAGTGCTTCAGCAATATATACTTGAATATCTTTAATTGATTTTACTTTTTCCAAAAAGGCGATTATGTCTTCGTTTGAAATATCAAGTGCACCGATTTTTGCTTGAGATGCAAAAGAAAGGTCGGTGTATCTAGACCAAGCTCTATTTAAGCTTGATTTTGAGACCATAAATATTGTTAAAATATAATTTCTTTTTTTAAGATCCTCAAGAATAATTTTAGTTTTTTCATTATTCGGACTTTGGATTGCTACTTGAACCTTTTTTCCAACTATACCGAACGGCGCAAGATTAGCTTCGCGAGCATCGGTTTCTGGAACTAAACGAAGAGCCTCGGTGTTTATAGCCACTCGAGTAAGGTCTATATATTTTACTCCATATTTATGAGAGAGAACTTCAGCAAGTTTTTCTTCTTCTTCTTTAAGAAGTAGAGCAACTTTTCTGTTTTGTTTGTCTTCTTCAAATTGAACCATTTTTTTAGATGAATATTCTTATGTATATTAGTATATCAAAATATTTTTGATTCAAGAATAAAAAGATGTTTAATTTGCAATTTTTACAATTCGTGTTACTGTTTTTATTGAAAGTTCTTTCAAGATCTGAGTGGATTCTGGAAGATAGAAAAGAAAAGTAAAACAAGTAAGATAGAAAATGAAAAAATATATAATCACAATATTTGCGCTCTCGCTTCTCGGCTTGAGTGTGAATGCTCATCAACCAACGAAACATCACAAAACTGCTTATCAAAAGCAGTTAGCGATTAAAAAGGTGATACGCAAAGCCCAACATCAACAACGTCGTCATGAGTCTGCGGTTAACAGGATACTCAGATATGTTTACCCGCCGTCATATCCGTCTTGCCCTTTTGGCGGTAGCTGTGGCAACTAACAGTCACCTCAGGCGTTTAGTCTGAGAAAATTGATCCCCCCGATAAAACGGGGGGATTTTTAAATGAATTATAGCTCATTTATTCTTGCTTTTTTTGAAATATATGACATAGTATTGAGCAGTAAAGTTGTTCTTTCAAAATCCGAGTGGATTCTTGAAGACAAATCAAAGAAAGGAAAAAAATGAAATACGCAATTATAGCGTTTGTATTGTTTCAAGGTTTAGTGTTGAATGCTCAACAACCTGATCCTCAGCTTTCTAAGCAAGAAGAAAAGGCGTTTGTTAATCGTCAGTATGATGTCTATGGATCGACCTATACTGATCCTAATGATTCAAACAGGTGGATCTGTGATGTTCATCGCACGATGGGCCGAAAAGATAATCCTAATATGCCGGCTTGTCCTGTGTGTTTGGGAAAATTTGAATCAGTTTCAAATCAAACTATTTCGTCTCAACGGCGAGTTCATATGTCTGAAAAAAGAGTGTTTCAGCGCTCCCAAATGATTGAAAGACGAGTTCAAGTTCAACCACAAGTTCAGGTTGTCCAAGTGCCAGTTCCTGTTTATGTGGAACCTGTTGTAATCGAGAAGGTGGTGAAGGTGCCGGTTTATCGTGATAGAGTTATTTATCGTGAAAAACGCACGGTGGTGCACAAAGAACGTCGTCATAAAGAAGGTTCGTGTTGTAGGCCTTCGGTTAAAGTTAAGGTTAATGTGTCAGTTCACTAATTTTAACCAATTTCAACTCGGATTCGACCCCTCTGTTTAAAATACAGAGGGGTCTTTTTATACTTGCTTTTTTTCTAATATATGCTATAATTTTAGATAGTAAAAGTAGATCTTTCAAAATTGGATGATTTGCTAACTACTTCGAAAAAACTTCAAAAACAAGAAAGGGAAGATTATGAATAATATGACTGTATTGTGGGTTATTATGCTGGTAGGGACTCTGATAGGAGCTCTTATTAGCAAGTTTGGAACCGATGATTTGAAGGCTATGGCTAAGTATTTTATATGGGGAGCTGCGATCGCAATGGTCGCTCTACCGATATGCAAATTCTATGAGCCTTACACTTCATTTATTGTTGTTGGCGTAGGCCTTGTCATTGTATTGCTTCTTAATATTAATAAGTTGGGAAATGATGACACAAAAGCGCTGTCCAAGTATTTTATTTGGGCGGTCGTGGCTACGATACTTGGTTTGCTGGTGTCTACATTTTGCAAGACCTCTGTCGCTAAAGAGCTAAAAGAGGGTGTAGAATCCGTAATTAAGAAAGTTACTGATGATACTCCTCCGGTCGCTGTGGTTAAACACTCAGCAGGACCTCAGAGGTTGACCTATGTCGAACCTAAACCAGTTCAACCTATTCAGCAAAATAATTCTAATGTGTGGATTTGTCACAAACACCACACAAAAGGATTGAAGACTAACCCGAATATGCCGGCTTGTCCTGTGTGTTCAGGGAAATTTGGATCAGTTGAAGAAGGTGGTGAAGAAAGGGTGGTTCAGCAATTCCAACAATCTCGAGTAATCGAAAGACAGGTTCGAGTTCAACCGCAAGTTAGGGTTGTTCAAGTGCCAGTTTATCGTGAAAGGGTTGTTCAAATTCCAATTCAACAACGGATTGTTCGGAATGATTGTTATCGTCAGTCGATGAGCTATCATCCTCAATTCCGGTCGGTATCCCCGGCTATACGAATGGAGCCATCATACGGTGGTTTCAGGAATATACAGGATTGGTTCAATGCAACTCAGGCTAGTCGCCAACATGGCCACGGCCATCGTCGCTAAATGAAAATTTATCGACACAACGGCAGAGAAAGTTTAAAAGCTTTTCTCTGCCGTTTTTTTATTTCTATGATAAAATCAGCTTTATGAAATATGTCAGCAAAAGCATAAAAGAAACCGCGGATATTGCCGCAAAGTTTTTAGAAAAAATAGAAAAGCTAAATAAAAGCGAAAAAGCTGTCGTTGTTGGTCTTGATGGCGATTTGGGTTCTGGAAAGACAGCATTTACAAAAGAGATCGCAAATATTTTAGGAGTTAAAGAAACTGTAACAAGTCCGACTTTTGTTATTGAAAAGACCTATAAACTAAAAAATCAAAAATTTAATCATTTAATACATATCGATGCGTATCGTCTTGCTAGTGGTAGCGAACTTACTCATTTAGGTTGGAGTGAAATTTCTAGTGATCCAAAAAATCTTATTTTTATAGAATGGCCAGAGATTGTTAAAGATATTCTGCCAGATGATATGATTAAGATAAATTTTGAATTTATAGATGAAACAACCAGAGAGATAACGTTTGAATAAAATATAATGGCAAAAACAAAAGCAGAAAAAAATAAAAGATTAGTTTTACTTGATGCGCACGCGATTTTGCACCGCGCTTATCATGCGTTGCCACAATTTGCTTCAAGTAAAGGTGAACCGACAGGGGCTCTTTATGGTATTTCTGCAATGATCATAAAAATAATTGATGAACTTAGTCCTGATTATATCGTGGCTTGTTTTGATCTTCCTCAAAAAACATATCGTCATGAAGCTTACGAAGGTTATAAATCTGGTAGAAAGAAATCAGATCCAGAACTTGTCGCACAGATAAATCGTTCTCGCGATATTTTTGCGGCGTTCGGGATTCCAATTTATGAAAAGGCTGGTTTTGAAGCTGACGATATACTGGGTACGATCGTAGAAAAAATGAAGAATGATAAGAAGATAGAGATAGTTATCGCTTCAGGAGATATGGATACGATGCAGTTAGTTGCTGGTAAAAAAGTTCAGGTCTATACGTTAAAAAAAGGAATAAACGACACAATTTTGTACGACGAAGATAAAGTTGTTGAGCGTTTTGGATTTAAGCCAGAACTTTTGCCGGATTACAAAGGACTTCGCGGTGATCCGTCAGATAATATAATCGGGATTTCTGGAATAGGTGAAAAAACAGCGACTGATCTTATAAAAAACTTCGGTTCAATAGAAAATATTTATAAAGAATTAAAAAAAGATACAAAAAAGTTTGAGGAAGCCGGAATTAAAGAAAGAATGATCGGTTTGCTTAAGGAAAAACAAGAAGAAGCGGAGTTTAGCAAAATGCTTGCGCTTATAAGGCGTGATGCTCCGATCGATTTTGAATTGCCTAAAAAAAGCTGGGCGGAATCGCTTGATTTTGAAAAAATTGAAAATATTTTTAGAGAGTTGGAATTTCGCACAATGGCCAGCCGTGTTAAAGAATTACTATCAAAGTTTACAGACGGTGGCGATAATGCAGATAAAACAAAAAATAAAAAACAAAAAGAAGAAGTTACACAGTCTTCTTTTGATATTGTTTCAAATGAAAATATTTTACCAGAGGATATTAAAGAGGCTGCTATAGCTTTATGGATTTTGAATTCAAATCTTACAAATCCTTCTTTTGATGATATTTTACGATTTTCAAATACAAAATCTTTTGAAAAGGCTCATAAAACAATTTTTGATGAATTGAAAAAGCAGGATCTTCTAAAAGTTTTTGAAGATATAGAAAAACCGTTAATTCCTGTCGTGGATAGAATGGAGAAGCGTGGAATAAAAATTGATACTTCATATCTTAAAAAACTTGGAGATGAATATCATACAGAACTTTCGAAATTGGAAAAATCTATTTGGAAAATGGCTGGAGAAGAATTTAATATCAATTCTCCAAAACAAATAGGCGAGATTCTTTTTGAAAAAATGGGCTTGGTTGTAAAAAACCAAAAGAAAACTTCGACAGGCGCAAAATCAACGCGAGAGTCAGAATTGGAAAAAATGCGCGACGCTCATCCGATAATCGATCTCATATTGAAGCATCGTGAGCTTCAAAAATTGCTTTCAACATATATTGATAACATTCCTAGTCTAATTGATGTTTCATCAGGAAGATTGCATGCAAAATTTTTGCAATCAGGAACAACAACAGGAAGAATGTCGTCGCAAGATCCTAACTTGCAAAACATTCCTATAAAATCTGATCTTGGTAAAAAAATAAGAAGAGCGTTTGTGGCGGAAAAAGGCTTCAAACTTGTCGCATTTGATTATTCTCAAATAGAACTTCGTATTGCAGCTTTTTTGGCAGACGATAAAAACTTGATAGAAATTTTTAAGAGCGGGGAAGATGTTCATTCTGCAGTTGCTTCTCATGTTTTTAATGTGTCTTTAGATAAAGTTGATTATGAAATGCGCCGCCGGGCCAAGGTTATAAACTTCGGAATTATTTATGGAATGGGCGTTAATGCTTTGCGTGGAAATTTGGGAACAAGCCGAGACGAAGCGCAAGCTTTTTATAATGAATATTTTAAGAAATTCAGCGGACTCGCCGAGTATCTTGAGAATGTAAAAAAAGAAACCGCACAAAGAGGCTATACGGAAACATTTTTTGGACGCAGGCGACATTTTGAAGGGATAAATTCAAGCCTTCCTTTTATAAGAGCGATGGCGGAAAGAATGGCGATAAACGCGCCGATCCAAGGAACTGAAGCCGATATTGTAAAGATCGCAATGGCGGAAGTAGAAAAATATGTTCAATCTAAGAAATTAGAAGAAAAAGTTTGGCCAATTCTTCAGGTTCATGACGAACTCGTATTTGAAATTGATGAGAAATTAGTTAAAGAAGTGGCGCCAGAGATCAAAAAAATAATGGAAAATGTCCTACCACTCAAGAAAACTAAAGGCGTTCCAATATTTACTGAAGGAAAAATAGGCGACAATTGGGGTGAAATGGAAAAAATTTGATATTGATATTATTGAAAAATCGTGATATTCTTTTTAAAGAAAACAGAGGAATATAAAAAATGAAAGTTAAGATATTTTTTGTTGAGCTTGTTAATCACATCGGACCCCCTGGAAGTATTAAAGAAGTATTAGAAAAAATGCGAGAAAAAGCTATTGTTGATTTACAGAATAAGATCAACGAATTCATCGAAAGCCATTCTATAATAGGGGAGCCGAAATTGCTTCAAAGTTCAGCAACTAACGTACATGGTTCATTTACACAAATGACCATTATCGTGAGTTATGATAAGGATTGAGTTTAATTAACCCGCCTTCGTTTTACGAAGGTAGACCATTTCTTTATCTGTATAATCGTAAAAATTAGCAGCCACCTGTATTGCAGGTGGTTTTTGTTATTTAAACTACTATAATAACATCATGATTTATTTTCTTTATGGAGAAGATGCCGATAAATCCCGATTGAAAGCGGGGGAGCTTGTTAAATCTATGCAGGCCAAAAAACCGGACGCTGCATATATAAAATTTGATAATGAAAGCATCAGTCCAGAGAGATTGGAGGAAGTAATAGGCGGACAAGGTCTATTTTCAATAAAATCTATTGTTGAGATTAGTAATGTCTTATCTGATAAAAAATCAAAAGATGTTTTAATGGATAAGGTTAAAGAAATTGCTGAATCAGAAAACGTGTTTATTATTCGTGAGACAAAGGTTAATAAGCCTGAATTGGAAAAATTTAAAAAATATGCCAAACAGGTTCAATGTTTTGAATTAAAAGTCAAAAAAGAAGTCGGTAGGAAATTCGGGCTAGGGGACGGCAATTTTTTCTCACTTCAGGATTTTAATGTTTTTTCTTTAGCGGACGCGCTTGGAAATAGAGATAAAAAGAATTTATGGATTTTATATCAGAAGGCCAATCAGTTAAATATACCCGCAGAAGAGATACACGGACTTCTATTTTGGCAGTTTAAAACCATCGCGCTTTCCAGATTGGCTAAAAGTGCAGAAGAAGCTGATCTTAAACCTTTTGTTTATTCCAAATCTAAAAGATACGCGCAAAATTTTACTGAAAAAGAAACAAAAAGCTTTTTAAGTAGGCTTGTTTCTATGTATCATGATTCCCATCGTGGAATATATGATTTTAATATTGCACTTGAGAAATTTATACTAAGTTTGTAACATCTTGCTTTTATATAATTTTGTGTTACAATGTTGCTAGATGAAAAGAATTGTAGTAGCAATTTCAGGCACCGATAAAATTGGTAAAAAAATAGTCACAGAACATCTCAAAAATATAGGATTTATTTATTTCTCAATCAAAGTTCTCCTTGAAGATTTTTTAGGTTTTAAAGGTTTAAAGAAAAATCAAGAAAATCTACGAAAGGTAGCCAGAGAACTTCGTGAAGAAAGAGGCATTGATGTATTAGTGAAAATAATTCGTAATAGAGCTAATGCAAGAAATGCCAATCGCGTTATTATCGGACATTTGAGGTATCCTGAAGAACATGAATATCTTATAGAACGAGCAAAAGAATGGGATGAAAAGTATTATCACATAGCCGTTAATAAGCATAAATTGAATCCCAAAAATGTTCTCAATGATTGTGTCCTAACCCCAGAATTAATTTTTAATGTTCCTATCGGTAGAGTTTTTAAAAGAAAGGAGGAAGAAGAAAAAAACTCATTAGAAGCTCATGTTATCTTTCAAGATTTAATACCGACAGCGTTAATTTCTAGTCTGGATGATTGGTTGCAAACAATTTAGTTCTTAATTTCTCATAATGAGAGTTAAAATCAAAACCGCCATGTATGCATGGCGGTTTTTTATATTTGATTTATTTTTATTTATTCAGCTTTGCAACTACACTTTATTTCTGCTTCGTTGCACTCGGCGCATTTAGGCATATTGTGACTGTTGCCACAAGGATGTTCTTCTATATGTTCTGAAGATTCATCGCCACAGACATCACATTTATATCCTTCTGTTGCTCCACCACATGTTTTACAATGATTTTCCATAAAAATTCCTTTAAAAATTTATTTAATAGTTCGACTTCGTAAAAGTATAACATGTCTATACTTTTTTATCATTTTCTGTTATATTTTTTTTGTTAGTGATGTATCCGCTCGTAGCTCAGTCGGTAGAGCACCTGCCTTTTAAGCAGAGGGTCGTTGGTTCGATTCCAACCGAGCGGACAATAATAAAAAGCCCCCGAAAACTATTTCGTGGGCTTTTTATTATTGTCCGCTCGAGCAAGGTGCCTGCGCACCTTGCGTGTTGGAATCGAAAGCTGGAGCATGTCGTGAGGAGTCTTCGACGCAACGACAGCGAGGCGGGGTCGCGACCTTTTGCGAAGTAAAAGAGTTGTGACCGATTCCAACCGAAACCATATTAAAAAACCGCTCATGAAAATGAGCGGTTTTAAACTTTTTTCTATAGAGGAATATCCACCGCATAAATTCCAGCCCCAAAGAAGAGCAGGGAAATGGAGATTGTTAAGAGTAAAATATAAACCAAAATCTCGCTTTGAGTAGAATCTCTTTTAATAAGTTTAGCGATAATCGTTAGAACTGAAATAGTAATAAATACGACTGCTGCGATCTGGGTTAAAAATCCTGCTAACATAAAAAGACCGGAAACAATTTCTAGTATTGCAAAAATCCATACAAAAAATCCTCCAGGATAAAGTTTTAAAGACTCAAAAAATTCAGAATGTTTTGACCTCTCTTTTGTAATTTTTTGATACGCTAAAAGCAAAAATACTAAACCTAAAACGATGCGCAAAATCATAGGAGCGAATCGTTCTAAATATAAAAGGGTTGGAAAAGGATTTAACATGTGTATAGTATAAACTAAAAGTTACAAAGTCGTAAAGCTCAAACGCTGTCATTCCCGCGCAGGCGGGAATCCAGAGAATTAAGACTAAGACTAGATTCCCGCCTGCGCGGGAATGACAAGAAAAACAGAAATAATAGAAATTTAATTACATGAAAGAATCTTATTTAATTTTACACAACATAAGAAGCGTCTATAACGTCGGAGCGATATTTCGCACAGCCGACGCTCTTGGTATTTCCAAAATATTTTTGACTGGATATACTCCAGCACCTCTCGATCGCTTCGGAAGAATAAGAAAAGATGTTTCTAAGTCTGCGCTCGGAGCAGAAAAAAATGTTCCATGGGAGCAGTTTGAAAATATCGGAACTCTTATAAAAAAATTAAAAAGCGAAAAAGTTTTTTTAGTTGCTATCGAACAAGATGAAAGATCCGTTGATTACAAAAAAGCAAAAATAAAATATCCGACAGCTTTTATTTTAGGAAACGAAGTTGAAGGTCTTACAAAAAACATTCTTGATAAAAGTGATCTGATATGTGAGATACCAATGAGAGGGAAGAAGGAGTCGCTCAATGTTTCTGTTTCAGCAGGCGTCGCACTTTTTCGAATTTTAAATATTTAGAATTAGTAAAAACGACTCCGAGAGATAAAACTCTCGGAGTCGGCTGTTTTTAAAAATTAAGCATTAAGTTGTTTTCTAAACCAATCAACAACGTCTTGGGGATTTGTGAAATTATGACCTTCTCTCCAGCCGTATTGTAGAGCAGCCTTTATAGCTTCACGTGAACTAATAATAGAAATTTTTTCTGGTCCATAGCCCCATATCGCTTTTTTGAAAAAACATCTTTTAAATTCATTATTCTCTAGATAATATACTGTTATGTCATCCGATTCGTCATCTATATCATCTTTAGCAAAAACTATTTTGACTAGATTACTTCCAGTCTTTAAAATTTTATTAAGTTCTTGTGCCACAGTGTCAATCAGTTTTTGAATCTCTGATTGTCTATACTTAATTTCTTTCTGTGGCTGTTCGATTTCTTGTTCTTGACTCATAATAATACTCATTTTCTGTTCTAGAGTATTACTTATAAACTAAAATTTGTCAAAAAATTATTTAAAAAGTTTTTGATGAACCGGACAGAAATGTCCGCTTCGTCCGCCAATCTTGAGTTTCTCAATAATACCTTTGCATCCTTTTTTGGTGCAAGGTTTTTTTGTTTGCTGATAGGCTTTGTGATGATACTGATATTTTCCTTTTTCACCGTATGGATTTCTGTAATCAGAAAGCGAGTCGCCACCGAAATCAATTCCTTCTTCTAAAATCTTTTTCATTCCCTGAAACATTTTTTTAAGCTCAGTTTCTGGTATTTTTGATACGATTGATTCTGGATGCACTCCGGCGAACCATAAAATTTCATCAGAATAAATATTCCCGATTCCTGCGATGATGCTCTGATCCATTAAGACCTGTTTTATTTTCCCCTTCGGTTTTTTCAGGAGTTTATCAGCGAACTCTTTAAAGTGGAACTGTTTCATAAGAGGGTTAGGCCCGAGATGTTTTAAGTCGTCGTCCGTATCTAAGTGTGCAGTTTCCACAAGAGTTGTTCTTGCAAATTTTCTTACATCTGAAAGCGCAAGACTTTTTCCGTTTGAAAACGAGATCAAAAAATGTATGAAACGATTGTAAGGATCTTGAAGAGGTCCTGGTTCATCTGCTTTCCAAGTTTTATTTTTCTCATCGTAAACGTATTTTCCATACAGTAAATGTCCTGTCATTTTTAGATGAACAACAATTGTTTTTTCGTTAGAAAGATTTATAAGAACTTGCTTTCCTAATCTGGAAGAACTTTTTATTTTTGTTCCGACAACTTGTTTTTTAAATTCTTCAAAATATTTTTTATCTTTTATATTTCTTTTTCCAACATGGAAAGCTCCGCCGTAGTCAGTCCATACGTCGGTGATTTTTAGATCTGGCAAAAGCTTATTTAAGATAGTCGCTGTTGTTTGAACCTCGGGTAATTCTGGCATATATGTTAAAAATTTTAAATTTGACGCATTTCTTCGTTGCTCGCTTGCGGTGCTTCCTCACAATACAAAAGAGTATTGCTCGGTTCGCTCCGCACTCGCGCCTCGAACTGCATTCAAATTTAAAATTTTTATGATGTGCTATTTAATAATATTAAGCAATTCTTCTGTAACAACCCCAGCATCACTCCAAGGAATTTTTGATCCGTTCTTTCCCATGATGTAAGGGTCAGTTCCTTTTCCTGTGATCAAAACAACATCTCCACTTCTCGCTATTTTTAGTGCGTGTCGGATCGCTTCTCTTCGATCGATTATTTTTTCAAAATTTTTGTTTTCAATTGCGTCTGACATTTCTTTTATAATTTCTTCCGGATCTTCGTCGTATGGATCTTCGTTTGTAAGAATAATTTCATCGCAATATTTTTCTGCGACTTTTGCCATCTCCGGACGCTTCCATTTGTCTCTTCCTCCGCCAGTATTTCCGAGCACGCAGATCTTTCGCTGATCTCCAAAAGTTTCATAAAGTTTTGTTAGTGAATCCGCGGTGTGAGCATAATCTACCACTACGTCAAAATTTTGTCCGGCATAGATTGATTGAACGCGCCCTTTAATTTCTTTCAACTTTTCTACTCCGCGGACAATTTTTTCAGTCGGAATATTTTGCGTTGTGGCAAAAGTTGTGGCAGCTAGAATATTGTAAATGTTAAATTTACCTCGAAGTGCGGAAGAAATTTTTGCTCCTTGAAAAGTAAGTTCGACACCATCTTTTTTTACAAGATAAGGTTCAGCTTGAATTATTGAAAAAGAATATTTTTCTAGAACTGGAACGGCCAAAAATTTCGAAGCTTCTTTATCGTCGGTATTTACCACAAGAACTTTTCTTTTTTTATCGGATTGTGCGAGCGAGTTTGCGAGCGAAAGTTTTGCATCTAAATATTTTTCATATGAACCATGCGATTCAATATGCTCCGGAGAAATATTTAAAAATATAAAAGCATCAAGATCGATGAATTTATGTCTGAACTGTTTTGCGCCTTCTGATGTCATTTCGATTATTGCGTAGTCGCATTTATCATCTACTGTGTTGCGCAAAAATTTCTGAACAAAAAATCTTCCCGGCATTGTCATCTTGAAAAGATTTGGACGCGATGTATTTCCGATTTTTATTCGAAGCGTTCCAGCGAGAGCGGTCTTGTATCCAGCTTCTTCTAAAATTGAGTTAACTAATTCTGCAGTTGAAGTTTTACCTTTGGTTCCGGTGATTGCTACAACTTTTATTTTTTTAGACGGAAATCTATAAATAACAGCTCCGACAAAAGCGAGAGAGTAATGGTAGACAGGTCGCATTACGCCAAGAATTTTTTTTGGAATAATTTTTTTTATTGTGCGTAAAATTTTTTCCATGATTTTTATTTAAATATAATTTGCAGATTATACTATTTCCCCAAAATTTTAAGAGCCTGTTTGATACGGTCTCCTGTTCCTGAGAATTTTTCAGATACTTCTTTGAGAGCTTCACGCGCTTCTTTGTGAGAGTAGCCGAGCGATTTTAATGCTTCTAAAGCCTCTACTTCTTCCTTGAAACTGACGTCATTATTTTCATTATCAAATTTACCTTTGAGCTCTAAAACGATCTTTTCGGCAATTTTCTTGCTAACACCAGAAACTTTTATAAGATGAGTCGTATCACCAGTTGTTATAGCTTTTTTAATAGAAGGCACGGAGGCGTTGTTCAAAACTCCAAGCGCAGTCTTCGGGCCGATCCCTGATATGGTAATAAGTTTCTCAAAGAAGTCTAGTTCGCTTTTATTAGGAAATCCATAAAGGTCTAAAGCGTCATCTTTAACTACTAAATGAGTCCATAAAGAGACCTGTTTGTTTTCGTGAAGCGAGTCGACAGTTTCTTCAGTAGCAAAAACCTTGTATCCTACGCCATTTGTGCTTATTATGACGAAACGCACGTCTTTGTATATAGTTTTACCCTCAAGGTGTGAAATCATAGCACTATAGTATCAAAAGTTGCATGATTTCGCGATATTTGGTATATTCAATTTACTTTTATTTAAATTTATGGCAATTACATCTTCAGCAAAAAAAGCATTAAGAGTCTCTATAAGAAAGAAGGTTTTTAACCTACGTAGAAAGAGCACAATGCAAGACGCTATTAAAGGCGTTAGAAAGTTGGTAGCTGCAAAGCAAAAAGATGAGGCTTTGAAAGCACTTCCAGGAGTTTACAAGGCAATTGATAAGGCAGTTAAGACAAAATACATCAAAGCAAACACTGGCTCCCGTAAGAAATCTAGACTTACAAAACTAGTAAACAAAATAAGCTAAGAGCCTGTTTGTAGTCTAAACGCAAGAGCTTGCTTGCAAAAATGCTAAAATTTTGGCTGCAAACCATTCATTCCTCCTCATCGTATCCCCGATATGCTTCGTCGGACTTCATGGTTTTCGCTCAAAATTTTAGAATTTTTTCTAAGCATTAGACTATAAACAGGCTCTAAAAACAAGTCCCGCTCAAACAGCGGGATTTGTTATAATCAACCTATGATTATCGCAATAGATATAGACGAAGTTTTAGGAGATTTTTTATCATCCTTCATAAAATATCATAATGATAAGTATCAAACATCTATGATCACAGATGATTTTGTTACTTATGATTTTAGTAAGGTTATGAATTATTCAAAAGATGAAGCATATAAAAGGATAGACGAGTTTATGGGTAGCGAGGATTTTAAAAATATACCAACAATAGAAGGCTCCAAAGAGGCGATAGAGATTCTTAAAAAGAACCATAAATTACATATTGTTACTGCACGGCCCAAATTTATTGCAGAAAAAACTCAAGAATGGATTGATCGCAATTTTCCTGATGCTTTTGAGAAGATACATTTTGCTTATAGTGTTTATCGAAATCCTTCAGATTCTTTTACAAAATCCGAGATTTGCAAAAATATAGGTTCGGACGTGTTTATAGAAGATATGCCGGAATACGCAATAGAGGCTTCTGTTAATGTGCCACAAGTATTTCTTGTTGATCGTCTTTGGAATAAAAATTCTTCTTTACCTAAAAATGTTAAAAAAGTTTTTTCTTGGAGGGAGATTGTAGAGAGGATAGAGGAGTTATAGAAATCATTTATAGTCAGGAATCGAATCCTACGGATTCGGTATAGTCTTCGCATCGTGCTCGCTTCGCTCCGCGCGATATGCTCAGACTTTTCGATTCCTGGACGCAAAAAGTGCGCAGGCACTTTGCTCGAGGGGATATATAAAAAAACGACTCGCCGAAGACGCGAGTCGTTTTTTTATATATCCCCTCGCCAGGAATCGAACCTGGATTTTGAGTTCCGCAAACTCATGTCCTATCCGTTGAACGACGAGAGGGTAAAGTAACAATAACAACCATACAATAAAATTTTCAAAAATAAAAGCCCTCATTTACTGCGGGCTTTTAAATTAAAACGATTTATTTTTGATTAAAATCCGAAACTTTCAAGAATCTTCTGAGAAACAGGTTCATGCATTTCTTCTTCATCCATTCGATCTGCTAAAAAGTCTCTGACTTCATTATGATTTACTTCTTCTATCGGGATTACTATAAGTGGCATTAATAATTTATGCGATTTGATTAGAATTTTTGCCTGAGGCCCATCATGCTCTTCTATCCAGAATGATTCAAGATGTGAATAAAGATATACATGTTTGTCTATTCGAATACCACGTTCCATAAGCTCAAACTTTATAAGTCTAGGCTGTTTGTTTGCATGAAGCATTAGCGTAAAAGCAATAAGGACTATCAGTGTAGCAAAAAGCAAATCATTTAAAATTACTGCTATTGAAGCTAGCGCCACAGCAATAATGCCTACAGTCCAAAACCAATCTGAACTGTTTTGTTTATGTTCGTGTTCATATGCATGCCAACTAAGTGGAGAGTAATCATTCATATTTTAATTTTATCAAATTAAATATTTTGCTACAAGAAACAGTGGTGCGGAAGTCATGTTTTATAAAAATTATTCATAAATGCCCCATTTTTTATTTTTCTTGTATTTTAAACAAAAAATGTTAAGTTGTTACGATAAAATTTATTTATTAATTTAAAATACTCATTTGGTATGAAAAAAGTAGAATTTTTTGTTATTGCGGTTTTGTTTTTCTTTAATACTCCTTTTTTAGCTTCGGCAGATACAGTGGTAAATCCAAATATAAACACAGATACTCATTGGACAGCTGACCAAAGCCCGTATATTATCTCGACCGACTGTTATTCAGCAGTTACCGTTTTTAGTGGTGTAACTTTAACAATTGAACCCGGAACAATAGTTAAATTTGGAAGCAACTGTTCAGCTATGAATATCCAAGGAATATTAAATGCTGTTGGCACTGATTCAAACCCTATATATTTTACTTCCATAAAAGACGATACTGTGGGTGGTGACACAGATTTAAGCACCACAACTATTCCTTCTGCTGGAAACTGGAGAGAAATTATTATCGACTCTGGTGCGACAACTACTCTTGATCACGTTTTTATAAAATATGGCGGTAATAATTTAAATGACCATGGATCTGGTGCAAATATTTACAACAATGGAGGAAATCTTACGATTACAAATTCTACAATAGCTTCAAGTTATGTTTATGGAGTTTATGGAAATAGTGGTCAAACCATCATTTCAACAAGCACTATTAAAGACAATGGTTTCGGAGTTTCTTTTGGTGGATTAGAAAGCGATATCACTCTCAATGGAAATACATTTTCTAAAAACATATATTTGGCTGGCGTATTTTTATCACCTAAAAAGTTTGTACATTTTGAAAACAGTGCTTATGAAAATGGTTTAAATGGTTTTAATATGGTTGGAAGTGTAAGTTCTGATCAAACTTGGAGTGGTGGAGATAATGTGCCATATATTATTGGACGTGATGTCGTAGGTGATTACTATACACCTTGGGGAATTTCTCAAGGAGTGACTTTAACAATTGAACCTGGGTCTATAATTAAGTTTAAAAATGCTGATACTTATGTGGATATTCAAGGAACTTTAAATGCTGTCGGCACAGAAGACAAGCCTATTTACTTTACTTCTATAAAAGATGATACCGTTGGTGGTGATACGGATGGAATTGCGATTACTCCTTCTGTTGGAGATTGGCGAGAGATTGACGTGAATTCTGGCGCGACAATGACTTTTGATCACGTTTTTGTTAAATATGGCGGTAATAATTTCAATGATCACGGATCTGGTGCAAATATTTTAAATAATGGCGGTTCTCTTAATATTACAAACTCTACTGTTTCGTCTAGTAATTATTATGATATTTTAGTTGAAGATGGAATAACGAATATTTCATCCAGTTCAATAATCGATAGTTTTTATGGTGTTTATGTTAGAAGTATTGCTGATACAGTTGATGCGAGAAATAATTGGTGGGGTGATGCGAGTGGCCCGTTTCACTTAATATTTAATCCTTCTGGAAAAGGCTCGCGAGTTTTCGGCAATGTTAATTTTGCGCCATGGTTGACGAGTGAGTCTGGTATTGTGCCACCTGAAAATAAACTTACGCCAGTCTTATTTGTTCCAGGAACATTAGGAACGGAGATAAAGAAAGGAGATGAGGTTTTGTGGTTGGATATACCCAAATTAAGTTTTACTCCTTTTGATCGTTTTATGGATCCATTATCATTTAATCCTGATGGAACACCCTCAGACACTTCTCTTGTTATTGGAAAAGTTTTAGATAAACCTTTTGATAATTTTCTTGGACAATTTGATTATACAGAAGGACTTGTTTCAGAGTTTGTTTATCGTGGATATTCAACAAGCACTAATTTCTTTTTGTTTCCATATGATTGGCGTGGAGATATTTCTGATAATGCAGATATAAATTTGAAAAACAAAATAGATACAATACTTAATCAAACAAGTGAAGAAAAAATTGATATCATAGCTCATAGCCAAGGAGGGCTTTTGGTTAAAAAACTACTTCTTGATCATCCAGAATATGCTTCAAAAATAAGAAAAATTGTTTTTCTTGGTACTCCAAACTTAGGATCACCTAGTTCTTCAAAAGTTCTTTTGGAAGGTGACTCACTTGGTATTTTATGGCGTGGAGTTGGTCTTGATTCTTCTGAAGTAAAACGTATTTCCCAAAATATGCCGTCAATTTATGAAATGCTTCCATCTCAAGAATATTTCTCGCATTTATCTGGATATCTAGGTGAGACTAAATGGAATCTTTTTTCAACAGATGAAGATCTTGTAGAAAAGATTGTGTATGATTACGATACAACAAAACAAAAGCTTATAGAAAAAGGTCTAAACTCTTCTCTTATTTCTCTTGCGGAAAATTTTCACACAAATGCATTAGATAACTTAGATCTATCTAATTTAGGTATTGAAACGTGGAACATTGTTGGATGTCAGACTCCGACACTTACACAAACAATCAAATTAAGCCCATGGTTTAATGATGTAGTTTATGGTCTAGGAGACGGAACAGTGCCTCTTGCATCAGCGACAAATATAGGTGTTACAAACATTTTATATTCTTTAGATGCTGAACATGGCAAAATGCCGTCAAATTCAATAATACGTGGTCAAATAGCAGATATTCTAACAGGCACAACAGACGTAGTAAGAACTGGGTTAACTACCAATACTTTAGAATGTCATCTTAATGGCCGTGAAGTCTCAGTTCATTCACCAGCAGATCTTAATGTTTACGATCCTCAAGGGCGACATCTAGGATATAAATCAGACGGAAGTTTTGATAATGAAATTCCTGGAGTTGCTTACGATACAATAGGAGAAGAAAAATTTGCATTTTTACCAGAGCTTCCAAATGGAGAAAATTACACAGTTAAACTTGTGGCAACAGGTTCTGGTAATATGAGTTTTATTTCTAAACAAATTGAGGAAGGAAAAACAATTAAAACTGCAACATATTTTGATATTCCTATAGCTATAAGTTCTCAAGCTGAAATATTACTAAACAATGATAATTCTCAGACACTTATTTTAAATACGAATGGAAATATACAAAATATTACACCTGTTGCTACACAGGATAATACTTTTCCTGATGTTTTGACTCCAAAAACAGAAATATCAATTAATGGTACAAAGGGTGAAAATAATTATTTCTTAAGCGATGTTTCAGTTTCATTTTCTGCAACAGATCTTCCGATTGCTGTATCGTCAGGTGTAAAAGAAACAAAGTATTTACTTGATAATAATACTTGGCAAACATATTTTTCAACATCTCCAATAACAATTACAACAGAAGGGGATCATATTCTTAAGTATTATTCTGTTGACGTTGCAAATAATCAAGAAGCAACTAGCACGATCACTATTAAGATTGATAAAACAGCACCAGAAGCAAAAATTTTAGTTGACACAATAACAAAGGATTTGAAAATTGAAGGCGCGGACATTTCTGGTATTGAAAGTGTTAATAAAGATATTAATAATAATTATATTATTACAGATAATGCGGGCCATACTACTAAGCTAATATTTAGTAAAAATTACTTTGGTAAGATTTTGACTTACGCAAAACTTACAGGTGTTCAATATGATAATTCTTCAATAATTAATTTACCTAGTTCATATTTTGTTTATGTGTGGCAACTTATACTCAACCCCGCAACACTTTTAAGTCAGACAATATATGTAAATAATACATATTGGCTTCAAGCGACATACGATAAGAAAAACAATAAAACGATAGTAGTTACTATTCAAAAAGGAAAAGTCGTTAAAAAACAAGAATTTTCAAGTTTAAGAGTTATAAAATTAACAACTAATAATGGAGTAATTGGGTATGAAATTTAGACGTGTTATAATTTAATTATTAAAATCTCTAAATCTAAAACATGTTTTTAAAACTCAATAAGTTGAAAGTTGTAATTTTTGTTATTTTGGTCGTATTAGGAATATTCAGTTATTGGTTTGCTATGAGCCATATCATGGATTGTTTCATGCAAAGTTTTTGTCAGAGACCAATATCATATTATTTAATAGCCCCTGTAGATTTTGTTGTTCTAACCCTAGTAATATTTTTAGTGCAAGGAATTAGTTTGTTAATTAATCCATTTGAATCAATAAATCTTCTCGTTTTTATTTATATTATTGTCGGAATTATATATTATTATCTTTTGTCGTGTATTATATATACCTTAATTACAGAACTTCTAAATAAAGGTAAATCTAAAAAGTTTATTAAGAAGTAAGATACAAATTTGTATTTAATTTATCTTGCTACAAGAAATAGAGGTGCGGAAGATTGTTTAAATCGGGGTGCTGTTCTATAGTGTTAAAAAACTTTTGTAGTTGCAAAGTGAAGTAGGTGAGAGTCCTACGCTGTCGCGCAACGGTATTTCCGCTTTAAAACGGATAAGTCCGACCCTTTGCATCAGAATTAATTGATTTATTTCAGTTGGTTCCTACATCGCTCGCGCCAAGCTAAATTTTTACTTGCCGTGTGGCAAGTTTTTTGTTTATTAGCTAATTTTTCTAAAAATATGGAAAAAAACAGCGCAAGGACTGGTGTTTTAAAAATAATTATAGGTTGGATAGTCGTTTTTGTAATTAGACTTATGCCATTTCGTCCACCTAATGTAGAACCTGTTATGACAACAATGATGCCTTTTGCAAAAAGATATGGATATTTGGTTGGTTTTTCGTTCGCTTTTCTTTCAATTGCTATTTTCGATCTATTTACAGGTAAATTAGGTCAATGGACACTTATTACAGGAATTACTTACGGACTTCTAGGGATTTCAGCGGCATGGTTTCTGCCAAAAGGTAAAAATTCAATAAAGTCTTTTGTTATTTTTGCCTTATTCTCAACTATTATCTACGATGCTATAACAGGTCTTTCTATTGGACCAATCTTCTTTGGGCAGTCATTAAGCGAGGCTTTTTGGGGTCAAATCCCTTTCACTTTATGGCATTTGGCAGGAAATATCGCTTTTGCTGTGACACTTTCCCCAGCAATTGAATATTGGATTATTAAAAATCCGAATCTTGAAGTTAAATTAATTCACAAAACTATATAAAGAAATTATAAAAATATTTTTTGTATTTACAATAAAATATTGATTTGCGCTACGGCAAAATTTTATGATGCAGTTGATATTTTTTGTTGACATGAAGTGGTAGCGCACTTAATATGTAAAAACATGCATAAAAAAATAACAAAGGTCGAGATTAATCACGAGTGAAAAATTCATAAGTGAAGTGCGCGCCACTCTAGTAATTAGAGATAATGCAGGGTGCGTTTTTTTTATCAAAAATTATTAGAATTATTAAAAAATTAATTAAATTAAAAAATAAATTATGAAAAAAATTATATTAAGTTTAGCTGTTATTGCTTTGACAGCAACAGCAGCAGTAGGCGCAACACGCGCATGGTTTAGCGATACAGAGACATCAACAGGAAATACATTTACAGCAGGTACTTTGGATCTAAAAGTTAACCAAGCAGATTCACTACCAGTTGTTATTGCAAACGTTGTTCCTGGTAGTTCAGAAAGTGCACCAGTTGTTGTAACAAACAGCGGAAATGTTAATGGAAAATATTTGAAATTAAATGTTACAGATATTCTTGACCATGAAAATACTACTGAAGAGCCAGAAATTGGCGCTGATGGAGAAACTGGACTCGGTGAACTTTGTGGTGAAGTTATTGTTACTCTTTCAGAAACAAAAGATGAAGTTACTACAACTTTCTACAATGCAGCATTAAAATCATTTCCTACAGCAGGAATTGAATTAGGTGAGCTTGCAGGTGGTGCTACAAGAAACTTAACTGTTTCTTATTCAGTTCCTTCAACTGTTGGAAACAAAATTCAATCAGATAGTTGCACATTCAACATGGCAGCAACTCTCGAACAAGAACGATAATCTTAGTTGAATTTCATACCACACTGCATTTAATTATTATTGAAATGTGGTAATGGTGTAATTATCAGAATAATTCCAAAGAAACGAATGAAAAAAATACTTATTAGCGCTTTGGCGATCGTTGCTGTTGGTGGAGCGGTTGCTGGAGTAACTATGGCATATTTTAATGACACAGAAACATCCGCAGGAAATATTTTTACTGCCGGTACTCTAGATCTTAAAGTTGACCATACTGCGCAAAGTTTTGATGGTGTAGACTGTAAAACTTGCAGTGTAACTATTCAAAGCGATACATCAAATATGGTTGTTGCAAAGAATGATGTTCCAAGAGATCCAACTGCAGCAGTGCTTGCGTGGACACATTCAGCTTGGACAGCTAATGTTTCTAATTCCAATGCAAAATGGATATGGGTAACCAATCCAGTTACACAAGAAGATCTAACAAACAATGTTGTCTATACATTTGAGAAAAAATTCACATGGTGGGGCCCAGTTACTGGCGCATCTATGAATCTAGCAGTAGCTTCAGATAATACATACGAAGTATGGCTTAACGGAGTTAAGATCGCTACTGATGCAAGTGAAGACAACTTTCACAACGCTGACTCTGTTCCCTCTGTAAATATTTCATCTCATATATTACAAGGTGAAAATGTTTTGCAATTCAAAGTAAAGAACAAAGCATTGCAACCAAGCAATCCTCAATCTAATCCAGCAGGATTACTTTACAGCTTAGTCTTGAACGGCAATTGCGGAGACAGTTCATGGAGAAATCAATGCAAACTATGGGGTGAAAAAGACCTAGGTGCGGGTGATATTTTCTGGAATTTCAACGGTATTAAACCAGGAGATTACGGTCGTGATGTCATTAGTATGCATTCAAATGGTAATGATGCACATGCATGTATTATTCCAAATAATGTTGTAGAAGTTTCTCAGTCACTAGAACATTCTGGCAAACTTTCTGACAGTATTAGAATGTTTGCTTGGGATGATGTTAATAAAAACGGTGTAAAAGATAGTGGTGAAACTGTACTTGTTGAGCCAACAACACTTGGCGCTTTTAGAGCGCAACTAGCAGTTATTCCAGCTGGAACCACTTCTTACGCTGGTATTGCATGGTGTGCAGGAACATTTAATCCTGATTACTCTTGCAATGGTGCAGGAATGGGAAATGATGTTCAAGGAGCACAATACACAGCAAGTGTAACCGTATACGCCGAACAAGCAGAAAATAATCTAGAATTTTCTTGTCAAAATGTACAATTAGTACAACCTAATTAAGCTTAATGCTTTTCTCTTTTGCTCTTAGTTGAGGGCAGAAGGAAAAAGGCTTTAAGGCCTTGGATTAAATGAAAAAAATCTACAAAATTTTTGAAGTCGTAATATATACAATAATATTTGTAGTTGCTTTTACGTTGATATGGTCTGTCTTGCCAGTTAAAAATGGCCCAAGACTTTTTGTTGTTCTTTCTGGTTCTATGGAACCAGCAATACATACGGGAAGTGTGGTTGTTATAAAACCAGAATCGCAATACAAGATTGGAGACGTTGTCACATTTGGAAAAGATACTGCAAAAAATATTCCTACCACTCATCGCATTATTTCAAGCAGAGCAGAAGAGGGGGTGATGATCTTTAAAACAAAAGGTGATGCAAATAATTCTCCTGACACTACAGAGATCCGCCAAAGCGATATTCATGGAAAAGTTTTCTTTAATATTTCCTATTTAGGATATGTTATAGATTTCGTTCGTAAACCGATCGGTATGGTTTTGGTTATAATTTTACCAGCTATATTTATTGTTTATGATGAAGTTAAGAAAATATTGAACGAAATAAAGAAAATGAAAAAAGAAAAAGATAATGTTGCTAATAATGCAAAAGAAAATGATTAGTAAAAAAAGAAAAAAGAATAAAATATCTTATAAAAAGCTTTCAACGAGTTTGCTAAAAGTTGCACGAAAAACTAAGAAATTCGCGATATTTTATTTGAAAAAAAGTGGTTTGATTTCCCAAAAAATAAAAAAACAATACGCACACCACAAAACATTATTGCCTAAATTTTCACCAATAGCCCTGATTTTAATAATAGGAATTGTATTTTTGAACGTTCCTCTAACAAATGCCTATTTAAGCGATGAAGAAAGTTCGACGAATAATATGTCTGCTGGAACTTTAGGAATATCTCTAGAAGATTCTAACGTATATACTTCTAATCCAATGTATTCTGACGAAAGCACATCAACTGTAATTTCGATATTAAACATCGGTAGTGTGAATTCCCAATACACTGCAAGTTCTACGCTTGTAGGTAGTGATAATTCGGTTTGTGATTATGTAACGATGACTGCTACCACTGCATCAAGTTCTTATACTGGGGCTATAAAAGATTTTAAATCTGTAGCAACAACTACAAATAATACAGTTTGGAATTTTAGTTTTAAGATAAAACCAAATATACCCCCAAATATCTGGGGTAAAACTTGTTACTTCAAATGGACTTACACTGCTTGGCAAAATGATCTTTCAGATCCATCTTATGGTTTTTCGGATGTAAAAGAAAAACTAGGTTCTATAAGAATTGGACAAGCAATTGTTTTGAATGAATTTTTACCAAATCCAGTAGGTAATGATAATGCACACATGCCTGGTGGAGAATGGGTGGAAATTTATAATAATTCTAATCAAGAATATGATTTGGCTGGATGGTATCTATATGACAAAATTGATACTCACGAATTACCGATTGTTGGTTCTAGAACAAATACAGGTGGTACAAAAATAGCTCCACACGGATTTTTGGTAGTTTATAAAAATGGTAGTTCTAATTTTACTTTAAATAATAATGGTGACAACCTTAGATTGGCTAGCGGATATCCATTAACACCTTCAAATATTGTAGATTCATATGAGTATACTGAAGGAAAACCAGAAGGATTTTCTTTTGCTAGAATTCCGGACGGTATAGGATCATGGGTTGATCCTATACCAACGCCAGGAGGATCAAATAAAGTAGAAGATAATAATTTAAATTTAAAAGCTTCTTTAACAAATACTTCATCTGAATTAGTCAATTTATTGATTCCTGAAACTACAACATCACAAAATCAAACAACCTTAAATATTTTAGAGAACGTTATAGAAATAACCAACGAAGTTCTTCCTGTTATTGAGTCAGAGCCTGTTGTTGAAATACCAACTTTTCAAGAAGAACCCGAGATAGTATTAGAGTCTTCTGTTTCAGAACAAGCAATAAACGAATCAGAAACAATCATAGAAGCTGATCCAGTTACAGAAGTTACAGAACCAGTTTCTGTTACAGAGACAGAAACAACAATAGATCCAATCTCGATTACAGAACCTGCTACGGTTTCTATTACTGAACCTGTTCCTGCAATTGAACCAGAACCAATAATAGTAGAAGTTCCAGTTTCTGATACACCGTCAAATTAATAAAATACAATGAATAAATTTTTAAAAAACTTAATATATTTGCTTGTTGCAGTAGTGCTGACTGTTGGTTTTTCCACACAAGCTAATGCAACCGTTGTATCGTCAGTTCAATTTGAAAAAACTCCGCTTTTTAGCGAAGTCAAATTTGCTCCAGGCGATTCTGTTAGCCGATTTGTTAAATTAAATAATACAACCAGTTCATCTCACCGTGTTATTTTAAAAACAAAAGATGTTGTGAAAGAAGGAAATCTTTCTGATGCAGTTGGTTTGGTAATAAAAAATGGGGAAACTGTTTTATACGACAATACATTTTCTGATCTTTTCAGTCGTTCCGAATTAATTTTACCTGAAGTGCCAGCTGGTACAGAAGCAAGGTTTGATTTTATTGCAACTTTTAAACCAGAATCAGCCAATGAATACCAAAATAGCAAAATGGATTTTTCTCTCCAGATCGGTTTTGAAGATGGTGAAATGGTAAATGATACTGTTGCGGTTGGCGGACAAATTGGTGGTGGAGGCGGAGGGGGAGGCAGCAACGGCCCGATAGTTTCTGGTCTTAAGAATCTTATTATAAGCAACGAATCAATAAGTAGCGCAAATCCTCCACAACCAACAACCGCTGTTATAACTTGGGACACAAATATGCCAGCAACAAGTCAGGTTATATACGGTCTTGCGTCAAATGGCCCATATAATCTAGATCTTTCGCAATCAAATTTAGGATATCCTTATCAAACAGAAGAAAACACCACAAAAGTTTTAAGTCACTCAGTATTAATTTCTAATCTTATACCTGAACAAACGTATAGTTATAGAGTAGTTTCTCGGGCATCACCGCCAACTGTTAGCTACGAGCATACGTTTAAGCTGGATAAAAACGGAGTTATACAAACAAATTCTGCGCTTGCAGTTGTGCCACAAATACAAACAAACGAGCAAGATCAACCACGGCAACCACAGAATAATGAAAATGCAGAGGTGAACGGATTTCGAGCTATAGGAGGAGTTTCCGGTGTTATAGAAAGCCAAGATGGTGATGATATTTCAACTTCAACAATTGGAACTTCTACAAATGAAACGAGTAATCAAGATCTAAATAATTTAAACACAGCTGCTGCGGTTTTTGCAGGAGGAAATTTTCTATCATGGAAATTATGTTTATGGATACTTTTAATAGTTGCTCTAATTTGGTTTTTCTTTTATTTTAAAAGAAAAAAAGATCAAAAATAAAAAACAACCGCCTAAATGGCGGTTGTTTTTTATAGAAAAGACGAGTTTATTATTCTGTTATTACAGCTGTTCCGTAGCAAAGCACTTCTGTTACTCCCTGCATGACTTCATTAGCGTCGTAACGAACGCCGATGATGGCGTTTGCTCCCATTTCTTCAGCGTGTTTTACCATTAGATCAAATGATTCTTGGCGAGTCTTTTCGCATAATTCTGTAAAAAGCGAGATGTTTCCTCCGACTAATGTTTGTAATGATCCACCGATAGAACCGAAGATTGATCTTGAGCGAACAGTTACGCCTCGTACCAATCCTAGATTTCTGGTTATTTTTTTATTTGGCAGTTCAAATGCTGTTGTTATATTTTGATTATCCATATTTATATAGTTTTTTATTATTAATGGTTTTATTTTAGCATTTTCTTCATGAATAATGTTTTTTAATTAAAATGCCCAAATTTATATTTAAAAATATTTGAATATATAGGTCCAAATAATATCAGATGCGCTTCAACTGCTATATATTTGATCGATATGTTTAAACGGCCATCTTTGTTTAATCGCCTGACGGACACTGGTATTTGAACGCTTTGTAGAAAGCCGAATTTTTCAAGTTTACTGATCCTGTAAGCATAATCATGATCTTCTGCTAATTTGATTTTTTCATCAAAACCGCCGACTAATAGATGAACTTCTTTTTTAGCGAAGATACAAAAACCAGGAGCGTGAGGGAAAAATCTTTCTGTTGTTAGTAAATATAAATTTACTGCTTCGTGTAAAACTTTATCAATTTTTTTGTCACTAAGCGGATTAACTAAGCAAGTAGCTACAGAAAAGTTATTTTTTTTAATTTCTACCATGGCTTTTTCTAAAAAATCAGGCGGTAAAATTACATCTGCATCTAAAAACAACAGCCACTCACCGTTGGCAACTTTAGCACCATTGTTTCGGCCGACGGCTGGCATTCCACCATCAACTACTTTTGCCTTTGATTTAAGAGCTAGAGAGCGAGTAGCGTCGGTAGAATGATTGTCAGCCACTATAATTTCAAAATCCTGGAAAGTTTGTTTTTCAAGGGATTTTAAAAGGTTAGGCAATAATTTACCTTCGTTTAAAGTTGGAATAATAATGCTTAACATAAAATATAGTTTAATTGCCCGAGATGAGTATTATAGAGTATTTTAACATATTTAATGTCTTTCGAATCTCACACGCAATGTGCGTAGGCACATTGCTCCTCTCCGCCGAATAAAAAAGGCACTGATTAAGAAATCAGCGCTCTTTTTTAAACCGGCGGAGAGGGTGAGATTCGAACTCACGGCCCCGTTTCCAGGGCGACAGTTTTCAAGACTGTTCCGTTAGACCGCTCCGGCACCTCTCCAAAAACAATACTGTTTATAGAAAGTATCTTACCAAAATATAGGTATAATGCAAAATCTGGTGTATCATTGTCCTATGAAATATCTAGGCATCGATTATGGCGAAAAGAGAGTCGGAATTGCGGTTTCGGACGAGACCAATAAGTATGCTTTCCCAAAAGTGGTTCTAAGAAACAGCTCAAAAATTTATTCAGAAATAAAAAGAGAATGTGACGAAGAAGGCATCGGACATATTGTTCTTGGTGAATCAAAAAATTTTAAAGGGGAAGAAAACCTTATAATGAAGCAAATACACATCTTTAAACAAAATCTTGAAAGAGAAACAGGACTTAAGGTTATTTTTCATCCAGAGTTTATGAGTTCGGCACAAGCTGAACGTATACAAGGAGGAGGAAAAAATCTCGATTCTTCAGCAGCAGCAATAATTTTACAAGATTATTTAGACCATTACAAAAATAAGTCAAAATAAAATCATGATAACAATAGATGATTTTAAAAAGGTAGAAATAAAAATAGGGGAGATAAAGTCGGTTGAAAAAGTTCCTGACACCGATAAATTACTTAAACTCGAAGTTGATTTTAAAGAAGAGAAGCCAAGACAAATAGTTTCTGGTATTGCGCTTTATTTTCCTGATATGCAGGCGCTTGTGGGAAAGAAGTGTGCTTTTGCCACAAATCTTGAACCAAGAACGATTAAAGGCCTTGAAAGCCAAGGGATGATCCTTGCTGTATCGGATGAAACTGGAAATTTCTCTCTTTTAGAATCTGGCGCGAATATTTCGCCCGGCTCAATGATAAGATAATATAAAGTAAAAAGAATAACCGCTCGATTAAATTAATCGAGCGGTTATTCTTTTTACTGCGGATAAATATACCATCCTCAATTAAGGTTTTTACATAAGTCCTAAAAATTTTGTGCGAGACGAAGATAAAATTTCGAAGAATATCGAGATATTTTGAGGAATTTTATCAAAGTCGTAGCCAAAATTTTTAGGTCTTGGTGTGAATGGATTAATTGGGGATGGTATTAGTGTATTCACATCGATACTTTTGATATAATTAATTTATGATCTTGAAAAACTTTTTTGAAATTTTTCCACCACCTCGTTTTTTGACCATGGCGTCTGTTGGGTTAGATATTTCAGATGATTGTGTGCGCATGATGGAACTTGTTTCGAAAAACAAAGGCCTTATTGTCGATAGCTATACTGAAAGAAAATTTGAAAGGTCTCCAAATTTATCGGAGGTTTATGAAAATCCAGAATTAAAGAAAGCTTTGATCGATATTAAAAAAGAATTTAAGGCAAAGTTTGTTAATGTTTCTGTAAATGAAGAACACGCCTACATATTTAGGACGGAAGTTCCTACAAAGGATCCTTCGGAAATTCGTTCCATTCTTGAATTTCAATTAGAAGAAAATGTTCCGATCGCATCATCGGAGGCAGTTTTTGATTTTCGAGTTTTAAAGAGTGGGCAGAATATTCACAACACTCATGTACTCGTAACTGTTCTACCTAAAAAAAGCGTTGAATTATGCACGAGTTTGTTAAATTCGGTATCTTTGATCCCGGTTTCTTTTGAATTAAGAGCGCAGGCAATAGTAAATGCGATCATTGCAAAAGGTGATAATGAAGCGCATATGGTTATTAATATCGATAAGCAAAAAACCAGTTTCTACATTGTTCACGATAGAATTGTTCAATTTACATCCATGATTGCTTTTGGATCGGAAAGTTTTAAAGATATAAGCAAAAATAATCCAGAATCAACAAAAAGTTCTGATGTAGTGGCAGATGAAATTCAAAGATTATACATCTATTGGCATAAGCACAGAACAGAAAATAATTACGGCGGTGAGGAAATTCAAAAAATTATTGTAAATGGAGAAGGTTTACAGTTGAATGATTTTTGTGAATATGTTGCTCTTATTACAAGATCGATTGTAGAACCTTCTAATGTTTGGATAAATGTCGGAGATTTAAATTCATATGTTCCACCGATACATTACGAGCAATCTTTTAGTTTTGCTTCTGTAATAGGTTTGGCTTTAAAAAATAACAATTAATATGTTGTATTTATTACCAAATTCTCAAAAAGTTATTTTAAACAAAGAATATACACTACGTTTTATTGTTGTGGTTTTTATGTTTATGTTCGCAACATTTCTTATTGCAACATTTCTTCTTATTCCTTCGTATCGTCTTTTAACGACAACCGAAGATGTTATTTTAGAGAGTAAAAATATGATATTGAGATCTTCTTCAGAAAAATCAAATAAAAATATAAGCTTAGCTATTTCTGAGACCAAAGGATTGCTTACATTACTTACTTCTGAATCAGAAAATATTAAATCTACAGAAGTTTTTGAAAAAATATTAAGTTCAAGACCAACAGGAATTCGTATCAACACAATTTCTTTTGAAGAACAGAAAGGAGGATCGTCTTTAGTTTTAATAAATGGAATATCTGACAATCGATCAGATTTGATTAATTTTTCTCAAACTTTAAGAAAAGAAAGCGGTTTTTCTTCTGTTGATCTTCCAATTTCCAATCTCGCTAAAGATAAGGATATAGTTTTTTCTATAACAATAAAGGTTAATAAAAAATAGGATTTTTAAATAATTACGTTAATGAACTTTAATTCTTCAACAAAAAAAATATTATTTTTATCAGGATTGCTCGCTTTAATTTCAGCGACTCTATATTTTTTCGTTTACTATCAAATTCAATCGAAGTATGAAAATGTTTTTTCATTAAAGAGTGAAGTTTCAAAAGTTTTTCAAAATGAGAATAATAGCTTCTTTCTTAAAAAAGCTTTCGTTGATATAGAAAGTGAAAGAAAAAATATTAATTCTCATATTTTAGCTCATGAAAATGTTGTTGATTTTATTCAAATGGTTGAAACGCTAGGGAAAGATAATAATCTTGATATTTCAATAGAATCTGTGCAGACAGAAGATATTTCAAATTCAGACGATGTCTTGCCTGTTGAAAATATGAAAATTAGAATTAAGACCGAAGGTGGTTTTGAGAATTCATATCGATTCATTTCGCTTCTCGAGAATATTCCATATAAGACTGATTTCAAGACAGTTTATTTAAACGTCAGAGGATCCGATCTTTCAAGCGAAGATTCTTTATTGCCAGGTGGTAATCTTAAAAAGAAATCTTCTTCAGTTAGTCAAAAATGGTCAGGCATTATAGATATGAATGTTTTAAAATTTAAAGAAGCTATTTCTAAGAAATAATTTTAAAAACGTTCAAATTTAATCAAATTTTTTAAAATGAAAGAAAAAATAAAATCATTCATCTCATATTTAAAAGGAATTTTCAAAAAAAGAGACGGAACCATCTCTATTTTTGGAAAAGATTCTTCTTATGATTGGGAAGTGTTAATTATTTTGTTTGCAATCATAAATATTTTTTCGGTGATTATGAATTTGTATTTTTATAAAAATCTTGAGTCGCAGGACATTTTTGCTTCTGGGGAAAAAGAATCAGTTCAAACTTCGGTATTTGATAGAGAATTATTAAAAAAGATGGATTCTGTTTATGAATCAAAAAATACAGCATTCGATAATTTTAAAGATGCACCACTTAGGGTTATTGACCCTTCGATTTAATACTGGTAGTATTTTGTTTATTCTGCCCTCGTAGCTCAATGGATAGAGCAGTGCTCTTCTAAGGCATTGATGTGGGTTCGATTCCTGCCGGGGGCACATTATAAAAAACGCGCTAAAAGCGCGGCTTTTTTATAATGTGCCCCCGAGAAAGCGCTGGGGAGCGCTTTCGTACAGGAATCGAAGCCCGATTGAGTATTTTTTATAAGTCTGAGTTTGACGAAGACGAAATAAAAAATCCAATCGGGTTGAATTGTGAATACTTGGAACAATTCAAAGACGGAGCGAGTGAAGACGAGCGAGTCGGGGTCGCAGAATTTTTCAGCAGGAAAATATCTGTGATACTGACCGTGTAACGGTCGATTCCTGCCAGATTCTTTTTTTGCTTTTTTCCAAAATTCATATAAAGTCTTAAATAGAATAGAACCTAAAAAAGGAAATAAAATGCTAGAAAGATTACTGACTGATAAACAAGTTGAGAAACGCTACGTTAAAGCTGGCCGAGTTTTTGGAAATGCCGTGAGTTACATATATATGGGTGAGTGTATTGGTTTTAATAAAATGCTCACCAGATGGCAAAAATGGGAGGCTGAATATGCTAGACGTGGTTATCATACACTTTCGTTGGATAACTTTATCGCTTCTGGCGGCTACGAAGAACCTTTGACTGGTCTTAGTGTCAAACGTTCTGATGGTGAAGAATCAGTCTTTTACGCTCAGATATACCGAGAAGAATTTCTTGGTAAATTTCAGCCAGTTATTACTAATCAAGAATGATTAGTGTGAAAAAACTAAAAGCGATTCTTTAAGTATAAAAAATCAAATAATCATATACTTTAGACCAAGTATAAGAAAAATAGAATAGTTACTCTTATTATAAAAAAGAGGTGGAATATATTCGCCTCTTTTATTTATTTACCATAACATCAGTGCCAACGGCCTCTGTTATATTATTAAATCCATCTTTTAATATAAAAGAACCCCGCCCGGAACATTCCCGAACAAATTTATCTTGCCCGAACTTTGGAGGGCGGGGGTTCGAACGGAGGCACCATAGCCTCGAAACGTGATAAGCATGTTTTCCATTAGGATTCGTCGTTTAGAATCCTCTCTAAGTGTTTTTTATATAAATTCATGATAATGTAGGTCATTATCGGAATTGTATCTGATAAACTCTGCTACGGGAGTGTCGTGGCGATTGTTCATTGAAAGGGAAAAGAAATGGGATATAGACCAACATTAGGCGGGTTAAAGAAAGCCCAAGAGTTTCTTAGTTTGAATGGCTTTCCTTTACCATTCTTTAGAATTCATATTTATAATGACAGCAAGCACGAAGTCGCTGAACCGCTTCCTATTAAAGGAACAACTGTCTCAATTGATGAAATGATTCGGAAATATGGTCCACTGCAAAAAGTTGTGGATGTTCGTTTATCTAACGAAAAAGGCGATAAAGCCGTTTTATTTATCCGTATTGATCGAGCTGGTCTAAAGATCGGAAAGAATGAGAAAAAGAAAGATCTTGATGCTGTCCCTAAGTTTTGGTATGGCGATCCTGTAGACGATCAGTTCAAAAATTTTATGTGCTCGGTTAATGGCGATTTGTTTTTGAATATAGCGCAGTGGGGTAAGTCTATGCCTACTATGTTTGAATTGTTTAAATTTCGTTTCTTTCCCAAACGTTACGCTACCAAAGTTTTTGCATAACTTTGGTAGTAAAATTTTAAAGCTCTTTATAGAATTTATTCTATAAAGAGCTTTTATTTTGTAACAACATCAGCACCGACGGCTTCTGTTATGTTATTAAACCCATCTTTTTTTAGAAGTTTAATGAGTCCAAGATTAATTTCTGCGATTAGTTGCGGGCCTTCATATATCATGCCGGTAATGAGTTGCACTAATGAGGCTCCAAGTCTGATTTTTTTATAAGCATCTTCAGGACTAAAAACTCCGCCACATCCGATTATTGTGAGTTTTTTACCATATGTTTTGTAAGTTAAGGAAATTAGTTCGTTAGATCTTTTTTCTGTTGGTTTTCCGCTAAAATATCCTTTTGAGGCGTTTTCAACTTCTAAAGGATGAAGAGCTGGATCATTTTTATTTTTTTGTAAATTTCCAAAAATAACTCCTTGGACCGGATATCTTACGATAACTTTAAGTATTTCAAGAACTTCATCGTTAGTTTCATCTATCGGCATTTTAATAAATAACGGTTTGCTCAAATTAAGCTTTGTTACAGCAATCAAAAGTTCTTCAAAATGTTTTGGCGAATAGAAATCCACTTTAACATGTAAGTTTGGACAGCTTATGTTCATTTCATAATAGCTGAAAGGTATAAATGAACGTTCTGCAACTTTAAATGCTTCAACAATATCGTTAATAGCAACTTCTTGATTTGAAAGGGAAGAAGTATTTGTTACACCGATGCTTAAACCAACCGGGATTTCAAACTTTTTATTTTCAAGTCTTTTTAAGGTTTCTCGGATTCCTAGATTTTTAAAACCTTTGTTAACTAAAAGCGATCTTGATTTTGGAAGTCGTCCGAGTCGCGGTTTTATGTTTCCTTCATATTGTTTATTAGTGATCGTGCCAACTGTTTGGAAACCAAAACCTACTGCTGGCAAAATTTGTGTGAGTTTCGCTTCGTAATCAAATCCAGCTGCAAGACCTATCGGATTTTTAAAACAGATATTTCCTGTCATTTGTGCGAGAATAGGATTCTCGACTAATGTGAATTTTTTCATAAGCCAAGTTATTGGCTTGATATTGCCTATAATTTTACCTAAGTTTGTTATGCTGTTGTGTATAAATTCCGCATCAAAAAGAAACATAAAAGGTTTTCCTATGTGGATGTATAAAAAGTGGCAGATTTTTAGGGTGAGGGATCGCATGAATTTTCTTTAGTTTAGCATAGTTGGAGGGTGAAAAGTAAGGGATTTTATAATGGGATTAGGTCACAACTCTTTTGCTTCGCAAAAGGTCTAAAAATCGTAAGGGATTCGGCTATTACATAGCCAGGTGACTTTCTGGTTTTTTCGAAATAAGAATTTCTCAAAAACATAGAAAGTCCTTTCAAATCCCTACGCGAGCAAAGCAGTTTGCTCGCTTACCGCCCACAATTAAAAATACTCGGCAAAAAGCCGAGTATTTTTAATTGTGGGCGGTAAGGGATTTGAACCCCTGACCTTTGCTGTGTAAAAGCACTGCTCTACCAACTGAGCTAACCGCCCTTATTTACTTATCTAGTAAGCATAAACCATCATTGTGTTTTTTTCAATATAATCTAACATATAAATTAAGAAATCAAAATAATTAAAATATTTAAACATTATGAAAAAAGAAGTCGAATGCATCATCCACGGTGAAGTTCAAGGAGTTTTTTATCGAGAATTTGCCAAACGTAATGCAGAAGAGCTTGGTTTAACTGGCTATGCAAAAAATCTTCCAGACGGAAACGTGGAAGTTGTTGCGCAAGGGGATGAGGAATTGCTCCGAAAATTTATAGAACGTCTTTCGGTTGGTCCAGAATTATCAGAAGTGTCGGATATAGAAATTCACTGGAGTAATTCTGTTGGAGAAGAAAAAGATTTTCGAATAATCTAATAAAAATGGAAATTCCTATTTTATATGAAGATGACAATATTGTGGTTATCAACAAGCCTGCAGGTCTCGTTGTGCATTCTGATGGTAAAACAGTCGAGCCTTCTGTAGCAGATTGGGTGCTTGAAAAATATCCAGAGGCTGCAGATGTTGGCGAGGCAATAACTTTATCTAATGGTGGAATTATAAAAAGACCAGGGATTGTTCACCGTATAGATAGAGAAACATCTGGCGTTCTTATTATCGCAAAAACAAAAGAAGCACATGCTTTTCTTAAAGCACAATTTCAAGATCATAAAATTAAAAAAACTTATAACGCATTTGTATACGGTGTGATAAAAGATGAAGATGGAACTATCGATAGGCCAATAGGCAGAAGTAAAAGCGATTTTAGAAAATGGTCGGCACAGCGTGGGACAAGAGGCGAGATGCGAGAGGCCGTTACGAATTACAAAGTGCTTAATAGAGGCAAAGATTTTTCTTTTGTTGAGGTAGAACCGAAGACTGGCCGAACTCATCAGATTCGCGTTCATTTTAAAGCTATAAATCATCCACTAGTTTGCGACAAACTATATGCTTCAAGTCAGCCAAGTTTGCTCGGTTTTGAAAGATTGGCACTTCACGCTAAATCAGTCGAGTTCGAGAATTTGGCTGGCAAAAAAATTAAGGTTGAGGCGCCGTATCCTGCCGATTTCGAAAATGCGTTAAAGAAGATTAATTAAAATAAAAAGCACCTAATAAGGTGCTTTTTTAATGATGTTCTATAACTAGTTCAGGAATATAAATCTTACATTCTTCAGCTAAAATTCTTCTGTGACAGTGATCAGGCTTATCTTCTACGCAAAGCAGAGTAATATCTTCAGTAAGTGCGCACTTTGCTAATTTTTCCACAATTGATTTACAAGGTTCGATGCGAATCTGAGAGCGATATTGGGCTTCAAAATCATTCCAATTAATAAAATGTCTATAATAAGCCCCAATTAGTTTAGGTGCAGGTCCTAATTGAGGAATATGTTCATCAAAAACAGAACTTGTTATTCTAGAATCAGGCAGTGCACCATCATTTAATGTGTGTCTGCTCATAACGGAGATACGTATTCCATCAGCAGGGCTTTTTTTGTGAAAAATACACTTTGTAAAAAGCATTATTTAACTTCCTTTTATCTTTATAAAACTTACCATAACTTATAAAAGCCGACAATGTTTTAAAGCGATTTTTGGTGGAAAATAAGTTGCGAAAAAAGCAGTGCTGTGTTACATTATTCTTTACTAATAAACCAATATGGCAACAGCACCAAAAACAAAAATTTCACCTGTAAATATGGATGCGCGCAAGAAAATGGACATGCGTGCAGGGGATACTGTTCGTGTACACCAGAAAATCATGGAAAAGGGCAAAGTTCGTCTTCAGGTTTTTGAAGGCTTAGTTATTGCACGAAAACATGGCTCAGAATCTGGCGCAACATTTACAGTTCGAAAGATAGCAAGTGGAGTTGGAGTAGAAAGAATTTTTCCTCTTTATTCTCCAGTAATTGAAAAAATTGAAGTCACAAAAAGAGCTAAAGTTCGCCAATCAAAACTATATTATATTCGCGAAAAAGCATCTAAAGAAATTAAGCGCCAGATGAGAAACGTTAGAATGGCAAAAGAAGTTCCAGAAGAGGTTGAGGCAGAAGCAGAAGTTCCAGCAGAAGAAGTAAAGGAAGAGGTTGAAGCATAATCTGGTCTATAAAATATAAATTTCAAAGATCCGCCGAAAGGCGGGTTTTTACTTGAAAAATATAAATTTTCAAGCATAATAAACTTTGTAATATATATGCGCAGGTGGCGAAACTGGTAGACGCACTACCTTGAGGTGGTAGCGCCCGTAAGGGTATGGAGGTTCAAATCCTCTCCTGCGCACAACGAACGAAGTGAGTTGGGTGAAGAGAAAGCCATTTTAATGGCTTTCGGGAGAGGACTTGAAAAGTCTGAGCATATCGCGCGGAGCGTAGCGAGCACGATGCGAAGACTATACCGAATCTGTAAGATTCAAATCCTCTCCTGCGCACAACGAACGAAAAGTCACAAAAAACCGCGAAAGCGGTTTTTTGTTTAGAGGATGAGTAAATGACAGCCTGTGTTATTATTAAGTTTAGTAATTAAAAACTAAATTAATAAAATATTAAAATATGAAAAAAATATTTCTAACTTTGTTATTTTTAGGTGCTACTTTACCTATGGTAACAAACGCATCAGTAAACAATGATTTGCAGGCGCAGATTCAGTTGTTGCTTAAGCAAGTCACAGAAATAAGATTAAAGTTAGGTAACACAAATAATACCACCACTTCAAATACTCAAATAAACAATCAACAAGGAACTACGTCATCAACATGTGTTGATTTACAAACCAATCTTCGTTACAGATCATTAGATGCTCAAGTTGGCGGTATTGTTTCGGTATTGCAGAATTTTTTGCGATCAACAGGCTATTTAAATTCAGAACCAACTGGATTTTTTGGAGTGCTTACCACTAAAGCTATTAAGGATTTTCAAAAAGGTAATGACATAGATCCTACAGGTTTTGTTGGTCCTATTACTCGTGCAAAGATTAAAGCCAAAAGCTGCGATTCTGTTTCTCAATCTATTAATGTTACTGATGACAAAGGATCAACTTCAACGGGAATAAATTCGGTGGTAAATGGAAATAATCAATTTGCTCTAGAGCTTTATTCGCAATTGAAAAGTGATGACGGAAATATTTTCTTTTCACCTTACAGTATCTCAACTGCTTTAGCGATGGTTTATGAAGGTGCACGGGGAAAGACGGCCGATGAAATTCAATCAGTATTTCATTTTCCAACGGATAATAATTTACGCAGATCTTCTTTTGCGGCAATTCATAATCAAATAAATAAACCAGATTCTAAGTATCAGCTTAGTATTGCTAATGCTTTATGGGCGCAAAATGATTATAAATTCTTGAATGACTACCTTACGGTCTTGCTGCAATATTATGATGGAAAGGCTACTAACGTTGATTTTAAAAATTCTACCGAGGAAGCGCGACAATTAATTAATAATTGGGTTGAAAGCAAAACAAATAACAAAATCAAAGATCTATTTCCAAAAGGTTCTTTGGATAGTTCAACCCGACTTGTGCTGACAAACGCTATCTATTTTAAAGGGACTTGGGTTAAACAGTTTGAAAAAAGCCAAACAAAAGATGAGGATTTTCGCGTGAGTTCCGCAAGTACAATCAAAGTTCCAATGATGAGTTCAACGGACGAAAAATCAAAGTTTAATTACACCGAAGACGATAATTTACAGGTTCTGGAAATGTCTTATGAAGGAAATAAATTATCAATGATTGTTTTACTTCCTAAGAATGACAGTTTGTCTTCTATTGAAAACATTTTAACTTTAGAAAAGATAAACAGCTGGAGAAATGGATTAAGCAAACAGCGCGTTAATGTATTTATGCCAAAATTTACTTTTGACACTAAATACTCCATGAATGAGACTTTGAAAAAAATGGGTATGCCAACAGCTTTTGATGATAGCAATGCTGATTTGTCCGGTATGGATGGAACAAGAAGTCTAGTAATTAAAACAGTTATTCATCAAGCGTTTGTTGATGTTAATGAAGAAGGAACCGAAGCGGCAGCCGCAACTGGCGTTGGGGTGTCTGAGACTTCTGTTCAAATACCACAACAACCAATTATATTCAGAGCTGATCATCCATTCATATTTGTAATTCAAGATAATGATAATGGGAATATTTTATTCTTAGGTAGAGTTATTGATCCAAAAAAATAGAAAAATTGAATAGTGCTTTATGAAGAGGTCAAACAAAAAACCGCGGAAGCGGTTTTTTGTTTGCATAAATTAGAAAATTGCGCTCAAACCTGTATTCGTATACACTGTTTTCAGCTAAAGTTGTCTTGAAAATAGAATCCAGAATCTTATGAAAAAAAGAAACCTGTCTGATAAAAGATTGGTAGAACTTATGCGACTGATCTCTGTGACTATTAGTAATGAAAGTTTTACAGAGTGGCATGGCGGTGGTATCGGTATTTTAAAAGGGAATAGATCATTTGTATGGACATGCAGTCACTGTTTGCCAAGAAAAAGAAAAAAATTTTTTATCAAAAAGAATATAATTTGTGGCGAACGAATAGTTGATGGTGTTTCATCTCCAGTAAGAATAATCAAGCATCACCCGTTACTCGATATTGCTTTGCTCGAAGTTGAGTCAGGAAATTTTTTAGACAAAACAACAACTTTCTATATTGGATCAGATATTCCAATCCTGACCCCAGCTTTTTGCTGTGGTGCTCCTGCTGATCCGGATTATGCGGGGACTGTTATAACAGGAAATATTTCTAATTATGTTAATTTTCCAGCAGAAAGTGAAAACCCGCATATATTTTTCAATGGAATGGTCTGTGGAGGATTAAGCGGTTCAGGATTATATTTAAGAAATGGAATGTGTATAGGGATGTTGCAAAGTCATATACTAAGAACAAAGAACGGTATTGCTTGTTGTATGAGCATGAGAGGGGTTTATGATTGGGCAAAAAGCGCTGGTTTGGGATATGCATTACCAAGATGTTCAACTACTTTTTAAGTTTTAAAATCCTCTGATTATTATCGGAGGATTTTTGCTATAATTATCAAATGCTATATACAAAAAAGGGCGATAAAGGTACGACAAAATTATTTGATTGCGATCAGCAGCGAATTTCCAAAAGTTCGGCTGTTGTTGAAGCGCTCGGCTCGCTTGATGAGATAAACTCTTTTTTAGGGTTGTGTAAAATAAAATCAGACGAGAGCGGTTTTTTTGTTGGCAAGGTTTCTTTTAAAAATATCGTTGAGAATGTTCAACAGAATCTTTTTATAATTCAGGCCGAAATGGCAGGAGCACAAAAAACTATTGAAGAAAGCAAAATAACTGAATTAGAAGAGATCATAAATGTTATAGAAAAAAAATTACCGCCAATTAAGACGTTTTTTGTTTCAGGAGGGTCGGAACTTGCGGCACTTTTTGATATTGCCAGAACGATCGCTCGCCGAGCTGAGCGCAGAGTTGTGGAAGTGAATGAAAAGAGCGATAAAATTGGCGAATTTTCTATCGCCTATATGAATCGTTTGTCTTCATTATTGTACGCTTTAGCTAGACTATCCAATCATAAATGTGGTATAAAAGAGGGAACCCCAAACTACAAATAGTAAAACTTGCGAATTCAGCACTCTTTTCTCTTATCTAGCTTACCGACTTATGATATTTTAGTTAACACAAAAGTCTGTGGATATTAATCCACAGACTTTTTAGTTTACTTATAAAATTTAAATTTATATTATATAAAGTATGCCTATTGTGAAGTGTAAAATTTGCTCAAAAGACTTTTATGCAAAACCTTTTTGGATTAAAAGAGGTAATGGCAAATATTGTTCTACAAAATGTCAGTATGAAGGGGCTCGTAAGGGTGAAGAAAGAACTTGTTTTATTTGTAAAAAGAAAACATATAAAACAAAACTCCAATTAAAACGTGCCAAAAGCCAAAAATTTTTTTGTAGCAAATCTTGCCAAACAAAATGGAGAAATACGGAGTTTGTTGGACCTAAACATGCTAATTGGAAAAAAGGGGAATTTGCGTATAGAAGTATTCTTAATAGATGTAATTTACCAAAAAAGTGTTCAAAATGTGGTTTGTGCGATAAAAGAGTTTTAGCTGTTCATCATATTGATCACAATCATAGCAATAATAAACTTGAGAATTTGACATGGTTGTGTCATAATTGCCACCATCTCATTCATTGTTATAAAAATGAACGAGAAAAGTTTATGGTGACTATAGTTTAGTGGTAAAACTCCGCTCTGTGGAAGCGGTATCGAGAGTTCGATTCTCTCTAGTCACCCCATTTAGTTTTTATTTTTAGACTTTCTAGTTTTTAACTGGTAGGCTTTTGATATGGAGATAAGAAAACCCATTTTAGATAGAAAAAACTTGAAAGAAACTGCATTAGTCGAATCTTCGCTGGTTGATTTAGACGACACACTTGTTAATGAAGGTTCTTTGGATAACAAAAGTATCGATGAAATAAAGATCAATTCGAGTGTTTTGAATAACGTTTCTTTACAGTCTTCAAAAGTAGAAGAAATTAAAATTATGGATTCTTCTTTAAATTCTGTTAGTTTTGCAGGGACAAATTTTAGTCATACTTATTTTGAAAGATCTACAATTACCAAAAGCAGATTACAAGGAACACAATTAGCCGAATGTTTGATTCGTGATGTTGTTATTGATAAATCAAAATGCGCAGATGTTTCTTTTAGATTCGCGAGAATTAAAAGTATGGTTTTTCTAGATTGTGATTTGGAAAATGCAGATTTTTTGGGAGCCAGCTTGGAAAATGTTATTTTTAGAAATTGCAGTCTTAAAAATTCGCAGTTTTCTCAGACAAAACTAAAAAATGTGAGTTTTAAAGAATCTAACATTGAAGGAATAGCGATAGATAAGGATTCTTTCGGAAGTATCACAGTAAATACTGGTCAGGCTATTTATCTCGCTTCAAAGTTAGGATTAAACATTGAAGATTAAAAAATGAACGAAGATATAATAAAAATTATAAAAAATGGCGGGATCGGTGTTATTCCAACTGATACAATATATGGACTTGTTGGTTCTGCTTTTTCTCCTGTGGCAATTCAAAGAATTTACGAGATCAAAGGAAGGGATACTGACAAAGGATTGATCGTGCTTATTTCTAATATCGAAGATCTAAAACCTTTTGATGTTGAAGTTTCTGAAAAGACAAAAATTTTCTTAAAAAAGTATTGGCCAGGAAAAGTCAGTGTTATTTTGGACTCGAAAAGCAAATATTTTGAATATCTTAAGCAAAAAGATGGCACTATCGCTTTCAGAGTTCCCGATAATGAGGAACTTGTGCAACTTTTACGCGAAACCGGACCACTTATTGCTCCAAGCGCGAATCCACAAGGCAATTCTCCTGCGACTATAATTGCTCAAGCAAAAAATTATTTCGGCAAGAAAGTTGATTTTTATATTGATGGAGGAATTTTAGAAAGCACACCCTCAACCCTTGTGCGCATTAAAGATGACAATATCTCTATTCTTCGCCAAGGAGAAGTAAAAATTGATAAGGAATAAGAACTTTCTTTTTAAATACGTGTAAATAATTATTTTTTATGTATAGTATAAAGTTATGTTAAATATATTTTTAGATTCTTTTCTGGACGCCTCAAAAATGGTTCCTTTTTTGCTTTTCATTTATATTGCTATAGAAATTGCGGAATATAAATTTGGCGACAAAATAAGAAGCAGCGTAGAAAAGGCTGGAAAATCAGGTCCTTTTTTAGGAGCTTTGGCTGGAAGTTTTCCTCAATGCGGTTTTTCGGTTGTTACTACAGCCTTATATTCTCAAAGACTTGTGACTATCGGTACGCTTCTTGCTGTGTATCTTTCAACCTCAGACGAAGCTATTCCTATAATACTTTCCAATCCGGGGGCAGCTGGTTTGGTAATTCCTTTAATTTTTACAAAAATATTAATCGCAATTGTTGCTGGTTATTACATAGATCTGTTTTTTAGAAAGAGTAATGCTGTTACTCTGGCCCATATCGATGCTTATAGTCACGGTGCGGACGATAAGAATCATCATCATGAATCTGTTGTAGATGAACATGCTTGTTGTGGGCACAATATCAGCCAATCATCAAAAACTTTTAATATTAAAGAAATATTTTTTCACCCTCTGAAACATACATTAAAAATATTTTCTTTTATTTTTATAGTGTCTTTTTTGATCAATTTTATATTTTTCAAAGTTGGCACGGATAAAATAGAAAGTATTTTTGCCAGTTTTACATTTTTACAGCCATTTTTAGCTGGACTTATAGGCCTTATACCGAATTGTGCTTCTTCTGTCGCACTTACAGAACTATATTTAAAAGGAGTTATAACTTATGGATCGCTGATAGCTGGGCTTTGTGCTGGTGGAGGGCTTGGAGTGTTGGTGCTTTTTAGAGAAGAGAAAAATAAAAAAGAAGTATTTAAAATAATAGGTTTACTTTTTGGAATAAGCGTTTTTGTTGGGCTGGTTATTCAGTATTTGTTTTAAATAAACTTTGAAATCGGTTATACTTTTAAGATAAAAGTATGGCAATAGAAAACGACAAACAAAAGAAGAAAGGTCTCGGCAATGTTTTTTATATAGGAATGCTAAGTTTCTTTGGTGGTATTAGTCAGGATATATTTGTACCAATCTTACCGCTCTATCTTACAAATGTTCTAGGTCTTGATAAAACATTTATTGGAGTTTCATCAGGGTTAGTAACTGCCGGATCAAGTCTTTTCAGAATTGTAGCCGGATTTCTTACGGATAAATTTGGAAAAAAGAAGCCATTTATTTTTCTTGGCTATTTTCTTTCTATGGTTGCTAGACCGTTACTCGCTTTTACTAGTGCGGGTTTTGCTATTTTAGGACTTCGTTTTCTTGATGGTGTAGGAAAGGGAATGAAGGATTCGCCGAAAGATGCTCTTATTGCCGATTCAACAGAAATGAAAACCCGAGGAAGAGGATTTGGAATTGCCCGTGCATTGGACACGCTTGGTTCAGTTGCGGGGCCACTTATTTTATTTGGACTTCTTTATTTGCTTCAAGATAATCCGTCAAAATATCACATCATACTTATTTTTACTGCAATTCCGCTGTTTATTACGCTTGCCATTCTTCAATACAAGGTAAAAGAAACGCCAATAGCAGAAAAAACAATAACCAATGTAGTTAAAGTTGCCCTGCCTCGCCGTTTTTATGTTTTTCTTGGTATTGTAATTCTTTTTAGTTTAGGCAATTCATCGGATGCTTTTCTAATATTGCGAGCGCAAAATCTAGGTGTGACATTGCTTGCGATACCACTTGTTTACGCGCTTTTCAATTTTGTCTATGCTTCTGCTTCTGTGCCTTTAGGAAGTTTGTCTGACCGCATAGGTAGAGAAAAAGTTATTATTTTAGGATGGGTCGCTTATTCGCTCGCATATTTTGGCTTTGCGTTTGCAGATCAAAGTTATCAGGCTTGGGTTTTGTTCGCGTTTTATGGTCTTTATTTTGCTACTACAGAAGGAGTTGCGAAAGCATTTGTTGCAGATATGGTGCCAGCCGATCATCGTGGCCGAGCCTATGGAATATACAATACTGCTGTTGGTTTGATCGCTTTGCCAGCAAGTTTTATAGCTGGCGTTTTATGGGATAAAATCAATCCCGCAGCACCATTCTTCTTTGGTGGTTGGGTAGCGCTTATCGCATCCTTGTTTCTTATCGTTTTTATCTTTTTTACACGAAAAAGCCAGAGAATAATGATGGAATAGTAGATTTGTTGTCATTCCCGCGAAGGCGGGAATCTAGTTTTCTTCTGTATAGTCTGGATTCCCGCCTTCGCGGGAATGACAGCTATGAAGAAAATCTTGAAAAAGAAAGCCTAATAACAAAGAAAAATGCCCCGAGTGCACCATTTGGTGTATTCGGGGCATTTTTCTTTCAAGCGTTATTATACGCGAGATACTTTTACAGCTGCTGGTCCTTTTTCACTTTCTACGATATCAAAAGAGACGGTATCGCCAGTTTTGAGTTCGTTGAATGTAACACCAACAAGTTCTTTAGAGTGGAAAAAGAGATCCTTTGCTTCGCCTTCGCGAGAGATGAATCCAAATCCTTTGTCTATAAGAGTTTTGATTGTTCCTGTCATAATATGATTTTTAAATTAATTTAACTTGAAACTTCGACTTTGTTTCTGCGTCTTAGCTTTTGTAGTATAACACAGTTCTTACTAATAGCACGCTTTTTATATTTTTAACAGGCTCTAAGACTAATACAGAATGTTTATCAACAAATAATTTTTTTGCCACTATCTAAAATGCTATAGTTATTAATAGAGAAAAAACTTATCCAATCTTTATTTTTATTTTAACCATCGCTTTCTATACTAAACGAGTATAAAAGTATTAGTCTATTAAAATTTAAATAATTTCATTAAAGGCGATTTTACCCAAAATGTAAAAAATAAAAATATGGAAAATGATAAAGTTGAACCAAATAAACAAAAAGAATCTAAAAAAATTGTTTTGCGTTATTTAAAAGCATTAGCAGAGGTTATCGATAATCCTTTTTTAATTATCGATATTAATTTAAAAATAATTTTAGCGAATTCGAATTTTTACGAAACTTTTAAAGTTTTACCAAAACAAACTGAGAATGAATTTATTTACGAACTAGGAAATGGCCAATGGAATATTCCTAAATTAAGGGATTTATTAGAAAAAATCTTGCCAGAGAAAAAAGTTGTAAAAAATTATGAAGTTACCCATGTTTTTGAAGCGATTGGAGAAAAAACAATACTAATCAATGCTAGACAATTTGATTCAATGAAATTGATCGTAGTAATTATGGAAGATATTACAGAGAAAAAGCGAGCTCAAAATAAAACTATTGAGCATATGCAAGAACTTGAAGCTAAGGTAAAAGATCGAACAAAAGAACTTGCAGATAAATTAAGTCAGGTGGAGTCAATTAATAAATCTATGGTTGGAAGAGAAATAAAAATGATGGAATTAAAAAAGGAGATTGAAAATCTAAAGAATATTATTAAAAAAAATAGCTGTGGCTGTGATAATAAGAAGATGTAATAAAATAGATGAAAAAAGAGAAAAAAATAAATATTGACAATATTGAATCGAAAAAAATCGAGATGAAAATTGTTCGTATGGATCGTGCATTAAAAATGATACGTGATGTCAATCAAACGCTTGTTCGTGCTGCGGACGAAACAACATTATTAAATAATATATGTCATATCGTTGTTGAGATTGGCGGTTATCGTTTAGTATGGATTGGATTTGTAGAACAAGATGAAGAAAAGACTATACGCCCAGTCGCGTATGCCGGATTTGACTCAAGTTATATTGAGAAAGCAAAATTGACATACGCAGACACTCCTCGTGGACGCGGTCCTGGAGGAGTAGCTATTAGAACGGGTGAAATTAGTATCGCTCGTGATATTGCAACAGATCCAGCCATGATTCCTTGGCGAGAAGATGCTCTAAAGCGAGGCTATCAATCTATTATTGCGTTACCTCTTATGAACGAAGGTAAGACATTTGGTGTGATAGGTGTTTATTCGAACGAAACAGACGCATTTAATGATGATGAAATAAAAATATTAAAAGAATTAGCAGGAGATTTGGCGTATGGTATTACTACTCTTCGTATTCGAGCTGATGAAAAAAAATATAAAGAAGCGCTAATAAGGAGTGAGACCGAACTAAACGAAGCACAACGCATTGGCCTTTTCGGTAGTTTTGATTGGGACGCACTCACAGATACAATAGTGTGGTCTAATGAGTATTATCGCATCTATGGTTTTGATCCAAAACAAAAACCACCAAAATATGAAGAGCATTTAAAAACCTATAGTCCTGAAAGTGCCTCAAAATTAGATGCGTTAGTGAAAAGAAGCATGAAAACAGGCGAGCCGTATGAAGTAGATTTGGAACAAGCGCGTTCTGATGGCACAAAAAAGTGGTTCACTGCTCGTGGAGAAGTTAAGCGCGATAAGAATAATAAAATCATAGGATTGCGTGGAACAGCGCAAGATATTACCGAGCGTAAGCGGGCGGAAGAGAAAATAGAAGACTCAGAGAAAAAATATTCAACGCTAGTTGAAAAAGGGAATGATGGCATTTTAATTATGCGATATGATGGGGTTTTAAGTTATGTAAATTCAATAATTTGTAAATTGGTTGGGTATAAAAGAGAGGAAGTTATAGGAAAATCGCTTTTAAATTATGTATCTTCTGAATATAGGAAAATTATCGCAGAAAGATACAAAAAAAGATTAAGCGGCCAAGATGTTGCAAGCAGATATGAAATAGAGATTTTATCAAAAAATGGACAAAAAGTACCGGTTGAAGTAAATGCTTCCCTGATTGATTATGAAGGCAGGCCAGCAGTTATGGCGATCGTTAGAGATATAACAGAACGAAAACGATCAGAGGAAGAGTTAAAAAAGAGTAAAGAATTAACAGAACGACTTAACAGAATTATGATAGGTAGAGAAATAAAAATGATGGAATTAAAAAAGGAAATTAATGATTTGATCAAGAATTGTAAAGGTAAGAATGGAAATTAAAGTAAAAATTTAAGATATTATGCATCGCATACTCGAAAGACAAATTAAAAAACTTTTTGGTGAAAATGCTACTTTTCCATTAAAATGGAAGGCATTTATTACATTGGTTAATGATACTTATTTGCGATGCGATAAAAAAATAAAACTCCTTAATGAATCATTATATCTAAGTTCAAAAAAATCCTTGGAAGGCAGTCGTGAATTCCAAGAAATTAAAAAAGAAATCGAGAAATCAGAAGGAGAAAAAATAGAGAGTTTTGAAAAATATCAAACACTAATAAATAATTTATCAATCGGTGTATATCGTAATACTCCTGGTCCTCAAGGGCATTTTTTGGAAGCTAATCCCGCTATTATTTCTTTGTTTGAAGCTGATTCAAAAGAAGAATTTTTGAAGCATAATGTTAGTGATCTTTATCAGTATCCTGAAAAAAGAGCTTTATTCGCGAAAAAGTTATTGAAGCAAGGTCTTGTAAAAGATGAAGAACTTGAGTTAATTACTCTTAAAGGGAAAAAGATAACAGGTTCTATTACTGCTGTTATGAAAAAAGACAAAGAAGGAAATATATATTTTGATGGAACTATTGAAGATATAACTGAACGTAAAAGAATGGAAGAAGCTCTTAAAAACGCTAATGAGAAGTTGGAAATTAGAGTTAAAAAACGCACAAAAGATTTAGATAAACGAATTTTAGAACTTGAGGAGGTGCGAAAGGCTATGACTAATCTTCTTGAGGATTTTGAAAAGAAACAAAATGAACTTATAGAATCTGAAAAAAGAGAAGAAAATGCAGTAAAAGATTTAGAAAAATTTAAATTGGCGGTAGACAACGCCTCTGATCATATAGTAATTACCGATTCGGAAGGAGTAGTGATTTATGGTAATAAAGCAGTTGAAAAAATTACAGGCTATAAACCTGAAGAAGCGATAGGTAAAAAAAGTGGTGTTCTTTGGAAAAGTCCAATGCCATTAGAATATTATCAAAATTTTTGGAATGTTATAAAAATTCAAAAAAAAACTTTTACTGGTGAAATACAAAATAAAAGGAAAAATGGCACAATTTATACAGCTATAATTAGTGTTTCTCCAGTTTTGGATAAAAATGGGGAAATAATATATTTTGTTGGAACTGAGCGTGATATTACAGCAGAAAAAGAAATAGAGTCAGTTCGAAAAGGCTTTTTATCGCTTGCTTCTCATCAATTACGAACTCCACTTTCGGGAACCAAATGGCTTATTGAGACAATGCAAAGAGGTGTGATTGGCGAATTGAATACTAAACAGAAGGAATATATAAATAAACTTTACCAAATTAACGAAAGAATGATCAGATTAGTTTCTGATATGTTAGATGTTTTATTGTTAGAAGGCGGTGTTACTATATTTGAAAAACAAAAAATTTCCGTATCAAAATTATTTGAAGAATTGTTATCAACAATGGATCCAGTGTCAAAAAATAAAAGCGTGATATTACAAAATAATTTTAAAAATAAAAAGACTTTATTTATCACATCTAATTCTCAGTCGCTTCGAAATATTCTAGAGTGTTTTGTTTCCAATGCTATTAATTATTCTAAAGTTGGAGACGAAATCGTCTTAGATGCAAAAGAAAAGCCTGGTGCTGTAGTATTTTCTGTAAAAGATAATGGTATCGGTATTCCTAAAGATGAGCAGAAAAGGATGTTTGAACGTTTTTACCGTGCTTCTAATGCAAAAGAATATAAACCAGACGGAACAGGGCTAGGTCTCTACACAGCTTTTTTGCTTGCGCAAAAAGTTAATGGTAAAATTACTTTTGAGTCCGAGGAGAACAAAGGAGCAACTTTTTATTTACAAGTTCCTAAAGAGGTCGGTTCTAGCGGTAAGTTTAATAATAACTAAAATAAATTAAAATTATGAATCGTGTATTAATTACTGAAGATGAAGAATTTTTAGTGCGAGCACTTAAAGATAATCTTGAGTCTGAAGGTTGTGTGATCGACGTGGCTCTTAATGGAGAAGAAGCTATTGAGCAAATTCGCAAACAGCGTCCAAACCTTATTCTTCTTGATCTTCTTATGCCAAAGCGTGATGGATTTTATGTATTAGGAGAAGTAAGAAAAAATCCAGAATGGAAATTGATCCCTATAATTGTGTTATCAAATCTTGGTGGCGATGCGGAAATTAAAAAAGCGCTTGATATGGGTGCAGATGATTATTTTGTAAAGTCACAGCATCCTATCGAGGAAGTGATTGAGAAAGTCAAAGATTATCTTGAAGGCGGTAGTAAGGCGGTTAAGAGTAATTCTTAAGAGTCGACAATATAATCAAAAAATGAAATCTAAACATATATATGTATCATTATTGATTTCAGCCTTAGTTCTTTTTCTGAGTTTATTTTACAACATTGTATTGGCAGTAGATGGTTCTGGAACTAATACTGTGAGTCCAACAACAGAGATCGTAAGCTCTGCTGGTAATACTCATGCATTTACATTTACTGCATCCGAAACGATGGATAGCGGCGGTATTACCATAACTGCACCATCGGGTTTTAGCGCACCTCAAGGTGTTGCTGGAACAGCAGGTTATACAACTGTTAGCACTTCCGGGATTGTTGCTAATGTATTAAATAATCTTGATACAGCGACAAATTGGGCAGTAACGAACCATATGACACTTTCTGCTGACACTGGAGATAAACAAGAAGGAACAGCTTCTCTTTCTAATGATATAACAACACAAGCTCAAGCAAATGAGCAGTGGTATTTTAATTATGGCGCGGCATCAAACTGGGGTGCTGCGAATTCAACCAATGGTTCGCGAATAGGTTTTTGGTTGAAGTCTAGTGTTAATACAGCAAGTGGTAATTTTTCTTGGCAGAGTGATAATACTGCAAATTTAGCAAGTCCATCAGATACTCTTGCGATTCCTGCACTAACTGCAAATACTTGGACTTATTCCTCAGTAACCCTTGGGGCTGCAAGAACAGCTCAACTTTCATATGGCTTCCGATATACAACAGATATTGGTGCTGCGATATTTAAAGCAGATTCTATATCAGCAATCTTTGATGCTGCTGATGTTACTACAAATTGGGCTGGCAGTAGTAACGTTACGGTGTCTGCTTTAAATACCTCAGGAAATTTTAAAGAAGGAACGGCTGCACGTCGCTGTAGTTTTGCTTCTGGTGCAGTGGTTGGTTCTAAATGTTATAGAACATCTAACGCTGGTGGCGCTTTTACAATAGGTCCTGGCACTACGGTAAGTTTTTGGGTTAGATCTAGTGTTGCTCTAAATGCTGGAGATTTTCAGTGGATGGATGACGGTAGTGCTACATTAGGATCGCCAGAAGATACTGTTAATTTGCCTGCAATTGCCGCTAATACTTGGACTTATATAACTTTAACTTCAGCCAATTCAGCAAACAAATCTGTCAGATCATACGGATTTAATCAGGCAGTTGATAAAGGAGTGATGACTTTAGATATTGATGCAATAGGTAAACAACTTAATACTCTCGATTCAACGACAAGTTGGACAACTTCATCTGGTGGCGTTCAGGCGCTAACAACTGATACTTCTGTTTTTCATGAAGGTACCGGTTCATTAAAAAATATTATTCTTTCTACAGCTTCTGCTGATGATAAGTGGTATCAAACATTGTCTTCAACTCAAAATTGGTCTGGATATACTACTGTTGGATTTTGGATCAGATCAAGCGTGACTGTTACTGCTGGTCAATTAAAATTTGAATATAGTTCCGCATCTGATTTAACTAGTCCTGCGGCTTCAATTGATATTGGCGCGCTTTCTGCTAATACTTGGACATATCAAAAATTGACTTTAACTGGCACAAGAAGTTCTATCAATAGTTATGGCATAAATTATGCTACTGATATTGGCGCTGCAACTATATATTTAGATGACGTTTTAGTTGGTCCTGGTTCAGTTACTTTTCCTGGCGGAGGAGTGATAGACGTTAGATTATTAGATCTTACTACACCTCAAACTGTTGTTGTCACATATGGTTCTGGTGGTGGAACTAGTGGTGTGACTGCGCCATCTACTGCTGGAACTTATAATTTTATAACTCAATCTCGCGCTTCTGATTCTGGAAGTTTGACCAGTATTGTTACTCAACCAACAATTACAGTTAATAATGATGTCCCAACCACCACCTCCATCTCTCCAACCAGTAAAACAGTAGGAGAAAGCACATTCACAATGACTGTTAATGGAACTAATTTCATTTCTTCATCAGTTGTTAACTTTGCTGGCTCTGCTCGA